>Ga0181554_1000011_pt1 | contig 159296 bp, 152 predicted proteins | sample 011ome_16_FD_145602 | JGI IMG/M metagenome (GOLD analysis project Ga0181554, IMG submission 145602) | Coastal salt marsh microbial communities from the Groves Creek Marsh, Skidaway Island, Georgia - 011503CT metaG (spades assembly) | ecosystem: Environmental > Aquatic > Marine > Intertidal... | reverse complement strand
CGGACCGGTGATCGGATTCATCGGCAGTTTCTACGATTACGAGGGACTGGACGATCTGGTTGCGGCGATGCCCGCGCTGATCGCCCGGCATCCCGATTGCCGCCTGCTGCTCGTCGGCGGCGGGCCGGTCGCGGATGCCGTCGCGCAGCAGGTGCTCCATTCACCGGCAGGCCATGCGATCCGCATGGTCGGGCGCGTGCCGCATCAGCAAGTGCCCCGCTATTACGCGCTGGCCGATATCATGGCCTATCCGCGCAAGGCCAGTCGGCTGACCGATCTGGTGACGCCGCTCAAGCCGCTGGAAGCGATGGCCGAAGGCAAGCTGGTCGCGGCCTCGGATGTGGGCGGACATCGCGAACTGATCCGCGACGGTGAGACGGGATTCCTCTTCACAGCCGATGATCCGGCCGCCTGCGCCGCCGCGCTGGCCGACGCGATTGACCGGCGTTCAACCTGGCCGGGTATCCGCGCGACCGCACTGGATCACGTGCGCCGCAATCACGACTGGAGCCGAAATGCCCGACGTTATCAGCTTGTTTACCAAACACTGTTAGGCCGAAATGCGATGACATCCGTTGCCTTTGCCGCCTGAGAGGGCGCGCGCTGGCCGGAATCTTAACAATTCAGGGGGTTCAGACACAGTGGCGAATGCGAAAAGCAAGGGTGGAAACGCCAGGCCCGCACCGATCAGTGCTCATCCGGTCTTCCCGGTCATTGTTGCCCTGTGGTTTGCCGCGCTGCTTGGCTTCGGGAGCTTCGTGCTGCCCGCGCCCCTGCTCGAGAAATTCGTCACCGTCACTCATCTCGACAGCCTCATTGCCGCCGCCGCGCCGCCGCTCGGCTTTTTCGCCCGCGCGATACTGGCCATTGGCGCCGCATTGCTGGGCGCGATCTCGGGCGTGCTCATCGCCCGCAAGGTCACAGGCGGAAGCCGCGCGAAGCCGGAACAGACCCGCATGGCCGTGCGCAATGCGACGCTGCGCGAGGATCGGGCTGCGAAAAATGATGCGCCGCGCCGCCCGCTTTCCATCAACGACGAAGTAGATGGTGATGCGCTGGACGGTCGCAATGATCGTGCGATGCCGGTCAAGCGGCGAGCCCTGGCGATGAGCGAGGAACAGGGGCCGAGCGAGCTTTTCCAGCAGGTGCCATTTCCCAACTCTTCCTATGACAATGTCAGCGTGGCAAGCACGATGCAATTCGATGCACCCGCCTTCGCTGATGAGGATGCAAGCGACGCGACGCTTGATCTGGACGGTGCGATGGAAGAAGTCAGCGCACAGGACCAGACCACTCAGGACGAGCCCGACGCCTTGCCGATCGGACCGGAAGCCACCCTCACGGCCGAGCCGCAGCGCCAGGACGACCAGTTCGCCGCTCCCGAAGAGGTGCAGGCGGCGGATGCGCAGCGCCCCTTCGCGCAGCCCGGTGCGGCAATGCCCGAGCCCGAGCGGGCGATTCGCTTCTCCCTCTCGGATGAAGCGCTACGCGATCATCTGCGCAGCACCATCGCCCCCGATCAGGAACCGCCGGGCGAACCGCCGCGCTTCTCATTGCCCAATCTCGACATCTCGGACATGGTCGACCATGACGACGGACCGGACGCTGCCGCAGACCAGATGGCACCATTCGCTCAGGCGCAAGGCCGGCCTGCCTTTGTCGAGCCTGCGCCCGGTTTCTGCGAACCGGACAGCTATGATGACGATGAGAGCGAAGACGAGCGCGGCGATACATTCGAATCGCTCACCTCCGCACTCAAGAACAGCACTCCGCCCACTTTCATCGCCCCTGAATTCGAGGACGAGGATGGCATGGCCGAAGGCGATCTGAGCCTGTCCGACTTTCTTGCCACTCAAGCACCCCAGTCGATTGCCAGTTCGGGCGAACCCGCCGACACCGCAGAGCAACCTGATGTCGAGCCGCTTGAAGAACGCCACCTCACCCAGCTGGGCACCGCGCAACTGGTCGAACGGCTCGCGCGCGCCATGCAGCAGCGCGGGGCGGCGGACACCCCGGCATTCGCCGCGCCCCAGCCGCCGATGGACATCAGCGGCCAGGCCGACGAAGCGCCTGCTGTGAGGTCGCCGGAAAACGACTCGGCAACGGCCAGCGCGCCTGTCGCTCAACCCGCCCCGTTTACCCGGCCAGAACCGTCCCCGCCCGTACCCTATATTCCCGACGCCCTGCGTCCGGTGGCGTTCGACGAATTGCCGCACGGCGACGATGATGACGCGATTGACCTTGGCGCTTTCTCGCTTCCGCTGAAGGGCGGCGCGAGGCAGTTCGCGCAACCAGATGCGCCGTTTGCCGCCTCGCTTGCTGCCGATGCGACACCCGTTGCAGAAGACCCGGACGAGCTCGACGAGGAGGAGTGGGAACTTTCCGAACAGGATTCCTACAGCTCCTTGCTGGATATGAAGACGCCCTTCGTCCAGCAGCCTGAATTCGTCCGCATCGAAGAACCTGATCCGATCACGACAGAGGTGGAACCGGTGGTGATTTTCCCCGGCCAGGAAGCCCGTGGCGAATCAACTGCGAATATCCAGGCACCAACCCGGGCTGCGCCGTCCACGTCTGACGATGAAGAACTCAAACAGGCTGTGCAATCCAGCGAGCGCCCCTTTGCCCAGCCTGCGGCGCACAAAGCCCGCGCATTCAGCAAGCGCTCCGCACTTTCCGCGCAAACCGGCACTGATCCGGTCGTTACCGGAACTGCCAGCGCCGCGCCGGCGCAGCGCATGGCCGCGCGCCATACCGATCCTGCCGAAACCGAACGCGCGCTGCGCGCTGCACTGGCCACGCTTCAGAAAATGAGCGGCGCGGCCTGACGCCGCCCGCCAGGCCGCAACCACCGCCAGGGAGCTGAATCCCAGCCTCCATCCGGCAGTTTCCGTTCCCTTCGCGGTTGCAAAATGCGCCTCCTGTCGCCATGGGGAAGTTTCGCGCTCTTTCGCCGTACCTGGTGGTTGACGATTCGCGCAAACCGTTCGGCTGCCTGCATGGGGTGCAGAATGCCGGACCTTTGACAGGATAGGAATATTGATGGGTTACCCAGCGCCCCAGGGCTTTTACGATCCGCGCAATGAGCATGACGCATGCGGTGTGGGCTTTGTCGCTCATATCAAAGGCGAAAAAAGCCATTCGATCGTGAAACAGGCGCTGCAGATTCTCGCCAATATCGACCATCGCGGCGCGGTGGGCGCGGACCCGCTGATGGGTGACGGCGCCGGCATCCTGCTCCAGCTTCCCGATCTGCTGTTTCGCAACTGGGCCGGTGGCGCGGGGCATTCCCTGCCCCGGCCGGGTGATTATGCCGTGGCGATGTGCTTCCTCCCGCGCGACGCGGACGCCCGCGAGATTGCCGTCAACCTGTTTGAAAAGGTCATCCGCAAGGAAGGCCAGAAGCTGATCGGCTGGCGCGACGTGGCGGTATCGCTTGACGGCCTTGGCAAGGCGGTGATCGAATCCATGCCGGTAATCCGTCAGTGCTTCGTCGCGCGCGGGGAAAATTGCGCAGATCAGGACGCGTTCGAGCGCAAGCTGCTGGCCATCCGCAAGCAGACGCAAAATCCGCTCGATGAACAGGCGGTGGAACTGAACATGCCGGGCCTGGCGGAACTCTACATGCCCAGCTTCTCCAGCCGCACGATCGTGTACAAGGGGCTGCTGCTCGCCAATCAGGTGGACAGTTTCTACGACGATCTGCGCAATCCCGATTGCCAGACCGCGCTGGGCCTCGTGCATCAGCGCTTTTCCACCAACACCTTCCCCAGCTGGCGGCTCGCGCACCCTTACCGCTTCATGGCGCATAACGGCGAAATCAACACGGTTCGCGGCAATGTGAACTGGATGAATGCCCGGCGGCGGACACTGGAATCCGACCTGCTCGGGCCGGATCTGGACAAGATGTGGCCGCTGATCCCGCATGGGCAGTCTGACACGGCCTGCCTCGATAACGCCTTCGAACTGCTGCTGGCGGGCGGATACAGCCTCACTCACGCGATGATGATGCTGATCCCGGAAGCCTGGGCCAAGAATCCGCTGATGGATCCGGACCGGCGCGCTTTCTACGAACATCACGCCGCGCTGATGGAACCCTGGGATGGCCCCGCCGCCGTGGCTTTTACCGATGGCCGCCAGATCGGCGCCACGCTGGACCGCAACGGGCTGCGCCCCGCGCGCTACTGCGTGACTAAGGACGATCTGGTCTGCCTCGCCTCCGAAAGCGGCGTCCTGCCGTTTGCGGAAGAAGACATCATCCGCAAATGGCGCCTGCAGCCGGGCAAGATGCTGCTGATCGACCTCCAGCAGGGCCGCATCATCGAGGATGAGGAACTGAAGTCGGAACTGAGCAAGGCGGAGCCTTACGCGGACTGGCTCGATCAATCGCAATACAAGCTGGAAGATCTCGACACGGTCGAACTGCAGGAAGGCGACATTCCGGAGGAAACCACCACCCTGCTCGATCGCCAGCAGGCCTTCGGTTATACGCAGGAAGACGTTTCCAAGTTCCTCGAACCGATGGCGCAAAGCGGTGACGACCCGATCGGATCGATGGGCACGGATACGCCGATTGCGGTCCTTTCCGCCCGCCCCCGGCTGCTTTACGACTATTTCAAGCAGAATTTCGCGCAGGTCACCAATCCGCCGATCGACCCGATCCGCGAAGAACTGGTGATGAGCCTGCTGTCAATGATCGGCCCGCGCCCCAACCTGTTCGGACACGATGCCGGTTCGCACAAGCGGCTGGAAGTCGCGCAGCCGATCCTGACGGACGAAAATGTGGCCAAGATCCGCCGCGTCGAAAAGGCGCTGGACAAGGCATTCCGTACCGGCACGCTGGACATGACCTGGGACGCAGCCAGCGGCGCTGCCGGGCTGGCCGGTGCGATCAAGGAACTGTGCCACGCGGCGACCGAAGCCGTGCTGGCCGACAAGAATATCCTGATCCTTTCCGACCGCGCCCAGGGGCCGGACCGGATCCCCATGCCCGCGCTGCTGGCGACGGCAGCGGTGCATCATCACCTGGTGCGCCAGGGGCTGCGCATGCAGACCGGGCTGGTCGTCGAAACCGGCGAAGCGCGCGAAGTGCAGCATTTCTGTGCGCTGGCCGGCTATGGCGCGGAAGCGATCAACCCCTATGTCGCCTTCGAAACGCTGGAACAGATCCGCGTCGAGAAGGAACTCCCGCTGACCCGTGAAGAGGTTCAGAAGAACTACATCAAGGCGGTGGGCAAGGGCATTCTCAAGGTCATGTCCAAGATGGGCATTTCCACCTACCAGTCCTATTGCGGCGCCCAGATTTTCGACGCCGTCGGCCTCAACAGCGAATTCCTGGAAAGCTATTTCACCGGCACTGCGACCACGATCGAGGGCGTCGGGCTGGCCGAAGTGGCCGAAGAAACGGTGCGTCGCCACGCCGCCGCTTATGGCGACAATCCCATCTATCGCGGGATGCTGGATGTCGGCGGGATGTACCAGTACCGCATCCGCGGCGAAGATCACGCCTGGACGGCCGCGAATATCGCGCAGCTCCAGCATGCGGTGCGCGGCAACAATCACCGCAATTACGAAGAATTCGCCCAATCCATCAACGAACAGTCCGAACGGCTGCTCACGATCCGCGGGCTGATGGAACTGAAGAAGGCGGACAAGCCACTGGACATTGCGGAGGTCGAACCTTCGAGCGAAATCGTGAAGCGTTTCGCCACCGGCGCGATGAGTTACGGCTCGATCAGCTGGGAAGCGCATACCACGCTGGCGCTGGCCATGAACCGGATCGGCGGCCGCTCCAACACCGGCGAAGGCGGGGAAGACCCGGCTCGCTTCACGCCACTGGACAATGGCGATTCCATGCGTTCGCGGATCAAGCAGGTGGCCAGCGGCCGCTTTGGCGTGACCACGGAATATCTGGTAAATTCCGACGATATCCAGATCAAGATGGCGCAGGGTGCGAAACCCGGCGAAGGCGGACAGCTGCCCGGCCACAAGGTCGACAAGATCATCGGCAAGACCCGCCATTCAACGCCGGGGGTGGGCCTGATTTCGCCCCCGCCGCACCACGACATCTATTCGATCGAGGATCTGGCCCAGCTGATTCACGATCTGAAGAATGTGCAGCCCGAAGCCCGTATTTCGGTGAAGCTCGTCTCCGAAGTGGGCGTGGGCACGGTCGCCGCCGGCGTCTCCAAGGCGCGGGCCGATCATGTCACCATCTCGGGCTATGAAGGCGGGACCGGCGCATCCCCGCTGACCAGCCTCACGCATGCCGGTTCGCCTTGGGAAATCGGCCTGGCCGAAACGCAGCAGACCCTGCTGCTGAATGATCTGCGCAGCCGGATCGTCGTGCAGGTCGACGGCGGATTGCGCACGGGCCGGGACGTCGCCATCGGCGCGCTGCTGGGCGCGGACGAATTCGGCTTCGCCACCGCACCGCTGATCGCGGCAGGCTGCATCATGATGCGCAAGTGCCATCTCAACACCTGCCCGGTGGGCGTGGCCACTCAGGATCCCGTGCTGCGCAAGCGGTTCACGGGCGCGCCGGAACACGTCATCAACTATTTCTTCTTCGTTGCCGAAGAACTGCGCGCGATCATGGCCGAAATGGGCTTCCGCACGGTCAGCGAAATGGTCGGCCGGGTGGACCGGCTGGAGATGAAACAGGCAATCAGCCACTGGAAGGCGCAAGGCGTGGACCTCTCCCGCCTGCTGCACAAGGTCGACCTGGCCGAAGGCAAGCCGCTCCTGAACACAGGGGTGCAGGATCACGGGCTGGCCGGTGCGCTGGACAATGAACTGATCGAAGCCTCCCGCCCGGCTATCGAAAACGGCGAAGCGATGGTGCTTGATCGCACTATTCGCAACGTCAATCGTACGGTGGGCGCGATGCTGTCAGGGCGGATCGCCGAAAAGCATGGCCACGCGGGGTTGAAGCCCGAACAGCTGCGCGTCAATTTCACCGGCGTGGCGGGGCAGAGCTTCGCTGCCTGGCTGGCGCATGGGGTAACGCTCGATCTGGTGGGCGACGCCAATGACTATGTCGGCAAGGGGCTTTCGGGCGGGCGAGTGATCGTTCGCCAGCCGGAGGGCGTGCAGCGCGACCCGACCGAGAATATCATCGTGGGCAATACGGTGCTTTACGGCGCCATCGCGGGCGAAGCCTATTTCAACGGCGTCGCCGGCGAACGGTTTGCCGTGCGCAATTCGGGCGCCATCGCGGTGGTCGAAGGCACGGGCGATCATGGCTGCGAATATATGACCGGCGGCGTCGTCTGTGTGCTGGGCAAGACCGGACGCAATTTTGCCGCGGGCATGTCGGGCGGCATCGCCTATGTCTATGACGAGGACGGCAGCTTCGAACAGCTGTGCAATCTGGCCCAGGTCGATCTGGAACGGATCGCCCCCGCCCCGCACGACGAAGAAGGCACCGGTCGCCCGCATCAGCGGCCGAGCAGCGTCAATGATTACGGCATGGGCGACCCGCTTTATCACGATGCCGAACGGCTGAAGATTCTGGTTGAACGCCACAAGCTGCACACCGGCTCTGCCCGGGCCGCCGAACTGCTGGACGACTGGGACAACGCACTGGGCAAATTCGTGAAAGTGATGCCGCGCGATTACCGGCGTGCGCTCAAGCAGCTCGAAGCGGAGCGCAACGAAGCCGCCAGCGTGGCTGCGGAATAAGGATCAGGTACAGAACATGGGCAAGGAAACCGGCTTCCTCGAATATGAACGCCACGATCGGACCTATGCCGATCCCAAGGAACGTCTGAAGAATTACAGGGAATTCGTGATTCCCCTGCCCGAAGGGGAACTGACCACGCAGGCCGCGCGCTGCATGAATTGCGGTATTCCGTACTGCCATAACGGCTGCCCGGTGAACAACATCATCCCTGACTGGAATCATCTGGTCTATGAGGGGGAATGGCGCGACGCGCTGGAGGTCCTGCATTCGACCAACAATTTCCCCGAATTCACGGGCCGCATCTGCCCCGCCCCCTGCGAGGCGAGCTGCACGCTCAACATCGTCGACCAGCCGGTAACGATCAAGTCGATCGAATGCGCGATAGTCGATCGCGGCTGGAAGGAAGGCTGGATCGAACCGCAGGTGCCGACCCGGCGCAGCGGCAAGAGCGTGGCGGTGGTCGGTTCCGGCCCCGCCGGCATGGCCTGTGCGCAGCAGCTGGCACGGGCCGGCCATTCGGTGACGCTGTTCGAGAAGAACGACCGGATCGGCGGCCTGCTGCGCTATGGCATTCCTGACTTCAAGATGGAAAAGCAGCTGATTGACCGGCGCGTGAAGCAGATGGAGGCCGAAGGCGTGACCTTCCGCACCTCAACCGAAGTCGGCGTCGACATCTCGTTCAAGTCGCTCAAGGAAAATTACGATGCGGTCGTGCTGTCGGGCGGGGCGGAAAACCCGCGCCCGCTGCAGATTCCGGGCGCACATCTTCCCGGCGTGCATTACGCCATGAATTTCCTGATGCAGCAGAACAAGCGCAATGCAGGCGATGACGAGAAAACCGCGGCCCCCAATGGCACGCTCAGCGCCGCTGGCAAGCATGTGGTGGTGATCGGCGGCGGCGATACCGGTTCTGACTGCGTGGGCACGTCCAACCGGCAGGGCGCGGCCAGCGTCACTCAGCTGGAAATCATGCCCAAGCCACCTGAAAAGGAAAACAAGGCACTGACCTGGCCCGACTGGCCGCTCAAGCTGCGCACCTCCACCAGCCATGACGAAGGTGTGGATCGCGACTGGGCGGTCTTGACCAAGCGGGCCATAGGCGAAAACGAGGTGACCGGCCTCGAATGCGTCCGGGTCGAATGGAAAGACGGCAAGATGGAAGAAATTCCGGGCAGCGAATTCACGCTGAAAGCCGATCTCATCCTGCTGGCCATGGGCTTCCTCGGCCCCCGCCAGAAAGGCCTGCTGGACCAGTCCGGCGTGGCGCTGACCGATCGCGGCAATGTCGATGCCAATGTCGTCGATTACAGGACCAGCGAAGATATGGTCTATTCCTGCGGCGACATGCGGCGCGGACAATCGCTGGTGGTCTGGGCGATTCGCGAAGGACGCCAGTGCGCCCGTGCGGTTGATCAAGCGCTGATGGGCGTTTCCGACCTGCCTCGCTGATCCGCAGGCCCGGACAACAAGGGAAAAGCTGCTCCACCGGGGCGGCTTTTTCATTACAAGGCATCCGAAAAGTCCCGAAAGTGATTCGGAGCAACCCTGTGGAGAGCGCCAATGGCCGGTTCAAACGATCCGTTTACTCAATTTCCGACCGAAAACGCCTATCGCCACAAGCTGGCCGAAAACGGGCGGGAATCGCTGGCGCATATTCTGCTGTTCCCCGAACACCGGATCGCCGGTTTCATTTATCCGAGCATGCTCGGCACCGGGGAAGGTCGCGCAGTCGCCTGCTTCTTCGGTCCCGATTTTCCCGAACAGGTGGTTGAATCTGTGGAGGGGCAGCTGCCCGACACCCTGAATTTCGACGATTTCCAGCTCGGTCCGGTGCGCATGCAAGTGGTGGAACCGTTCAAACGCGTCGATCTGGAATGGAACGGCGAACGGATCAAGTTCAAGGGCCGGTTCGACGCCACTCATCCGCCCTATCCGTTCAGCACGCACCCCAAGGGCAACCCGCCTTATTTTGGCGACAACCGCACCGAACAGCATGGCCGCATGGTCTGTGACGTTTCAATCGACGGGCTGGACATCCATCACGAAGGGTTCCTGGTGCGCGATCACAGCTGGGGCCCGCGCGTCTGGGGACTCAATCAGCATTACAAGTGGATTCACGCCACCACTGGTGACAGCTCCATGCATTTCTTCGAGATGCAGAGTTTCGGGCGGACCGAGCTGCGCGGTTTCCTGTTCAAGGACGGGCAGATGCGCCACATCGACCGGGTCGATTACGACTTCACCTATGATGAAAACATGCTTCAGCAAACCTTCCATGTGAAGGTCACGGATGAGGATGGCCGGGTGTCGATCATCGATTACACCATGTTCGGCATTCTCGAATCCTCGCATGACGAGATGACCTGCATCAACACCGGCTGCGCCACCATTGTCTTCGACGGCAAGCCGGGCGTGGGCGTGTGCGAATTCAGCTGGAACAAGAATTATTACGAATTCGCAAAAGGTTACGTCACCCGATTCGGCTGAAGCCTATGCCTCCGGCAAGGCCCAGTCGATCGCCCCGCGCCCGTTGCGTTCCAGAAAACGGTTGGCCTGGCTGAACGGCTTCGAGCCAAAGAAGCCGCGATGAGCGGAAAGCGGGCTGGGGTGAGGAGAACGCAGGACGAGATGATGCGTTCCCGCCCCAAGCCCGGCCACGCGGGCGGCCTTGGCCTGGGCATGGCTGCCCCACAGGATGAAGACACAAGGTTCGGTGCGCGCGGCCACCGCCGCCACGGCCGCATCAGTGATCGCATCCCAGCCGCGCCCGGCATGCGAACCGGCCTGCCCCGCCTCGACCGTCAGCGAATTGTTGAGCAGCAGCACCCCTTGCCGCGCCCAATGTTCCAGATCGCCATGAGGTGGCGGCGCGATCCCCAGATCGCTGCGCAATTCCTTGAAGATATTGACCAGCGAGGGGGGCTGGCGCACACCGCCCGGCACGGAAAAGCACAGGCCATGCGCCTGACCCGGGCCGTGATAGGGGTCCTGCCCGAGAATGACGACCTTGACCTGGTCAAGCGGGGTCAGTTCCAGCGCCCGCAGCCGTTGCCCGCGCGGGGGGAAAACCTGCTTGCCCGCAGCCTCTTCGGCCCGCAGCCAACCGCCCAGCGCGCGCGCTTCGCGGGTAGTCAGCGCCGGTTCCATGGCCGGTCGCCAGGAGGGGGGAACGGACTCGTTCATGCACTTCGCCTAATGCGAACGCATCGCGCAGGCCAGCGCCCCCTTTCCCTCTTTCCCCAATCGTCCTAGTGAGCAGCCATGGCAGTTCATTTTCACGAAGAAGATTTGCCCGCTGGCGTGCTCGCGCCGGGGCCGGTTGCGGTTGACACGGAAACGATGGGGCTGATCACCCGGCGTGACCGGCTGTGTCTGGTCCAGATCAGTGACGGGCACGGGGACGAGCATCTGGTGCGCTTTTCGCCCGAAAGCAATTTCACCGCACCCAATCTGAAAGAGGTGCTGGCCGATCCCGCACGGCTGAAGCTCTATCATTTCGCGCGCTTCGACCTGGCCGCGATCCAGTATTATCTGGGGGTGATGGCGGCCCCGGTGTTCTGCACCAAGATCGCCAGCAAGCTGACCCGCACATACACTGACCGGCATGGGCTGAAAAATCTGGTCAGCGAGCTGCTGGGCAAGGAAATCTCCAAGCAGCAGCAATCGAGCGACTGGGGCGCCTCGGAACTGAGCGAGCCGCAGCGGGAATATGCCGCGTCCGACGTGCGATACCTGCATGAACTGCATAGTGTGTTCGCCGGGCGGCTGGAACGCGAAGGGCGCAGCGCAATGGCGCAGGCCTGTTTCGATTTTCTGCCCACCCGCGCCATGCTGGATATCGCCGGCTGGCCCGATCACGATATCTTCAGTCACGAATAGAGGCAGGGAGCAGCCGGTTCCAAGATGAGCGCCGAAGCCGACATCATTCGCGACCGTCGCCGCCTGTTCGCGACGCCAGGCGGATCGCATGATCGCCTTGTAAGCTTTCTGGGCAAGGCGCTGCCCGCGCTGATCGGCGTTTTGCTGGCGCTGATGATGATCACGCCCTTTTCGCCGCGCGGCGACGTCAGCTTCCTGCTTGATCGCGATCAGGTGGCGATCGTGCCGGATCGCCTGCGTGTGGACAATGCGATGTATCGCGGCACGGACGAGCAGGGGCGGCCATTCTCGCTCACCGCAGCGCGCGCCGTCCAGCACAGCGCCAGCGAAGCGGTGGTGCGGATGAAGGATTTGAGCGCGCGAATCCTGCTGAGCGATGGCCCGGCCGTGCTGATTGCCCAGCAGGGCCGCTATGACATCGATCACGAAAAGGTCGCGATTGACGGTGCGGTTCAACTGACCGCTGCTGACGGATACCGCATGGTTGCGCGCAACGTCGAAATCGATCTGGAAAACCGCACGATGGCGGGCCATGGCGCGGTGGATGGCGCGGTTCCGGCCGGCACTTTCAGTGCGGACAGCATATATGCCGACTTGTCCGCACGCACCGTTACCCTGGCGGGCCATGCCAATCTGCGCATGCGCCCTGGCAAGCTGAGGATACCTCGATGAAGCTGATTTCCCGCATCCTCGCCCCGCTGCGCCACGCGCTGGCCGGGTTCGCCCTGACCATCGCCGCCTTCGGGGGCATGCAGCTTTACGCCCAGGCTTTCAGCCACCATGATTCCAAGGCTCCGGTGAATTACGCCGCCGATCGCATCGAACTGCAGGATCGGCAGAACCGGGTCATCCTGTCCGGCAATGTCGACATCACCCAGGCCGGGATGCGCCTGCAATCGGCCCGGACCACGGTCGAATATGACGATGCGGGATCGCTCAGGATTCAGCGGATCACCGCCACCGGCGGGGTCAATGTGACACGCGGCGATGAAACGGCGCGCGGCGCGGTGGCCATCTACGATTTCAATCGCCGGATCATCACCATGGCTGGCGGCGTTTCGCTGCGCCGGGGCGGTGACACGCTGAACGGCGAACGGCTGGTGATCGATCTCGACACCGGCGTTTCCAGTGTCGATGGCAAGCGCGGCGGACAAGGCGGCGGTCGCGTCAGCGGCACATTTTCCGTCCCGGGCTGAGGAGCGCGGGGTGGATCGGCCCCGTCTGCGACGCCTGCTGCTGGCACTGCTGGCTGAAACACCGCCCGATCCGGCACCGTATCGCGCACTGCCCATGCGCGCCTGGCGCGAAGTTGACCGGATGGCGGGGATGCACGGGTTGCGCCCGCTGCTGCATCTGCGCAATGCGACACTGGCGCAGGCAGGCGCGATCCCCGCGCCAATCTGGCAGGGATGGCAGGATGGCCGGCGCAACGCGGCCATCCGCGCGCTTGTCCAGCGGCGCGACCTGCTCGAAATCCAGGCGATCCTGACGCAGGCGGGGCTTGGGCAGCCGGTCGCGCTCAAGGGCGCCTTCCTCGCCTGGTATGCCTATGACGAGCCTGCCCTGCGCGTAATGGGCGACCTTGACCTGCTGCTTTGCCCGGAACAGGCGCTTGCGGCATTCGAGGCGCTCAAGGCCGCGGGATATGTCCAGCAAAAGCCGTTTGAACTGTCACCGGCCGATACCGTCCTTCTGCTGAAGCATCTGCCGCCGCTTGCCAGCCCGCAGGGGACGCTTGTTGAACTCCACATGCGCTGCTGGCGCGATGACGATCCGCTGCTCTATCCCGAAAGCGATGACATGCTGGTGCATCTTGTCGTTCACGGCGCATATGATTTTCGACTGAACTGCGGCCCGCGCGCCCTGCTTGACTGCGTGGCCATGACTGATCGCTTTCCGCCTGAATGGGATCGCTTCTGGACCATGGGGCGCGACGAAGGATGGGCGAAAGGCACCGCCCTGCTGTTCGCACTGGCCGATCGCTGGATCCGTCCCGGCCTGCTGGCGCAATGCGATTGCCCCCTGCCGGTGACACCCCGCGTGCTTGAGGCCGCGCCCGATCTGCTGCTGCAGGAACCCGGTCGTTCGACCGCGGCACAGGCGCCGGCCGACCTGCGCCGCGCTGCGCGCGCGTCTCGCCGGGCAGGGGATTGGCGGCGCACAGGCCCAGCGGCCCCTGCGCCCGGACGGGCAGCTTACGATCACCCGGTCCATGTTGGCAGTAATTCGGCCAAGCAGGTCAAGCATCGCCGGGTCGTCGGCATCGGCAGACAGGCCATGCGCTGCGGTTTCGACCCGGAATGCGCCCGGCAGGGCGAGCGGCGCGCCGCCATCGTCGATCACCAGTATGTTGTGCAGCCCCCCGCGACAGCACGCCACGATCCAAGCCTTGATGGCCAGGCGCACGACCAGCAGCAGCGCGCAGCCAAAGCCCAGGCCCAGGCCCAGCGTGGCGCGCGAAAAATGCGCATTCGCCTTGAGGTAGAACGCCACGAAATTGAGCAGCGCGGCCGCCAGCAGCAGCGCGATCACCGCCTTCAGCCAGGCGGCGCGGACATCGGTGAGCGAGGCGAAGGAATAGCTGCCATTATACAGCGCGATCGTGAGGAACAGCGGCAGGACCAGCTGAACTTCCAGCATGGTCATCCGTTCCGCGAACAGCCCGGTATAGGCATATCCGGCCAGCAGAAACCCCGCCAGCAGGGCGACAATATCGCTTACCAGCATGGCGAGATAGAGCCGCAGGCGGCGGCGTTCCTGTGACGGGGCCAGCGGCAGGCGCAGGAACGGCGCGCCGGACGTGACCTGCGCATCGTCCACTTGCCGAACCAGCCTGAGATTCACCGCCGATGTCCTTCCCGCCAGAGCCGCGTCGCTCGCGCCGAACTATCCGTAAATGCCCCTAGCACCCCGCGATGAACAGGCCTTGTACGATGTCATGCACTGAAAACTGCGGTCGATTAGGGCGTCAGCGGCGTCGCGGCGCGGCAGCGCGCGCGATTTCGGCCAGTTCCTGTGCCAGCAGCACCTCCCCGCCCTGATTGTTGGCAAAGAGCGTGCGATGCAGCTGCATCAGGCGCGCAACCAGCCGTTCCAGCCTTTGTCCCCGCCAGCGTCGCAGCTGGACCGCAAGATCGCGCTTGTCCCGAAAGAACACCCGCCGGGCCCGGGTTTCCTCTTCCAGTGCGGCGGCGATATCGTCGCGCGGGCCGATCCGCGCGGAAATCTGCGCCAGTTGCGCGGCGCGGCGTTCGAACGCGAGCAGCAGCCCCACCGGGTTGAGCGCGAGATCGCTCATCCGCTTCAATTCACCGGACAGACGCGCGGTTTCACCCGAAAGCACCGCATTGACCAGCGGCATGAAGCCATCTTCCTCGGTCCGCGCGCCCACCGCATCCAGCGCAGCCGCATCGGCATTGCGCGGTGCCTGCGGGCTGGCATCGAGATAGGTGGCGAGCTTGGTCACCTCCGACTGGCACAACCGCACATCCAGGCCGCAGGCGCGCGCGATCCGTTCGGCGAGATCGCCGCCAAGCTTCACCCCGGCACCATCGGCCATCTGCCGGACCGAAGCAGTGACAGCGGAAAGATCGGGCGGATAGAACATCGCCACCAGGGCATCGTCACGCTTTTCCAGCAGCCTGGCGGTACGCGACTTGTCCGTTGCCCCGCTGGCGATCACCAGCACCGGCCAGGCCGGCCCTTCACCTGCGTCAGCCAGTTCCAGCAGCACCTTGAGCGCATCATGCGCTTCCTCGCCACTAGCGCTTACGAGTATATGACGCTGATCGCCGAACAGCGAGCTGGACCGCGCCTCGTCTCCCAGACGGACCGGATCGCGCTTCAGGTCGGCCCCGGAAAGTTCCACCCGTTCGCCCGGATTGTCCAGCAGGGAAACGATCGTCGCCGCAGCTGCAGAGGCACCTGCCTCGTCCTGGCCGCAGAACAGGAACAGCTTGCACTGGCGCGCCGCCCGGGCGGTCGTGGAGGCGAAGTCGCGCTGTGTGGCCTTCACGCCGCCACTGCCCGCCGCGACGCGGGCAAGGCCGCGCGCCACGCGCTCATGGCTGTTCGCTCAGTTCCAGGGCAAGGCGCGTGACGATCCGGCCCGCCACATCACGCGCGAGATTTTCACGCGCGGTCTGCTCAGCCGCGATCGTCGCATATTCGCTTGAAACGACATCGATCCCAGCATCCGAACCAGAGGTCGCATCCAGCACGATTTCGCCGCTGGCTGCATCGACCAGCTGATAGCGGGCGCGCAGGCGGAAGCGTTCGCGCCCGATCGTATCGTCGCCCAGCAAACCCAACCCCTCGATATCCTCGTCAAGCCTGACGTCGAGAATGTAGCGGGTTGCCGCACCTGCGCCGCCGCCACTTTCCACCAGCCGGTCCTTCAGCGCATTGCGCAGCAGCCACCCGCCGCGCCCTTCGATCGGGGCAACCTCCACCCCGGCCAGGCCGCGCGCCACCACCCCGTCACTGCCGCCCGCATACATGGGCTTGAGTCCGCAAGCGGCGAGCAGCACGAGCGCCAGCAGGGCGCAAAACCCCCTCATGCAACGATATTCACTAGCCGGTCCGGCACGACAATCACCTTGCGAACGGGAGCATCACCAATGTTACGCTGCACCTTCTCCGATGCCAGCGCAAGTGCCTCCAGCTCTGCGCTGGGCAACCCCTTGGGCACGGTCAGCGTATCGCGCAGCTTGCCCTTGACCTGCACGGCGATGGTCACCTCATCCTCCACCAACAGGGCCGGATCCACTTGGGGCCAGGCAACATCGGCAATCAGCCCGGTTGCGCCGATCGACGCCCACGCCTCTTCCGCCAGATGCGGCATCATCGGGGAGACGAGCAGCAGGATCGCGCGGATCGCGGCAGACCGGCTCGCACTCGGCGGCGCCTTGTCCACGGCGGAAGCGAGTTCGTAAATGCGCGCAACCGCCTTGTTGAAGCCCAGCGCTTCGATATCGCCAGCGACGGCGGCAACGGTCTGGTGAACCTTGCGCTCCAGCGCCTTGTCCTCACCCTGCGCACTCGCATCATATTGCCCGAACAGCCGCCACAGCCGCTGGACGAAGCGCGCGCAGCCTTCGATTCCCGCCTCGGACCAGGGCAGGTCGCGTTCGGGCGGGCTGTCCGACAGCATGAACCAGCGCACCGCATCCGCCCCGCACTGGGCAATGATGTCATCGGGATCGACGACATTCTTCTTCGACTTGGACATCTTGATGACCTTGCCGATATCGACCGGCTGGCCATCCGCGATCAGCACCGCGCCGTCCGCGCTGCGCGTCACTTCGCCAGGCCCGTAATAGACCGGGCGACCGTCCCCTTCGCGCGAATAGGTTTCATGCGTCACCATCCCTTGCGTGAACAGGCTGGCGAAAGGTTCGGCAAAATCGATCAGCCCGATGTGGCTGAGCGCGCGCGTCCAGAAGCGGGCATAAAGCAGATGCAGGATCGCATGCTCGATCCCGCCGATATATTGTTCCACCGGCAGCCACTGGCGGACCACGTCAGGGTCGAACGGCTTGTCCGCGGGCTGGCTGGCGAAGCGCAGGAAATACCAGCTGGAATCGACGAAAGTGTCGAGCGTGTCGGTCTCCCGCTCTGCCGGTTTGCCGCATTGCGGACAGTCCAAATGCTTCCATGTCGGATGACGTAGCAGCGGATTGCCCGGGGTCTTGAAATCGACATCCTCGGGCAGGGTGACCGGCAGCTGGTCCTTGGGCACGGGGACCACGCCACATTCATTACAGTGGATGAAAGGGATCGGCGTGCCCCAGTAACGCTGGCGCGACACCCCCCAGTCGCGCAGGCGCCATACCGTCTGCCCCTGGCCCCAGCCCCCTTGTTCGGCCCTGGCGATGACTGCGGCCTTGGCTTCGGCCACCGGCATTCCGTCAAGAAAATCGGAATGAACGCACACGCCATCGCCCGTTTCCGCTTCGCCATTGGCGAACGGCCGGTCCGCTTCTGCGGCGCTGGCGGCGATCACGCGGATGATCGGCAGGCCGTATTTGGTTGCGAAATCGAAGTCGCGCTGGTCGTGCCCCGGCACCGCCATGATCGCGCCGGTACCGTAATCCATCAGTACGAAATTGGCGATGAAAACGGGCAGGTGCTGGCCCGTAAAGGGATGTTTCGCCGAGATCCCGGTATCGAAGCCCAGTTTTTCAGCGGTTTCCAGCTCTGCCGCCGTGGTTCCGCCCGCGCGGCACAGGTCAATGAACTTGCCCGCGTCACAATTGTTCATCGCCACGCCCTGCGCCAGCGGGTGATCGGCCGCGACGGCGACGAAACTCGCCCCGAAGATGGTGTCAGGCCGGGTCGTGTAAACGTCCAGCTGTTCACCGTTCGACAGCTCGAAGGCGAATTTCAGTCCCTGGCTCTTGCCGATCCAGTTTTCCTGCATCAGCCGGACTTTCTCGGGCCACTTGTCGAGGGCGCCCAGCCCTTCGAGCAATTCGTCGGCGAATTGCGTGATCTTGAGGAACCACTGGCTGAGCTTGCGCTTTTCCACCACCGCTCCCGATCGCCAGCCGCGCCCGTCAATCACCTGCTCATTGGCCAGAACGGTCATATCGACCGGATCCCAGTTGACCGCCGATTCCTTGCGATAGACGAGGCCTGCCTGATAGAGATCGAGGAACAGCGCCTGTTCGTGGCCGTAATACTCAGGATCGCAGGTGGCGAATTCGCGGCTCCAGTCGAGCGCGAAACCTAGGCGCTTCAGCTGCGCCTTCATGTTGGCGATATTCTCGCGTGTCCAGCCGCCCGGATGCACGCCCTTTTCCATCGCCGCATTTTCGGCAGGCATGCCGAAGGCGTCCCACCCCATCGGATGCAGCACCTCGAAGCCCCGCATCCGCTTGTAGCGGGCCAGCACGTCGCCCATCGTGTAATTGCGCACATGGCCGATATGAATGCGCCCCGAAGGATAGGGGAACATCTCCAGCACATAGCTGCGCGGTTTGGCGGAGGCGTCGTCCGCCCGGAATGTCGCAGCCTCGTCCCAGGCGCGCTGCCAGCGCCCGTCGGCCTGCGACGGGTCAAATCTCTTGTCGTTCATGACTGCTTACCGCCCGCGCCGCGATCAGCCGGAAATGGCTTCCCGCCTGAGGTCGCGCGCCTTGGTGAGGATGATGTCTTCCAGTTTCTGTACCGTCGCCGCATCCACCGGCGCTTCGACCCAGGTGCCCGCGGCGACCGCCACCTGGCGGCTGGCCGCGACCCGCAGCGCATCTGCGCGCAGATCCTGGTCAAGAATCGTCACCGTCACCTTCATCCGTTCCGTCGGATTGTTGGGGTTGGCGTACCAGTCAGTCACAATCACGCCACCTGCGCTGTCAGTCTGCAGCAGGGGCATGAAGGACAGCGCATCAAGGCTGGCGCGCCAGAGGTAGGAATTCACGCCGATGGTGGAAATGCGCGCCGCTGCAAGATCGGCCTTGGGCCGTTCCTTCTTGCCGCAGGCGCCGAGCGTGGACAGTGCGGCGGCGAGGAGGATGGCGTGCGCGGCGCGGCGGCCGATCGAGGTTTTTGAACTGCTGGCAGGTTTCAAGGCCGTATTCCCGTTGCGAATGAAGCAGCGGCCAGGGGTTGGCCGCCAGTGCGGTATGCCTCTATAACCCGCAGCGCGCGCGCGGCAAGTGGTCCTGCGCCAGACTGACGCGCCCGCCGCGAGCCGGCAAGGTTCGCCCGCCCGCGAACCACCCTTGATTCGAGGCCCGGATTCGCGCCGGACTGTGTGCCGCAGGCAACAGATCGAAAAAACAACGCGCTGGCGGTGCACAAGGGCTGGAAAATCCTTGTGGGAAAATATAAAGCATTGTTGGAATTCTATATGACAGCGGTTTTTGGCGAGTCGCCATGATCGCGTGGCTTTGGGAAGGCGTTATGTTCAAACACCGCACATCAGGAAAGCGCAGCGGAATTTCCGCCGCAATCCTGCTCGGCGGTGCGGCATGCGCTCTGGCCCTGCCCAGTGCGGTTTTTGCGGTTGGCGGGGTTTCCCCGGCCGATGTCAGCCTTGCCGCGCGCGGCAGTTTTGCCTCTTTCACGCCGGCTTCGGTCGATCCCGCACTCGCCCGCATTGTGGCCGAACGCCCCAGTGCGAATGGCCGCCTGCTGCGGTTCACCCCGGCTGGCGCTGCGAACCGGCCAGACCGTTCGGTTACCGTGGCGGTCCGGGTGGATGAAGAAACGGCCCATGCCATTTCGTTCCGCTCGGCGCTTGAAGGCATGAGTGGCAAGCCCGGCAGGCAGCCCGTCATGATTGCGCCGATGCGCTACGATCTGGGCATTGCGCGCGGTTATCGCAGCTTTGCGCAACCGTTGGCGCAGGCTGCGGAAGTTCGCCGGATCGATATGCCCGATCTGTCCAGCTTCAAGCCTGAACGGGCGGAAACCAAGGGCAAGCCAGGGCGCTTCAACGCGCGAATCGCGCTTGAGGATGACAGCAACGCCGGGCGGGCCCCGCGCACGCTGGAAGCGTTCGACGCGCAGCGCGTGGATGTCGGCGGCAGCTATCGCCTGACCCGCAACCTGGATGTCACCGCCGGGCTTCGTTATTCGCAGGAACGTGACCGGCTGGAACCGCTGACCGATGGCACGCGCGACAGTCAGGCCGTTTATGTGGGTACGCAATTCCGTTTCTGATGGAAGCCGCCCCGCCCGCATCCTTCAACCGGCCCCGTCGCAAGCGGGGCTTTTTTATGTCCGCGCACCGCATGCGGCACTGAGCTGCGGATCGATCTGAAACGGCCGCCATGGGCCAGAATGGGAGAATAGTTGATGGCACGCGTAGCAATCGTCACCGGTGGCACCCGCGGAATTGGCAAGGCGATTTGCCTTGCGCTCAAGGAGCAGGGTTGCCGGGTCGTCGCCAATTATGGCGGCAACGATGCCAAGGCGCGCGCCTTCACCGACGAGACCGGAATACCCGCCTACAAATGGGACGTGGGCGATTACGACGCGACCATCGCGGGATGCGCGCAGATCGAACAGGATGTCGGTCCGATCGACATCGTGGTCAACAATGCGGGGATCACCCGCGATGGGGTGCTTCAAAAGATGAGCTGGGAAGACTGGAACGAAGTGATGCGCATCAATCTTGGCGGCTGCTTCAACATGGCCAAGGCCAGCTTCCCCGGCATGCGCGAACGTGACTGGGGCCGGATCGTCAACATCGGTTCGATCAACGGACAGGCCGGGCAATATGGCCAGGTCAATTATGCCGCTGCCAAATCGGGCATTCACGGTTTCACCAAGGCGCTGGCGCAGGAAGGCGCCAAATATGGGGTGACCGTGAACGCGATTGCCCCCGGCTACGTCGATACGGACATGGTGGCGGCAGTTCCGCAGCCGGTGCTGGAAAAGATCATCGCCAAGATTCCGGTCGGGCGCCTCGGCCATGCCGAAGAGATCGCGCGCGGCGTCGCCTTCCTGACATCGGAAGACGGCGGTTTTGTGACCGGATCGACCATGAGCATCAATGGCGGGCAGCACATGTATTGATGCCCCGCGCAGTGGCGGCGATCTTTCATCCGCCGGTCAAGCGTTCGGTGCAGATCGCTGGTCACAAGACCTCGATCAGCCTCGAACCCCTGTTCTGGGACATGCTGAAAGACGCCGCTGCGCGTGAAGGTGTGCCGCTTAATGCGCTGGTCGCGCGCATTGATGCGGAACGGATCGCCAGCGCGACACCACCCGGCCTGGCCAGCGCAATCAGGCTGTGGCTGGTCGCAGGGCTGATCTAATCGCCGCCAAGCCGCTCAATCTGCGCGCCCAGCAGCGCCAGCTTTTCTTCCAGTCGTTCATAGCCACGATCGAGGTGATAGAGGCGATGAACCTGGGTTTCCCCTTCCGCCGCCAGCCCGGCGATCACCAGGCTCATCGAGGCGCGCAAATCCGTCGCCATGACCTCTGCGCCGGTCAGCCTGTTCACGCCGTGTACGATAGCTGTGCGACCCGAGGTTTCGATATGCGCGCCCATGCGGTTCAGTTCGGGCACATGCATATACCGATTTTCGAAAATGGTTTCGGTCAGGACTGACGTGCCCTGCGCCAGGCACAGCATGGCCATGAGCTGGGCCTGCATATCCGTAGCAAAGCCGGGATAAGGCGCGGTGGACAGGGTGACCGCCCGCAGCGGACCGTCGGCGGCGACATACAGCCCTTCAGCCCGCGGCTCGACATGGACGCCGGCGCTTCGCAGTGCCTGAACCGTCGCTTCCATTTCCTCGATCACTGCATGTTTGAGCAGCACCTCGCCCCCGGTGATCGCCGCTGCGCAGGCATAGGATCCCGCCTCGATCCGGTCCGACATCACGCGATAGGTGGCGCCGTGCAGGCGGGGCACGCCATGAATGGTCAGATCCGAACTGCCGATCCCTTCGATCTGCGCGCCCATAGCGACGAGCAGGCGGCAAAGATCGACAATCTCCGGCTCGCGCGCGGCATTGTGCAACACCGATTTGCCATTGGCGAGCACGGCAGCCATCAGCGCGTTTTCCGTCGCGCCCACCGAAACCACCGGGAAGCTGTAGCGCCCGCCCGGCATCCCGCCATCCGGGGCCACCGCGCGGACATAGCCCGCCGCCAGCTCGATCTGTGCGCCCAGCGCTTCGAGCGCCTTCAGATGCAGATCGATCGGCCGGTTGCCAATGGCGCAGCCACCCGGCAGCGACACCGTCGCCTCGCCCATCCGTGCCAGCATCGGACCGAGCACCAGGATAGATGCGCGCATCTTGCGCACCAGTTCGTAGGGGGCGACCGGACTGGTAATGCGGGTCGCCTCCAGCGTCATCACCCGGCCGAAATCCTCCGGCCTGCTGCCCGCAATCGTGGTGGAGATGCCGAACTGGTTCATCAGATGCTGGAAACCGTCAATATCGGCCAGCCGGGGCAGATTGCGCAAAGTGAGCGGTTCGTCCGTCAGCAATGCGCAGGGCAGCAGGGTGAGCGCGGAATTCTTCGCGCCAGAAATGGGAATGGCGCCGGATAGGCGCTTGCCGCCTTCAATGATGATCTTGTCCATGAGTGGCATTTAACGGGAAAAATGCGGGCGGCAAGCGGGCTGAGTCCTGCCCCTGGCCGCAAAGCCGTTGCGCTGATGGCGCATCACGGCTTTAACCGATCTGCAACATCAGGATGGTTAACGCCCCGGCATGAACAGTTCCACAATCCACAAACCGATCCGCAAGGCCGTCTTTCCCGTTGCCGGGATGGGCACGCGCTTTCTTCCTGCGACCAAGGCGATCCCCAAGGAAATGCTGCCGATCATTGACCGGCCGCTGATCCAATATGCAGTGGACGAGGCACGCGAGGCGGGGATCGAGCAGATGATCTTCGTCACCGGACGCGGCAAGACCGCGATTGTGGAGCATTTCGACATCGCCTTCGAACTGGAAAGGACGATGAGCGAACGCGGCAAGGCGTTGGACATTCTGGAGCCGACCCGCGCCGTTCCCGGGGACATCATCACCGTGCGCCAGCAGGTGCCGCTGGGGCTGGGCCAAGCAATCTGGTGCGCGCGCGCCATTGTGGGCGACGATCCCTTTGCGATCTTCCTGCCGGATGAGCTTATGATTGGATCGCCCGGTTGCATGAAGCAGATGGTCGATGCCTATCAGGAAGTGGGCGGCAATCTCATCAGCGTGCTGGAAGTGCCACAGGCGGAAGTTTCCTCATACGGGGTGATCGACCCCGGCGAGAGCCGCGGTGCACTGACCGAGGTAAAAGGACTGGTGGAAAAACCGCCAGTCGACCAGGCCCCTTCCAACAAGATCATTTCCGGCCGCTACATCCTCCAGCCCGAGGTGATGCGCACACTGGAAAATCAGGGCAAGGGCGCAGGCGGAGAAATCCAGCTGACCGATGCCATGGCCCGGATGATCGGTACGCAGCCGTTCCACGCCGTGACCTTTGACGGTCGCCGTTACGATTGCGGCAGCAAGGTCGGCTTCGTTGAAGCGACGCTGGCGCTGGCGCTTGAACGCGAGGACATGAGTGCCGACGTGCGCGCGATGGCGGAAAGGCTGCTCAAAGCCTGATCGTTGGTTGCTGGCCCGGACCACGCCCGGCATCGGCGAACAAAAAAGGCGGCCAACGGGCCGCCCTCTTCATCAAACAGGGGTGAGCCGATTATTCCGGCCCGCCCTTGCCGCCTTCGCCGCGCGCGAGGGCAAAAGCTTCCTGCGCGGTCGTTTCAACCATATAGGGCAGCGGATTGACCGCATCGCCCGCGATGCGCACTTCATAATGGAGATGCGGTCCGGTGGAGCGGCCGGTTGAGCCGACATAGCCGATCAGCTGACCCTTGGTCACCCGGTCGCCCGCCCGCACGATGTAACCTGACAGATGACCGAACCGGGTTTCAAGACCGGCACCATGTTCGATCTGGATATAATTGCCGTAGCTGGAAAACCACTGCGCCATGCCGACAAGGCCGTCAGCCGTCGCATAGACCGGTGTGCCGCTGGGAGCGGCGAGGTCAATACCCTTGTGTGCCCGGCGACCGCCCAGCACGGGGTGAATGCGCATGCCGAAATCGCTGGTCAGCGTGGCCTTTTCCAGCGGCATCTGTGAGGGAATGGAAACCTTGGCGACCGGCGCGGTGTTGCCATCAAGCGACTTCCAGTCAGCGAAAAGGGCGCGAAACTGGCTATCCCCTTCACCCAGCGGCGAGGCGGACAGCGCGGCGTCATCAGTCCTGGCATAAGCCGGGGACGCCGCCATCACCATGAACGCACCGCAGCAAGCGAGCAGCGCAGTGATGCGCTTTCTTGTGATCTCAGCAGCCATCGCTCCAGAACGTCCTTTTATATCAGCACCTTGGTGATGCCGCGCTAACCCGTTTCGGGTCTGCCGAAGCAGGCCCTGTCATGTTTTTGAGAACGTCCGGTACCCCCCGCCGTCTCGTGATCATGTTTATTCAGGACCAAATCCTAACAAGCAATGGCCGCATAGAAATCCCGCGATAAACCGGCTGCAAGGCGCGCCGAGTCGTTGAATGGAGGCTTCAGGACGCCTTTGAAGTGCGTGCAGACCAGCTCTTGCCAGCACAATTCAGGCGATTTTTGCTGTTCGCGACATATCGCCACGAAATGGCTTGTGCCGATGGCAACATGGCGAATCTCGTCGTCAAGGATTCGCTGAAGGATTCGCGCGCCTTTTTCATCCCCGCTTGCCCGGATGCGCGCCAGCGTGGCCGGGGTGACATCCAGCCCGCGCGCTTCCAGCACCATCGGCACCACCGCCAGCCGGGCAGCGACATCATGGCTGGTCGATTCGGCCGCTTCCCAAAGCCCCGCATGCGCGGGCAGCGCCCCATAGCAGCTGCCCAGCCCGCGCAGATGGCGCGCAAGCAGCGCGAAATGCATCGCCTCATCCGCCGCAACGGCAAGGAAATCGCTGACGAACTCCGGGCCGCGTTCCGCACCGAAGCGCCCGGCCATGTCCAGCGCCAGATCGATCGCCATGAATTCGATATGCGCCAGCGCGTGCCACAGGGCGATACGGGCGCGCTGAGACCCCGCCTTGCCGCGCTTGGGCATCCGGTTGGGCGCCAGCAGCAGCGGCTGTTCGGGGCGGGCGGGCGCAGCGGGCATGGCGACATCGAAAGTGAACTCGAGCCGCCCGGCGCCCCAGTCCCGCGCGACGGCGCGCGCGGCCCTGACCTTGTCCATCGCCGGGCCGGTGAGCAGCGCGGCGCGGACCGCGGCGGCGACAGTCTGCTGGCTGGAGTCGGCGCTCATCCTCACTCAGAGCGCGCTTGCGGCCTCAAGCACTTCAGCCGCATGACCCTTCACCTTGACCTTGCGCCAGACCCGCGCAATCCGCCCTTCCGCATCGACCAGATAGGTGGTGCGCTCCATCCCCATATAATTGCGGCCATACATGCTTTTTTCGACCCAGATGCCCAGCGCATCAGCCAGACCATCGGTCGGCGCGTCGGACGCGAGCGGCGCGGCCAGCCCATGTTTCGCGATGAACTTGCAATGTCGGGCCGGCGGATCCTTGCTGATGCCGAGCAGGGCGGTGCCGCATTTTTCGAATTCGGGCGCGAGCGCGGAAAAATCCAGGTTCTCAGTCGTGCAGCCGGGCGTATCGTCTTTGGGATAGAAGAACAGCACCAGCTTGCGCCCCCTGAAATCCGACGGGCGCACCGCTGCCCCCTCAGGCGTTTCAAGGGCAATATCGGGAAGGGCATCGCCGCAATCGGGCCGCTCATGCATCGTCAGTCTCCAATGGTTCGTCAAAACAGGCGTGCCAGACCGCCGCAACGGCCATGCGCGCTGTATCAAGCCGTTGCAACAGCTCCCCGCCGTTCGCGCAGCCACAGGCCCGAGCCAGCGCCGCCATGGCGGCAGGCGCGGGCAGCGCCATATCGGGGGCGAGCAGGCGGGAGGAGACCAGCAACCGGGTCAGGAAATCATGCTGCGCCCGCAGCGAACCCGACAACAGGCCCGCCGCCGCCAGCTGATTCAGCGACTCGCCCAGTCCGGGCGCGAATCCGCAGCGCTCCTTCAGCTGGAGGAAATGTATCAGGAATTCCAGATCGACCAGCCCGCCGCGCAGCAGCTTGGCGTCCAGCGGTCCCTTCGGCGCCTTGTGCGCCGCCATTTCCGCGCGCATCGCCAATACATCGGCGCGCAGCTTCGCCGGATCGCGCGCCATGTCCAGAATCGCGGCAATTTCCCGCTGCAACGCGGCCTTCGCCTTGTCCGAGCCTGTCAGAACGCGCGCGCGGGTCAGCGCCATATGTTCCCAGGTCCAGGCATCCTCGCGCTGATAGCGCGCGAAGCTTTCCACACTGACCGCCAGCGGGCCCTGCGCGCCCTGCGGACGCAGGCGGTTGTCCACCTCGTAAAGCGCGCCTTCCGCGGTCGGCACGCTCAATGCGGCATTCACCCGCTGGCCGAGCCGGTTGAAATATTGCGTCGATCCCAGCGGGCGCGGGCCATCGGATTCCACGCCGTAATCGCCGGTAAAGAGATAGACCAAATCAAGATCGGAGGCATGCGTAAGCGCTCCCCCGCCCAGCCGGCCCAGGCCGATGACCAGCAGCTCGCTGTCCGGCACATGGCCGTGGGATCGGGCGAATTCCTCACCCGCCGCGCGCGCGGCCACTGCCACCGCCGCTTCGGCGACGCGCGACAGCGCAGCGGCCACGTCCAGCGGGTCCTGCGCGGCTTCGATCAGCTGCACGCCAAGGGCGAAGCGTTGTTCGCTCACCACCCGGCGGATGTGATCGAGAATGCGCTGGTAATCGTCATCCGCCTCGCGCCGTTCCATGCGGGCCACAAGATCCGCGACATCGCCCGGCAGATCGAGCGCGCTGGCGTCAATCAGCGCATCAAGCAGATCGGCGCGCCGCGCCAGCTCGTCCGCCAGCGGCGGCGCGAGCGAGAGGATGGCGGCAAGCTGCTGCAGCAGGCCCGGGCGGGCCTCCAGCAGGCGAAAAAGGTTAACTCCAGTCGGTATACTAACCAAAAAGGTTTCCCAACGGGTGAACGCCTGCTCCGGGTCCGGCGCCCTGGCGAGGGCCGCCAGCAATTCGTCCTCGATCGCTTCGAAGGCACTGCGCGCCGCATCGCTGCGCAAGGCGCGCACGCGCCCGTCCGACCAGCTTTCGATCCGCCGTGCCATGGCGTCGGCATCGGCAAACCCGAGATCGCGCAGCCGCACCACCAGCGCCCGTCCTTGCGGCGCATGCACGTCGCCGCGCAGTTCGGCAGTCTGTTCCAGCAGACTGTCGAAACGGCGACCGACATTATCCGCGATTTCCCGCATCTCGGCCAGCAGCGCCACGCCATCAGCCAGACCGTCAAGCCGCGCCACCCCGTCAAGCGCAGCGGGATCAGCGGGCAGCGTATGCGTCTGCTGGTCGCGCACCATCTGCAGACGGTGTTCGATCACTCGCAAGCGGTCATAGCTTTCGCCCAGCACGCTGGCATCCCCGGCGCTGATGATCTGCGCCGCCGCCAGCGCATCGAGCGCGGCACGCGTCCCGCGCACTCTGAGCGATGGCACCCGCCCGCCATGAATCAACTGATGTGTCTGAGCAAAGAATTCCACCTCACGAATGCCGCCTCGCCCACGCTTCAGGTCATAGCCCGGTCCGGGCACGGTCGGCCCGCCATAATGGTCGCGGATGCGGCGAATGAGGTGCCCGATTTCCGCGATGGCCCCGAAATCCAGGCTCTTGCGCCAGACAAAGGGCCGGATCGCCTGAAGGAATTCCTCCCCCAGCGCGACATCGCCTGCGGCAGCGCGGCCGCGAATATAGGCGGCCCGTTCCCAGGCAAGGGCCGAGGATTCATAATGCGTCAGCGCCGCATCGAAGGAGATGGCGAGCGGCGAAACTTCCGAAGCCGGTCGCAGCCGCAAATCCACGCGAAACACGTAGCCTTCAGCGGTGGGGTGGGACATCAGCTCCATCAGGCGGCGGGCGACACGTTGTGCCGCCTCTCCCGGATCGTCGCGCTCGCGCCGGGCCAGTACGGCGGGATTGTAGATCAGGATGGGATCGATATCGGAACTGTAATTGAGTTCGCCCGCCCCATGCTTGCCCAAGGCAAGCGCGACAAAACCATCGCATCCGGCATCCGGCACGCGCTGGCGAATCGCAGCGAGAATGGCCGCGTCAAGCGAACGGTCAGCAAAATCTGAGAGTTCGCGCATGACCCTGGCAAGGGGGAAGGCCCCGGCCAGGTCACCGATCGCGACGCTGAGTGCGATGGCCAGCCGCTCGCGCCGCAGCGCCGCACCGACATCGTTCGCCCCCCCACCTGCCCTGCGCGCCCAGTCCAGCGCGGCTTCGGCCTTGCCCGCCGTCAGCAGTTCAGCCAACGCGGGCTGCCGGTCCAGCGCATTGGCCAGAAACGGCGCATAAGCACGCGCCCGCGCAATCGCATTGTCCCAGTCACCACTCACACCTTCCGAGTGCCCCAGTGCGCGGGCAAGGGCAAGTACTTCGCCTTGCCCGCCGCACCGCGGGCTGCCATTATCGGGCAATGCCCCGCCTGATCCTGCGCCTGATCCGGACCGCCATGGTCTTCTCCCTGCTGACCGCCTGCGCCGGCGCGCCCGACCGGGGCGGCACGCTGGCCCTGCCGGCCGTCGCGCCCGGCGTCCTTTCCGAACCGACCATGCGCGAGGTCACGCAGACCCTGTCGTCCGATGCGTTTGAAGGGCGCGCGCCGGGAACCGCAGGCGAGACGAAGACGCTTGCCTATCTGGCCAGGCGCTTCGCCGCCGCCGGGTTACAGCCGGGCAACAACGGCACATGGTTTCAGGACGTGCCGCTGGTCGAGATTACCGCAGCCAATTTCGATCCGCTGGTGATCGGCGAAGGTGCAGAAGCGCTGCGCTTCGATTTCGGGACGGACTGGGTCGGCGTCAGCTATCGCCCGGACAAGCGGATCGACCTCAGGGCCAGCGCGCTGGTCTTCGTCGGCTATGGCATTGTCGCCCCGGAAAAGGGCTGGAACGATTATGCCGGGATCGACATGCGCGGCAAGACCGCGATCATCCTGGTCAATGATCCCGATTACGAATCGCGCAAGCTTGAAGGCCGCTTCGACGGGCGCGCCATGACCTATTACGGGCGCTGGACCTACAAGTTCGAGGAGGCGGCACGACAGGGCGCAGCGGCGGCGCTGATCGTGCATGACACGGTGCCTGCCGCCTATGGCTGGAACGTGGTGGAAAGCGGATGGTCAGGGCCGCAGGCCTATGCGGCGGCGGACAGCGGGACGCCACGCACGCTGGTCAACGGGTGGCTGCAAAACGATACGGCGCGCCGGATTCTGGCCGCAGCGGGCCAGGATCTGGACCGTTTGACCGCCGCCGCCAAGCAACCCGGCTTCAAGCCTGTCCCGCTCGCCCTTGCGGCCAGCACCGGCTTTGACAACGCGGTGCGGCGCTTCACCTCAAAAAACGTGATCGGCATCCTGCCGGGCGCGGCGCGGCCGCAGGAAGTCGTGCTGCACACGGCGCATTGGGACCATCTGGGCCGCTGCCCGCCCGCCGAGGACGGGGACGACATCTGCAACGGCGCGATTGACAATGCCACCGGCACCGCCGCGCTGGTCGCGCTGGCAGAGGCGCACGTCAAGGCAGGCCCTGCCGCACGCAGCCTGGCGTTCATCGCGCTGACCGCGGAGGAATCGGGCCTGCTCGGTTCCGCTCACTACGCCGCCAACCCGGTATTCCCGCTTGCCCAGACAGTCGGCGGGGTGAATATCGATGCGCTGTCCATGGCCGGGCCCGCGCGCGATGTGACACTGGTGGGCGGAGGCAAATCCTATCTCGATCTCTATCTGGCGCGCGCACTGCAGGCGGAAGGGCGCCACGCAACCCCGGAAACGACGCCCGAAAAAGGCTATTACTATCGCTCCGATCATTTCAGTTTCGCCCGGCGCGGCCTGCCGATGCTCTATTTCGATGGCGGCGAAGATCTGCTTCACGGCGGGCACAGCGCGGGTTCTGCCTGGGCGGAATCCTATACGGCGCACCGCTATCACAGCCCCAAGGACGAATATGATCCGACCTGGGAGTGGAGCGGGGCCATGGCGGACCTGCAACTCTATTACCGCGTGGGGCGGATGCTGGCCGAATCCGAAAACTGGCCCAACTGGCGCAAGGGCGATGAATTCCGCCGCGCCCGCGATGCCACCTGCGCCCCTGCGGGCGGTTGCTGAATGAAAGTGTCTGCCTGATGACCTTCCCCATGCCCCCCGAATGGCATCCCCAGGACTGGCTGTGGATCGGCTTTCCGCATGATACGGACGAATGGCCCGGCGTGCTGGCGCGCGCGCAGGAACAGATCGCCGCCTTTGCCAGCGCAGTGGCGGACAGCAGGCAGGAGGTGCGCTTGCTGGTGCGCGATGCCGCGAACGAGGCCCGCGCGCAGGCGCTCTGTTCGCGAAAGGTCAGCCTGGAGCAGCGCTGCTATGGCGACATCTGGCTGCGCGATACCGGCCCGCTGGTGGTGCTGGACGGGCGCGGCAGGCGGCTTGCCCGGCGGTTCGGCTTCAACGGCTGGGGCGGAAAATACATAATGGAAGGTGACCAGACGATTGGCGCCGAACTGGCCCATGACGCCGGGCTGACGGTGACCAATGCGGACTGGATTCTGGAAGGTGGCGCGCTGGACGGCGACGGGACGGGGCTGGCGGTCACCACTGAACAATGCCTGCTCAACCCCAATCGCAACCCCGAACTGAGCCAGGAAGCCATCGAGGAACGGCTGGCGCGCGACCTTGGCTATTCCCGCGTACTGTGGCTGGGCGACGGGCTGCTCAACGATCATACCGATGGCCATGTCGACAACCTGGCCCGCTTTGTCGCGCCGGGCGTGCTCGCCCTGCCGTGCGCGACCGGCGGGGATGACCCCAACGCCGCCACTTATGCCGACGCACGGGAACGCGCCCGTTCGTTTGGCGTTACCGTGCGCGATGTCCCATCACCCGGACGAATGGCGAGCGGGGATTTCATCGAACCGGCCAGCTACATGAACTTCGCCGTGACCACTCATCTGGTGGTAGTGCCCACTTTTGGCGTGGCGCACGATGCGGACGGCGTGGCCGCCATCGCCGCCCTATTCCCGGACCGCGATGTCATCGGCCTGCCGGCGGACGCGGTGCTGGCCGGGGGAGGCGGATTTCACTGCGCCAGCCAGCAGATGCCCGCCGCGGGCCTTTAACCTTTCGTCAACCCGGCGGCGCGACAATGCCGCCATGGCCAAAGCGATTGCCCTTGCGCGACACGCGATTCCCGAAACGGCGCTGTTCGAAGCGGTGCGCTGCACGATCGTCTGCGGCTGCGCGCTGGCGCTGATCGCCGCCGGGCACAATTTTCCGTTCTGAGCCTATTTCGCCTTTGGCGAAGCAAACCAGATCACGCGCTTGGGGCCCTTGCCGTTGCTGCGCGCGGGCACTTTCACCTCTTCCACCGCGAAGCCCGCCTTTTGCAACCGCCGGGTAAAGACCGGATCCGGCCCGGCAGACCAGATCGCCAGCACCCCGCCCGCGGCCAGCGCTGTCTTTGCCTCACGCAGGCCGGTCAGCGCATAAAGGCCGTTGTTTTCCTCGCGCACCAGACCATCGGGACCATTGTCCACATCCAGCAGGATCGCATCATATTCGCCCCGCGCACCCGCGATAAATGTCGCAACATCAGCTTCGACCAGCGTCACACGCGGATCATCGAGGCAACCTGCCGCCAGATCCGCCATGGGCCCGCGCGCCCATTCAAGGATCTGGGGCACCAGTTCCACCACTGTCACCTGCGCATCACCCGGTAACCGGGCCAGCGCAGCACGCAAGGTAAACCCCATGCCATAGCCCCCGATCAGCAGGCTGGGCCGTTTGCGCCCGGCGGTGCGGCTGATCGCCATGGTCGCCAGCGCTTCCTCGCTGCCCCATTTGCGGCTGCTCATCAGCTCATTATGGCCCAGCACGATCATGAAATCGCGGTCGTGGCGATAGAGCTTGAGTTCCTCCCCGCCGGGAACCTGCGCCGTGCCCAGCAGTTCGCGCGCGATCATCGTGGCATCCTCAATGGAGGTCGGGCGGGGTCGCCTCGGCCTTCAGCAGGGCAATCGCCTCATCAAGCGTGACAAACTTCTGCCGCTCCTCGCCCAGGGTGCGAATGGCCACCGTGCCGTCCTCCGCCTCGCGCTTGCCGACCACCAGCAGATGCGGAACCTTGGCCACGGAATGTTCGCGCACCTTGTAATTGATCTTCTCGTTGCGCAGATCGCTTTCCACGCGAATTCCCGCAGCCCTGAGCCTTGCCGACACCGCCCGCGCATAATCGTCCGCATCGGAAACGATGGTAGCCACCACCGCCTGCACCGGGGCGAGCCAGACCGGCAGCTTGCCCGCATTATGTTCGATCAGGATGCCGATGAAGCGCTCATACGAACCGAAAATGGCGCGATGAAGCATGACCGGACGGTGCTTTTCACCATCCTCGCCAACATAGGACGAATCGAGCCGTTCAGGCAGCACCCGGTCAGACTGGATCGTGCCGACTTGCCAGGTGCGGCCAATCGCATCAGTCAGGTGCCATTCCAGCTTGGGCGCATAGAACGCGCCTTCGCCGGGCAGTTCTTCCCAGCCATATTCCTCGGTCGCCAGCCCCGCTTCGATCACGGCGTTGCGCAGTTCCTCTTCCGCCTTGTCCCAATCGGCGTCGGAGCCGTAGCGCTGGGCGGGACGCAGCGCGAGCTTGATCGCATAGGTAAAGCCGAAGTCGCGGTATATCCGGTCTGCCAGCTCGCAAAAGGCGCGCACTTCGGCCACGATCTGGTCTTCGCGGCAGAAGATATGCGCATCGTCCTGCGTGAACTGGCGCACGCGCATCAGTCCGTGCAACGCGCCATGCGGTTCGTTGCGGTGGCAGCAGCCGTTCTCGTAAATGCGCAGCGGCAGGTCGCGATACGACTTGATGCCCTGGCGGAAGATCAGCACATGCGCCGGGCAGTTCATGGGCTTGAGCGCCATCCACTCCGCCTCGCCCGAAATGATCGGCCCTTCGTCTTCGGTATTGGGCACTTCGTCAGGGATGACGAACATGTTTTCGCGATATTTGCCCCAGTGGCCCGATTGTTCCCACTGTCGGGAATCCATTACCTGCGGGGTCTTGACCTCGCGATAGCCCGCCCCGTCAATGGCGCGGCGCATATAGGCTTCCAGCTCGCGCCAGATGACATAGCCCCGGGGATGCCAGAAAACGCTGCCATGCGCCTCTTCCTGCAGGTGGAACAGGTCCATCTCGCGCCCCAGCTTGCGGTGATCGCGCTTGGCCGCTTCCTCCAGCCGCACGAGATGGTCCGCCAGCTGCTTCTTGTTGAGCCAGCCGGTGCCGTAAATGCGGGTCAGCTGCGCGTTCTTCTGGTCGCCGCGCCAATAGGCGCCCGCCACCCGCATCAGTTTGAACGCCTGCGCGTCGAGCTTGCCAGTGGAAGGCAGATGCGGCCCCCGGCACATGTCCAGCCAGTCATCGCCTGACCAGTACACCGTCAGCTCTTCCCCTTCGGGCAGTTCGCGGGCCCATTCGGCCTTGAAATGTTCGCCTTCGGCTTCCCACTTGCCGATCAGCTGCTGGCGGGTCCAGGCTTCGCGCCGCAGCGGCTTGTCCGCCCGGATGATCTCGCGCATCTTTTCCTCGATCGCGGGCAGATCGTCCATCGAGAACGGCTCGCGGCTGGCCGGGGCCATCACGTCATAATAAAATCCGTCATCCGTCGCCGGGCCAAACGTGATCTGCGTGCCGGGCCACAGCGCCTGCACCGCTTCGGCCAGCACATGAGCGAAATCGTGACGCGCCAGTTCCAGCGCATCCGCCTCGTCCCGCGCGGTGACCAGCGCCAGCTGCGCATCGCCATCGAAGGGGCGGGTCAGGTCACGCAATTCGCCATTGACGCGCGCGGCCAGCGCGGCCTTGGCAAGGCCAGGACCGATCGCGGCGGCGACATCGGCAGGCGTGGAACCCCTGGGCATTTCCCGCACCGAACCATCGGGCAGAGCGATCTTGAACATTTCGGACATGATGCGCCCTTAGCGGCGGAGCGCGCCCGCCTCAATCTCCTTGTCAGCACGGCTTGTCAGCACGGGTGCGCGCAAGGCATGACGCAGCAGATGAACCACCTCCGATTTCACGAGATGCCCGACGGGCGCCGGATCGCCTTTCGCCTTGCCAGGGGCGCCGGCCCCGCGCTGGTGTTTCTGCCCGGCTACATGTCCGACATGGCCGGGGGCAAGGCGAACGCCGTATTTGACTGGGCGCGTAATCATGGCCGCGCCTGCCTCCTTCTCGATTATTCCGGTTGCGGGGAAAGCCCGGGCGATTTTGCGGACGGCACGCTGTCCCGCTGGCGGGAGGAGGTGCTGGAACTGGTTGCCACGCAACTGTCCGGCCAGCCCGTCGTACTGATCGGGTCATCCATGGGCGGATGGCTGATGCTGCTGGCGGGGCTGGCACTGGGCAGCAGGCTGGCAGGGCTGGTGGGCATCGCGGCCGCGCCCGATTTCACGGACTGGGGTTATGATGACAGCCAGAAGGCCGAACTGGCCGCCGGGCGCCCGATCTTCGAGGCCAACCCCTATGGCCCCGAACCGACTCCCACCCATCCCGCCTTCTGGGCGGATGGCCAGAACAACCGGCTGCTCGATTCGGACATCGCGCTCGACTGCCCCGTCCGCCTGTTGCAAGGTCAGCAGGATCCGGACGTGCCCTGGCACAATTCACTGATGCTGGCGGAACGCCTGCGTTCAGACGATGTGCAGGTGGTGCTGGTCAAGGACGGCGATCATCGCCTGTCGCGGGACGGGGATATCGCCCTGTTGCTCGACATCATTACCCGCCTGCCCCGGAACCCCGCCTGATGCTTTCCACCCTGCTGCTTCCCCTGCTGGCCGCCGCGACCATGCCCGAATCGCCCCCGCCACCGTCCGAGGCGGATCGCCTTAACGCCTGCCTTGCGCAATTGCGCAATGACAGCGAAGCCGCGATCGCGGCGGCTGATGACTGGCTGAATGACAGCAAGGGCGCTGCGCGCGCCGCGCCGCTGCAATGTCTTGGCGCCGCCTTCGCGCGGCTGGGCGACTGGGCAGGGGCGGAAGAAAATTTCCTCAGGGCGCGCGAGGCCACTCCGCCGGATGCATCAGCACAGCGCGCGCGGCTGGCAGGGATGGCAGGCAATGCGGCGCTGGCAGACAGCCGCTTCACTGATGCGCTGGCCGCGCTGGACCTTGCCCGCGAGGATGCAACGCTGAGCGGCGAACGGCAGCTGGCCGGCGATATCGAAGTTGACCGCGCCCGTGCGCTGGCAGGCATGGGGCTGATGAGCCAGACCAGGACCGCACTGGAAAAGGCCCGGATGGATGCGCCCGGCAATGCCGATGGCTGGCTGCTCTCGGCCACGCTCGCGCGGCGCGAGGGCGATCTGGCGAGCGCACAGAAATTTATCGAAACGGCGGCGGGCCTGCGCCCGGTTGACCGGGAAATCGGATTGGAAGCGGGCGTGATCGCCGTGCTTTCCGGCAATGCGGACGCCGCCCGCAAAAGCTGGCAATCAGTGGTCGATGCTGACCCCGCCAGCCGCGAGGCCTTGACCGCGCGAAGCTATCTGGCGCAACTCACCGCCCCATGATCCCGCTTTCCGTCCTCGATCTTGTCCCCGTATGCGAAGGCTCCGGGCCGCGCGAGGCGATGGAAGCCACCGCCCAGCTGGCGCAATGCGCCGAACAGCAGGGCTACAAGCGGTTCTGGATCGCCGAACATCACGGCATGGACGGGATCGGCGGCGGGGCGACGGCGGTCGTGCTGGCGCATGTCGGACATGCTACCTCGACCATCCGTATCGGCGCTGGCGGGATCATGCTGCCCAATCACAACCCGTTCGTGATCGCAGAACAATTCGGCACGCTGGACGCGCTGTTCCCGGGGCGCATCGATCTGGGTCTGGGCCGCGCGCCGGGGGCGGACGGGCGCATCGCCAACGCCATGCGCAAGGATATCGCCGGCGCCTCGGAATATTTCCCGCAGGACGTGGCGGAGTTGCGCGCCTATTTCAGTGGCGAACCCAGGATGCCGATTGCTCCGGTCCCCGGAACCGGTGCGGCAGTCGAAATGTGGATGCTTGGCTCCAGCCTGTTCGGCGCGCAGCTCGCCGCAATGCTGGGTTTGCCCTATGCCTTCGCCTCGCATTTCGCGCCCGCCCAACTGGACGAAGCGCTGCGCATCTACCGGCGCGAGTTCCGGCCGAGCAGCACACTGGACAAGCCACACGCCATGGCCGCGATGACCGTCTTTACCGCGGAAACGGATGAAGAGGCGCAAACGCTCGCCTCTTCACAGGAACAAATGTTCGTGGCGATTCGCAGCGGGTTGACCCCCAAGGTCCAGCCGCCCGTCGCGGGCTATCGCAGCGGCCTGCCAGTCAAGGCGCAGGCCATGCTGGACCATATCGGCCAGGCCAGCGCCGTGGGCAGCCCGGCGACGGTGCGCGCCGCTGTAAGCCGGTTCGTGGAACGCACCCGGGCGGACGAGCTGATCATCGCAGGCGTCACCTTCGAGCCTGCGGCGCGGCGCCGCTCGCTCGAACTGACGATGCAGGCACTCACCTGAACGTCCCTGCAAACCCCCGAAACCGGCGAAAAATCGGGATTGTGCTGGCAGCTTGATCTTGACGGCGCGTGTATTTGGGCCGAATCCGCGACTCATGAATAAAGCAGATGTCGTAATCGTGGGAGCGGGTCATGGTGGCGCACAGGCCGCCATTGCCCTGAGGCAAAACGGGTTTGAGGGTTCGATCCTGATGATCGGGCGCGATGCCGATATTCCGTATGAGCGGCCACCGCTGTCGAAGGAATATCTCGCCCGCGAGAAGGAATTCGAACGAATCTGCATTCGTCCGGCCAAGTTCTGGGAAGACAAGCAGGTCGGCATGATGCTCGGCTCCACCGTGACTGAAGTCGATCCGGGCGCACATAAACTCACGTTGGCGGACGGTTCCACCGTCGAATATGGCAAGCTGATCTGGGCAACCGGCGGCGATCCGCGCCGCCTGTCCTGCGCGGGGGCGGATCTCGCCGGCGTACATGGCGTACGTGACCGGGCCGACGCGGACCGGATGATGGCTGAACTGGATGCCGGCGCGAAAAATGTAGTCGTCATCGGCGGCGGCTACATCGGCCTCGAAGCAGCGGCGGTCCTGACCAAATTCGGCTGTAACGTAGTCCTGCTCGAAGCGCTGCCGCGCGTGCTGGCGCGCGTTGCCGGGGAAGAACTGTCCAGCTTCTACCAGAACGAACATCTCTCCAAGGGCGTCGACCTGCGGCTTGAAGTGCAGGTGGATTGCCTGGTCGGCAACGATGGCAAGGTCACCGGGGTAAAGCTGGTCGATGGTCAGGTGCTGCCCGCTGACATGGTCGTGGTGGGCATTGGCATCGTGCCTGCGGTCGGCCCGCTGATCGCTGCGGGTGCGGCAGGCGGCAACGGCGTGGACGTGGACGAATTCTGCCGCACCTCGCTGCCCGATATCTATGCTATCGGCGATTGCGCCGCGCATGCCAACGCTTTCGCCGAAGGTGCGGTGATCCGGCTCGAATCGGTGCAGAACGCGAATGACATGGCCACCACCGCCGCGAAGGACATCACCGGCAAGGGCGAGCCCTATCACGCCCTGCCCTGGTTCTGGTCCAACCAGTATGACCTCAAGCTTCAGACCGCGGGCCTGTCGATCGGTCATGACGCCACGGTGCTGCGCGGCGATCCGGCCAGCCGCAGCTTCTCGGTGGTCTATCTCAGGGGTGGCAAGGTCATCGCGCTCGACTGCGTCAATGCGATGAAGGATTATGTGCAGGGCCGCAAGCTGGTCGAAGCCGGACTGGCCATTACGCCCGAAGCGCTCGCCAATGCTGAAGTTCCGCTCAAGGAACTGATGTAACCCCTTCCAGTTCGCCCAGCGCCCAGCGGGCCGCTTCGGCAACGGTTTCATCGGCATCGCCCAGCAACGCACGCACCGGCCCGGCCAATGCATCGGGCCGGGCGCTGTTGCCCGCCGCGATCAGGCAGTTGCGAATGAAGCGATTGCGCCCGACCCGCTTGATCGGCGAGCCGGAGAAAAGCCTGCGAAACCCCGCATCGTCGAGCGTGAGCAGCTCCGCCAGCCGCGGTGCGGCCAGTTCGGCGCGCGGCAGGAACGCCTTGTTGCGCGCGCCCAGCTCGGCAAAGCTGTTCCAGGGGCAGACAGCCAGGCAATCGTCGCAACCATAGATGCGATTGCCGATCGCCTTGCGGAATTCATGCGGGATCGGCCCCTTGTGCTCGATCGTGAGATAGCTGATGCAGCGCCGCGCATCGAGCTGATAGGGTCCCGGGAATGCGGCGGTGGGGCAGGCGCGCTGGCAGGCATCGCACGTTCCGCAACGGTCCGCATGGGGCTCCTCGGCCGTGAACGCGAGCTCGGTATAGATTGCCCCCAGGAACAGCCAGCTGCCTTCCTTGCGGCTGACGAGATTGGTGTGCTTGCCCTGCCAGCCGATCCCCGTGCGCGCGGCCAGCGCTTTTTCCATCACCGGCGCGGTATCGACAAACAGCTTCAACCGCGCTTCGCCCAGGCCTTCCCTGTCCGCCTCTGCGACCATCCAGCGGGCCAGTCGCTTGAGCGCCTTCTTCATCACGTCGTGGTAATCGGCGCCCTGCGCATAGGCGGAAATGCGGCCATGCGTGCCGACCCCTGCCAGTCGCAAGGGGTCATGCGCGGGCGCATAGCTCATACCAAGGGCGATCACGCTGCGTGCTTCGGGCCACATCGCCTGCGGTCCGCGCCGCACATCGGCGCGCGTTTCCATCCAGTCCATCTGCCCGTGAAACCCGGCGGCCAGCCATTCGTCCAGCCGCCGTCCGGCCAGCGGATCGTCCGTCGCCGCGGCAAAGCCAACCGCCACGAAACCCAGACGGCGCGCCTCTGCGGCCAGGCGATGCTGAAAGGCAGAGGTTACCACTGCGTTTACCAAGTTTTCTGAGGCTCCCTTTCACACAACGCCCCTATCCGGCGTGCATGAAGATGGAGCTAGGCCAGTTGCAACCTGCGCACAATATGGCGCGCCCGCTCGCGATTGATGCGCGCGGGCTCGTCAAGCGTTTCGAAGGCACGCTTGCGGTCGACGGGGTCGACCTCGCCGTGCCCGAAGGTGCGATTTACGGAATTCTCGGTCCCAATGGCGCGGGCAAGACGACAACCTTGCGCATGCTGATTGGCATCATCGATCCCGATACCGGTACGCGGCGGGTACTGGGCCATGACCGCCCGCAGGAGATCGCGCGACAGATCGGCTATCTGCCCGAAGAGCGCGGCCTCTACCCTTCGATGAAGGCGGTGGAAGCCATCGCCTTCATGGGCGCCCTGCGCGGCGTCCCGCTGGCGCAGGGGCGGCGGCGCGGGCGGGAATTGCTGGAACGCCACGGATTGGGCCATGCCGCAGACCGCCAGATTCGCCAGCTGTCCAAGGGCATGGCACCGACAGTGCAATTGCTGGGCACGCTGGTCCATCGGCCGCGCCTGGTGGTGTTTGACGAGCCGTTTTCAGGACTGGACGCCCTTAACCAGGGCAAGCTGGAAGAGCTGATCCGCAACCTTGCCGCCGAAGGCACCACGGTGATCTTTTCCACTCATGTGATCGCGCATGCCGAACGGCTGTGCGAAGGTATCGCCATCATCGCCGGCGGCAAGGTGCCCTTTGCCGGATCAGTTGATGTCGCCCGCGATCGCATCGCCCCGCAGGTGCGGCTGGAAACCCGCGCCGCAGACGGTCCGTGGCGCAGCGCGCTGCCCGCCGATGCCCGCAGCGCATCCAGGGCCGGCGGCAGCACTTTCTGGCATTTTTCCCTGCCCGATGGCGGGATCGAACAATTGCTGCGCAGGCTGATCGAAGGGGAGGCTGGCATCCTCTCGCTCTCCATCGAACGCGCAGGGCTGCACGATGCCTTTGTGGCGATCGCCGGGGAAGCGGCGGCGCGCGCGCTGAGCCGGACCAACGATGGAGAGGACGCATGAGCGCAGACAGGCTATCCCACCTCCAGGCGGCCTGGGTGATTGCCCGGCGCGATTTCGCGGCGGTGCTGTTCAGCCGCGCGTTTTTCTTCTTCCTGCTGGGGCCGCTGTTCCCGCTGGTGGTGGGGGCGATGGCGGGCGGCATTGGCCAGAAAGTGGCGAGCGAGGCGAACCAGTCCGACATTGGCGTGGTCATGGCGCCTGCTGACAGCAAGGCGATGCTTGCTGCCTATCGCGAACTTGCGCCACGCCTTGGCACCACCCTGCCCCGGCTGGTGGAGATGGAACTGCCCGGCGATGTCGCCGACGCCGAACAATTCCTGCGTGAACGGCGCGGCCAGGCAGCAGCGATTGTCACCGGCACCCCGGCCACGCCCGTGCTGACCGGCCCGCCCGAAGCGATCGGTAACTGGCGCGGGCCACTGTCACTGGTCGCCGCATCCGCCGCCAGCACGGACAAGCCATCCTATCCCGAGATTGCAACTGTCGCGGTCGCAACCAGCGCGGCGAAGGAACGCGCCGGACGCATCCTGACCGCCCAGGCCGGACAAATGCTGCTGTTCCTGCTGACCATGCTGCTGGCCGGGATGGTCCTGTCCAATCTGGTGGAAGAAAAGGGCAACAAGATCATCGAGGTACTGGCCGCCGCCATTCCGCTGGATGCGCTGTTCATGGGCAAGCTGTTTGCCATGCTGGGCGTCTCCATCGTCGGCATCGCGGTATGGGGATCAGTCGGCGGCACGCTCACCGCACTGGGCAGCGGCGCACTGCCTTCCCTGCCCGAACCGGGGGTCGGCTGGCCGCTGTTCTTCGTGCTGGGCGTAATCTATTTTGCGATGGCCTATCTCCTGCTCGGCTCGATCTTCCTCGCCATCGGCTCGCTCGCCAATACGGTGCGCGAGGTGCAGACCCTGTCCATGCCCGTCACCATGGCCCAGCTGATGGTGTTCTTCTTCGCCAGCTACGCCCTGTCGCAACCGGACAGCTGGGTTGGTTTTGCCGCTGATGTCTTCCCGCTCAGCTCGCCCTTCGCGATGCTGGCCCTGGCGGCGCAGAGCGAACGGCTCGCCCCTCATGCCCTCGCGCTCGCCTGGCAGGCGCTGTGGGTCTATCTATTCGTGCGGGCAGGCGCCGCCCTGTTCCGCCGCCGGGTGATGAAATCCGGCCCGGCGCGGACGAGCAGGGCTCGGGGCATCTTCTCGGACCTGCTGCGCAAAACACGCCGCGCCGCCGGTTGAACGTTCATTGCCCGCTCAGCCTGGGCGGGGTAGGGCTCGGGGCCATGCAGGAACGCCTCACTCGTCGCCGCATGCTGGCCTGGCTCGGAGCCGGGGCGGCACTGCCGCTTGCCGCCGCCTGCGATGCACAAAACGCGCAGGCGAAGAGCTTCCCCATCCAGCTGAGCGAGGCTGAGTGGCGGAGGAGGCTCACACCGGCGCAATTCCGTATCCTGCGCGAAGAAGGAACTGAACGCCCGTTCACCTCCCCCCTGAACCGGGAAAAGCGCAACGGCACCTTTCTGTGCGCCGGATGCCGCAATGAGCTGTTCGATGCGCGCACCAAATATGACAGCAAAACTGGCTGGCCAAGCTTCTGGAAGCCACTGCCGGGCGCGGTCGGCGCTTCCACCGATTACAAGCTGGGCTATTCGCGCACCGAGGTGCATTGCGCCGATTGCGGCGGGCATCTGGGCCATGTCTTTGATGACGGGCCGCGCCCGACCGGCAAGCGGTACTGCATGAATGGCGTGGCGATGCTGTTCCGCCCTGCGGCCTGAAGCGCAGTCTCTGGTGCGGGCGGCGGGACTCGAACCCGCACGAGCAAAGCTCAGGGGATTTTAAGTCCCCGGCGTCTACCATTCCGCCACGCCCGCACGCTGCACGGCGCAGCCGGGCTAGACCGTCCGCCGCCGCGAGGCAATCGCCCAGCGGATCGCGCGCCTATTTGTCGAAAGTGAAGCGGAACAGGATCATCCCGCCAAGCATGCCGCCCAGAAAAATCACCGCGGCAACGGGCACCAGCGCGAGCGCGGCAAAGCCGGGGCCAGGGCAGACCCCCGCAATCCCCCAGCCTACCCCGAACAGGGCCGCACCAGTGATCAGGCGCGAGTCGAGATCCTTGCGCGTCGGCAGCGAGAATTTTTCGCCAAACAGGGGTCGCGCCATGGCAGGTTGAATGCGCCAGGCAATGGCGGTGACCAGCAGCGCCGATCCCATCACGAACACCAGCGTCGGATCCCAGTCGCCGAACAGGTCCAGAAAACCGCGCACCCGCATCGGGTCGGTCATGCCCGAAAGGGCGAGCCCGGCACCGAACAGGGCGCCGGCGAACAGGGCAGAAACAAGATTGCGCATCAGCCCGCGACCCCCAGCGCCCGCATGATCAGGATCGTGACGATCCCGGTGAAAATGAAAGTGACGGTGGCGACAATCGATCGCGCTGACAGCCGGCTGACCCCGCACACGCCATGGCCGCTGGTGCAACCCGATCCCAGCCGGGTACCGAAACCGACCACCACGCCCGCGACCAGCAGGAACGGCCATTCGGGGAAGCTGCCCGCCCCGCGCCCGGTGAGGAGATTGAGAATGGCGGCACCCACCGGCAAGCCGACGATGAACAGCACCGCCATACTGCGCGGCATCCCTTCGCCGCTGAGGCCGAAAGCGCGCGCCGCAATGCCCGATACGCCCGCCACGCGGCCAAGGCCAAGCAGGGTAAAGCTTGCGGCCAGCCCGATCAGTGCCCCGCCCAGGACGCCAGCCAGCGGGTCTGCGCCGGGGAAACCGGGGATTTGCAACCAGTCAGGGGTCAACAGCGGCACAGCCATGGCGATATCCTCTTGTCCTTATGTTTCTGGCGATGGAGTCTGTTCGGGAGCGCGGATCACGCGCCCGCTTCCCTCCTGGCAATCGGCTTGCGCCTGCGCGCAGCGCTTACTCCGCGTTCAGCCGTTCGCGCATTTCCTTGCCCGGTTTGAAATAGGGCACGCGCTTGGCCGGAACGGCGACGGATTCCCCGGTACGGGGATTGCGGCCCTTGCGCGCATCGCGCTCGCGCGTGGAAAAGGCCCCAAAGCCGCGCAGTTCCACCCGGCCACCTTCGGCCAGCCGTTGCGCGATCTCGTCGAAGAATATGTCAAGCACCTGCTCGACTTCTTCGGCGCGAAGCTCGGGATTGTCCCGAGCCAGGGTTTCAAGCAATTCCGACCTGATCATCGTCAATCTCCCCCAACCGCCCGCGTACCTTTCCCCAACGGCGACCCGGCGCTGGACTGGCCACAAAGCAGTCGCAAGAGTGCCAGATCAACGGCTCCGACGCAATCGCCCTGACATAATAATTATTACATTAGATATGTATCTATCAGCAAACTCCGAAACAAGCGCTTCACAGCAGCGGCAATTGCGATAGTCTTGGCGCCGCCGACGGCCCGGACCGGCCATCAATCACGGGGGAAACAGAATGAAAAACATGACCTTGTGGAACGAGGGAGACTGGATCGCGGCGATCGCGGCGCTGGCCCTGTTCGGCTTTCTGGCAGCGGGCGGGTTGCTGGCGGCCAGCCGGTCCGACCGGGCTATCGGCCACCCGCGCGGACTGTTCGTGCTGTTCTATGCCGAAATGTGGGAACGCTTTTCCTATTACGGCATGCGCGCCCTGCTGGTGCTCTACCTCACCAAGCACTGGTTGTTTTCTGACGGGCAGGCCAGCCTCATCTACGGCGCATACGGCAGCCTGGTCTATATCACCCCGGTGCTGGGCGGGCTGCTGGCTGACCGGGTGCTGGGCCAGCGCAAGGCCGTCGTCTTCGGCGGGGTGCTGCTGGCCTGCGGCCACGCGCTGATGGCGGTCGAAGGCAGCGGCGGACAGGGCGATCCGGCCATCAATATATTCTGGGCGGCGCTGGCCTTCATCATTGTCGGCTCCGGTTTCCTCAAGGCCAATATCTCGGTCATCGTCGGCCAGCTCTATGGCCTGAAGGATACCCGGCGGGACGCGGCCTATACGATCTTCTACATGGGGGTGAATGTGGGTGCGGCATTGGGCACGATTCTGGTCGGCTATCTGGGCGAGACGATTGGCTGGGCCTACGGTTTCGGCCTGGCCGGGATCGGCATGGTGCTGGGGCTGATCATCTTCATTGCCGGAAAGGGCGCGCTGCAGGGTCATGGCGAACCGCCCGCCCCGCTTGCCCGGGGGCGCGAAATGCGGATTTACGGTATCGGCGCGGGCGCGGTGGCAGTGATCTGGCTGCTGGTGCAATATCAGGACGTGATCCAGGCGCTGCTGATCGTCAGCGGCATCGCAATGCTGGGCTATACGCTCTACGAAGCGCTGAAGCTGCCCAAAGAGGCGCGCGAACGCATGTTCGCCATCCTGTTCCTGATCGCGCTCAACCCGCTGTTCTGGGGCCTGTTCGAACAGGCGGGTGGCAGTCTCAACCTCTATACGGATCGCTATGTCGATCGGCAGGGCGTACCGACCAGCCTGTTCCAGTCAATCAACCCGATCTACATCGTGCTGCTGGCCCCGCTGTTCGCCGGGTTGTGGACCTGGCTGGCCAAGCGCGGGAAGGAACCTTCCGCGCCCGCCAAATTCGGCCTCGCGCTGGTGCAGGTGGGGCTGGGCTTTCTGGTGTTCGTATGGGGCGCGCGGGCAGTGGGGCCGGACGCGATGCTGCCCGTGATCTTCGTCTTTCTGATCTACCTGCTGCACACCACAGGCGAGCTGTGCCTGTCCCCGGTCGGCCTGTCAGCGATGACCCGCCTGTCCCCCCTGCATCTGGGCAGTTTCATCATGGGGGCGTGGTTCTACATGACGGCGGTGGGCAGTTTCGTGGCGGGCAAGATCGGCGAGGCGACCGGAGGCGAGGACGGGGAAATGTCCAGGGCGGTGACGCTGGCCATTTACGAGAAGATCGGCTGGATTTCGATCGGCGTGGCGGTGCTGGTCTTGCTGGTGGCGCCCGTGGTAAAGCGCTGGATGCATCTCGATACGCTGCGCGATGCTGAAGGGGACGAGGAAGGGGCACAATCATGAATCCGCAACTCACATCATTGCTGGCCGCCAGCATCGCCTTTGTCGGCACGCATTTCATCCTGTCGCATCCGTTGCGCGCAGGGCTGGTGCGCGCACTGGGCGAGAAGGGCTTTCTGGCCGTATATTCGCTGGTCAGCCTTGGCACATTCGCCTGGATGGTGATGGCCTTTCGCGCCTCGCCCCCCGGCTCTGGCGTGATGAGCGAAGGCGCATGGGTGGCGGCAAGCGTGCTGACCATCGTCGCGCTGGTGCTGTTCATCGGCTCGCTGTCCGGCAACCCGGCCTTGCCCGATACGTCTGCGGACAAGGTCGCGGCGGCACGGGCGCAAGGCGTGTTTTGCGTCACCCGCCACCCGATGATGTGGGGCTTTGCGCTGTGGGCACTGGCCCATATTCTGCTGGGGTGGAGCGAACGGACGCTGATTCTGGCCGGATCGCTGCTGGTCCTGGCGCTGGTCGGCGCGCATTTGCAGGACCGCAAGAAGGAAGCCCTACTGGGCGATGCCTGGTCGCACTGGGAAGCGCAGACCAGTTACTGGCCGCGCTGGCAGCGGCTGGGCGCGGCGGGACCGCTGATATGGATTGCGGCAATTGTGGTCTGGCTGGGAGCGACCTGGGCGCATCTGTGGCTCGCCGGCATCCCGGCGGGCGTGTGGAAATGGGTGGGCTGATCAGGCCCGCGCTTCTTCCACTCCGGCACTGTTGTGGCGCAGCGCCTTGAGCACCGTCTCCACGATCTGCGGCGCGTTGAGCCCGGCCTCGTCATATTGCCGGTCCGGCGCATCATGATCCTGAAACTGGTCCGGGAGGCGCATGGTGCGGATCTTCAGCCCGGCATCCGTCAGTCCTTCATCACTGGCCAGCGTCAGCACATGCGCGCCCAGCCCGCCAATGCTGCCATCCTCGACCGTCACGATCACCTCGTGACTGGCCATGAGCTGGCGGATCAGGGCGCTGTCCAGCGGCTTGGCAAAGCGCAGGTCGGCCACCGTGGTGGAAAGCCCCCTGGCTTCCAGCTGTTCCGCCGCTGTCAGCGCTTCGCCCAGACGGGTGCCCAGTGACAGCAGCGCGACCTTGCTGCCCTGCTTGACGATCCGCCCCTTGCCGATTTCCAGACGCTGCGGCGCATCCGGCAACGCAACGCCCACCCCATTGCCGCGCGGATAGCGGAAGGCAATGGGCCCGCTGTCATGGCAGGCGGCGGTATGCACCATATGCACCAGCTCCGCCTCATCAGCGGCGGCCATCACCACCAGATTGGGCAGGGTGGCGAGATAGGTGATGTCGAAACTGCCGGCATGCGTGGCGCCATCCGCCCCGACCAGCCCCGCCCGGTCAATCGCGAAGCGCACCGGCAGGTTCTGGATCGCCACATCATGCACCACCTGGTCGAAGGCGCGCTGCAGGAAGGTCGAATAAATCGCGCAAAACGGGCGCATGCCCTGCGCGGCCAGGCCGGCAGCAAAAGTCACGGCATGCTGTTCGGCAATGCCGACATCGAAACTGCGTTCGGGGTAAGCCTGTTCGAACCGGTCCAGCCCGGTGCCCGAAGGCATGGCGGCGGTGATCGCGCAGATGGTGTCATCCCGCCCCGCCTCGGCAATCAGCGCATCAGCGAAGACCGCAGTATAGCTGGGCGGGCCACCCGCGCTTTTCTTCTGTTCGCCGGTGATGACGTCGAATTTCTGGACGCCGTGATATTTGTCGGCTGCCGCTTCGGCCGGACCATAGCCCTTGCCCTTCTGCGTGACGACATGGACGAGACACGGCCCCTCTGCCGCATCGCGCACATTCTGCAGGACCGGAACGAGTGCATCGAGATCGTGCCCGTCAATCGGCCCGACATAATAGAAGCCCAGTTCCTCGAACAGGGTGCCGCCCATCGCCATGCCGCGCGCGAATTCATCCGCCTTGTGCGCGGCGCGATGCAGCGGGCGCGGCAATTTGCGGGCAAAGCGGCGGGCCAGTTCGCGCAGGCCCAGGAACCGGCCACTGGAAACCAGCCGCGCAAGATAGGATGACAGTGCGCCCACCGGTGGCGCAATCGACATGTCATTGTCATTGAGGATCACGACCAGCCGGTTGCCAGCCTGCTTGGCATTGTTCATCGCCTCATAGGCCATGCCCGCGCTCATCGCGCCATCGCCGATCACGGCGATCCCCTTGCCCGGTCGGTCCGCCAGCTTGTTGGCCACGGCGAAGCCCAGCGCGGCGGAAATCGAGGTGCTTGAATGCGCGGCACCGAAGGGATCATATTCGCTTTCGCTGCGTTTGGTGAAGCCTGACAGGCCACCACCCTGGCGCAGCGTGCGGATCCGGTCACGCCGCCCGGTCAGGATCTTGTGCGGATAGGCCTGATGGCCGACATCCCACACCAGCCGGTCACGCGGCGTGTCGAAGACGTAATGCACTGCCACGGTCAGTTCCACCACGCCAAGCCCGGACCCCAGATGGCCGCCGGTCTGCCCCACCGCCGCGATCATTTCGCTGCGCAATTCATCTGCCAGCTGGCGCAGCTGGCGGGTTTCCAGCTGCCTGAGATCCTCGGGCAGGTGAACAAGATCAAGCAGGGGGGTGGCCGGGGTTTCGGACATTGTCAGTGTTTACACGCGATTGGCTGGACTGTCGATGAATGCACAGCAGGGAAAGTCAGGGCGCGCTTGGCCGCAAAGTGCGGAAATCTCAAGCCCCTGAACAGGACTCGCAGCGTCCGCGCAGCTCGATCACCGGTCTCACCTCGCCAAAACCGGCTGCGCGCCCCGCATCGCGCAGCGCATCGGTCAGCCGGTCATCATCCAGATGCACCGCATGGCCGCACCGGTCGCAGATCAGGAAAATACAGTCGTGGTGGCAACCGGGGTGGCTGTTGGCGAGATAGGCATTGGCGCTTTCGATGCGATTGGCCAGATTGGCGCACACGAACAGGTCAAGGATGCGATAGATGCTGTTGGGCGCGATGCGCCGCCCGCTGCGCACGCTGAGGCTGTCAGCGATGTCATAGGCCGAGAGCGGGCGATCCTGCCCGGCCAGCACGTCGAACACATCGGCCCGCAGCGCAGTCCACTTCTCGCCCGCCGCTGTCAGCACGCGGCGCGCGGCCAGCACCAGCTGGTCGCCCCGGTGTTCGCGGTGTTGATGCTTCGCCATGGCCCGATCATAGGCAGACGCGCGCCGCACGGCAATCAGCCTGTCCGGAAACTCGCCCGGTAGTGATCGGGAAAAAGTGCGCCCAGCGCCTTCACCTTGGGTGCATCCCAGCGCAAGATGTAGGGGTGGCGTGGATTCTTCGCCATGAAATCCTGATGATAGGCTTCCGCCGGATAGAAGGTGGCCGCAGCCTCGATCCGGGTAACGACAGGCTTGTCCCACAGTTTCGCCTGGTCGAGCTGGGCCAGATAAGCGCGCGCAACAGCCGCCTGTTCCTTGTTCAGCGGCACCAGCGCGGAGCGATATTGCGTGCCCGTGTCCGGGCCTTGCCGGTTCAGCTGGGTCGGATCGGCGCCGACCGAAAAGAAGATGCGCAGCAGCTGGTCATAACGGATGACGGCGGGATCATAAGTGATTTTCACCGCTTCGGCATGGCGCGTCTGGCCCGTGCTGACACTGGCATAAGTGGCGTCGGCGCTGGTGCCGCCATGATAGCCGGAGACCGCGCTTTTCACGCCCTTCACATGGCTGAACACGCCCTCGATCCCCCAGAAGCATCCACCTGCGAAAATGGCGGTTTTGAGGCCCCTGGTCTCGGTCGCGACCCGATCCGCAACGGGTGCGCGAACCGCGCTCTCCCCGGCGGCGGCAACCTGCCCGCATGCCCCCAGCAGCAAGGCGGCGGCGGTTACTGCAAGCCAGCGTCGCATCAGCCGATGAATGGCGCGAGTTCGGCAATGACCCGGAACAGGGCGATCACCGCACCGGCGCCAAAGCCGACCGCGAAGGGGCGAAGAAAATCGGGTTCGAAGATGCTCACGCTGATAATCCGTGCCTGCATGATTGTCTGACCTGCAAGCCTTTGCCCCCGCGTGGCTTAGCCGCGCCTGAACGGTCCAGCCCTGCGCCATTCAGCACACGGATCAATGGCGGAAATGGCGCATCCCGGTAAAGATCATCGCCAGCCCCGCCGCATCAGCAGCGGCGATCACTTCCTCGTCGCGGATCGAACCGCCGGGCTGGATCACCGCCGTCGCCCCCGCTTCCGCCGCTGCCAGCAGGCCATCGGCAAAGGGAAAGAACGCATCCGATGCCACCGCGCTGCCCACCGCACGGGATTGTTCCCAGCCGTGAGTCTGCGCGGCTTCTTCTGCTTTTGCGGCGGCAATGCGCGACGAATCGCGCCGGTTCATCTGGCCCGCGCCAATCCCTGCCGTCGCCCCGTCCCGCGCATAGACGATGGCATTCGACTTGACATGCTTGGCCACGGTCCAGGCGAACAGGCAATCCTTCAGTTCCTGCTCGCTCGGCTGGCGTTTGCTCACCACTTTCAGATCCTGCGGCTCGATATGGCCATTGTCGCGATCCTGCACCAGCACGCCGCCCGCGATGACGGTGGCGGTCAACCCCGCACGACGCGGATCGGGCAATTGATCGACCAGCAGCAGGCGCAGGTTCTTCTTGGCGGAAAAAGCAGCAATCGCGGCCTCGTCCGCACCGGGGGCGATCACGACTTCGGTAAAGATTTCGCAGATCGCGGCGGCGGTGGGGCCGTCCAGCGGGACATTGGTGGCGACGATGCCGCCGAAGGCCGACACCGAATCGCACGACAGCGCCTCGTGCCATGCCTCCACCAGGCTGGCGCGCTGCGCGACGCCGCAGGGGTTGGCATGTTTGACGATCACCACCGCCGGGTCCTGTCCGGCGAATTCGGCCGCCAGTTCCAGCGCGGCACTGGCATCGTTGTAATTATTGTAGGACAGTTCCTTGCCCTGCAGCTGGCGGGCCTGCGCAATACCCGCGCCGAACGGGCCGCCCGCAGTGTAGAGCGCCGCCTGCTGATGGGGGTTTTCGCCATAGCGCAGCGTCGTCACCAGATTGCTGGTCATGGTGCGCCGCGCCGGGAATTTTTCCGGCTGGTCAACGGTGGTGAACCAGCGGGCGATCATCGCATCATAAGCGGTGGTCGCGCCGAATGCCTTGGCCGCCATCGCCTTGCGGAAGTCGAAACCGGTCGACCCGTCCCGGTCATCAAGCTGGGCGAGCAAGGCCGGATAATCGGCCGGATCAGTCAGAATGGTGACGAAGGCGTGATTCTTGGCCGCAGAACGTACCATCGAAGGGCCACCAATATCGATATTCTCGATCATCTCGTCCCGATCGGCGCCGCGCCGCCAGGTCGCCTCGAACGGATAGAGATTGACAACGACCAGATCGATCGCACCGATCGCGTGAGCCTCCATCGCGGCGGCATGTTCGGGATTGTCGCGTACTGCCAGCAGGCCGCCGTGCACCTTGGGGTGCAGCGTCTTGACCCGCCCGTCCATCATTTCGGGAAAGCCGGTGAGCTCCGAAACATCGCGCACCGCCAGCCCCGCATCGCGCAGCGTCCCGGCCGTGCCGCCGGTGGACACCAGTTCCACCCCGCGCCCGCTCAATGCCTGGCCCAGTTCGACCAAGCCGGTCTTGTCGGACACTGACAGCAGCGCCCGCTTGATCACCACATCGTTCACTTTGCGAATTACCCCATTTTCTTGAGCAGCCAGGAGAATGTCCCCCCGCCGCGCGAGATCATGCCCGCGATCACCAATTGCTGAATCGGGTGCGGCTTGCCGCTGCCGTCAGACCACATGCTTTCATCAATCGCAAGCTCGACGCCTTCGGCCCCGCCCGCGCCCGTCACGAATTGCCAATAGCTGCCATCGGGCAGGGCAAGCCCCGCGCCCTTGCGATTGTCTGAAAGGCCGATCTCGATGCCCGGCCCGATATGAAAGCGGATGGCGAAGCCGACCTTGCCGCGCTTGCCACGCCGCCCGGCAGGAACCAGCACATCTTCCCCGCGCAGTTCACTGCCATCATCGCGCAGGATCAGGATGCGGCGATGAATCAGGCCAAAGCGACTGGCATAACCATCATGGCTGGCTTCGAGCCGCGTCGCGCCTGCGCCATCAAGGTCGAGCGAGCGTCGGTCAACCTCCACCTCACCAACCCCGCCACCCAGCTTGCCATTGATAAGCACGGCAGTGGAATTGGCATCGTCAAGCACCAGCGTTGAATGCGCCGCAGCGGCGCGCAGCCCCTGTTCGATCCGCACCGGGATCAGCCCTCCGGCAAAGGCAGCGCCGCCGCAATTGACGATCAGGCGCTGTTCGCCATGCGACATTTCGAACGCCAGCGTGGAGGCGCAGCCGGACCGCGCATGGCGCGCCAGCGGCGGCGGGGCGGCGTCGAACTGCAACAGGGTCTTGCCCGCCGCCACGCGCTGATAGCCCCATTGGCGCACGTCGCGCAGCGGGCGGGTGCGCACCGCGCTCGCCTCCACCAGCGCGGCAATGCGATGCGCCTTGACCGCACCGGCGCCTTGCCAGTTGCCCAGCGAGCCATCGCCATGCAGCAGCGCGAGCAGCGGCGGAACCAGCAGCCCCTTCATCGTGTCCAGCGCCTGCGGCGGGTCGCGCCGGGTCGCGCGATAGCAGGCTTCGACCTGCAGCAGCAGCGCGATCGCTTCCATCTGGTCAAGCGGGCTGCGCGACAGCACGCCGCCATCGTCACCCACCAGTTCGCCAAGCGCGCGAATCAGCCCGGCTTCGCCAAACAGGCGGCGCGCCTTGCCGTCCGGCAGCAGCAGGCCCGCAGCGGTAATCCCGCACCAGCCGGCGACTTCGGCCAGCCGGTCTTCCGCGCGCGCGACATTGCGGTCAAGCCAGCGCGCCGTTTCGCTTACCGCGTGCAGGACGGTTCCGCGCAAGGCCTTGTCCTGCCCTGACAGGATCATCGGCGCATGCACCAGCCAGCCCAGCAGGCGATGCCCGGCGTGGCCCACTTTCCAGGCCGGACCCTTGCCGGGGCGGGGGTTGGCCGCGAGCCAGGCCGACAGCACCCGTTCCGCACTCGCAACACATTGTTCGCGCGGGGCCGAGGCAGCCAGATCGGCCAGCCAGGTAAAACCGTGCACCGTGCGCTCGAAAGGCTGAGTGAGCTTGGCGCTGGGCGAAAAATCCATCTGCCCGATCGGCGCCTTAACCCCGTGCACCAGAAAATGGCCCGCCCGCAGGGCAACGCCAGCCACCCGATCACCCCTGAGCGGGCAATCCACCGTTGCCAGCAGGCGCGGCCTGGCCGGCTTGCGAAAGGGCGCGGCCATGGTGCTGCCGGGCACGCCCAGCCGGTAAGCCAGCACCATCAGCCGTTCGCCCGCGCTCATCGCCGGCGCCGTGAAATCGGACAGAGCCAGTGCGCGGCCCGGTTCGATCAGCGTGCCAGCAGGCTCCACTCCATTGTCCTTGGCGGCGATGTTGGGTTCACTCTTGCCCGTAAGGGGGATCGCCATCGCTTCCTCCGCACCCGCACCGGTTTCAGCCTGCCCTGCCGAAACGGCGAATGCCAATTGCCCCTGACTCGCCGCTTCGCTCACCCTCAGTCCCCCTTGAGCGCGGCGATATTGGCGGCATAGCATTCCGGCCCGCCCTTGAAGGTGGCTGAACCGGCGACCAGCACATCAGCCCCGGCATCGACGCATTGGCGCGCCGTCTGGGCGTTGACCCCGCCATCCACTTCAAGATGGACCTGAAGCCCGGCCTTGTCGATCTGCTTGCGGATCGCTTCGATCTTGCGCAGCTGGCTGGCAATGAAGCTTTGCCCCCCGAACCCGGGATTGACGCTCATCACCAGGACCAGATCGATTTCTTCCAGCAGGTAATCCAGCATCTTGGCCGGGGTTGCGGGGTTAAGCGAGATGCCCGCCTTCTTGCCCAGCGCGCGGATCGCCTGCACGGTGCGGTGAACATGCGGCCCCGCTTCGGGATGGACGGTGATGATATCCGCGCCAGCTGCCGCAAACGCTTCGAGATAGGCGTCCACCGGCGAAATCATCAGATGGACGTCGAAACACTTGGCCGTATGCGGACGCAGCGCCTTCACCACATCGGGCCCGATGGTGATATTGGGCACGAAATGCCCGTCCATCACGTCGATATGGACCCAGTCCGCCCCGGCCGCGTCAATCGCACGCACCTCCTCTCCCAGGCGCGCGAAATCGGCGGAGAGGATCGAGGGCGAAATGAGCGGGGGTGATGCCATACTGGCTCAGGGCAGTAATCCACCAGTGCTTGTGGTCACAAGCGGAAAGCGGCGCTTTTTCCACACAAGATGTCGTTATTGCCCCCAATTCGCCGCAAGGATACATTCAGCGCCATGACCGCCGCCGCCGCGACCTTGCCCGATGCGCCCGAAACGCTGGCCCGCGCCAGAACAATCCGCGCCGCCAGGCTGCCAGCCGGATGCGGGATCGACGAACTGGACGAAGGGCAGATGTCCTTCGATGGCACGCGCTTTCTGCTGCGCGAGCGGGGCTTTTCCATCTGCTACACACAGGCGGAGGGGCTTTATGCGCAGCTTGACGATCCGGGCCAGCGCGGACGGATGGAACTGTTCCTCGATGGATCGGTTCATGCGGCGATCGCCAGCCTTGCCGGGCTCTATCCGCTGCACGCCTCTGCCGTCACGCTGAACGGGCACGTAATCGCCTTCACCGGCCCGGCGGGCGCGGGCAAATCGACGCTTTGTGCGGCGCTCGCGCGGCGCGGCCTGCCATTCTATGCGGATGATACGCTGGTCATCGATCCCGCGCGCGCGCCGCTTGCCTGCCTGCCCGGCCACAAACGGCTGAAGCTGTGGCCCGAAGGACTGGCACTGGCCGGGCTTCAGGGGGAAGAGCTGGTTGCCCCCGATTACCCCAAATATTTCGCGCAAGCCCCTGTCCGCGCGCGACCCGCCATGCTGCCGCTGGGCGCACTGGTGTTCCTGGAGGAGGGGTCACAGTTTTCATTCGCCCCGATCGGCGGGGCGCAACGCTTTGCCCGGCTCAATGACGATCATTACACCGCAATGTTGCGCAATCGCGCCGGGCGGCCCGAGGCGGGCGCGCTGTTTGCCCGGCAGGCCATGCTGGCGCGCGCCATTCCCATGTTCCGCCTTGCCCGCCCGCGCGATCCGGCGCAATTTGAAACGATGCTGGACCAGACCATCCTCGCGCTCGACGGGATCGCAAGGGCATGAGTGCGATCGTCAAGGCTGCGGAGCGCTTTGTCGAAACCGAAATCGACGGCGAAATCGTGCTGATGCGGCTTGCCGATGGCGATTTCTATTCGCTGAGGGACAGCGGACGCGCCATCTGGCAGGCGATTGACGGATTACGCGACCGGGACGCGCTGCTGGCCGCACTGGCCGCCAGTTACGAAGCGCCGCACGCGCAACTGGCCACTGATCTGGACGCCTTTCTGGCCGATCTGCGCGATGCAGGCCTGCTTGCCCGCGGCTGAGCGCTGGCGGATGCGCTGGCGCACCGGTGCGGCGATGGCGCTGCTGGGCGCGGCGCGGCTGGCGGTGGCGGTGGTGCCGTTCCGCCTGTGGCGCGGATCGCTGGGGCTGGCCACAGACCGGCTGCCCGGGCCGGACGAGCAAACAGAGGCGGTGCGCCTTGCCCGCCATGTCGAACGCGCTGCGATGCGCCTGCCCTTTGCCACCCGGTGCCTGCCCCGGGCCATGGCGCTGAGCTGGCTGCTGCGCCGGGCGGACGTGGCCCATGCGGTAATATTTGCGGTGCGGCCAGCGCCCCTGCGCGCGGCGTGGCGCAGCCGCGTCACTTATGTCCAGCAGGACCCGCTGTTCTTTGCCGGAACTATCCGCGAAAACCTGCGCTTTGCCGATCCTGCGGCGGATGAGGCCCGGATGATGACCACCCTGAAGCGGGCAGCAGCAGGTTTCGTGACAGCCCTGCCTGACCGGCTGGAGACCAGGATCGGCGAAGGCGGGCATGAGTTTTCAGGCGGGGAGAAGCAGCGCCTGGCCCTTGCCCGGGCCTTGCTGCGCGAACCGGATCTGCTGATCCTGGACGAGCCTACCAGTGCACTCGATCCCGCAAACGAAGCCGCGATCATCGCTGCCATCGATGCCCTGCGCGGTAGCCTGACAATCGTGATTCTGGGCCATCGCGACGCCTTTGCCCGCATCGCGGATCAGGAAGCGGTGCTGGAACAGGGCCGTCTGTTGCCGCTCCGCATCAAGGCGCGCGATATTGCCCCGCGCCACGCGCTTCCTTAAGGAACCCAGCAAGCTGAATTCAGCGACTATTCACGGCCACACTGGCACATCGGGAGCCAATCCGGCAGGCCACCCGCACCTGACCCGGCCCGAAAGGTGAGCAGAGGATATGATGATTTTGCGCAGCAAGAATATGATGACGGCCGCCGCGACTGCCCCGCTTGCCCTTGCAGCCTTGCCGGTCGCTGCCCCTGCCATGGCGCAGGTGCAGTACCGGCAGGAAATAACCAACAATCTGTCGCGCTGCACCTCAGACAAGGGGCCGGCGGCCTATGTCACGGTGGACGGCGTGAAATCCTCGCAAGGCAAGATTCGCGTGCAGGCCTATCGCGGGGTGGAGCAGGACTGGCTGGAAAAGGGCCGCTGGCTGAGTCGCATCGAAGTGCCCGCCAAGGCCGGAACCATGACCTTCTGCGTTCCCCTGCCGGCCGCCGGAACCTATGGCATCGCGGTGCGCCATGACGCCAACGGCAATGGCAAGACCGATCTCAGCCAGGATGGCGGGGGCATGTCCAACAACCCCAGCCTCAACATCTTCAATCTGGGCAAGCCGAATTACCGCAAGACCGCCTTCACCGTGAACGGCGGGGTGCAATCGATCCGCATCCGCATGCGCTATATGTAGGCCCGCCGCCGGTCGTCAGCCGAGCCTCCCGGACGCGCGCCGTTCTGCCGCGATCCGGCGCACATCGGCAAGATCGGCAAGCTTGTCGACGTCCACGGCAGCCAGCCCGTCTGCCGCAGCGACCGCGCGCGCCTCGATGCCGATCCGCCGCCCCAGCCGCGCCACCGCCTCGGCCAGGGTCAGTCGCCCGCGAAGATAAAGCCAAAGCGTTGCCACCCCCAGCCGCGCGGCAATTTTCCAGGGCCGTTTGCGGTTGCGCTCTACCTCGCTCCACACCGTGAGTGCAGCCTTTGCCCGAGCCTGCGCGAGATAGAACAGATTGCACCCCGACCATTCGCCGTCAGCGAATTTTAGCCACGTTCGGCGGCTGTTCGGCAGCGCAACGTCCACCTTGTGCCGCTCTGCCAGCATTACGGAAACATCAGCATTAGCAGGCGTATCGGCGATGAACTGGCGGACCCATTGCGGGCGGAGCAGGGCATGATCGGCGGTGGTGACCAGCAACGGCGCGCCCAGCGCGGCAAAGCCCTGCGCCACACTAGCGCTTGGCCCCATGGCGGCTTCCAGCACCGTGCAATCAAGCCGCCGCGCCAGCGCCGCAACCTGCGCATCGCTGCAGGAAACGGCGATCCGTTCGATTCCTGCCGCGCTCAGCGCCGCGTGAACCCGGGCAAGAAGCGGTACGCCTTCGACCTCGATCAGCGCCTTGTGCGCGACGGCTTCAGCCTGGCACAGGGCATCCCGCTCGCCCCGCGATCCGGCAAGGATCAGCGCGGAAAGCGTCATCGCGCACGCTTTCTTGCGCGCCAGACCTGCCACAATACGCCCGGCGCGGCGAGCAACGGGTGCCGTTCGCGCCAGGGGGTCAGGGTAACTGCAACGCCCGTGTGCCGTTGGATCTTCCAGGCGGCATAGCGCGCTGCGCCCTCAAAGGTCGTGCTGGCCCGGATCAGGCGCAGCAGGTTGTACGGCTTGCCGAGCCGCCGCCGCCGCGCCCACCAGCGCCGGATCCGCTGTGCTTCGCCCGGCGCGAGCCGAGGGGCGATTTCTCCGGCCTGCTGTGTGAAAGCGATCCCGCTCGCGTCCAGCGCGAGCAGCAGCAGCCCTTCGAAATGAGTCTGATTCGCAGTCAGGATCGAATCCTCCCGTCCAGCCGCTTCCACCCGGAATTCGGCGCGGTAAGTGGCGCGAAACAGCGCCCGCCAAAAGGCGTCGGGCGGCCCCGATGATGGCCCCAGCGCCGCCGCCAGCCCTGCCGCGGTCATCGCTGCCGCGGCCAACGCTTCCACCACCTGACGATGAGCATTTTCATCCGCGCTCCACGCCAACGCGCAGGGCTGGACAAAGCGCGCCCAGATCGTGGTGTCGACAAGCTGGCCGGATGCCGCAGCCTGGAAAGTGCCGATATTCATCGCCGCCACCTTGGCCCGCAGCCCTTGCCCGCCCACGTCCCATTCGTGATAGCTGACACGCGGCCAGATGCCGCGCTCCACCGCGCCGGGCAGCAGCACGTAATAGTCTAGCACCCCTTCGAGCGAGCCGGTTCGCAGGTTGGAACCATAGTACAGCACGGCCACAGCCCCGGCCGCACGGCCAAGCCGTTCGGCCTGATCGCGCACCGGCTGCGCCATGGGCGCAGCGATTCCGGTGGCGATGCGCGCGTTAAGCGCCGCGCTCACGGGGCAATGAATTGAAGTTTCGGACCCATGCGCAAACGATAGCAGCCTGCAGGGAATGCTTCACCATCGAGAATGAAACGGTCGCCGAATTCCACCCACGCTTCGTTGGTCGATCCGCGAAACACCCCCAACCGTTCGTGACCCGGGGTTTCCCAACCGCTCAACAGCGCAGGAACCATTGCCACCACCCGGCGCAGTGGTGCGTCAATGACGGAATAGCGGATCCCGCTGCGCGGCTTGCCGAACGGCTGCATGCCGAGCGGAAAGCGCGACAGCGTCGAAACCAGCAGCGAATAGCGTTCGCCATCGCGGCCATGGCGACTGGTCGCCAGTTCCGCCCGGTCATGACCGGTGTAGAAACGCATCGGGGTCCGCTTGCGCCAATCGCCCCGACCAATGCCGAACAGGCCCTGTGCCATGCCGCTCACCGCGGTCAGGGCGACCGCCAGATTGTTGAACGCGCCGCAACGGTGTGCGGTCTGCCCGGCCTGAGTCGCGGTGTTGAAAATGCCCGCGCCGAGAATGAAGCCATGCGCTTCGCCCCCGCCGCCGCCGGGCTGGTCGACCACCACCGGGCAGCGTTCGACGATGCGCCCACCCCGCGCCGCTTCCAGCGCTTCAGGCAAGGACCAGTGATTGGGCAGGCCAAGATCGACGGCAAGTGCGTTGGTCTTGCCCTTGGGCAGCACGATCAGCGGCGGCCAGTCGTGCCCGAACACCGGCGCACCGGCCGTCAGCACATCGCGCATGGTCCCGTCGCCGCCATCAACCACCAGGAAATCGATCCCGCGCGCGGCAAATCCGGCCAGGATTTCAGGCAGTTCACCACGCGCACCCGGTACCGCGTTCAGCACGTTGGACTGGCCGTCCATTTCCGGCACATGGCCGCGATTGCGATGGCTGCGCGGGTTGCGGATCACCCCCACCAGTGGCAGCGAACCGGCCGCGCGCGCGTTGCGGACGCGCCGCACAGGCGCCGCATCCACGCCCGGATCGCCCGCGAAAACGCGCGGCAAGGCGTCAAATTCGTGAACTGATCCATCCATAGCGCTGCCTTATCCATTGAGCCGCCACGAAATACTACATATTTTTTGACGAAACACTGGTAGATGCGGCGCGATTGGGGCTTAAAGGCAACGCATTCTGCGCCTAGGGTCGCGCGCGGCGCACGTGGACAAGGGGCGCCCATTCGTGTGAGTCAGACATAGGCTGACCACCGCGTCTTCTTGGTTCGGGGTATTTGATCGAATGTGCGGAATTGCAGGATGGTATCGCCGCGCCGGTCGCCCTGTCACGCGCGCAGACCTGATCCGGCAATGCGACCAGATCATCCACCGCGGTCCTGACGACAGCGGGCAGTTGGCCGATGGCGATTTCGGCTTTGGCATGCGGCGTCTCAGCATCATCGATCTGGCAGGCGGGCACCAGCCGATTGAAACCCAGGATGGCCGCTACGCCATTGTCTTCAACGGCGAGATTTATAATCATCCCTCCCTGCGCAGGGAACTGGAAGAGACAGGGGTCCAGTTCCGAACGCACAGTGACACCGAAACCCTGCTTCAGTGTTTTATCCGCTGGGGTGACGAGGCGTGGCTACGCCTGCACGGCATGTATGCCGCGGCGATCTGGGATCGTGCAGAACGCAGTCTGACGCTGGCGCGCGATCCTCTGGGCATCAAGCCGCTGTACATCACAGAACAAAACGGGGGAATTGCGTTCGCATCCGAAATCCGGGCTTTGCGTGTCTTGCCGGGGCTGTCGTTCGACACGGACGAACGAGCCGTCCATGATTTTTTCATGTTCGGCCATGTCCAGCGCCCGCGCTCGATCTATCGTCAGGTCCGCAGCCTCGATCCAGGACACGTTCTGCGCATCGGACCAGACGGCGAAGCGCGCATCCGGGAGTTCTGGCGACCCCGGTTCCGGGTGCGCCACGACCTCTCTGAAGCGGAATGGATCGAGGAAACACGCGCGCGGCTTCTGGGGACGGTGCGCGAACACATGCTGGCTGACGTGACTGTTGGAGCCTTCCTCTCAGGCGGTGTCGACTCAAGCGCAATCGTCGCAGCGATGACACGCGCGACCGACCAGCCAATAAAGACTTTCACCGTGGGTTTTCCCGGTACGTCCATCGACGAAACCGATGCAGCACGCCGAATTGCGCGTCATTTGGGCTGCGAGCACATCGTGCTTGCGCTTGAGCCAGAGGCGGCAGGAGATCTGCTACCTGCAGTGCAGGCCGCGTTCGATGAGCCATGCGCGGCGACTGCGGCTGTCCCGATCTGGCATCTTTCGAAACTGGCGGCACAACATGTCAAAGTGGTTCTGGCCGGGGAAGGTTCCGATGAAATTTTCGCCGGGTACAAACGCCAGCGCACCGCTCTTCTGGCGCAACGCTGGAAACCGGTGCTGCGCGCACTTGACCCTGTGCTTGGTCTGATTGATCGCCTGCCCGTCGGGTCTTCGGCGCAGTTCAACTACCTGCGACAGAATGCTCGCCGGTTTCGTGCGTCAGCGATGCTGGATAACGGATTTCAGCGATTCTTCCAGGCAACCCAGATTTCCACGCCCGATGTGCGAGACCGCCTGTATGAGCGGGGATTTCACGAACGGCAGGATAGCGGGGACCGCTTCGCGCACCTGGACGCGGAATATTTCAACGACACGGATCGCGCGCAGTTGAGCACACTTGAACAATTCATGCTTGCCGACATGGCGGTGCATATGCCGGGTTCGCTGCTGCATCGCTCGGATCGCGGCAGCATGGCGCACTCGCTGGAAATCCGCGTTCCGTTTCTTTCCCACGACTTCGTCGATTGGACGCTGACGATGCCGGCCGCGATGAAATTGCATGGCAAGACCGGAAAATACGCCTTGCGCAAGGCAGTCGAGCCTTGGTTCCCGCATGGAACGTTCGACAAGCGCAAGATTGGTTTCCAGCTTCCCTTTGGCGAGTGGTTCAGGGGCGACTTCAGCGCCTTTGCCCAGGAAGCCTGGCGTGAAAGTGGCGCGGCACAGTGCGGCTTTCTGGAACCCCGCGCAGTGGACGAGCTGTTTGCCGAGCACCGCTCCGGCCTCGCCAACCATGGTCGCATCCTTTATGCGATCGCCATGTTCAGCTGCTGGTGGCAGCAAAGTTTCGTCGGGCAGGATCGCACGGCGTAAGACGGTAACCGGAGGCAGCACGATGCTGATAGACCTGCGCAGCGATGTGCATGCACTGGGCAACCCCGGCGATGTCTGCGTCATTGGCGCAGGCGCTGCAGGGATATGCCTAACCCGCAGCCTGGCCGCAGCCGGGCATGATGTTATCCTGCTGGAAAGCGGCGGGCTTGATTTCGAACAAGCCACTCAGGATCTCTATATCGGCGCAAACGTCGGCATGCCGTATTACGATCTTGAAGAGTCCCGCTTGCGCTTCTTTGGTGGAACCGTGTCGATCTGGGGCGGCCGCGCTGCAAAGCTCGATCCGATCGACTTTGAACGCAGGGATTGGGTTCCGCACAGCGGCTGGCCGATCGGACTGGCCGACATTGAGCCCTATTACCGCGCGGCGGACCGGATCTTCGAACTGAACGACACCGACAATGGCGAAAGCATCTGGCAACGACTGGGCATCGACCCATACGACTTCGACCCGAGGCAAATTGATACCGCCTTGTGGCGCTTCGATGAGGCCGCCGAACGCTTCGCCGCCTCACGCACACGCGATCTGTTCGACGCTCCGAAGGTCCGTGTGGTCCTGCATGCAAATGCGGTGAAACTGCAGGCCGGACCAGACGCCCGCACGGTTGAACATGTCGAAATTAAGGCGCTTTCCGGGGCATATTGCAGAGTCAAAGCGCGCCAATTTGTGCTCGCATGTGGGGCAATCGAGAACGCCCGGCTCCTGCTCGCCTCGGACGACGTGGAGACTGCGGGCATCGGCAACGCGCATGATCAGGTCGGTCGCTTCTTCATGGAACATCCAACCGGCCGCATCGGCAAGGTGGAGACGGACAAGCCGTTCGCGCTCTGGGACGCATATCAGAAGCGCTTCCCACGCCGGGGGCCCCCAATCGCGCCGGCGTTGCGCCTGGGCGACGCCGTACAGCAGCGCAAGGGCGCACTGAATGACATTGCGACTTTCAAGCTTCAGCGTGATCCGAAACATGGGGTGGCGCTGGGCAACAAGCTGTATCACAATCTCAAGCATTCGCTTTCGCCGGACCGCAAGGGCCGCTTTCTTGATCACACCTATCGCGGACTGCGCGCCTGGTTTCACCGCAAGTTGCGCAGCAATGTGGAGCGGCTTCGCGCAGCGTCCGGCATGACGAGCCTTTATCTGATCGTACGTGGCGAGCAGGCACCCAATCCGGCCAGCCGGATCCTGCTTTCAGCGCAGCGCGATGCGCTGGGTTCGCGAAGGGCCGATCTGGACTGGCAGCTGAGCGAACTGGACAAGCACAGTGCGAGAGTCATGGCTGAAACCTTTGGTCAGGAACTGGAACGATTGGGGGTAGGCCAGGTTAAGCCCAGCGACTGGCTGAGCGAAGCGGCCCCGGAATGGCCGGTCGATCCAACTGTCGGCAATCACCCGATTGCCGGATATCACCACGTCGGCGGCACCCGGATGAGCGCCGCACCATCCTCTGGGGTGGTTGATTCCGACTGTCGGGTTCATGGCTATGGCAATCTTTTCGTGACGGGCAGTTCCGTATTCAGCACCTGCGGCTGGGCCAATCCGACCTATACGATCGTGGCCATGGCGCTGCGGCTCGGCGATCATTTGAACGGGGTACTGGATAAAAAGGGAGAGCGCGCTTGACCAACGCTGACACACCTTGCTGGCTGGAAACCCAAGGCCTAGCTCAGGCCCCGATCTGGGGGATGGACAATGCCGAACGGGTGCGCCGCCTCGCCTGCGCCGCCAAGATCCAGCCTCCCGAAGGCCGCACCTTGCGCGTCAACCTGGCCTATGCATTCGATCCGCTGCTGATGCGGATGGCGCTCCGGCACCCCGACAAGCGTTTCACGCATGGCGAGGATTTCGTGATCGGCGCGGACGGAGGCACCGAAATGGTTGATCTGGCCACCCGCCCCGAATTCTACAACGCCCAGCTACGCAAGATCGAGCGACCTTTTGCCATCCGACTGACCCAGCAAAGCCGGGCCGACGCCGAACGGGCGAGCTATGACGCTTCCTACAAGGGAGTGACTGACCTGCTGACCAAATATCTTTGGCCAGGGCTGGCGTTCCACCTGACCCGGCTTGCCGCTGCCCTGCGGATGAGCCCGAACATGGTGACTGCGATCGGGGCAGCGCTGTGCGTCTGGGCGTTCTTCCTGTTCTGGCAGGGCCAGTACTGGGAAGGGATGGCGGCGGGCTTCGTGTTCATGGTGCTGGACACGGTGGACGGCAAGCTGGCGCGCTGCACCATCACCTCAAGCTGGTGGGGCAATATCTTCGATCACGGCATCGATCTGGTGCACCCGCCTTTCTGGTGGTGGGCCTGGGCGATGGGGCTGGGCAGCTGGGGGCTGGCCTATTCAACTCCCACATTCCTGTGGGTGATGGGGGCCATCCTGGGCGGCTATGTCATCCAGCGCCTGATCGAAGGGGGCTTCATGCGCCTTTACGGCGGCATTCACATTCACGTGTGGGAACGGTTCGACAGCCGCTTTCGCCTGGTCACAGCGCGCCGCAATCCGAATATGGTGATCCTGTTCGTAGCCACCCTGTTCGCCCGGCCTGACATCGGCCTGATCGCCGTTGCATGGTGGACCGCCATTTCCTGCGCGGTGCATGGCGTGCGGCTGGCGCAGGCAATGATGCGCGCAAGGGGCGGGGAGGCCATCGGAACCTGGCTGGAAAAGACACGAGGATGAACGAAACGCTCCGCAAATTCGGCTGGCCCGCAACGCTGGTGACCGAGTTCGATCACTGGGTGGTACTTGCCCGGCCTGCTCAGCCCACTCTGGGCAGTCTGGTCCTGGCCGCCAAATCCGAGGTGGCCGCATTCGGGGATCTTCCTGCCGCCGCTCATGCCGAGCTGGCAGAGGCTACCGCCGCCATCGAACGCTCACTGGGTAAGGCAGTTTCCTATTCAAAGCTCAATTATCTGATGCTGATGATGGTAGACCCTCACGTCCATTTCCATGTCATTCCGCGTTATGACGGCATGCGCACTTGGGACGGGCGCGAATTCGTTGACGCAGGCTGGCCAAGGCTACCGGAGCTGGGCCAGGCGATCGCGCTGGAAGGTGAGGATCAGGCGGCTCTTGTCAGCTGGCTGAAAGCGGCCTTCGCCTGACCCGGCCGGTCAGGCCCAGCCGTCAGTCAGACTGGTCGCAGTTTCGATATCATTGAGAAAATCGACTTCGGCCCAGCCCAGCCCTTCGATCGATACGGTCCCGACCTTGCCAGTGGTGGCCAGACTGTCAATCACCTTCAGATACCAGTGCTGCACCCCTTCGGGCGTGCGCATGGCGGCGCGGACCGCATCGCGGAACAGGGCCGAACCTTCCCCACGAAACGCAAGGAATCCGATGGATTCGGCGTTGCTTTCGGCTGCTGTGAGCGTCTTGCCGATCCGCGACAGGCGACCGTCAGTCTCGCGCGTAACCTTCATGTCATCGCTGTCATAGGCCGGCTTCACATCGACCGTCACGGCAATCGGCCAGTCCGAACGCTGCTGTACGCGCTGCACCACCTCTTCAGACACCAGCGTATCGCCGTTGAGGATCAGGAAATCGCTCTTCATCGCTTCGCGCGCGATCCAGCAGGACCCGAGATTGTCCGCCACCTTGTAGAACGGGTTGAAGTAGCTGCGCACCGTGACGCGGGAATCGGCGATCCCGGTGATCACCGCATCCACCATATCGGTCATGAAGCCGGTGACGACATCGATCCGCTTCACCCCGCCGCGGGCCAGCATCTCTACCTGCCATTCCAGCAGCGAACGGCCTGAAAATTCGATCAGGCACTTGGGCCGTTCAGCCGTGAGCGGGAGCATGCGCGAGCCCTGGCCTGCGCTGAGGAGAATGGCGTGTTCAATCATCCCTGCGCCCTTAGGCAATGCGCGCGTTCATCACAATACTCGGTACGCCTGCGCTTGCGCAATCGTGCGCCCTCGTCCAAATGCGGACCGATGGCTGCCAAGGCGCGCGCGCGACCCATGCCCAATTCGCTGATGGGCCGAATGTTCGCCAACACCGTTTGGTTGTTGGGCGGCAAAGGCTTTGGCGCGATTTGCAGCGTGCTCTACCTGGCGATTCTGACGCGATCGCTCGGCCTCAAGGGGTTTGGTCACTTCTCGCTGATCTTCGGCACCGCGCAGGCGCTGATCGCCATCGCCGGCTTCCAGACCTGGCGTGTGGTGGTACGGTACGGTGCCGAACATGTGCACGCACGGAACTGGGCCGCCTTCGGCCGCCTTGGCATGGTGTGCGGTGTACTGGATGCGTTGGGTGCGGCAATGGGCTGCGCCATCGCCTATGCCGTCTTTTACCAGTTCAGCGATGCGCTCGACCTGAACAAGACCCTGGTTGACACGGCTTTTTATGTGAATTGCGCCATGCTTTGGGCGCTCGTCTCCGCACCGACTGGCATTGTCCGCGCGCTCGACCGCTTCGATGTCGCGGTCTATGTCGAAGCCATCGTGCCGATTGGCCGTCTGGCCGCAGCGGTAGCGATTTGGCTCACCGAACCGACACTGCTGCGGTTTCTCATCGCCTGGGCGGCAGTCGACCTGCTCGAAGCACTGGCATACTGGATCATGGCCCGGCGGCTCGCGCCACAGTCCGTTCGCTTCGGCCATCTGCGCCACTGGCGCCGGGCGCTGGACGAAAACCCCGGCGTCATCCGCTTTTTCTGGATTACTTATGCCAACGCCACGCTGGCTGCGGTCAAACGGGATGGGCCACTGCTGGCGGTCGGTTACTTTGTCGGAACCAAAGCTGCCGGTCTTTACCGGCTTGCCCAGCAGCTCAGCCAGGCGCTGGGCAAGCTGTCCACCCTGCTCACCCGTGCAGTCTATGCGGAAATCGCCCGAGCAAGAGTGAGCGCGGAAGCTGCGGAATTCAGCCGCCTCGCGGTCCAGACCACACTGATCGCGGGGGCTGCAGGCGCGCTAGTGGTTGTGCTGGCGATCGCCGCTGGCGCGCAATTGCTGGGTCTTATCGGCGGCGATGCCTTCCGCGCCGGTTATGCGGTGATGATCCCGCTGACCATCGGCGCTTCGTTCGAGCTGGCCAGTGTTGCCTTCGAGCCGGTGCTGCATTCGACCGGGCGCGCGCGTTACGGGCTGATCGCCCAAATCATGGCAATCGTTGCGCTGGTGATCGCCCTGCTGGCCTCGGTTCACACCTATGGTGCTGACGGGGTGGCCTGGGCCGTGGCCCTGGCAGGTGCCGTCTTCTACCTGACCATGGGGTTAATGGTGCGCTACACACTGCGCCAGCTGCACCGCGAAGAAGCCATGCGGACCGCAGATTTCAACCCTTGAAGCCATCCTTGCGGGCGCGGATATCGGCGAAGGCCAGTGCCGGATCCGGTTCAGGTGAGAGCATCGGCGCGCGGAAGAAGGGGTTCGTGGCCTTTTCCTCGCCAATCGTGGTGGGCACGGTCGGCAGCCCCTGCAGGCGCAGTTCCTCCACCAGAGCGATCCGGCGCATAAGCACTTCGCTTTTGTCCACCGTCTCGGCAAAGCGAGCGTTGGCGAGCGTATATTCATGCGCGCTGTACGCCACCGTATCCTCCGGCAGTGCGGCGAGGCGCGACAGACTGGCCCACATCTGCTGCGGTGTGCCTTCGAATACGCGACCGCAACCCAGCGGGAACAGCGTGTCGCCGACGAAGATCGTGCTGTCCGGCGCAGAATAGTAGCAGACATGGCCCAGCGTGTGGCCCCCAGTATCAAGCACTTTAAAGCGGGTTTCACCAAGCGAGACACTGTCACCATCCTTCACCGCATGATCGAGCGGATAATGCGCGCGCACTTCTTCCGGGCCCGCCAGACAAGCGCCGAAGCGTTCCTTGATTGCGGCGTTCGCCCCGGCATGGTCCGGGTGCCAGTGCGTGTTGAGCACCAGGTCGATGCCCCAGCCTCTGGTTGCCGCGGCCGCAATGATCGCTTCGGCATCAGGCGTGTCAATGCAGGCCACCTTGCCACTTTCGTCATCGCGCACGAGATAGCCGTAATTATCCGAAAGACAGGGAAACTGGTGCACGGTAATGGTCACTGGAACGATCCTTCCTGTTGCGCCGCCGGTTGTGCCAGCATCAGGGGCCGCTTGTCCAATCGGCGCGACAAACAGGCGATTTCTTAGGACTTTCGTGGCAATCGCGCTATCCTTGTTCGTATCGAAGGGAAGGGACCGTCGTCCATGCGTGTATTGGTTACCGGCGCTGCCGGCTTCATCGGCGCCGCGCTGGCGGAAAAGCTGCTGGGCCGGGGCGACACGCTCATCGGCGTGGACAATCTGAACGATTATTACCCGGTTGCGCTCAAACAGGCACGCAGCCAGCGGCTCTCGCAACAGGGCGGCAATCGCTTCACTTTCCTGCATCTCGACTTTGCCGACATGGCGGGGCTGCAATCCGCGCTGCACGGGCTCGAATTCGACCGGATCGTGCACTTGGGCGCGCAGGCCGGGGTGCGCTATTCGCTGGAAAACCCCCATGCCTATGTCCAGTCCAACCTGGCGGGCCACCTCAACCTGCTGGAACTCGCGCGCCATGCGCGGGTCGAACACATGGTCTATGCCAGCTCCAGCTCGGTCTATGGCGGCAACGCCAAGGTGCCCTTCGCGGTGGAAGACCGGGTAGATCACCCGGTCTCGCTCTATGCCGCGACCAAGCGTGCGGACGAGTTGATGAGCGAGACTTACGCGCATCTCTATCGCCTGCCGCTGACGGGGCTGCGCTTCTTCACCGTCTATGGCCCCTGGGGCCGGCCAGACATGGCGCTGTGGAAATTCACGGCCAACATCCTGTCCGGCAAGCCGATCCCCGTCTTCAATCATGGCGACATGTATCGCGACTTTACCTATATCGACGATATCATCGCGGGCGTCATCGCCGCGCTGGATCACCCGCCTGCTGACGACGGCGCGGAAAAGGCAGGCGGCAGCGTCAAGCCGCATGCGCTTTACAATATCGGCAATCATCGCTCGGAACCGCTGATGAAGGTGATCGGCCTGCTGGAAGAGTCCTGCGGTCGCAAGGCGGAGCTGGACATGCTCGACATGCAGCCGGGCGACATGCGCCGCACCTATGCCGATATCTCCGCAATCGCCCGCGACCTTGGCTATGCCCCCACCACCTCGATCGAGGAAGGCGTGCCGAAATTTGTGGATTGGTTCCGCCAATACCACGCTGATTGACTCGCACGGTCTTGCCCGCCGCTGGCGCATGGGGGATGACGGGGTCATGTCCATTCTCAGTGACCGCTGGATTCGCAACGAGGCCCGCCATAGCGGGATGATCGAGCCATTCGTGGAGGCGCAGCGCCGTGACGGCTGCATTTCCTATGGCCTCTCCTCCTATGGCTATGACGCGCGCGTGGCGGACGAGTTCAAGATCTTCACCAATGTCGATTCGGCCGTGGTCGATCCCAAGGACTTTGCAGCCAACAGCTTCGTCGACCGCAAGACGGACGTCTGCGTGATCCCGCCCAACAGCTTTGCCCTCGCCCGCACGGTTGAGTATTTCCGCATCCCGCGCGATGTGCTGGTGATCTGCCTGGGCAAGAGCACTTATGCCCGCTGCGGCATCATCGTGAATGTCACTCCGCTCGAACCGGGCTGGGAAGGCCATGTGACGCTGGAGTTTTCGAACACCACGCCACTGCCCGCGAAGATCTACGCCAATGAAGGAGCATGCCAGTTCCTGTTCCTGAAAGGCAATGAACCCTGCGAGACGAGCTATGCCGAACGCGCGGGGAAGTACATGGGCCAACGCGGCGTTACCCTGCCCAAGCTGTGAGCGCTTCGCGGTGAGCGCCGGAGGGTGAGCCCGCGCCTGCCTGTTTGACAGTGCGCCGCCACCGCCATACCCCCGCAGCTCCCGCGGGCTGGCTGGCGCCGCCTGCGCCCTGCCGTGGCGGAGGTGAAGATGCGAGACCTGTCGACGCGATCCTTCGAACCGGAACAGATGGACGATCCGGCCATCGATCCTACGGTCTATGCCGCCGTTCTTGCCGATCTTTCGCGCGTCAATCGCTGGACGCTGACCGTGCGCCCGACCCTGAGTTTCCTGAGCCGCGCGACGCGGCACATGTCCTCCTTCAGCCTGCTCGACGTCGGCTTCGGTCATGGCGATATGCTGCGCGCCATCGCCGCATGGGCAGACAGGCGCGGGATCACGGCGCAGCTGACCGGGATCGATCTCAATCCCCTGAGCCAGCAGATCGCCCGCGCGGCAACCCCCGCTGATACAACGATCGACTTCCGGACCGGCGATTACCAGGCGCTGGCCGGGCGTTTCGACTTCATCATATGCAGTCAGGTCGCCCATCATATGAGCATGGACCAGCTGCACGCCTTCCTGCGCTTCATGGAGGATGAAGCGCGTTGCGGTTGGCTGGTCAGCGATCTCGACCGGCACGTCATCGCCTACTGCGCCTTTCCCTTGCTGGCGCGGCTGATGCGCGTGCATCGCATCGTGCGCGAGGACGGCAAGCTTTCCATTGCGCGGTCGATCCGGGCGGACGAATGGTGCCCGATACTGGAAGATGCAGGAATCGCGCACGATGGCGTTCGTATTCGCCGCCATGTTCCCTTCCGGCTGTCAGTCGAACGGTTGCGCGGCTGACAGCCCCGCCGCAATATCCGGGCACCGTTCAGCCTGGGCCAATGCGCCCGCGCCGATAATGGTGCATGATTGGCGAAGTGAGTCACTGGCAGCAGGCGATGGTCGCTGCGCAGCCAGCCATTCCGGAAGGACGCAAGCGATCGTGCAGCATGCAGCCACTCATATCCAGGCCATCGGCAAGGCGGTGCCGGAGCACGACGTGCATCTGGACTATATCCGCTGGGCCGAGGAGCAGATGGGCCAGTCGCGCGAACGGGCACTGTTCACGCGCATGGCCAGGCGTTCGGGCATCGATCATCGCTGGTCCGTGCTGGCCCGCGATGAGGCCAGCCGGTCGGCCACCAGTGCCGAAGGGTTCTTCCGTGCCAGCCCCGCCCCGTCCACCGCCCGGCGCATGGAGATCTACACCCGCGAGGCGCCCGAACTGGCGCTCGCCGCGATTGCGGACCTTGCCCGGCAGGCAGAGCTTGGTGGCATCACGCATCTGGTGGTCGCCAGCTGCACCGGCTTTGTTGCACCCGGGATTGACCAGATCATCGCCCGCAGGCTGGGCCTCTCCCCCGCCATCGAGCGCACGCTGGTGGGCTTCATGGGTTGTTATGCCGGCATCGCGGCGCTGCGCGTGGCCCATCATATCGTCCGGTCGGACCCGCAGGCGCGCGTCCTGGTGGTGGCGGTGGAGCTGTGTTCGCTGCACCTGCCGTCAGGTTCCGGGCTGGACGTGCTGCTGGGCGCGATGCAGTTCGGCGACGGCGCGGCGGCGACGCTGGTCTGCGCCGGGCCGGGCGGCACGCGACTTGACCGCTTCTTCTGCACCACCCTGCCCGCCAGCGATGCGCTGATCCAGTGGACGATCGGCGATACGGGGTTCGACATGATCCTGTCAGGCGAGGTTCCCGCACGCATTGCCCAGGCCTTGCAGGAACCGGAGCTGCGCGACGTACTGCTGGCCGGACAGGACGCGGCCATGCTCGATTGGGCCGTTCACCCGGGCGGGCGCACCATTGTCGATGCAGTGGAAGGCGGGCTGGCGCTTGACCCTGCGGCGCTCGGCCCGTCGCGCTCGGTCCTGGCCCGCTTCGGCAACATGTCCTCGGCCACCATCCTGTTCGTGCTGGCCGAGATCATGGCCCGGCCGCGCCACGCGGCGGGCATTGCCATGGCCTTCGGGCCGGGCCTTGCCGCCGAAGGCTTCGCTTTCAGCCGCGCATGAACCAAGCGCCGCCGATCATCGTGGGCGCTGGCCCTGCGGGATCCGCTGCGGCGATCCTGCTGCTCAACAACGGCATCGCCCCCATCCTCTATGAACGGCAGGCCACGCCGGGGGACGCATTGTGCGGCGGCTTCCTCAGCTGGCGAACGCTTGAACGCCTGCAGGCACTGGGCCTTGCCCCCGGTGAAGCGGGCGGCCACCAGGTCGATCGGCTGCGCATCACCGCAGGCACACAGGAATGGTCCGGCAGCTTGCCCGCAGCGGCCATGAGCCTCTCGCGGCGCAGGCTCGACAGCCTGCTGCTTGACCGCGCCCGTGCGCTCGGCGCGGAGGTCCGGCACGCTGCCGTGCGCCATGAAGAGGGCGCCTTCCGCGCGGATGACGGGCGGGCGCTGCGCGCGGACAGCATCTTCCTGGCCACCGGCAAGCATGACCTGCGCGGCCTGCCCCGGCGGCCCCGCGCCGCCGCCGGGCAGAACCCCTTCCTCGGCCTGCGCACCCGCTTTGCCCCTCCCGCTGCCATGGCGGCAGAGCTGACGGGCACGATCGAGATGCACCTGTTTCCGGGCGGCTATGCCGGGATAGTGCTGCAGGAGGATGGCAGCGCCAATCTCTGCCTCGCCCTGCGCAAGCGCCGCCTTGCCGAGGCCGGAGGCGATCCGCTGCGCCTGTTCGATCAACTCGCCGGCCGGGCCGGGCCGCTCGGCCTGCGCATGGCCGCCTTGCCGGGGCAGCCGCGCGTCGATGCCATCGGGCAGGTGCCCTATGGCTGGTATGCCGGCCGGGGTGCACCCGGCCTGTTCCGGCTGGGCGATCAGGCCGGGGTCATCCCCTCGCTCGCGGGGGAAGGGATCGGCATTGCCCTGGCCAGCGCTGAGCTGGCGGTGCAGCACTGGCTGGCGCACGGCGCAGGCGGGGCCGAACGCTTCCGCAAAGCCATGGCCGCACGGCTTCGCCCGCGCCTCGCCCTGGCGCAGGCGATCACCGCTGCGGGGGTGAGTGCGCGGGGCGGACCATGGCTGGCAAGGCTGGCCGCGCTGCCGGGCCTTTCGCGGTGCATCGCCGGCTGGCTGCGCATCGACTGAGGGGCGGGGGCCCAAATCGGAGATATCGGACACATCAGGACAGGGAAAATCCGCTTGCCCACCCCAACTGCAGCGAGCGGCGGAGACGCGGCGATACCGGTTCATCCGGGCGGGCGGGCAGGCCGCAACCATGCAGGAAAACGATCTGACGGGCAGACTTGGCGGGCGAGGATGGGTTGCTCTGGGGGTTACGCATACCGCACCCGAAACTCATGGCTCATTGCGTCATTCCCGCGAAGGCGGCAATCCAGCCGCGCCACGCGCTTACCCTCATAATCACTTGCTGCACGCCGCGCCCATATTCTCTGCGTTCTTTTGCGGCCTCTGCGCCAGCAGGATGGCATTGCCCCACGGATCGCGCGTGATGGAGGAGACCACCGCGCCCGCCGCATCGGCAACCAGCAGGGGTTCCGCCAGATGCCCCGTATGCACGAAGCTGTATGCAGGCGCGCTTGCCATGCCATCCACCATAGCAATCACCGTGTCGCCCAGCCAGATGTATTCGCGGATGACCGCACCGCTCGCCCCGTCATGCTCCGCCCGAAGGCGAGGATCAGTGTCTGCTGCTGACTGTCTGGTGCGGTCGAGAAGACTCGAACTTCCACGGGCTTTCGCCCACAACGACCTCAACGTTGCGCGTCTACCAGTTCCGCCACGACCGCAAAATCGACAAGGGCCGAAGACCGGCCCCTGCGGGGTAGGAGCGCGCCCTTAGCAAAGCCCCCTGCACCCTGCAAGCGCCCCTTGCATGCCAATGCGCAGATCACGCCTTCACCACTCCGCATACGACCGTCCCGCTCCGAGACGGGCTTAACCGATCGCTTGCGCAAAGGGTTAATCGCGCGTCAACCATTGCGGCATGACCTGCCGGATTTCCTGCCCTGTCCCAGTCCTTGCCGCAGCCTTCGCCGCGCGCTCCCCTGACGGGCCGGAGCGGACGCAATGAGCCTGGCCGCGGCGCTGCTGCTGGCCGCAGCGGGCGGTCCGGCGGTGCTGGCGCCCGACGCGCCCAATGGTGTGCAAACCCGGGCAGGGGCGCGCGCTGCGGTTGAAATTACGCGCACCGAACGGATCAGCTTTGCCGCGATGGATGCCGCCGCCAAGCGCAGCGCCCAGCCCGCCACGCATTATCAGCGCACCGGCAACGGATTGCGGGTGACTTTCGAATTTGACTGAATTCAGCCCGGTTTCCAGCCGATTTCGGCGAATTCGGCGGAACGCGGCACATCAGTGACTGCTTCATTGATTGAAACGCTTTCGCCGGGGGCAAGCGTCGGCTTGGGCGGGCGCACTTCCCAGCTGTAGACAATGCGTTCACGCGCATCGCGCAGCACGATCAGGATCGGCGGCACGCTGTGAGTCGAACTGCCCAGATTGGTGACCGTGCCGCTGGCACCGAAAAATTCCGTGCCATTGGGCAAGGTCCGGCGATCCTGCTTGTCAGGCGGGAATTCCAGCTGGAGATCGGGCTGCGCCTGGGCAAAGGTGGGGCGGCTGACCGGCACCCAGTCCGGCAGGCCCCAATAGCTGACCGCCGCCACGATGGCGAGCGCGACCGCAGCAAAGAGGGCGGCGGCGACCGTCCACAGCTTCAGCCAGTTGCGCCGCCCGCGAAATGGCGGTTCATGCTCGAACTGCGAATATTCGTCCTCAACCGCTTCTTCCACAGGTTCCGCGTCATGACGTTCGGCAAATTCGGGCGGGGCAGGCGGTTCCGGCGGCTCCGCCACGGGTGACGGGGGCTCCGCAACCGGCGCAAGGTCATCCTCTGCCTGTTCCTCCACGCGCGGAGCTGGCGGAGGCGGGGCGGGCGGAGGCGGCGCCTGCTCGGGGGGCGGAGGAGGAGCGGCTGCGGGTTCCGGCGGGCCATCGATGTGCGGCCCGTCCTGAAACCAGCTGTGGCGGCATTTGGCGCAGCGCACCGTGCGCCCGTCCACGCCGATGGCGCTGTCAGGGACAACATAGCGCGTCTGGCAGGCTGGGCAGGCGATAATCATTCAGGCTACTAAGCATGCTGCAGGCGCAGCAACAAGAGTCAGGCTGACACTGCGCCGTTCAGCATGCCTTTTTTCCACATCGATTGACCGCTATAGGCCGCGCAGCATGATCGCCATTCACACCTGCACCGCCACGGGCGGCCAATGGAACGCCCGATGAACGGAAACGGCGAGGATATCGTCCAGTTCAGCAATGTCGGGCTGCGCTATGGCACCGGCAAGGAGGTGTTGAGCGACGTTTCCTTCACGCTCTATCCTGGCAGCTTCTATTTCCTGACGGGGGCCAGCGGCACGGGCAAGACATCCCTGCTCAAGCTGCTGTACCTCGCCCAGCGCCCGTCGCGCGGGATGATCAGCATGTTCGGCACGGACATCATCACCCTGCCGCGTGACCGGCTGCCCGGCCTGCGCCGCCGCCTGGGGGTGGTGTTTCAGGATTTCCGCCTGATCCCTCATCTCTCCGCATTCGATAATATCGCGCTGCCGCTGCGCGTGGCCGGGGTAACCGAACAGGATCTGCAAAAGCCGGTGGCCGACATGCTGGAATGGGTCGGACTGGCCGGGCGTTCGGATGCCCGCCCCGCCACGCTGTCAGGCGGCGAACAGCAACGCGTGGCGATTGCGCGCGCGGTGATCGGGCGGCCTGACATGCTGGTGGCCGACGAACCGACCGGCAACGTCGATCCCGAGATGGCGCTCAAGCTGCTGCGCCTGTTCGAGGCGCTGAACCGGCTGGGGACGACCGTGGTGGTGGCGACGCACGATCTGCACCTGCTCAAGAAAGTGCCGAATTCGCTTATCATGCGGCTCGACAAGGGGCGGCTGAACGACCCCACTGGGGCGCTGCGCTATCCCCCGCGCCGCCAGGCGGCCCTGTCGTGAAATCGCCGCCCGTCATTGCCCGCGCGATTGCGCGCGGCTTCTCCGGCCTGTCGGGCGAGCGCGGATCGCATCTGCTGCCGCAGGCCCGGCTGGCCGGGCCGATGCCCTGGGTCATCGCCATCATGATCGCGCTGACCTCGATCGCGGCGGCCGGCGGGCTGGCGCTGAACAATCTGGCGCAGGCGGCCAGGGCCGAGCTGTCCGGCGGCGTCACCGTGCAGATCGTGGAGGCAGACCCCGCCGAACGCGCCCGCCAGGCGACTGCTGCCGCCACGGCGCTGGCCGGAAAACCAGGGATAAGCGCGATCCGGGTGGCCCCCGATGCCGAACTGGACCGGCTGATCGAGCCCTGGCTGGGCGATGCCGCCAGCGGCGACGCGGCCATCCCGGTTCCGGCGCTGATCGACCTGCACCTGTCCGGAACCATCACCCCGCAACGCCTTGGCGAGCTGCGCACTGCCCTTGCCAGCGCCGCTCCATCAGCTCGGGTCGATGCGCAGGCCGACTGGCTCGGCCCGGTGTTTGCCGCCATTTCATCGTTGCAATGGCTGGCGCTGGCGCTGATCGCGCTGCTGGCGCTGGCCAGTGTCGCCGCCGTTTGGCTGGCCGCCCGCTCCGCTCTGGGCAGCAATCACGAAACGATCGAGGTGGTGCATCACCTGGGCGGTACGGATGCGCAGATCGCCCGCATTTTCCAGCGCTCGGTCTCACGCGATGCGCTGCTGGGCGGATGTGCGGGGCTGACGATCGGGCTGATCGCGGTATTCCTGCTGGCGCAGCGCTTTGCCGCGCTTGGTTCGGGGATGATCGACGGCGGCGGGCTGGGCGTGATGGACTGGGCGATCCTGGCGCTGGTCCCGGTGGCCGGGATCGTGCTGGCCGCGCTGACCGCGCGCTTCACCGTCCTCGCCGCACTAAGGCGCATGCTGTGATCGCACGGCTTGCCGCCGGGGCGGTGCTTGTCTGGCTGTTCAGCTTCCTGGGCTTTGCCTTTGCGCTGCCCGGCCCGGCGGAAGACATCAAGACCGATGCAGTGGTCGTGCCGACCGGCAGTGACGGGCGCATCGCCCGCGGGCTGGAAGTGCTGCGCCAGGGGCAGGCGCGGCAAATGCTGGTGAGCGGGGTCGACCCCGAGGTCAAGCCGCGCGAATTCGCGGCGGAATACAAGGTTGAACGCCGCCTGATGCGTTGCTGCATCACGCTGGAATTCGCGGCGGTCGACACGCGCGGCAATGCGCGCGAAACCGCGACCTGGGTCAGGAAGAACGGGCACAAGAGCCTGCGCCTGGTCACGGCCGACTGGCACATGCGCCGTGCCGCCGGGGAACTGGAACACGCCCTGCCCGAAGGCGTCACGCTGGTGCGCGATGCGGTGCCGTCGCGCCCCTCTCTACGCATCCTGTTCCTCGAATATAACAAGCTGCTGGCAAGCGGGCTGTCCCGCTACACCGGAATGCTGGAAACCGGCGCATGATCGCCGTTTTCCGGTCGATCCTGTTCTACATTGCCTTCTACCCGCTCACCGTGGGGCTGGTCATCGTCGCCGTGGGGTCAGCAATGATCGGCGGCGCGGGGCTGTTCTCCATCGTCCGTTTCTGGACCGTCTGGCACCGCGCCTGCATGCGGCTGGCGGGGATTCGGGTCCAGGTCGAAGGAAAGCTCGCCGATGGCCCGGCGCTTTATGCGATCAAGCATGAAAGTTTTTTCGAAGCACTGGAGCTGCCACACTACCTGCCCCGCCCGGTCGTCTTCGCCAAGGCTGAACTGTTCAAAATCCCTGCCTGGGGCCGCGCCGCGCGCTATTACGGACTGATTCCGGTGGAGCGCGAACAGGGCGCGACCGCATTGCGCGCGATGGGCAAGGCCGCACGCAAATTCGCGCAGACCGGCAGGCCGCTGGCGATCTTTCCCGAAGGCACGCGTGTGCCGCACGGGCAGCGGCCGCCGCTGCGTTCGGGCTTTGCCGGGCTGTACAAGATCGCGGGGCTGCCAGTGGTGCCGGTGGCGGTCAACAGCGGCCCGCTTTACCACCGGCTGTGGAAGCAGCCGGGCACGATCACCCTGCGGATTGGCGAGCCGATCCCGCCCGGCCTGTCGCGCGCCGATATCGAGGCGCGGGTCCATGCCGCGATCAATGAACTGAACGACTGACGCCCGCTGCCGTCGGGCTATCAATCGCCGTGGTCGGAGCGCCCGAAATCGGGCCGCGCGTCATCCTGTCCCTGCTCGATGATCGAGCGGCGGATGGCGCGGGTGCGGGTGAAGGCATCGAACAGCGCATCGCCATCGCCGCTGCGGATCGCGCGCTGCAGCGCGGTCAGATCCTCCGTAAACCGGCCCAGCATTTCCAGTACCGCTTCCCGGTTGCTGAGGAAGACATCGCGCCACATCACCGGATCGGAGGCGGCGATGCGCGTGAAATCGCGAAACCCGCCGGCCGAATATTTGATGACTTCGCTCTGCGTCACCTCTTCCAGATCGGAAGCGGTGCCCACGATCGTATAAGCAATCAGATGGGGAATATGGCTGGTCACCGCCAGCACCAGATCGTGATGTTCCGCGCTCATCAACTCGACATTGGCGCCCAGAGCTTCCCAGAAGGCAACCAGCCGGGTCAACTGGCGCGGATCGGTCTGGTCATCCGGGGTGACAATGCACCAGCGATTGTGGAACAGGCTGGAAAAACCAGCGTCCGGCCCGCTGTGTTCCGTGCCAGCCACCGGATGCGCGGGGATGATCGCTGCGCCGGGCAGCGCCTTGTGCAGGGCTTCCTTCACGCTCTGTTTCGACGAACCGACATCGCTGACGATGCAACCCGGTGCAAGGCTGGCCGCGATTTCGCCTGCCGCAGCGCCCATCGCCCCCACCGGAACGCACAGGATAACCAGATCAGCGCCCGCGACCGCGCCAGCTGCGGTATCGCAGATATCGTTGGCCAGGCCACGCTCTGCCGCGCGGGTGCGCACCGCCGGGTCCGCGTCATAGCCCGCAGTGGTGACGCCGGACAGATGTTCGGCAATGGCAAGGCCGATCGATCCGCCCAGCAGCCCGAGGCCGATGATGGCGACGCGTTCGACACAGGCGTGAGGCTGGTTCATCGCGCGGCTTCGGCCATCTCGCGCAGTCCGGCGAGAATATCGTCCATCTGCGCCGTGGTGCCGATGGTAATGCGCAGCCCGTGCGGCAGGCCCTGCCCGGGCAGCCAGCGCGTGGCATAGCCGCGCTGCATCAGCCCGTCATGCGCGGCCTCTGCGCTCAACGCGCCTTCGAACAGCACCAGCACGAAATTCGCCTCGCTCGGCACCGGACGCAGACCATGATTGCCCATTGCCGCGACTTCGGCGGCAAAGCGCGCGCGTTCCGCCAGATTATGATCGCGCGAACTGGCCACGAATTGCTGATCGGCCAGCGCCGCCGTGCCCATCGCCAGCGCGGTGTTGCCGACATTGAAGGGCAGACGAATGCGATTGAGCGTGGCGATCAGCCCCGGCGCGCCTGTGGCCCAGCCGATGCGCTGCCCGGCCAGCCCGTAAATCTTGGAAAAGGTGCGGGTGACCAGCACATTGTCATGCGCGGCGGCCAGCGCCAGCCCGCCGTCATCATCTTCGGGCCGGAGATATTCGGCATAGGCCTGATCGAGCACGAACAGCACGTCTTTTGGTAGGCCCGCATGCAACCGCGCCACTTCGCCCCTGGGCAGAAAGCTGCCGGTCGGATTGTTGGGATTGGCGATGAACACCACCCGCGTCCGTTCTGTCACCAGCGCCAGCAGCGCGTCCACATCCGTGCCGTAATCCGCATCGGGTGCAATTACCGGGGTCGCCCCGCAGCGGCGCGCGGCGATATCGTAGACCGAAAAGCCGTAGCGCACGTAGATCACCTCGTCCCCCGGCCCGGCATAGCCTTGCGCGGCGAGATTGAGCAGTTCGTCAGAGCCCGCGCCGCATACAATCCGCGCCGGGTCGATACCGTGCACCCGGCCCAGCGCTGCCCGCAAGGTGGCAGAATCGGGATCCGGGTAAAGATCGGGACCGGCCGCGTCAGCGATCGCAGCCAGTGCGGCGGGGCTGGTGCCCAGCGGGTTTTCATTGGCCGAAAGCTTGATCAGCGGCCGCCCGTCCCCGGCACGCGATTTGCCCGGAACATAAGCATGGATCGCTTCGATCCAGGGTTTGGCTGTGGGTGCGTTATCCATCACGCGCGGGCGCATAGCGCTGTTCCGCGCCGATTGACAGCCTTGCGATGCGATCGCGTCGTCAGCCGGGCGTGCGCGGGGGCGATTGACAGCGCGCCAGCCACGCCCCAAGTCGCAATCGCAATGGCCACCGCCTCGATCATAAGCAATCACGGAACCGTGACGCTGCCCGAACCTCTGCCGCTGGATGGCGGGCAGCGGCTGGATGGCGTGGAAATCGCCTATGAAGCCTATGGCACGCTGAACCCCGCCCGCGACAATGCGATCTTCGTCGCTCATGCCACCACCGGCGACCAGCATGTGGCAAGCCCCCATCCCATCACCGGCAAGCCGGGCTGGTGGGACCGCATGGTTGGGCCGGGCAAGCCGATCGACACGACCCGCTTCTACGTCCTCTCCGCCAATGTGCTGGGCGGCTGCATGGGATCGACCGGCCCCGGCAGTCTGGCCGCCGACGGCAAACCCTATGCGATGCGCTTTCCGGTCATCACCATTCGCGACATGGTACGCGCGCATGTGGCGCTGCTGAAAGAGCTGGGGATCGAACGGCTGCACGCCATCGTCGGCGGTTCAATGGGCGGGATGCAGGCGCTTAGCCTCGCGGCCAACTGGCCCGACATGGCCGATCGCGTTTTCGCCATCGCCAGCACCGCAACCATGGCCGCGCAGAATATCGCATTCCAGGAAGTGGGGCGCCAGGCGATCATGGCCGATCCGGACTGGCAGGAAGGCAATTATTACGGCACCGGCAAGGCGCCCGATGCCGGGCTGTCCGTGGCCCGCATGGCCGCGCATATCACCTATCTGTCGGAAGAAAGCCTGACCGGCAAATTCGGCCGCCGCCTGCAGGATCGCGATGCCAAAAGCTTCGGTTTCGATGCGGATTTCCAGGTGGAAAGCTATCTGCGCCACCAGGGGTTGAGCTTTACCGGGCGGTTCGACGCCAATTCCTATCTCTATATCACCCGGGCGATGAGCTATTTCGACCTGGAGGAAGAACAGGGTGGCCGGCTGGCGGAAGCCTTCGCCCGCACGCATGCCAAATTCTGCGTCATCAGCTTCGACACGGACTGGCTTTATCCTACGCCCCAGTCCCGCAAGCTGGTGCATGCGCTCAACGCCGCCGGCGCACCGGTCAGCTTTGTCGAACTGGCCGCGCCCTTTGGCCATGACAGCTTCCTGCTGGACGTGCCCGCGCTTGACCGGGTGGTGAAGGGGTTCCTCGAACAGTGAGCCTGCGCCCCGATCTTGCCCTCATCGCCAGCCATGTGCAGCCCGGCACGCGCGTGCTTGATGTCGGCTGCGGCGATGGCATGCTGCTGGCCGCGCTGCGCGACGAACGCGCTGTCGATGCGCGCGGCATGGAAATCGATGCGGAAAAGGTCGAACAATGCGTCAGCCGGGGGCTTTCGGTCATCCAGGGCGACGCCAACACTGACCTCGCCTTTTATCCTGATGATTCGTTCGATTACGCGATCCTGAGCCAGACGCTGCAAACCACCCAGCGCCCCGATCAGATGCTGGACGAATTGCTGCGCGTGGGGCGGCAGGCCTTCGTCAGCTTTCCCAATTTCGCGCATTGGCGGGTGCGGCTGTACCTGCTGGTTAAGGGACGCATGCCGGTGACGCGCAACCTGCCGCAGACATGGTATGACACGCCCAACATCCATCACCTGACCATCGCCGATTTCCGCGATCTGCTGGACGTGCGGGGGGTGAAGGTGAAACGCTGCTGGTTCCTGTCGCGCGGCAAGCTGATTTCGCCGATGAATGCGAACTGGCGCGCGCATAACGCGGTGTTCCAGGTTACCCGCTAAGCGGGCGCCGCCGTGCAGCGGCAAGATCGGCAGGCGTGTTGATATTGGCTGGCCCGGCAGGCAGCATCACCGCCCGGGCCCCGATCCGTTCCGCAAAGGCCAGCATGGAATGGCGGCCCGCGCCTTCCAGGATCGCCTCGATCGCGCCTGCCGCCGACACGGGCCACAGCCCGATCACCGGCTGGCCCGCGCAATAGGCAGGCGCAGGGTCCAGCATGGCAGGCAGATCATCGGGCAGACGCGGTGAATCCACCCCGCAGCTCAGCACCGCCGCAAAACCCGCATCTCGCGCATGATGGAGGGCGGCAGCAATGCCGCCCAGCGGCCCCATGCCCGGGCGCGGCCAGTCAGGAAGGCAGGGTGCGGGGCCTGCTTCGCGCCCGGCGATCACCACCTGTTCGCACCAGCCGGACAGGCGATCGACCGCCAGCGCGATCAGGCTGTGCCCGTCGAGCTGGGCCAGCGCCTTGTCACTGCCAAAGCGCGTGGACGCCCCACCCGCCAGAACCAGCCCCAGAATCACGCAGCTTGCCTGCACGATGCGATACGAAGTTTGCTGCGGTTCATCATCGTGCCGCTATAGGAAGGGAATGGACCTTCACACAATGCGCATCGTGCGCGCCCTGTCGCCTGCCCGCCTCCCGCTGACGCTTGCCATTCTGGCGGCCGTGCTTGCGCCGGCGCGCGCTGTGGCGGACGATGCCGCTGCCGCGCTCAATCCGCGCCATGCCACGCTGCTGCGCTGTTCGGCGGCCTTCGCGCTGGCCGCACAACGCCAGGGCGCCGGGGATGCGGCGGCGCTGGGCGGGCGCCGAACTGATGGACAATGCCCAGATCGGGCGTGACCGGTTGAGCGCGCTGATGCACGATCAGGCCCGCGCACTGGACGCGCCCGGCGCATTGGAAGCGGCGATGCCCGATTGCCTGGCCTCGCTTGACGCATCGGGGGTTTGAGCCGGTTTTGCACTGAATATTTGCGCGGTCCCCGGTGGACGCGAAATGCCGCTTGGGGCATGAAGCCCCTGCATGTGGCACCTCTTCCAGTTTCCCCTCTGCCCGTTCAGCCGCAAGGTCCGGCTGCTGCTGAGCGAAAAGGGCATCCCCTTTGAACTTGAGCGTGAAAACCCCTGGGAAGGGCGCGACGAATTCTATGCGCTGAACCCCGCCGGACGCACGCCCGTGCTGCACGATCCCGAACGCAAGGCCACGCTGGTCGACAGCCGGGCGATCTGCGAATATTTCGAGGAGACGGTCGACAAGAACCCGATGATCAATGGGACCGTGGCCGGGCGGGCTGAAATCCGCCGACTGATCGCCCTGTTCGACGAGAATTTCTACGCCGATGTCACTGGCCCGTTGCTGCATGAACGGATGAAGAAACGGCTGGTCTATCGCAGCCCGCCCGATTCAGGGATGCTGCGCCAGGCGATGAAGGCGGCGCATGATCATCTCGATTATCTCGACTATCTGATCGACAACCGCCCATGGCTGGCCGGCCCGCAGATGAGCCTGGCCGATCTGGCCGCCGCTGCGCAGATTTCGGTCGCGGATTATCTGGGCGGGATCGACTGGAACGGGCATGAACAGGCCAAGGGCTGGTACGCCCTGTTCAAGAGCAGGCCGAGCTTCCGGCCACTGCTTGCCGAACGAATGGACGTAATCCAGCCACCCGGCCATTATTCGGACCCCAACGCCTGACCTGCATCGACTTGAATGGCGGGCGGTCAGGCCGTATCTCTTGGCGCCAAGGAGAATGCCATGGCTGACAAACTCGATCTTTCCGATACCGAATGGCGCCAGCGGCTGAGCGCCGAACAATATTACATCCTGCGCGAAGCGGGCACTGAACGGGCCTTCACCGGGATTTACGAGAAGAACAAGGCCAGCGGCGAATATCACTGCGCCGGCTGCGGGCAGTTGCTGTTCCGTTCGGACAGCAAATATGACAGCGGTTCGGGCTGGCCCAGCTTTTACCAGCCGGTGGCCGATGATGTGGTCGAAGAACGCCGCGATGCCTCGCATGGCATGGTTCGCACCGAAGTGCGCTGCGCGCGTTGCGAAGGCCATCTTGGCCATGTCTTTCCGGACGGGCCAGAGCCCACGGGCCTGCGTTACTGCCTGAACAGCGGCGCGCTCAACTTCGCGCCTGACGAAGCGGGCGAATAGGCCAGCCAGCCCTTGGCCACGCCCCGCCGCATTCGCCGTTAACGCCCGGTTACAATTCGCTTATGCATGCGACCGGATTGATGCGGGTGATCCCGCGCCACGAAAGGTAACAGCGCCAGATGGCCAGACGGCGGGGGCTTCCGAACAGCAGGCAGACCGGACATGAACAATCACAGCCGCGCCGCTGGCGCTGGCTGCGGCGGCTGTTCGCCTGGGGTGCGGCGCTGGCGCTGCTCGGCGTGCTCATTCTGGGCATAACGGTCGCCATGGCGGCCCGGTCCCTGCCGGGCTACACCGCGCTGATGAAAAGCGAGGCGGGGCAGACCATCGTGGTGCGCGCCAATGACGGGACGGAGATTGTCACGCTTGGCCCGAGCCCCGGCGAATGGCTGCCAGCCGATGAAATTCCGCAGGTGATGAAGGATGCGATGGTCTCGGTCGAGGACCGCCGCTTCTATTCGCATTTCGGAATTGATCCGATTGGTCTCGGCCGTGCCCTGTGGGTGGCCGCGACCGGGGACCGGAGGATCGCCGCCACTTCCACCATTACCCAGCAGCTGGCGCGCAATGTCTTCCTCAACAACAGCCGCACATTCGACCGCAAGGCGCGCGAGGCGGTGCTCGCGCTGGCGCTGGAAACGAAATTTTCCAAGGACCAGATCCTCGAACTCTACCTCAACAAGGTCTATTTCGGAGGCGGCGCATACGGAATTGACGCGGCCAGCCGCAAGTTCTTCAGCCATTCGGCCCGCAAGATGAGCGTGGCGGAAGCCGCAATCATTGCCGGCATGGTCAAGGCGCCGTCACGCTATTCCCCCACCGCCGATGTCCAGGCTGCGGTGAAGCGCGCCAATGTCGTGCTGGCGCTGATGAAGCAATATGGCGCGATCGGGGCGGCTGAAGCGGATGCGGTCGATGTATCGGCGGTGAAGCTGAAAGAGGAAAAGGGCCAGAATTCGATCCGTTATTTCACGGATTGGGTGCTGCCCCAGCTCGACCTGATCCTGCCAGATACGCAGGAGCCGCTGGAGGTGTGGACCACGCTCGACCTTGGCATGCAGCGCGCCGCAACCGCCGCCATTCAGGCCAATGCGCCCAAGGGCGCGCAGGGCGCGCTGGTCAGCATCGATCGCGACGGCGCGGTGCTGGCGATGGTCGGCGGGACTGACTACGTCAGTTCCAATTACAACCGCGCCACCAATTCGGTGCGCCAGCCGGGATCGGCCTGGAAGCTGTTTGTCTATCTGGCCGCGCTTGAGGCAGGCTATATCCCCGACGATCCAGTGGTGGATGAACCGGTCACGATTCAGGGCTGGAGCCCGCGCAATTCGGGCGGCAGCTATGCGGGTCCGATCGATGTGCGAACCGCCTTTGCCTATTCCAAGAACACCGTCGCCGCCCAGCTTGGCAATGATGTGGGCTTCAGCGCCGTGGCGGGCATGGCGCGCCGCTTCGGCATCACGACGCCAATTTCGACCTTCCCGGCGATGGTGTTGGGCAGCTCCGAAGTGCGGGTGGTTGACATGGTCCGCGCCTTTGGCGCCGTATCCGCACGGGGCAAGGCGATCGATCCCTATGGCGTGACCAAGGTGACAACCGCCGATGGCGAGCTGCTTTACGCGCATGAAGAAACCCGGCCACAGCAACTGGTTCCCGATTATGTCGCGGCGGGCATCACCGACCTGCTGCAAACCGCGGTCAATGTCGGCACCGGCAAGGCTGCCCAGATCGGGCGGCCGGTGGCAGGCAAGACCGGGACCACCAGCTCCAACAAGGATGGGTGGTTTCTGGGTTTTTCCAGCGGGATCACGACCGGCGTGTGGATGGGGCGGGATGATGCGCGCCCGGTTCCGGGCCTGCAAGGCGGGGCGGCCCCCGCCCGCGCTTTCGCCGCCTATATGCGCTATGCCGTGGCCAAGCGGCCGGTCGAGCAGTTCGATACCGATCTCAAGCTCCCCGAATGGCAGCTCGAACCCGATGATGAATATCTCTACAGCGATCCCGATCAGTATTACTACGTCGACGAACGCGGCAATCTGATTGACCTCAGCCGCCCGCGCGGGCGCGACGGTCCCTATTTCGCGCCGCAGGGCGGGGATGGGCCTCCACCTGCCGCCAGCGACGAGTTCCTTGACCGGGCGACCGGCGCAGCGCCGGGTGGCGGGGCGACACGCCCGGGCCAGTCAGGCGGTGGGGCAACGGGCAGCAATCGCAGCAATCTGCCGCCGCCGATCGGCAATGCCGCGCAGCAGCCCGGCCCCTGACAAGAGGCACGTTCAGGCAGATTAGGTGAGGGGTAGACCGGGCTGAAACGCTCAGCCCGGTCGGTTGCTGTCAGCGCAGGCGGACCGGCACATAAGTTGCGGTGCGGCCACGACGTTGAATCCGCAGCAGGATCGCTTCGCGCCCTGAACCCTGCAAATTGCGCACCGCGCCTTCCAGATCCGACACATCGCCCAGCCCCTTGTAATTGGCCGAAAGGATGATGTCGCCGCGCTGCAATCCCTTGGCCGCGGCGTCCGCGCTGGGATCGACCGCCAGGATGACCAGCCCCTTGGTATCGTCCGAAACGCCCAGCTGCCGGGTGATCTGGGGATTGAGGGCCGTCACCTGCAGTCCGAGCGCCTTTTCAATCAGGCCTTCACTGTTGACGCCCTTCCCGCTCATCGAGTCCTGCGCTTCGTCGGAATCGAACATCTGGCGCTGCGCCAGCTCCTCCTCGCTCGGGCGGCTGCCAACCGTTGCAGTGACGGTGCGCCGCGCGCCATCGCGCATCAGTTCGATCGCCACCTTTTCGCCCGGCTTGATATTGGCCACCAGATAGGAAAGCGTCTGGCCAGGGGTCACATCCTGACCATTGACCTTCAACACAACGTCGCCCGCCTGCAGCCCGGCCTTGTCCGCTGCGCCACCCGGTTCCACCGCCTGCACGAATTCGCCGCGATTATGCGGAATGCCAAGCGAATCGGCCAGATCCTCGTTCAGCGGCTGAATCCGGATGCCCAGGTATCCGCGCTCGATCGACTGGCCCTTCATCAGTTTCTGCACGATCGGATCGGCGGTTTCGGCCGGAATGGCAAAGCCGATCCCCACGCTGCCGCCGGTAGGCGAGAGGATGGCATTGTTGATGCCGATCACATTGCCCTTCATGTCAAACATCGGCCCGCCCGAATTGCCGCGGTTGATGCTGGCATCAGTCTGGAGGTAGCGGTCATAGGCGCCGCCCTGGCCGGTGTTGCGATAGACTGCCGAAACGATCCCGGCGGTCACCGTGCCGCCGAGCCCGAACGGGTTGCCGATGGCGACCACCCAGTCACCCACCCTGGCCTGACGCGAATTCCCGAACTGGACGAAGGGGAAAGGCTTGGTGCGGCTGATCTTCAGCACCGCAAGGTCGGAAGCCGCGTCGCGCCCAATAAGTTCGGCGGGATATTCGGTGCCATCGGGCATGGTCACCGTGATCGATTCCACCTCGCCCTGGCCTTCGGCGGTGATGACGTGATTATTCGTCACCACATAACCATCGGCAGAGATGATGAAGCCTGAACCCAGCGACTGCGCCTCGCGCGTTTGCGGGGTATCCATGCCGAACAGCCGGGCCAGCGGATGTTCGGGCACGCGCAGGCGCTGACGGGTGGAAATATTCACCACCGCCGGCTGCAATTGTTCTGTCAGATCGGCAAAACTGCCGGGCGCCCCGGCGACCGGGGCCATCGTCTGCATCTGGCGAGCATCATTCTGCGCCACCTGGGCGCCGGCCGGAACACCGGTCACCAGCGAAATTGCAGCGCCCCCGAGCAGAAGGGCACTTGTCACTCCATAGGCATATCGCACGGGCTTCACGTCCTCTCATTCCTTTCGGTTACGGCGCAAACCGCCGGAAGAATCCTGGCGTATTCAGGCTTTCTGTCCTGAACGCACATTGAATGAACCCGGGCACCTGATCTAGCGACGGCCCCGAAACTGGCGCAGATATTCATTATCGGGCGAAAGGATGACCGAGGTTTCCCCTTCTCCTGCCTCGAACGTACGCCGATAGCTCTCCATCGCGCGATAGAAATCGTAGAATTCGGGATCCCGGCCAAAAGCGGCAGCATAAGTGCGTGACGCTTCCGCCTCGGCCTCGGCCCGGATGATCTGCGCGTCCTTGTTGCCTGCGGCGCGAATCGTTTCCGCCTCGCGTTTGCGGTCTGTACTCATGCGCGCATAAGCAGCGTCGAGCGGCGCACCTTCGGGCAAATCCGTGCGCTTGATCCGAACGTCAATGATCTGCGCACCATATTGCCGCGCCTGACGATCCAGATTGGTCCGGATATTTGACATGGCAGAACCGCGTTCAGCGGTCAGCATCGAGGCAAAGGTCCGCCGCCCCAGTTCCTGGCGCAGCACCGAAACCAGAATGGGTTCAAGCTGCAGGCGCACATTCTCCGTGGTTCCGGCCTGCTGGACCATGCGCACGGGATCAATGATGCGGAAGCGCGCGAAAGCGTCCACCTGCAGGCGTTGCTGATCGCTGGACAGCACCTGCTGCCGCTCCATGTCAAGATCAAGGACCCGTTTGTCGATCCGTTCGACCCGTTCAAGGAAGGGAATGCGCAGCACCATGCCCGCCCCGGTCTGCCCATAGGCGACCTTGGTACGGAACCGGTTGATGACCCGCACCGGTTCACCCGTTCGTACGATCACTGCCTGCTGGGTTTCGGGTACCACCACCACGCTGGACATCAGCGCAACCGCCAGTGCAATCACAGCGAGGATGGACGGCTTATGATATTCCCAGAACTGCTGCATCGTCACTGCCCCCCCGCGGGCGCTGGCGCCGCCGCTTCCTTGGCGCGCCTGCGCAGTTCAGGCAGCGCCAGATAGGGTGTCACGCCGGGTGTTTCGATCACGGTCTTGTCAGTCTTGCCCAGAACGCGCTCCATCGTCTCGTAATACATGCGCCGCCGGGTCACTTCGGGCGCCAGGCGATATTCGGTATAAACCTTGTTGAACGCCTCGGCCTCGCCCTGCGCCTGGGCCAGCAGCTGCGCGCTGTACTGGCGTGCGACGTTGCGGGCGGCATCCGCATCCTGTTCGGCGGCGGACACGTCCTTGAACGCTTCTACCACGAATTCCGGCGGATCGGTCTTGTCGATTTCCACGCCCTGCACCGCGATCCCGGCACGATAGGCGTCAAGCACCACCTGCATCCGCCTGCGAACCCGCTCCTCGATCTCGGCGCGACCCGCGCCCGAGAATGTGTCGTCAAGCGTCTGTTCGGCGACCGAGGCGCGCATTGCGGCCTCCGCCACTTCGCTTACCGTTTCTTCCGGTTCTGCCAGCTGAAACTTGAACTGTTTCAGATCCTTGATGTTCCAGCGGATCAGATAAGTGAGATCGACCAGATTCTGGTCGCCGGTCAGGATCAGCTTTTCGCCATTGCCTTCCGGAATGCGAACCAGCCGGACTTCACTGACGTTCTCCACATCCACCTGCTCGACCGGCCAGGGCAGGGTAACGTGCAGGCCCGGCGAGAGAGTGCGTGAATATTTGCCGACGGTCGTGACGACCCCCTGCTCCTTCGGGCCGACCTGATGCACCATCGAGACCCCAAGCCAGACCAGCGCAATGCCGCCCATAAGGATGGGAAACCAGCTGCCTCCACCCGGCCGTTCGGGAAAGCGAAAATTCGGCCCGCCAGGTCTGCCCGGCCCCCGCCGCGGCCCTTCCGGACCGCGTTGCCGGAAAATATCCTCGATCGATGCGGAGCGGCGGGGCCGGTCCGGCCGTTCACCCGGCGGTGAGCCGGAAGGAAACCAAGGGTTGCGGGGACCATCCGGCGGGGAGGGACCATCGCCGCCAGTCTGCTCGCCACCGGAATCGCCGCCAGCGTCATCGCCCCCACCCTTGCCGGGGCCACCGCCCCAGGGGTTGCGACGGCCTGTCATGGCCAATGCGATACGTTCGAAAAAACCGCTCAATCTTTGCATAACCCTCTTTATAGGCAGGATGCGCGACAAAAACAGTGCCTTGCCCGCGAAATTCGCTAGGGAGGCGAAACCATGAACGAAACTCATATCCGCAAGCGGTTGCCTGAAGAGATTTCCCGGCGTTTGCAATCACTGCGCGTTGCCGACGGCAAAGCGGTGGCCGTGCTCGATGCGAGCGGGCTTGACGAAGCCGCGCGCAACCGGCTGGAAACGCAGGCACTGGCCGCAATCCAGCAGACCGAAGGCATCAGCGAAGCGCGGGTGGGGTTGGTCGCAGACAGAGTCAAACGGCGGATGATCGCCATCGCTTCGGGCAAGGGCGGGGTCGGCAAATCGACGCTGACCGCCAATCTTGCGGTTGCGCTGGCTCGCATGGGGCACCGGACCGGCGTGGTCGATGCCGATATTTACGGGCCATCCCAGCCCAAGCTGTTCGCCAATGAAGGCGAACGACCCGGCGTATCGGGAAAAAAGCTCACACCCATCGCAAGCGCGGCGGGCATTCCGGTGCTCTCCGTCGGCCATCTGGTCGAACCGGGCCGGGCAGTGGCCTGGCGCGGGCCAATGGCCGGCAATGCGCTGGGTCAGCTGATTGATGCCGACTGGGGCGAGACTGATCTGCTGCTGGCCGATCTGCCCCCGGGTACCGGCGATGTGCAGCTGACCATGGTCCAGCGCCACCGCCCCGACGGGGTCGTGATCGTCTCCACCCCTCAGGATCTCGCGCTGATCGATGCCGCACGGGCGGTGCAGCTGTTCCGCGAGGTGAGCGTGCCGGTGTTCGGCCTGGTGGAAAACATGGCGGGCTATGCCTGCCCGCATTGCGGCGAAATCAGCGATCCCTTCGGCCACGGCGGCGCGGAAACTGCGGCACAGGCCATGGACATCCCGTTCCTGGGCCGCATCCCGCTGGCGCTGGATATTCGCGCGGCCAGCGACGCCGGCACTCCGCCCGCAGCGGGCGAGGGCGCGCATGCCGATTGCTTTGCCGCAATCGCCGGGCAGATTTCGGACTGGCTGGAAAGGAACGAGGGCTGACAATGCAGCTTACCCGGCGCGGCCTGCTGATCGGCGCTGCGGCGGGCGGCGGGCTGATTGCGGCATGGAACCTAGGTTCGCGCCATTATTCCGCGCCGCTTTCTGCCGGTTCGGGCGAGACCGCATTTGACGCCTGGATCAAGATCGCGCGCGACGGGATGGTGACGGTGGCCGTGCCGCAACTGGAAATGGGCCAGGGGATCACCACCCTGCTGCCGCAGATCGCGGCAGTGGAACTGGGCGCGGACTGGCGGCAGGTGGCGGTCGAACCGGCACCCGTCAGCGGCGCCTATGTCAACCTGCCGCTGGCGGCGCGCTGGGCGCCGTTGTGGGCATCCTGGCCTGCGCTGGCGGACAAGCCGGATGACTGGCTGGTGCGCCGGTTTGCCAAACAGAAGCGATTTTCAGCAACGGCAGACGGGCTTTCACTGGCCGCGTTCGAGGAACCGTGCCGAATGGCTGCGGCCAGCGCGCGCGCATTGCTGTGCAAGGAAGCAGCCAGCCGCTGGGGTGTGACCTGGGAAGAATGCAGCACTGAAAACGGCTTCGTCATACATGGCGACCAGCGCGCGCGGTTTGGCGAACTGGCTGACGCTGCGGCGGAACGCAGCCCGCCTGAACCCACGCCCCTGCGCCAAGAAGCGGCGCAAGAACGCCCGACCATGCTTGATCTGGGCGGCAAGCGCGCCTTTCCCCGGCTCGACCTGCCCGCCAAGGTAGACGGATCCTATCTGTTTGCGGGCGATGTCCGCCTGCCCGACATGGTCTATGCAGCCATTCGTCACGGACCACTGGCGGGTGCGGAGCTGGCCGAACTGGACACGAAGGCGGTAACCGCCACCCCCGGCCTGATCGGTATCGTCCGTTCCAAGCGCTGGGTTGCCGCCGCTGCGCGCAGCTGGTGGGACGCGGAAAAGGCGCTTAATGCGCTCGTCCCGCGCTTTCGTGTGGCCCGCCCGCTTGACGGGGCCGCGATCGAAGCGGCGCTGGACAAGGCCGTGCGCGACCCTGACACGCAGCGGATGGCATCGCTGGGCGAAGGGGGCGATCAGCTGGGCGATCCCACGCTCGCCCTGCGCTACGATGTCGCGCCCGCGCTTCACGTCACGCTGGAAACGGCCAGCGCCACGGCCCGCTTTCGCGATGGCATGCTCGAATTGTGGCTGGCCAGCCAGGCCCCGGAACAGGCGCGGCGCAAGGTGGCTGACGCAATCGGCCTCTCCGAACGCGACGTGGTGCTCTATGCCATGCCCGCCGGGGGCAGTTTCGACCGCCGACTGGAAAGCGATAACGCGCTGGAAGCAGCCATGATCGCAAGGGAAATCGGGCGGCCCGTGCAACTCGTCTGGTCGCGCTGGGAAGAACAGCACGCCACTCGCCCGCGCACGCCGGTGGCGGCGGTGCTTGCGGCCAGGACTGACGAGGCCGGCAACATCGGCAGCTGGCAGGCGCGGTTGGCGCTGCCCGCCACCACCCTCGAATTCGGCGCGCGCCTGTTCGAAAATGCGACTGACAACGTAGCGCTGGAGGCAAGCGTCGGCAGGACTGATCCGATGGCGCTGGAAGGGGCCTTGCCGCCCTATGCCATCGCCAATGTCGCACTGGATCACACGCCCGTCGACCTGGGCCTGCCCACCGGGCGGATGCGTGGCAATGCTCATGGTTACACCGCCTTCTTCACCGAATGTTTCGTGGACGAGCTGGCGCACCGCCATGATCGCGAACCCCTGTCCTATCGCATCGGCATGCTGGGCAATGACCCGCGGCTGGTCGCCTGCCTGCAACGCGCGGCGCAACTGGCGCAATGGGACGGCGGCGCTGACCAGAGCGGGCAAGGGCTGGCCTGCCATCGCATGGGCTCGATCGAACAGGGCGGGCGCATTGCGGTGATCGCGACCGCGAACCGGGGCGAGGGGGGCGCGCGGGTGCAACGGCTGAGCGCGGCGGTCGACATCGGGCGGATCGTGAATCTCGATATCGCGCGCCAGCAGATCGAAGGCGGTCTGGTTTTCGGCATGGGCCTCGCGCTGGGCGCGGCGCTGAGTTACGAAAACGGCCTGCCCACCGCCTCGCGCCTGGGCCAGATGGGCCTGCCGCTGCTGGCCGATTGCCCGGAGATCGACATCGTCTTCATTGACAGCGACGGTGAGCCCTTCGATCCGGGCGAGCTGGGCATGGTGGCGGTGGCCCCGGCAATCGCCAACGCGCTTTTTTCGGCCACCGGGTTGCGCTTGCGCCGCCTGCCGCTACTGTCGGACGGTTTATGACAATTCCCCAGGGACACCCTCCCGTTGCGACGGGCAAGATCGGCGTGCTGCTGGTCAATCTCGGCACACCCGATGCCCCGACCCCGGCGGCGGTCAAACGCTATCTGCGCGAATTCCTGTCCGATCCGCGCGTGGTGGAAATTCCCGCACTGCTCTGGCAGCCGATCCTGCGCGGCATCATCCTCAATACCAGACCCCGGAAATCAGCTCATGCCTATCAGCAGGTGTGGACGGACAAGGGATCGCCGCTGGCTGCGATCACGGCGGATCAGGCAACGGCGCTGCAGGCCCGGCTGGGCGAGACGGCGCGGGTCAGCTGGGCGATGCGCTATGGCAATCCGTCCATCGCCAGCCAGCTTGAAGCCTTGAAAGACGAGGGCTGCGAACGAATCCTGCTGGCCCCGCTTTACCCGCAATATTGCGGGGCGACGACAGCCACGGTGGTCGATGCGGCGGCCGATGCGCTGCGCGCCATGCGCTGGCAGCCGGCGCTGCGCACCCTGCCCCCCTATCATGACGATCCGGCCTATATCGCCGCGCTGGCCAGCGATCTCGGCGCGCAACTGGATGCGCTGGATTTCACGCCCGATGCGCTTCTGCTGAGCTTTCACGGCATGCCCGAACGCACGCTCCGGCTGGGCGATCCGTATCACTGCCATTGCCGCAAGACCGCGCGGCTGCTGGCCGATGCGCTGGCCCGACCGGACCTGCGCGTCGAAACCGCTTTCCAGTCCCGCTTCGGGCGCGCAAAATGGCTGGAACCGGCAACGGACGCGATGATCGGGCAGCTGGCGGGCGAAGGGGTGAAACGCCTAGTCATCGCCGCCCCCGGCTTTGCCGCAGACTGCCTTGAAACGCTGGAAGAGCTGGCGATTCGCGGGAAGGAGCAGTTCCTGGACGCAGGCGGGCAGGGCTTTGCTTATCTGCACTGCCTCAACGCCGGTCCGGCCGGGATGGAGATGCTCGAAAGCCTGACCCGGCGCGAACTGGCGGGGTGGACGGTAAGCTAGATCGCGGGCTTGTACCCGTCATGCTGCAGCGTGACGATATATGCGGCCAGATCGTCCGCCTGGGCGGGATCCAGATCGAAATCCATCTCTTCAGGATAATTATGCGCGCTGCGCAGCCAGCTGGCCAGCGTGTCTGCCGTCAACCCGCGCCGGTTGGCGATATCCTCGAACGGCGGGGATTTGGGGTTGGGGGACAGTTCCGACCGCTCGATCGCATGGCAACCGCCGCAGGCCGCCTGAGCAAATGCGTGAAGCCTGCCTGCCTCGTCCGCAGAAGGGGGTGCAGGTGCCGCAGCCGCCGCGGGCGCAGCCGGGGCGGATTGCACCGCCGGGCCATCCGCCTGGCAAGCCGCCAGCCCCAGCGCCAGCAGGACCAAGCCCTGAATTCTCGCCATCATCGCACCCTTGCCCGTCACGCGCATTACCGCCTCAGAAGTCCACCGCGATGCCATCTTTCACCCAATCGCCATAGCGGGTTGGGGAAAGGCCGGCCGGATCGCCCTGATCATCCGGCGCTCGGGCCGGGCGGGGCGCGGGCTCATTGTGCCAATGCGCAGGCTTTTCAAAGCCGCCGGGTCGTTGGGTAGCGCGTTTCATCATGCGGCGATGATGGGATTGCTGGCGCATAAAGGCAAGCCGCGATAGGGGGCGGCGGTGAAAGATATTCCCGGACTTGCCGCGCGCCGTGCCGCGCTGAAGATGTGCGATGCGGTTCTGCGCCGTGGCGAAACGCTGGATCAAGCTGCGGGCGGGGCGATGCAGCATCTGCGCGCGCCCGCCGATCGCGCGCTGGCCCGCGCGCTGGCGGCAGAGGTGCTGCGCTGGCTGGCCGATCTCGATGCAATGATTGACAGCGCTACCCGCCAGTTGCTGCCCGATGATGCAAAGCCGCGCGCGGTGCTGCGGCTGATGCTGGCCGGCTGGCTGCGGCTCGAAACGCCGCCGCATGCGGTGATCGCAACTGGCCTGCCGCTGCTGGCGGGCGGGCCGCGCCGTTTGGCGCATGGCGTGTTCTCGACCCTGGTGCGCAAGTCAGCACCGCTCCCGCCCGCCCCCACCCTGCCCGCCCCTGTTCAGGCGCGCTGGGGGAAACGGGCAGCTGGCATTGCCGCCGCGCTGGCCGTGCCGCCACCGCTGGACCTGACGCTGAAGGATGGCGGGGCGACAGGGCAATGGCTGGAGACACTGGGCGGCCAGTCACTCGCCCCCGGGCATCTGCGCCTGCCGCGCGGCGCGGCGGTGGACGCGCTGCCGGGCTATGGCGAAGGAAAGTGGTGGGTGCAGGACTTCGCGGCCAGCCTGCCCGCCCGATTGCTCGGCCCCGGCGAAGGGCGGCGCGCGCTCGATCTTTGCGCCGCACCGGGCGGCAAGACCCTGCAGCTTGCCGCGCATGGCTGGCAAGTGACTGCGCTTGACCAGAGCGCGAAACGGATGGAGCGGCTGCACGCCAATCTTGCCCGCACCGGGCTGGAAGCGCAGGTTCTGGTGGCCGATGCGCTGGCATGGGAACCGGGGGAGGCGTTTGATGCTATCCTGATCGATGCGCCCTGCACCGCCACCGGCACCTGCCGCCGCCATCCCGATGTGCTGCACCGGATCGGGCCGCGCCAGATCGCGGACATGGCAGCGCTGCAAGCGGCGCTGCTTACCCGCGCGGTTGGATGGCTCAAGCCGGGCGGGCGGCTGATCTATGCGGTCTGTTCGCTGGAGGAGGAAGAGGGGGAGGCACAGGCAGTGCAGCTTGCGCTCACGCCTGATCCGATCCGGACGGAAGAATTGCCGCCGGGTCTTGCGCCCAGCGCCGAAGGCTGGCTGCGCACTGATCCCGGCATGCTGGCAGAGGCGGGCGGGCTGGACGGATTTTTCATTGCCCGCTGGCGGGGGTAAGGGCGGCAGGTTCATGCGACGCAAGCCCGGCGGGCCGCCTACCCCTTCACCCGGTTTGCATGGCTCTTGCGCAGCTTGGCCAGCTTGGGCGGGATCACCGCCAGGCAATAGGGATTGCGCTGGCCTTCGCCCTCCCAATATTCCTGATGGTAATCTTCGGCCGGATACCAGGGCGCCGGCCCTTCGATCGTGGTGACCACCCGCCCGCCATATTCGGCATTGGCGCGGGCGATGGCCGCTTCTGCCTCTGCCCGCTGCGCATCGTCGAGTGGAAAAATGGCGGAGCGATATTGTGTGCCCACATCATTGCCCTGGCGGTTCAGCTGCGTCGGATCATGCGTGGCCATGAAGATGTCGAGGATGTCGGCAAGCGCAATCACCGCCGGGTCGAACCTCACCCGGATCGCTTCGGCATGGCCGGTCATCCCGGAACAGACCTCGCGATAGGTCGGGTTGGCGCCCGCCCCGCCGATATAGCCGCTCTCCACGCTCTCCACCCCGATTACGTCGCGAAAAACGGCCTCGGTGCACCAGAAACATCCGCCCGCCACGATTGCCGTTTCCATGCCATTCATCCTGTTTGTCCTATCCGCCCGTCAGATAGGCGCATTGACGCGCGTTGTCATCCGCGCGCAAAGCCCTAGATTGGGCGGAGCAAGTCACCCGCCCTTCCGGAGAATGCCATGCGCCGCCTGATGCTGCTTGTCGCCACACTGGGTCTCTACTCCGCCCCGGTGATTGCCGAACCCGGAGATGCCCCTGCGGAATCCGGCATTTGCGAGGCGTGCGAAGGCCTGCTGGAACTGGCGCTGGACCATCCCCGCCGCGACAAGGACCGGGAACGCGACGAATGGCGGCACCCGGCGGAAACTCTGGCTTTCTTTCGCGTCGAACCGGGCATGACGGTGGTCGATTTCATCCCCGGCGGCGGCTGGTACACCCGCATCCTCGCGCCCTATCTGGGCGATGCCGGCCATTACATCGCGCTTAATCCCGATGTCAGCGCCGCACCCGAAAAGCTGCGCAACTATTTCGGCGGGCTGGCGCAAAGCTTCCCGGCAAAAGCCGCCGCCTGGACTGGCATGCCCGAACCCCGCTTTGCCGCCTACAACACCGATGCCCTGCCCCCCGAACTGGCCGGCACGGTCGATCGCGCGCTCATCATCCGCGAAGTGCATAATCTGAAGCGCAACGGGATGATTGACCGCGAACTCACCGCGCTTGTCCGCCTGCTCAAGCCTGACGGGCTGCTCGGCATCGTGCAGCACCGCGCCCGCGCCGATGCGCCGGACAGCTATGTCGATGGCAACAAGGGCTATTTGCGCGAAGCCGATGTGATCGCCATGGTCGAATCCTATGGCTTCGAGCTGGTCGCGAGGAGCGAGATCAACGCCAACCCGGCGGATGCGGCGGACTGGCCTGACGGCGTGTGGACACTGCCCCCCGCGCTGCGGACCGGCAAGGATGCAGAAAAATACGCCGGCATTGGCGAGAGCGACCGGATGACGCTTCTCTTCCGCAAATGGCGCTGATACGGCCCGCGCCATGAGTAAAATCACGCTTGCCGCGCTGCAACTGGCGCTGAACTGCACTGAGGAGGCGGACAACATCGCCGCCGTCAGCGCATTGGTGACACAAGCGGCGGAACAGGGCGCGCGCATCGTGCTGCCGCCCGAACTCTTTTCCGGACCCTATTTCTGCAAGGTGGAGGACGAGGCGCTGTTCGTCCTTGCCCGCCCGGTGGCGGAACATCCTTCGGTCATTGCGATGCAGGCGCTGGCCGCCAGCCTGAAAGTCGCCATTCCCACCAGCTTCTTCGAGCGTGACGGACAACATTACTTCAATACACTGGCCATGATTGACGAGCATGGCGATATTCTGGGCACTTATCGCAAGAGCCATATTCCTGACGGGCCGGGCTATGAGGAAAAATATTATTTCCGCCCCGGCAATGACGGTTTCAAGGTCTGGGACGTCGCCGGCACCCGCATCGGCGTCGGCATCTGCTGGGACCAGTGGTATCCCGAATGCGCGCGGGTGATGGCGCTGCTGGGGGCGCAACTGCTGCTTTATCCCACCGCCATCGGCAGCGAGCCTTACGATGCGGAACTCGACACCAGCCGCATGTGGCGGCGCGCGATGGTGGGGCATGCCGTGTCAAACTGCATGCCAGTGATCGCGGCCAATCGCACCGGAACAGAGGATGGGCAGCGCTTCTATGGCCACAGCTTCATCTGTGACGAATGGGGTGACGAGATCGCCAGCTTCGGCGGGCAGGAGAGCGGCGTGCTCCTGGCCGAACTCGATCTTGAACGCGCCGCGCGCCACCGCGCCGGCATGGGCTTCTTCCGCGATCGCCGGCCCCAGCTTTACGCCCGGATCTGCGAGGATATCTGAAGCACCGCTATCTGATCGCGCTGGGCTCCAACGTCCGGCACCGCCGCCACGGGCCGCCCCGCCGCGTGCTGGGCGCGGCGCTGGATGAACTGGCGGCCGCGCGCAAGCTGAAGCTGCGGGCGGCCTCCCCCATAATCGAGAGCGCGCCGCTCGGCCCCTCGCGGCGGCGCTATGCCAATGCCGTCGCGCTGGTCGGCGGCAAGCTGGAACCTACCGAACTGCTGGAGCTGCTAAAGGACATTGAGGCCCGTTTTGGCCGCAGACGCGGCGCGCGCTGGTCAGCGCGGGTGCTCGATCTCGACATCGTGCTGTGGGACAGGGGCTGCTGGTGGTCGCCCCGGCTGACCATCCCGCATCCCAGGTTTCGCGAACGCAGCTTCGTGCTGGGTCCAGCGGCCCGGATTGCGCCTGACTGGCGCGATCCGCTGAGCGGCTTTACGCTGCTCCAGCTCAATGCACGCTTGACCGCCCGGCGCGCGCTGCCTAGGTGAGCGCGCGTGCCACGGCACAACCGGTGGTGAGGGCCCTTAGCTCAGTCGGTAGAGCAACTGACTTTTAATCAGTAGGTCGCTGGTTCGAGCCCAGCAGGGCTCACCACCTTTTCCCGCAAGCCACGCACACCTCTGCGAGTGTGCGTCAATCGCCCGAAAAATGAAGCAGGCTGTCCGCCGCGATCCCCTGTTCGCGCAAGGCCCCGCTGCCCCCCAGATCAGGCAGGTCAATCACGAACAGCGCGCGTTCCACCACCGCGCCCGCCTGGCGCAGCAGATGCGCGGCGGCCAGCGCGGTCCCGCCGGTGGCGATCAGATCGTCAACCAGCACCACGCCCTGCCCGGCGGGCACGAGTGTGGGGTCAACCTCCAGCCGGTCCGTTCCATATTCCAGCGCATAGTCGATCCCGATCGTCGGCACCGGCAATTTGCCGCGCTTGCGCACCGGCAGGAACCCCAGCCCGAGCTGCGCCGCCACGGCTGCGCCGAAGATGAAGCCGCGCGCCTCCATCCCGGCAATCGCCGCCGCGCCCGCGCCGCTGGCGCGCTGCGCCAGATGCGAAATCGCTGCGCGCAGGCCCGGCCCATCGGCAAGCAGCGAGGTGATGTCGCGAAATTCGATGCCCGGCCGTGGAAAATCCGGAATGGTGCGGATCAGCGCCCGGAGGTCCTCAATCCTCATCACCCGTCCCTCAACAGCAAACGCCCCCGCACCGCCTGGGTGCGAGGGCGCGCATGTTCCGTAGCAAGCGGCAATATCAGCCCTTCTTGCCCTTCTTGTCAGCCCAGACCTGCTGCTTGGCGAGATAGGCCAGAACAGTGGCGAAGAGCAGGAAGCCCAGCACCGGCCAGCCCGTCTGCTTGCGCTTGTCGAGCGTGGGTTCGGCCGTCCAAGTGAGGAAAGCGGCAACGTCCTGCGCCATCTGGTCAACCGTCGCCTTGGTGCCGTCACCATAGCTGACCTGGTCAGTGGCGGTCAGCGGCGGCGCCATGGCCAGGTTGAGATTGGCGAAATAGGGATTGTAATGCAGCCCCGGCCCCGGCGCGGAACCCGGAAATTCCTCGACCAGTTCGGCCGGCGCGTCCTGATACCCCGTCAGCAGCGAATAGACATAGGCAGAGCCTTCGTGGCGAGCCTTGGTCATCAGCGAAAGATCGGGCGGAATGGCGTTGTTGTTAGCCGCGCGCGCCGCGATATCATTGGGGTAAGGCTTGGGGAAATAATCTGTCGCCATGCCCGGACGCGTCGTCGCTTCGCCGGTGTTGGGATCAATACCCGGCACCTGGAAGCCGGCCGCAATCGCTTTCACTTCGGCTTCATTGTAGCCCAGCTGTTCCAGATCGCGGAAGGCGACATGGCGCAGCGAATGGCAGGCCGAGCAGACTTCCTTGTAAACCTGGAAACCGCGCTGCAGCTGCTGCTTGTCGTATTTGCCGAAGGCTCCGTTGAAGGAGAACCCGCCCGACGGTTCGTGCGGATGCTTGTGGAAGTGATGTTCGGCGGTGGCGGGCTTGAGTTCGCCCTCGCCGATGACCGTGGCCGCGCCATTCACGAAGGCCCACAGGACAGCAGCCGTGAAGAACAGGCCGACGAGGATACCGATAAGGCGAGTCATATCCGTAACTTTCCCTTGGCTGTTCGTTCAGGAGGCCGCTTTGAGTTCGGCGTTGTCGTCCGAACCAAGCACGGCTTCGGTGATCGAATAGGGCAGCGGTTCAGGCCGCTCCACCGATGCGACGATCGGCAGGATCACCAGGAAGTGGAGGAAATAATAAGCCGTCGCGAGCTGGCTCATCATCACGAAGGGTTCTTCCGCCGGGGCGCCACCACAATAGAACAGCACCGCCATGGCCGGGATGAGGCCGAACCAGAAGAACTTGCGGAACAGCGGACGGTAATGGCCCGACCGCACCGGCGAGGTATCGAGCCAGGGCAGGAAGAACCACACCAGGATCGAGCCGAACATGGCGAGCACGCCCATCAGCTTGGCCGGAATGAAGAAGAAGTCCGCAGTGAAGGCACGCAGGATCGCGTAGAACGGCCAGAAATACCATTCGGGCACGATATGTGCAGGCGTGCTCATCGGGTTGGCCGGGATGTAATTGTCCGGGTGGCCCAGCGCGTTCGGCAGGAAGAACAGCATCGCGCAGTAGAGGAACAGGAACACGCCAAGCCCGAAACCGTCCTTCGCCGTGTAATAGGGGTGGAACGGGATCGTGTCGCTTTCGCCCTTCACCTCAACCCCGGTCGGGTTGGAAGAGCCGGGGATGTGCAGCGCCCAGATGTGCAGGATCACAACGCCCGCGATCACGAAGGGCAGCAGGAAGTGCAGCGAGAAGAAGCGGTTGAGCGCGGCATTATCCGGTGCAAAGCCGCCCAGCAGCCATATCTGCAGCGGTTCGCCCACCAGCGGGATCGCGCCGAACAGGCCGGTGATGACCTTGGCCCCCCAGAAGCTCATCTGGCCCCAGGGCAGGACGTAGCCCATGAAGGCGGTGGCCATCATCAGCAGGAAGATCACCACGCCCATCAGCCACACCATTTCGCGCGGCGCCTTGTAGGAACCGTAGAAGAAACCGCGGAAGATATGGAGATAGACAACCACGAAGAAAGCCGAGGCACCGTTGGCATGCGCATAGCGCAGCATCCAGCCCCAGTTGACGTCGCGCATGATATGTTCGGTCGAATCGAAGGCGACCAGCGCATTGGGCGCATAATGCATCGCCAGCACCACGCCGGTGACGATCTGGAGCACCAGGCAGAAGCCGGCCAGCACGCCGAAATTCCAGAAATAGTTGAGATTGCGCGGCACGGGATAGCCGGCGCCGATCGCGTTATAGACGAAGCGCGGCAGGGGCAGCCGGTCATCCACCCACTTCATCAGCGGGTTCTGCGGTTCGTAATGGTTCGCCCAGGGGAAGCTCATTGTCTCTATCCTTCGCCTCAGCCGATCTTCACGACAGTGTCGGAAGTGAATTCATATTCGGGCACCTGCAGGTTTAGCGGGGCCGGACCTTTGCGGATGCGCGCGGCGGTGTCGTAATGCGAACCGTGGCAGGGGCAGAAATATCCGCCAAACTCGCCCTTGTTCTCACCTTCGCCAGCGCCCAGCGGCACACAGCCCAGATGCGTGCAAACGCCCATGGTGATCAGCCAGTTTTCATGGCCTTCCTTGGTGCGTTCGGCCAGCGTCTGCGGGTCGCGCAGGCTACCGACATCGACGGCGTTGGCCTCTTCGATTTCCTTGTCAGTCAGATTGCGCACGAACACCGGCTGCTTGCGGAACACCGCCTTGACCGCCTGGCCCGGCTGAATCGCACTGATGTCCAGTTCGGTAGAGCTTTCGGCCAGAACATCCTTGGACGGGGCCATCTGGCTGACCAGGGGCAGCAAGGTCACAACGCCGCCAACTCCCGCCGCGCCGACTGCGGCAATATTGATAAAATCGCGCCGACGCACGCCTTCTCCGCTTTCTGCGGCGGCCACGCCATCCACATCCGCGGTGCCAGTACTTTCTGTCATCTGCCCTGCCTTGCATCACCTGCGCCCCCGCGAAACGGAAGCGCGCCAAGAAAACCAAACCTTTTCGCGTTCAGGACCCCCCTCTCGCGATGCGCGGCGCGGCCTGATGCTGCCCTTTTCCACGCCAGTTTGGGCGGGCTGATAGACGCAAGGGCGCGGATTGCCAACAGGCATTTTGGCCGTTCAGCGCTCTGCATGCGCCAAAACCGTCCCGCCCGCATCTAGCGCGGCAGCCCAATAAGCGAGAATTGGCGGCCATAGGCAGGCTCACCGCGATGCGTCGCACGACGGAATGAGAAGAAACGCGCGCCATCGGCATAGGTATCGAGCCCCAGCGGATCGACCCGTTCCACACCCATCCGCTCCAGCCGCCAGACGACATAGGCTTCGAGATCGAACTGCCAGTGCCCCGGGCGCCCGGCGGTGAAGAAGCGCGCTTCGTCTTCGGCAAATGCCGCGCGGAATTCGGCGCCTACCTCATAGCTGTCGCGCGCGATGCACGGGCCGATCGCCGCGCATAGCGCGGTGCGATCCGCCCCCAGCGCCTCCATCGCCGCCACCGTCGCTTCAAGAACGCCGCCATGCGCGCCTTTCCAGCCCGCATGCGCCGCACCCACCACGCCGGTCGCCCGGTCGGCCAGCAGCACCGGTGCGCAATCGGCGGTGACGATGCCCAGCAACAACCCCGGCGTGGCGGTGACCAGCGCATCGGCCTGCGGCCGGTCCGCCTCGTCCCACGGCCGCGTCACCGCAACCGCCTGGGCCGAATGCACCTGATAGACCGTGACCAGCCGCGCGCCCGGCAGCACCGCTTCGGCTGCCCGCCGCCGGTTTTCAGCGACCGCACCCGCATCGTCGCCCGCACCCAGCCCGACATTCAGCCCGGCCGTGACGCCGGTGGACACGCCGCCCGCACGGGTCAGGAAGCCATGAGGCACACCTTCGAGCGCGGCGCTGCGAATCACCTCAACCAAGGCTGCGGGCGACCTGTTCGGACGTATCGCGCGACAGGCCCGGCGCGGCGGCGAGCCGTTCCAGCTCGCGCTTCATCAGGGCCGAGCGTCCCGCCTCGATCCGCCGCCAGCGCCCCAGCGGCGGCACGAAACGCGCCGCGGTTTGCGGGTTGATCGGGTCCAGCGCCAGAATGAGGTCGGCGATCAGGCGATAGCCCGCCCCGTCAGCCGCATGGAACGCCTGCGGATTGGCAGCGAAGGCCATGTAGAGCGAACGGACCCGGTTGGGATTGTGCAGGGTGAAGTCGGGATGCTGCGCCAGTTCGCGCACATGCGCCAGCGCCTGCGGGTGAAGCGAGGCGGACTGGATCGAAAACCACTTGTCCGTCACCAGCGCATTGCCTGCGTAACGCGCCTTGAAATCGGCCAGCAATTCGCCCCGTTCGGTACAGTCGAGCCCGGCCAGGACCATCAGCGCGCCTTGCCGATCCGTCATGTTGTCGGCTCCGCGATATTGCGCTGCGGCCAGGGCGGCGGCGCGCGCGGGCGCGGCGGCGGCAAGATAGACCAGCGCCTGAGTCTTGAGTTTGCGGGCGCCGCGCGCGGCGGCGGCCGGGCCAAAAGGCACCGCGCTCGCCCGATCGTGCAACGCGACCAGCCCACTTTCCAGCCGCTGCCCCAGCCAGCACTTCAGCCCTTCGCGCGCGCCATGGATCGCAGCCGGATCGGCCACCAGCATCTGTTCGGCCAGATAGGCCTCGCCAGGCAGGATCATCAGCGCGCCGCGCATCAGATCGTCAAGCGCGCTGTCTGCCAGCACTGCCTCGAAGGCGGTGCCAATCGCCGCACGGGTCGCCTCGTCGCCGTGACCGTCCGCTGCCGCCGTGAGATAGCGCACCGCCAGATCCTGCATTGCTTCATAGCGCGCAAAGGGATCGTCATCGCGCGCGGCCAGGAACACCAGATCTTCCTCGCTCACCTCCCGCTCGATCGCGACGGGCGCGGAAAACCCGCGATTGAGCGAAAGCACCGGCGGGCTGGCAAAGCCTTCGAACAGGAAGCTGTCATCAGCCTTGTCGAGCACGATCAGCCGTTCGCCGCCGTGGCGCCCGCTGTCGCGATCGAACAGGGCCAGCCGCAGCGGGACGGGCATGGGCTGTTTGACCGGCTGCCCCGGCGTTGCCGGCACTGACTGGCTGAGATGCAGCACCGCCGTATCGCCGCTGTGTTCCAGCCGCGCCTGCAGCTGCGGCGTTCCCGCCTGCGCATACCATAGGCGGAACTGGCCCAGATCGAGCCCGGCGCCATCTTCCATCGCCCGGATGAAATCCTCGCAGGTGGCGGCCTCGCCATCATGGCGTTCAAAATAGAGATCGCAGCCTTTGCGGAAAGCGTCCGGCCCCGCCATGGTCCGCATCATGCGGATCACCTCTGCCCCCTTGTTATAGACGGTGGAGGTGTAGAAATTGGATATCTCGCGATAGGAATCGGGGCGGATCGGATGCGCCAGCGGCCCCGAATCCTCAGGGAACTGGACGGAGCGCAGAACCCGCACATCCTCGATCCGTTTCACCGCCTCGCTGCCCATGTCCTGGCTGAACAGCTGGTCGCGCAGCACGGTGAAACCTTCCTTCAGGCTGAGCTGGAACCAGTCGCGGCAGGTGACGCGGTTGCCGGACCAGTTGTGGAAATATTCGTGCGCGATCACCCCTTCCACGCCATCGTAATCCGCATCTGTCGCGGTTTCGGGATCGGCCAGCACATAGCGGGTGTTGAAGACGTTGAGCCCCTTGTTCTCCATCGCACCCATGTTGAAATCGGACACGGCGACGATGTTGAACAGGTCGAGATCATATTCGCGGCCGAACACCTCCTCGTCCCATGTCATGCTGTTCTTGAGCGCCAGCATGGCATGGCCGGTGCGCTCAAGATCGCCGCCCGGTCCGTCATGAGCCCGAACCCAGATCGCGAGATCGACCCTGCGCCCGCTCATGGTGGTGAAGCTGTCGCGATTGGCGACTAGATCGCCCGCCACAGCCGCGAACAGATAGCTCGGCTTGGGCCAGGGGTCATGCCATTCGGCCCAGTGTTCGCCCGCTTCGCCTTCGCCGCTGGCCACGCAATTGCCGTTGGAGAGCAACACCGGGAATTGCGCCTTCGGCCCGCTCATCCGCACGCGATAGGTCGACAGCACATCGGGCCGGTCGGGAAAGAAGGTGATCCGCCGGAACCCTTCAGCCTCGCACTGGGTGCAGAGCATCCCGTTGGAGGCATAAAGCCCCATCAGCTGGCTGTTGGCCGCCGGATTCACCTCGGTCACGATCTCGATCAGATGATCATCGCCCGGCAAGGGCAGGATCAGGTCATCGCCCTCGCGGCTCCAGCCGCTGGTTGCCTGCCCGTCCAGCAGGATCTGCCTGGGCTCGATCCCGTCACCATTGAGCCGGATCGCCGCCGCCCGCTCTGCCACCTCGTTTCGCCGCACCGTGAGACGCGAGCGGACAATGGTCCGTTCAATCCCCAGCGCAAAATCCAGCGCCACCTCGGGCACCAGCCAGCCGAAAGGCTGGTAATCCGCCCGCCGGATCGTGGGCGGGTCATGCGGGTTCGAGGCGGCGTCAGCGATGATCGGGTCGTTTGCGATATCCATGACCAAGCACTTAAGTGCTTTCGCGGGCGCGTCCAGTGGGTAGAAGCGGCCTGATGGCACATATGTTGATTTTCGGCCTCGGCTATACGGCACAGCGCATCGCCGCCCGCCTGCGCGCGGCAGGCTGGCGGATCGATGCGACGGGCAGCGCGGGCAATGTGGATTTCGAAGACTTCGAGCGCGTGCGTGCCGCGCTGGCCAGCGCGAGCCATGTACTGTCCAGCGTGCCCCCGCAGCGCGACAGCGGGGACGATCCGGTGTTGAGCCGTCATGGCGCTGCGCTGGGCGACAAATGGCTTGGCTATCTCTCCTCCACCGGCGTTTATGGCGATACCGGCGGTGCCTGGGTGGATGAGAGCGCGCCGGTGGGAACCGGGCGGCGAACCGCACGGGCCGCAGCCGATTCGCGCTGGCTGGCGCTGGGTGCCCGGGTATTGCGCCTGCCGGGCATTTACGGACCCGGGCGCAGCGCGCTGGAACGGGTGCGGGCGGGCGCGGCGCAACGGATAGACCTGCCGGGGCAGGTTTTCAGCCGGGTCCATGTCGACGATATTGCATCGGGCGTAATCGCGGCACTGAATGCGCCGCCGGGCGCCTACAATCTGGCGGACGAGCTGCCCTGCAGCCAGAATGCGGTGATCGAGGAAGCCTGCCGCCTGCTCGGCCTGCCCGTACCCCCGCTGCAACACCTGGAAGCGGCCGGATTGTCGCCCATGGCGCGCGCATTCTATTCGGAAAACCGCCGCATCGCGAATGGCAGGGCGAAACGCACCCTTGGCTGGCGGCCAGCCTTCCCCACATACAGGCAAGGACTGGCGGCCATCCTGGCCGCGCAGGCGCAGGACGGGAGTTGAAAGCGGCAATGGACGGACTGAAAATCACTCATGCCGATCATGGCCACCATGGCGAATACCGCGCCCATCCCGCTGGCAGCGATCACATTGGTCGCCTGACCTGGAAAAAGGCGGGCAACGGGGTGCGGGTTGCCGATCACACGCTGGTCCCGCCCGCGATCGGCGGACGCGGAATCGCTGCGGAACTGGTCAAGGCGCTGGTGGCCGACGCGCGCGAACAGGGTTTTCGCATCGTCCCGCAATGCAGCTATGTCGCGGTGATGTTCGACCGCCACCCCGAATGGGCGCCATTGCGGGCCTGAAATGGTGCTGCCGGCGAGGATTGAACTCGCGACCTCAGCCTTACCAAGGATGCGCTCTACCACTGAGCTACGGCAGCATGCCATTTCGGCGCGCCGGATTCGGGTCAAGCCCCGGTTCCGGCAGGCGCGCGCTATTGGCTGGGGGGCAGGCACTTGTCAAGCGCGGCAAGGCGCGGCAAGCCCTGCGGGATGAAGCAGACGACACCCCCCGCTCAAACCCGAGAGGAACGGCTCGCCGCAAAGCTGCGCGAAAACCTGCGCCGCCGCAAGGCACAGGCGCGGGCGCTGGCCAGCGGCGATACGCCCGCCCCTTCCCAAAACAGCCCGGAATAGCTAGGGCGTCCCGCTCCATCCGTCCCGAGGAGCATAGATACCTTGCCTAGCCTGATTCTCGTTCGCCACGGCCAGAGCCAGTGGAACCTCGAAAACCGCTTCACCGGCTGGTGGGACGTCGATCTTACCGAACAGGGCGAAAACGAGGCACGCGCCGCAGGCGCACTGCTGGCTGAAAAGGGCGTGCTGCCCACCCGCGCCTTTACCTCGCTCCAGACGCGGGCGATCCGTACGCTTCACTTTGCGCTGCATGCCTGCAACCGCCTGTGGATCCCCGAGGTGAAGGACTGGCGCCTCAATGAACGTCACTACGGCGGGCTGACCGGGCTGGACAAGGCGGAAACCGCGGCCCGGCACGGCGAAGATCAGGTGAAAATCTGGCGGCGCAGTTTCGATACGCCCCCGCCGCCGCTCGAAGCGGGCAGCACGTTCGACCTTGCCTCCGATCCGCGCTATGCCGGGATCGCCGTACCCGCCACCGAAAGCCTGAAAGACACCATCGCCCGCGTGCTGCCCTATTATGAAAGCGCGATCCTGCCGGTGATCGCCGCCGGCGACACGGTGTTCATCTCCGCGCACGGCAATTCGCTGCGCGCGCTGGTCAAACATTTGTCCGGCATTTCCGACGCGGATATCACCGGGCTGGAGATTCCCACCGGCCAGCCGATCGTCTATGATTTCAACGCCGATATGGTGCCGGGGGAACGGCATTACCTGAAAGACCGCTGAGAGGATCGTGACTGACATGGCCGATTCACCCGTCGCAATCGTCATGGGCAGCCAGTCGGACTGGCCGACCATGAAACACGCCGCCGATGTGCTGGCCGAACTGGGGGTGAGCCATGACGCGCGGATCGTGTCCGCGCATCGCACACCCGAACGGCTTTACAGCTTCGCCCGGGGCGCGGCGGATGAAGGCTTCCAGGTCATCATCGCGGGGGCGGGGGGTGCCGCGCATCTGCCCGGCATGATCGCCTCGCTAACGCAACTGCCGGTGCTGGGCGTGCCGGTGCAGAGCCGCGCGCTGTCCGGGCAGGACAGCCTGCTGTCAATCGTGCAGATGCCCGCCGGGGTTCCGGTGGGCACGCTGGCCATCGGCGATGCGGGCGCGACCAATGCGGGCTTGCTGGCCGCTTCCATCCTCGCCCTTGGCGATCCGGCGCGGGCTGCGCGGCTTGCGGCATGGCGCGCCGCGCGCACCGCCGCCGTGGCGCAGCGGCCCTCGTAACCGCATGATCGCTCCGGGCGCGACCATCGGCATTCTGGGCGGCGGCCAGCTGGGCCGGATGCTGGCGCTGGCAGCGGCGCAGCTCGGCTATCGCTGCCATATCTACGCACCCGAGGAAGACAGCGTTGCCGCCGAAGTCAGCGCGCAATGCACCCGCGCCGCCTGGGACGATCGCAACGCGCTGGGCAATTTCGCCAGCCAGTGCGACGTAGTGACATACGAGTTCGAGAATGTGCCCGTCGCCCCGCTGGCGATCCTGCCCGCAGGCCTGCTGCGCCCCGGCGCCCGCGCGCTGGAAACGGCGCAGGACCGACTGGTCGAAAAACGCTTCGTCGAGGGGCTGGGCGGCCGCACTGCCCCGTTCCAGCCCGTCGATACTGCCAGCGATCTGCCGGGCGCGATCGAACGGATCGGCACCCCCGGCATCCTGAAGACGGTGCGCGACGGATATGACGGCAAGGGCCAGTGGCGCATCGCCTCTGCGCATGAGGCCGAAGGGCTGGCGCTGCCGCATGCCGCGCTGATCTATGAAGGCTTCATCCATTTCGACGCCGAATTTTCGGTGATTCTGGTGCGCGGCATGGATGGTGAAATCCGCTTCTGGGACAGCGCCGAAAATGTTCATGAAGGCGGCATCCTTGCGCGTTGCAGCGTGCCCGCCGCGCCCGCCATTGCGGCGCAGGTGGACAAGGCGCGCGCACTCGCCCGCCAGGTGGCTGACGCGCTGGGCTATGTCGGGGTGCTGACGCTGGAATTCTTCGCCACGCGCGATGGCCCGGTGTTCAACGAAATGGCGCCGCGGGTGCATAATTCGGGCCACTGGACGATCGAGGGCGCGCTCACCAGCCAGTTCGAAAACCATATTCGCGCGATCTGCGGCCTGCCGCTGGGCGATACGGCGCTGGCCGCCACCCGGGTGGAGATGCGCAACCTGATCGGCGATGATGCCGCCGATCCCGCCGCGATCCTGGCCGATCCGGCCAGTCACCTGCATCTCTATGGCAAGCGCGAAGCGCGCGCGGGCCGCAAGATGGGCCATGTGACCCGGCTGGTGCTGTGAGGCCGGAAATCGTCCTGATCGCTGCGCGCGCACGCAATGGCGTGATCGGGCGCGACAACGCGCTGCCCTGGCATATTCCCGCCGACCTCAAGCGGTTCAAACGACTGACCATGGGGCCGGAAGGGCAAGGGTTGCCGATGATCATGGGCCGCAAGACCTTCGACAGCCTGCCCGGCCTGCTGCCCGGCCGCCGCCATATCGTGCTGACCCGCGCCGCGCACTGGCAGGCGGCGGGGGCCGAACGGGCGGACGATGTTGACGACGCGCTGCGGCTGGCGGGCGGGGGCACCGTGGCGGTCATTGGCGGGGCGCAGGTCTATCGCCTGTTCCTGCCGCTCGCCACGCGCATCGAACTGACCGAGGTGCATGAGGATGTGCCGGGCGACACGCATTTCCCGCCACTGGGTGATGGCTGGCACGAAAGCTTGCGCGAGGATCATCCTGCGCTAGGGGAAGTGCCCGCCCATTCCTTCGTCACGCTGGAGCGCGCCTAGGTGATACGCCTCGATCATCGTGAACCCGTGCCTGATGCGCTGCGTGGCGCGATTCTGGCGCTGGGCAATTTCGACGGCTTCCATTTCGGCCATCAGGGCGTGATCCGCCAGGCGCTGGACTGGGGCAAGGCGGAAGGTCGCCCGGTGATCGTGGGCACGTTCGACCCACATCCCATGCGCCATTTCCGGCCCGAAACGCCGCCCTTCCGCCTGACCACGCTGGACCAGCGGCAGGAACTCTTCGCCGCCGCCGGGGCCGATGCCATGCTGGTGTTCCATTTCGACGCAGATCTGGCGGCCATGGCGCCTGACGCCTTCGCCGAGGAAGTGCTGGTCGCCCGGATCGGCGTGGCGGGCGTGGTGACGGGCGAGGATTTCACCTTCGGCAAGGGGCGGCAGGGCAATGCCGCGCTGCTTTCGGGCATGGGCCGCGGGCGCGGCTTCAGCGTGCGCACCGTGGGCGCGATCATGGAAGACGGCGAAGTCGTCTCCTCCAGCCGCATCCGCAGGGCGTTGGCGGCGGGCGATTGCACCTTGGCCACGCATCTGATGACCCGTCCCTTTGCCATTCGCGGGGTGGTGCAGCATGGCGACAAGCTGGGCCGCACCATCGGCTTTCCCACCGCCAACCTGCCGCTGGGCGGCTATCTGCGCCCGCGTTACGGCATTTATGCGGTGACGGGGCTGGTGCTGGATACGGACCTGCGGCTGCTGGGCGCGGCCAATGTCGGCATTCGTCCCACCTTCGATCCGCCCAAGGAACTGCTCGAACCCTATTTCTTCGATTTTTCCGAAGATCTCTACGGGCGCGAGATCGAGGTCGCCTTTCACCACTTCATCCGCCCTGAAGCGAAATTCGCCAATGTCGATGCACTGGTGGCGCAGATGCACAAGGATTGCGACGAAGCGCGGAAACTCCTAAGCGCCCGTCCTTTGAAATGATTTGGGCGTCATGAGCGAAGAACGCGATTACAAGGACACTGTCTTCCTGCCGAAGACCGATTTTCCCATGAAGGCGGGCCTGCCCGCCAAGGAACCGGGGATTCTGGCGCAGTGGGAGGAAGCAGGACTGTATGACAGGCTGCGCGCGGCGCGGCAGGGGCGCGAACAGTTCATCCTGCATGACGGCCCGCCTTACGCCAATGGCGACATGCACATCGGCCACGCGCTGAACCATATTCTGAAGGACATGGTCTGCCGCACCCAGACTCTGCTGGGCAAGGACGCGCCCTATGTGCCCGGCTGGGATTGCCACGGCCTGCCCATCGAATGGAAGGTGGAGGAACAGTATCGCAAGAAGAAGCTGAACAAGGACGAGGTGCCGGCCAAGGAGTTCCGCGCCGAATGCCGCGCCTATGCACAGCACTGGGTCGATACGCAGCGTGAGCAGCTCAAACGGCTGGGCGTGCTGGGCAAGTGGGACCAGCCCTACCTCACGATGGATTTCGAAGCGGAAGCGACCATCGTGGCCGAACTGCTGAAATTTGCTGAAAGCGGCCAGCTCTATCGCGGGGCCAAGCCGGTGATGTGGAGCCCGGTGGAAAAGACCGCGCTGGCCGAAGCGGAGGTGGAATACGAGGATATCACCTCGACCCAGATCGACGTGGCGTTCGAGATCGTGGAATCGCCGATCGAAGAACTTGTCGGCGCTTACGCGGTGATCTGGACGACGACGCCCTGGACGATCCCGGTGAACCAGGCTTTGGCTTATGGGCCGGAGGTTGAGTATGTCCTGTTCAGCTTGTTCTCAGAACCTGGAAAAGGCGCTGCGGAAAGCACCGCAGCGGATGAACGGATGGCCGAACATGGCATCCCGATTGGTAGGAAGGCGCTTGTTGCAGCATCACTGTTCAACGCTTTCGTCGCACGGCTGAAGCAGGTTGCTGCCAAGATTGACTGGTCGGATATCTGCGAGGAAACGCCGGACATCCTTAACCTGTTTGGCAACAAGGTTATCAAAGGCTCCGACCTCGCCGGAACCATCTGCCGCCACCCGATGCACGAACTCGGCGGGTTCTTCGCCAAGCCGCGTCCGATGCTGCCCGGCGATTTTGTCACGACCGACAGCGGTACCGGCCTCGTGCACATGGCGCCCGACCATGGCGAGGACGACTTTGCGTTGTGCAAGGCGCATGGGATCGAGCCGGTCTTCGCGGTGCAGGGCGATGGCAAGTATCGTGAGGACTGGGGCTGGCTCGGCGGGCAAGGCAGCGTCATCAACCCCAGGTTCAATGCGCCGGACGGGCCGATCTGTTCTGCCTTACGCGAAGCAGGCGGACTGCTTGCCGCATCCGCCGATTACCAGCATTCCTACCCCCATTCCTGGCGGTCCAAGGCCAAGGTGATCTTCCGCTGCACGCCGCAGTGGTTCGTGCCGATGGACAAGCCCATCGACGTGAGCGATTTTCCCGTCGCGCCCGGCAATTCGCTGGGAAGCGCCGTCGCGCCCTTTGTCAACCCCGATCATTCGACTTTGCGCGAGCGCGCCACCAAAGCCATCGCGGACACCCGATTCGTGCCTGCCAAGGGTCGCAACCGCATCGGATCGATGGTGGAAGGCAGGCCGGACTGGGTGCTTTCCCGCCAGCGCGCCTGGGGCGTGCCGATCACCCTGTTCGTCGACCGCAAGAGCGGCGAATATCTGGTCGATCCCGCCGTCAACGCCCGCATCGTTGCTGCGATCCGCGCAGGCGGGGTGGATGCCTGGGACGAGGAAAACGCCGCTGCGCTGCTCGGCCCCGATTATGACCTTGATGATTACGAACGGGTTTCGGACATTCTCGACGTCTGGTTCGATTCCGGGTCCACTCACGCCTTCGTGCTGGAAAGCGGGCGCTGGCCCGAACTCTCCCGTCCCGCAGGTTACACCGGCCCGCCCGCCGATCTCTATCTGGAAGGGTCGGACCAGCATCGCGGCTGGTTCCAGTCCAGCTTGCTGGAAAGCTGCGGCACCCGCGGCCGCGCACCTTACAAGGCGGTGCTGACTCACGGCTTCACCATGGATGCCAAGGGCATGAAGATGTCCAAGTCACTGGGCAACACCATCAGCCCGCTGGACGTGATGCGCGATTACGGCGCGGACATCATCCGCCTGTGGGCGCTTTCGGTTGATTATACCGAAGACCACCGCATCGGCCCGGAAATCCTGAAAGGCGTCGCAGACCAGTATCGCAAGCTGCGCAACACCTTCCGTTACTTGCTGGGCGCGCTGGACGGGTATGGGACTGCCGAGGCACTGCCGGTGGCCGACATGCCCGAGCTGGAGCACTATATGCTCACCCTGCTGGCGGGGCTGGACGGCGAATTGCGCCGCGCGACCGATGAATTCGATTTCAACGCCTATGTCCGCGCCCTGACCGATTTCTGCAACGAGGATCTTTCGGCCTTCTATTTCGATATCCGCAAGGACTGCCTCTATTGCGATGCGCCTGCCGATCCGCGCCGCCGCGCCTATCGCAACGTGCTGGACACGCTGTTCCATGCATTGGTCCGCTACGCCGCGCCGGTGCTGGTCTATACCGCCGAGGAAGTATGGCAGAGCCGCTATCCCGACAGTGACAGCGTGCATCTGCTGGAATGGCCGGAAATCCCCGCCGCCAGCGTCGATCTGTCCCGCTGGGATGCGCTGCGCGCGCTGCGCGACCGGGTGAACGAGACGATCGAGCCGCTGCGCCGCGAGAAGGCCATCCGGTCCGGGCTGGAAGCGATGGTGAGCGTGCCTGCCAGCGCCATCCCCCCCGGCTTCGCCAATGCCGCGCTGACCGAACTGTTCATCACCTCGACAGTCAAATGCAGCGATAGCGGGGATATGGAAATCACCCGCACCACGCATCACAAATGCGGCCGCTGCTGGCGGCATCTGCCCGAAGTGACGGAAGATGGCGCCTTGTGCGGCCGCTGCGAGGAAGCGCTGGCGCAAGTGGAGAGCGCGGCGTGAGGCTGATCACCCCCAACCGGCTGATCGGATTGCTGCTAGCCGCCACCATTTTCCTGGCGGACCAGCTGCTCAAGGCCTTCCTGCTTGGTCCGCTGCGCCTGCGCGAGGTCGAGACGATCGAGCTGCTGCCCTTCTTCGACCTGCGCTTCACGCAGAATTTCGGCGTCTCGCTGGGCATGCTCACCGCCACCTCGATGGAGATGCGCTGGCTGCTGGTCGCCTTTACCGCGCTGATCGCGCTGGTCGTGCTGGTATGGCTGCTGCGGGAACGGGCAATGGCCGATATCGGGGCGCTGGCGCTGGTGCTGGGCGGGGCGCTGGGCAATATCCGCGATCGCTATCTCTATGGCTTCGTGGTCGATTATGCCGACTTCCACATCGGCAGCTTCCGCCCCTTCCTGATTTTCAACCTGGCCGATGCCGCGATCACCATCGGGGTCGTGATTATCCTTGCCCGATCCTTCTTCCTGCGCGAAAAGCAGCCCGAACCGGATCGCGATCCGAACCCTGATGACGCAGAGCAAAGCCCCGCGGAGACCTGAAACATGCGCAAGAGCCACGCCTTCCTTCTGTTGACCACTGCATCGCTTGCGCTTTCTGCCTGCGGCGGCAGCGGGATTTTCAACCGTGACCGGCCCGATGAAATGGCCGTGCAGCGCCAGGCCCCGCTGGTGGTGCCGCCCGATTTCCACCTTGCCCCGCCGGAACCCGGCGCGCCGCGCCCGATTGAAGGATCGGCCAGCCAGAAAGCGCTGGAAGCGCTGTTCGGCGGCCCCGCTCCGCGCAGCGGCAGTGAGACCAGCCTGCTTGAAAAAGCTGGCGATGCCGCGCCCGGCATTCGTTCCACCGTGGGCGATGAGAACACTCATGCCGTGGCCAAGGGCATGGCGACGCAGGACATCCTGTCCGCGCCACAGGGCGATGGCCCGGTCGCACGAGCGATCATTCCCGGCTGATTCTGCGGATTTGAGCGGGGCGACCCCCGCGCCGCGCACAGCAAGGGCCGCCTGCGGGCGGCCCTTTTGCGTTCAGCCGTCATCGCCTTCGTCAGGGTCCGGCGCCAGCGCGCTGACCAGCAGTTTGTCGATCCTGCGCCCGTCCATGTCGACCACCTCGAAGCGCCAGCCCTGCGTGCTGAAATGCTCCCCTTCGAGCGGCAGTTTCTTCAGTTCCCACAGCACGAAGCCGGCAGCGGTTGCGAATTCGCGATCGTCCGGCAGTTCCAGCGCAAACCGTTCCGCCAGCATGTCTGCGGGCAGGGCGCCCGAAACCAGCAGCGATCCATCCTCCCGCTCTACCAGCAACGGTTCATCGCCTTCGTCCTGATGGCCCGCGAATTGCCCGGCCATTGCGGTCAGCAGGTCATTGGGGGTGACGATCCCTTCGAGATGGCCATATTCGTCATGCACCATGGCCATCGCCACATCCGACTGCTGCAGGATGCGCAGCGCATCCACCGCATCGATCCGGTCAGGCACGATGGCCGGTTCGCGCAGCATTGCGCCAAGATCGGGATCGCCCCCGTCCAGCATCGCGGCGAGTAATTCGCGCACCTTGACCACGCCGAGAATGTGATCGGGCGATTCTTCGGCGACCGGCAACAGCGAATGCGGCGATTGTTCGATCCGCGCGCGCATTTCGGCGGTGCTGGCGCCGCGTTCCAGCCAGTCCAGCTCCGTGCGCGGGGTCATGACTTCGCGCACCGGGCGTCCGGCCAGGCGCATCACCCCTGACAGGATGGCGCGTTCGCCCTCCTCGATCGCGCCCGAGCGGGTCGCCTCGGCGAAGATCATCTGCAATTCTTCCGCGGTCAGCCCGTCCTCACCCGACATGCGCCCGGCCAGCAGGCGGATCAGCATCACGGACGAGCGGTCAAGCACCCACACGAAGGGGGCGGCAATGCGCGCAATCAGCGCCATTGGCCGGGCCATGACCAGCGCAATCGGCACCGCCGCGCGCAGTGCCAGCTGCTTGGGCACCAGTTCCCCGACCACCAGACTGAAATAGGTGGTGGCGATGATCACCAGCGCGAAGCCCGAATCGTCAGCGAATTCGGCGGGCACCCCGATCAGGCGCAGCCGGTCTCCGACCGGGCCGCCCAGCGTGGTCCCGGAATAGGCGCCGGCGATGATGCCGACCAGCGTGATACCGATCTGCACGGTGGAAAGGAACTTGCCCGGATCGGCCGCCAGCGCCAGCGCGGTGCGCGCCGCCCCGCTGCCGCGCTGGGCCGACAGGCGCAATTGCGCCGGGCGCACAGACACAATCGCAAGTTCGGACATGGAAAAGATCCCGTTGAGCAGGATCAGTCCGGCAATAATCAGCAGATCAGACCAGGGAAAGGGTGCCACGATGCGATTTTGCTAGCAGAAAGATACGGAAAGACGAAGCAAAAGACGGGTGTGACACCGCCCGCGAGCCTGACGCGTGATGGACGGCTTTTTTCCAGCTATCTCCGGTTCATGATGATATGATGAAAAGGCACGGTCTGGCCAGCGCCCGTCTGGCGCGCGCCGATCCAATTCACAGAGGACATTCGCACGATGACCAGATCCCGCATTTTCCTGTCGAGCCTGGCGGCGGTATCGCTGCTGTCAGTTTCGGCCTGCGTGACCGATCCCAACACGGGTGAAAAGAAAATTTCGCGCACTGCCATCGGCGGCGTTGGCGGTGCTGCGGCGGGCTATCTGCTGGGCGGCCTGATCGGCGGCAAGACCGGGCGGATCGTGGGCGCCGGAATTGGCGGCGTCGCGGGCGGCGTGGTCGGCTACAAGATGGATCAGCAGATCAAGGAACTGAAGGAAAAGACCGCCGGTTCGGGCGTGGACGTGACCGAGGTGGACAATGGCTCCGCGATTCTGGTCAACTTGCCCGATGGCGTCACTTTTGCGGTCGATTCGACCACGATCAGCCCCGCCTTCCAGGCCACGCTGGACCAGATCGCGCAGAGCCTGAAGGATTATCCCGACAGTCTGGTGGACGTCTATGGCCATACGGATTCGACCGGCTCTGACGCCTATAATCAGGATCTGTCGGAACGGCGCGCAAGGTCGGTGGCCAATTACCTCGCCATGCGGGGCGTATCTTCAGCCCGCATCCGTTCACAGGGTTTTGGCGAACAATATCCGGTTGCCAGCAATGATACCGAGGAAGGGCGCGCGCTCAATCGCCGGGTAGAGATCAAGATCACTCCGATCACGCGCGAAGAAGTGCAGGCCGCCAAAAACGGCGGCTGAGACTGGCATGGTCATGAGTGCGGGCCGGATCCCGCCTCATGATGACCCGTCGCGGCTGGTTGCGGCGCGCTCTTCCATATATCGCGCCAGCCGCTCCTGCGTCTCGCCATGCAGGGGCGGGGCGCAGGCGATGATGCCGAAACTGCGCGGATCGTGCTTGTTGAACGAAAGCGACGCGCCATGCACATCGGTGACGCGCGCACCGGCCTCCTCCGCAATCAGGCTTGCCGCCGCGATGTCCCATTCATGGCCCCAGCGCACCGAGCTGACCACATCCGCTTCGTCCGCTGCCACCATCGCCACCCTGAGGGCAATCGCATTGGGCCGGTTCACCCGTTCCAGATCGAGGAACGGTGCCGCCGCGTCGAGCAGTGGAATGCGCGCGCCGGGCATCTGGCGGCGCTGGCTGGCGCGAATGGCCCGCCCGTTGCGGGTTGCGCCGCGACCGGCATAAGCGCTCCACATTTCCTCGCGCGCTGGCGCGCTCAGCAGGCCCGCCACCGGCCTGCCCTGTTCGACCAGCGCAACTGAAACGCCCCAGCCCGCCCTGCCTTTCAGGAAATCGCGCGTGCCATCGATTGGATCGACCAGCCACACGAACTCGCGCTCAAGACGCGCGGTATCGTCGGCCGTCTCTTCCGATAGCCAGCCCGATCCGGGCAGCAGCGCGCCCAGTTCCTGCTTGAGAAAGGCATCAACTTCGAGATCGGCGGCGCACACCGGGTTCCCGGGGCTTTTCTCCCAGCTTTCGACCGCAAAGCCCGCGCCCGGCCAGCGCGCCATGGCCATCCGCCCCGCCGCGCGGACGATCGATTCGAGGCGTATGGGGTCAAACATGGCCAATCCGGCAGCTTGGCGAAGTTCCAGCACTTTTCAAGTGGGCCAAGCTGTGCTTAGGGGCAGGCAGTCCGTCGCGCCTCTTTCGCACAAGGAAAGTCATCCGATGAATTTGCACGAATACCAAGCCAAGGAACTTCTCTCCCGCTACGGGATCGGCATTCCCGCCGGCCATGCCGCGCTGACGGTGGAAGAAGCCGTCGCCGGGGCAAAGCAGCTGCCGGGGCCGCTCTATGTGGTGAAGGCCCAGATTCACGCGGGCGGGCGCGGCAAAGGCAAGTTCAAGGAACTGGCGGCGGATGCCAAGGGCGGCGTGCGGCTGGCCAAGTCGGTCGAAGAGGTTGAAGCGAATGCCCGCGAAATGCTCGGCAACACGCTGGTGACCATCCAGACCGGCGATGCGGGCAAGCAGGTCAACCGCCTCTATGTAACCGATGGCGTTGATATCGCCCGCGAATATTACCTTTCCATGCTGGTTGACCGGGCCAGCGGCCGGGTCGCGATGATCGTGTCCACCGAAGGCGGCATGGATATTGAGGAAGTGGCGCATTCGACGCCCGAAAAGATCACCACCATCACCATCGATCCGGCGCAGGGCTTCATGCCGCATCATGGCCGTGCGGTGGCTTTCGCGCTGAAGCTGAAGGGCGATCTCAACAAGCAGGCGCAGAAGCTGGCAGCCCAGCTTTACACCGCCTTCATGGATCTCGATTGCGCCATGCTCGAAATCAATCCGCTTGTCGAAACCGAAGATGGCAATCTGCTGGTGCTCGACACCAAGATGAGCCTCGATTCGAACGCACTTTACCGCCACCCCGATGTGGAGGCGATGCGCGACGAAACCGAAGAGGATCCGGCCGAAGTCGAAGCCAGCAAATATGATCTTGCCTACATCAAGCTCGACGGCAACATCGGCTGCATGGTGAATGGCGCGGGCCTGGCCATGGCGACGATGGACATCATCAAGCTCAACGGCGCTTTCCCGGCCAATTTCCTCGACGTTGGTGGCGGCGCGACCAAGGAAAAGGTCACCGAAGCCTTCAAGATCATCCTGTCCGATCCGGCGGTGGAAGGCATCCTCGTCAACATCTTCGGCGGCATCATGAAGTGCGACGTGATCGCTGACGGGATCGTGGCGGCGGCCAAGGACGTCAATCTCTCCGTCCCGCTGGTCGTGCGACTGGAAGGCACCAATGTGGAACAGGGCAAGGAAATTCTGAACAATTCGGGCCTGCCCATCGTATCGGCCAATGATCTGGGCGATGCCGCTCAGAAGATCGTGAGTGAAGTGAAGAAGGCGGCCTGACCGCCCGTGGCAGGCCCTGCCTCGCGGCGGGGCTTGCAAAAGGGTGAGGTTTGGCGCTAGAGGAAAAACATACACAAGTTTACTATTCTGGAGTTGAAGCCATGAAGGTACTCGTCCCGGTGAAGCGGGTGATCGATTACAACGTCAAACCGCGGGTCAAGGCCGACGGCAGCGGCGTTGATCTCGCCAATGTCAAAATGAGCATGAACCCGTTTGACGAAATCGCGGTGGAAGAAGCGATTCGACTGAAGGAAGCGGGCACGGCCGAAGAAGTGATCGCTGTCTCCATCGGCCCGGCCAAGGCGCAGGAAACGCTGCGCACGGCGCTGGCCATGGGTGCGGACCGGGCGATCCTGGTCCAGACCGACGATGAGGTGGAACCGCTGGCGGTCGCCAAGATCCTGAAGGCCGTGGCCGAAGCCGAAGGCCCCGGACTGGTAATTCTGGGCAAGCAGGCGATTGACGACGATTCCAACCAGACCGGCCAGATGCTGGCCGCGCTGATGGGCCGCCCGCAAGGCACCTTCGCCAATGAGGTGACGCTGGATGGCGACAGCGTGACGGTGAAGCGCGAAGTCGATGGCGGGCTTGAAACGGTCAAGCTGTCACTGCCCGCGATCATCACCACGGACCTGCGCCTGAATGAGCCGCGCTATGCCTCGCTGCCCAACATCATGAAGGCAAAGAAGAAGCCGCTCGATGAAAAGACCCCCGCCGATTACGGGGTGGACATCACGCCGCGCCTCAAGACGCTCAACGTCAGCGAACCGCCCGTACGCCAGGCTGGCGTGAAGGTGGCCGATGTCGACGAACTGGTTGGCAAGCTGAAGGCGCTGGGGATCGTCTGATCTCCGCAACCCTTATCACACAGGATTCAAGGACAAGACGATGAACACTCTCGTTTGGGTCGAACATGACAATGCGTCCGTCAAGGACGCCACGCTCGCCGCCGTGACCGCTGCGGGCAAGCTGGGTGAAGTGACCGCGCTGGTCGCCGGTGCGGGCTGCGACGGCGCAGCCCAGGCCGCCGCGCAGATCGCCGGCGTCGCCAAGGTGCTGAAGGCCGACGATGCCGCCTATGGCAATGCGCTGGCCGAAAACCTCGCCCCGCTGATCGCCGCGCTGATGGATGGCTATGACGCTTTCGTCGTGCCCGCCACCACCACCGGCAAGAACATCGCGCCGCGCGTGGCCGCGCTGCTGGATGTGATGCAGATTTCGGACATCCTCTCGGTCGAAGGGCCCAAGACCTTCACCCGCCCGATCTATGCCGGCAACGCCATCGCCACCGTGGAATCGAGCGATGCCAAGCTGGTCATCACCGTGCGTGGCACGGCCTTCGACAAGGCTTCGCCCAGCGGCGGTTCGGCCAGCGTCGAAGCGGCCTCCGGCCCGGGCGATGCCGGTCTTTCCAGCTTCGTCGGATCGGAACTGGCCAAGTCGGAACGCCCCGAACTGACCAGCGCCAAGATCATCGTGTCAGGCGGGCGGGCACTGAAGGATGCCGAAACCTTCGCCGCCACCATCTTCCCGCTGGCGGACAAGCTCGGTGCGGGCGTCGGCGCCAGCCGCGCGGCGGTGGACGCAGGCTATGTGCCCAATGATTTCCAGGTCGGCCAGACCGGCAAGATCGTGGCCCCCGAAGTCTATGTCGCCATCGGCATCTCGGGCGCGATCCAGCATCTGGCGGGCATGAAGGATTCCAAGACGATCATCGCGATCAACAAGGACGAAGACGCGCCGATCTTCCAGGTCGCGGACATCGGCCTCGTCGCCGATCTCTACAAGGCCGTGCCGGAGCTGATGGAAAAGCTCTGATCGCATCCACATCAATTCCAAGGCGCCCCCGGACGAAAGTTCGGGGGCGTTTTTGTCGGGCCTGGCTGCAGGCCCGAACCATCAGAGCAACCCGTCCACCGCGTGAATCGCAACCCCCACCAGCCCGCCCACCAGCGTGCCATTGATGCGGATGAACTGGAGATCGCGCCCCACAGCGCCTTCTATCCGGGCGGTCACGGTGCGTGCATCCCAACGCTTCACCGTTTCCGAAACGAGCTGCACGATCTGCACGCCATAACGTGACACGATCCCGACCAGCGCGCGCCGGGCGAAACGGTTGACCAGCTGCTGCAACCGGGGATCACCCTGCAACGCCCCTCCCAGCTCCTGCAGGCTTTCGCCCAGCCAGCCGGACATGGCCGCCTCGGGATCTTCGGTGGCGCGCAGCAAATTGGCGCGCAACCGTTCCCACAACCCGTCCAGCCAACGCCCCACCGCCGGATTGGCAAGCAGTTCGGCCTTCATCCGCTCCACCCGCGCCTGCATAACCGGATCGTGCTGGAGATCGTCCGCGAGCCTCGCCAGCCCCGTTTCTACGCGCTGGCGCAGCGGATGATCGGGCTGCACGATCGCTTCGGCCAGCAGACGATAGACCCCGTCCAGCACCGCATTGACGATGCGATTGTCCAGCCCGGTCAGCTGCAGGATGCGATTGGCCCGCCGGGCGGCCAGTTCACGGATCAGCGACTCGTTCTTTTCGAGCGTTTCCCCCGCCCAGCGCAGGCCACTTTCGAGCAGCGGCATGTGCCGTCCGTCCGCGATGGCGGCGGACAGCATCTGGCCCAGCAACGGCGAGGGGCGCAGCCGCTCCGCCTGACTGCGGATCGCGCCTTTCAGCATGCCGCCCAGCCGCTCCTCGTCCAGCGCATGCAACACATCAGCGGCAAGGCGTGCTGTCCCTTCGCGCAGGCGCGCCTCACCCCCGATGCGGCGATCCGTCAGAAATGCGCCGACCGACCCGGCAAGATTGAGCGCCCTCAGCCGCCGGGCGACAACCGGCGGGGTAAGAAAATTGCTGCGCAGAAAATCGGCCAGCGTGTCAGCGATGCGGTCCTTGTTCTCGGGAATGATCGCGGTGTGCGGGATCGGCAGGCCGAGCGGGCGGCGAAACAGCGCGGTCACCGCGAACCAGTCAGCCAGTCCGCCGACCATGGCGGCTTCGCTGAACGCGAGGAGGTAGCCCCATGCCCCCGCGCCATCGCCCAGATTGCGGGCGAGGACGAAAGTGGCGGCCATCGCCAGCAGCAGGCCACCCGCCACCATGCGCATGCGCCGCGCCCGGTCCGCCCCGGCATCGCCGCCCAGGGGCCGGACCATGCTCATTCGGCAGGATCGACCGCGGCGCCGCGCGCTTCCTTTTCCGCATCATAGGTCAGGAAACGGCGCGACAGCCATGGCCCCACGCGCTTTTCAAACCCGTCCGCCAGGCTGAACCCGGCAGGCACGATCACCAGCGTCAACAGCGTGGAGAGCAGCAGTCCCCCGATCACCGTGATCCCCATGGGCGAGCGCCAGGCGGAATCGCCCGCAAGCGACAGCGCGGTGGGCACCATCCCGGCGGTCATCGCCACGGTAGTCATCACGATGGGCTGCGCGCGCTTATGCCCGGCGTCCATGATAGCGTCGAACTTGGCCACGCCCTTGTCCATCTCTTCCAGCGCGAAATCGATCAGCAGGATGGAATTCTTGGCGACGATCCCCAGCAGCATGAGAATGCCGATATAGACCGGCATGGAAATGGGGTGGCCGAGCAGCGCCAGCGCCAGCAGCCCGCCCAGCGGCGCGAGCAGCAGCGAGGTCATGTTGACCAGTGGTGAAACCAGTCGTTTGTAAAGCAGGATCAGCACGGCAAAGACCAGCAGCACGCCGCTGATCACCGCCACTGCAAAATCGCCGATCATCTCTGCCTGCCATTTATCGTCACCGATCGGCGCATTCTGGACGCCCGACGGCAGGTTCTTCATCGCCGGCAGCGCCAGAATTTGCTTCATGACCGGCCCCTTGACCGCGCCGGGCGCAAGATCGGCGCCGATAAACACCCGGCGCGACTGGTTGTAGCGCTGAATCGCGGTCGGACCGGAGCCAAAGCTGATCGCGGCCACGCGGCTCAGCGGTACGCTGGCCCCGCTGGAGGTGACGACGGGGATGTTGCGGATCGTATCGAGATCGCGCCGCGACTGCTTGGGCAAGATCACGCGAATCGGAATCTGCCGGTCACTGAGTGAGAATTTGGCCGAATTGCGATCAATTTCGCCGATGGTCGCGATACGCACCGATTCACTCAATGCGGCAGTCGTGATCCCGAGGCGCGCGGCCAGCGCAAAATCGGGGACAATCACCAGTTCCGGGCGTTTGAGATCGGCATCCAGCCGCGGTGCGACCAGCTGCCTGATCCCACGCATCTGTTCGACGACCTGCTGGGCGGCCTCCTGCAATTTGTCGGGGTCCGAACCAGTCAGCATCACCGTGATGTCGCGGCCCGTGCCCACCCCGGCCCCGCCCGATGGCGCCATGCTGGCCACATTGATGCGGGCATCGGGATAGGTCTGAAGCTGGGAAGCAAGACTGCGGACGAAATCAACCGAAGTCATTTTGCGGTCAGGGCTGAGATTGACGTAAATCGTCGCCGAACCTTCGCGCACGACCTGCGTCGTCTCTGCAACTTCAGAGCGCGCTTCGACCAGATCAGTCAGCTCACCGGTAACCCGTTCGGTCTCTTCAATCGTCGTGCCGGGAACCAGCTCCACGCTGACCCGGGCTGAATCCGCATCCGAATCGGGCTGGAACTGTTGCGGTGAACCGGCGAGCAGGGCGATGGTCAGCACCAGCGCGTAGACCCCGCCACAAAAGGCATAGAAGCGGTGATCGCGCATATTGGCGGCGAGCTTGCCCATGGCATAGTCCAGCCATGTTCCGAATGCACCCAGCCGCCAGACCATTGTCCGCAGCGCGCGCCCGGCCAGCATCACGACCGCTGGCAGGGCCACCGGCGCCAGCGCGGCGGCAAGGATCAGTCCCCAGCCGCCCATGCCAAGGGCGGACAGCACCGACTGGAGTCCCCGGAACAGGAGATAGGCCGCGCCTCCGCCGGCCGCGAGGATAAGCAGGCACAGGCCGATGCACAGCGGATAGTACCACCAGCACGCCGGTGCGGGCACCAGCTGCGCCCGCAATCGCGCAGCCGCGCGCGTGTCCAGCGTCCAGGCCAAGAAGCGCATATAGGAATCCATCAGGCGCCCACCGCCGTGTTCGGCCTGTCCATGCGCCTTGAGGAAATAGGCGGCAGCCATCGGCGTAATCAGCCGCGCAACGGCCAGGCTCATCAGCACGGCGGCGACCACGGTCAGCCCGAAGCTCTTGAAGAACTGGCCGGAAATGCCCGGCATCAGGCCCACCGGCAGGAACACGGCGACAATCGAGAAGGTCGTGGCCACCACCGCCAGGCCGATTTCGTCAGCCGCGTCAATCGAGGCCTGATAGGCGCTTTTGCCCATGCGCATATGGCGCACGATGTTCTCGATCTCCACGATCGCATCATCCACCAGCACCCCCGCCACCAGGCTGAGCGCGAGCAGCGACATGGTGTTGAGGGTAAAGCCCAACTGGCTCATGAACCAGAAGGTCGGGATGGCCGACAGCGGGATGGCGATGGCGCTGATCACTGTCGCCCGCCAGTCGCGCAGGAACAGGAACACCACCAGCACGGCCAGCACGGCACCTTCGATCATCGCCTCGATCGAACTGGCATACTGACCCTTGATGTAATCGACCGAGGTGGTGAGCAGCTTGAAGCTGATCCCCGGATTTTCTGCCTCGATCGCCCTCAGTTCCTCGATCGCGGCGTCATAGACAGTGACGTCGGATGCGCCCTTCGACCGTTCGATCCCGAACACGACGACATCGCGACCGCGGACCTTGGCGATAGACACCTGCTCAGAGAAACCGTCACTGACATCGGCGACATCGGCCAGTTTGACGCTGCGCCCGCCCGCAAGCGCGACCTGCGTCTGCGACAGTTCATAGGCATCGCGCGCATTGCCCAGCACGCGCACGGACTGTCGCGATCCGGCAATCTCTGCCTTGCCGCCGCTGATATTGAGATTGACCTGCCGCAGCGCATTGTTGACCTGCCCGGCGGTCACACCCAGCGACTGCATGCGCTGGGGATCCAGGACAACGCGAATTTCCCGGTCCACCCCGCCAAACCGGCTGACCGCGGCCATTCCCTGGATACCCAGCAGGCGGCGCGCCACCGTATCGTCAACGAACCAGCTGAGCTGTTCCATGGTCATGTCATCGGCGCGCACTGCGAAAATGCCGATCGGCCCGGCCCCGCCCGGTTCCACCTTCGAAATCTGCGGCTCCAGAATCCCGTCCGGCAGATCCCCGCGAACCTGGTCCACGGCATTCTTGACCTCGTTCACCGCGTCGTTGGAATTGGTGCCGATCACGAACTGCACCATCGTGCGGCTGCTGCCTTCAGTGGCGGTGGACTGGATTTCATCCACCCCGCTGATCGAACGGACCGCCGCCTCGACCTTTTCGGTGATCTGGCTGGTTATCTCCGATGGCGCGGCGCCCGGCTGCACCACTGACACCGTGACCATCGGAAAGTCGACATCAGGCAGGTCGTTCACATCCATACGGATGAAGGCGACGATCCCTGCCAGCAGCAGGCCGGCGAATACGGTCAGCGGAACGATCGGATTGCGGATCGACCACGCCGACATGTTGCGAAGGCTCATGGTGGCGCTCCGCTCAACGCGCCGTGGACTTGACAAGCCTCGGCTTGACCTTGTCCCCCGCCGCCAGGAACGCGCCTGCGCGCAGCACGACCTTTTCCTTGCCGGTCAGCCCCTGCTCAATCACGATGCCCTTGTCGGTCACCAGACCGGTGCGCACCGCGCGCCTGACCACCTTGTCATCCTTGCCCAGGACATAGACAAAAGCGCCCTTCTGGTCCGAAAGAATGGCAGACTCCGGAAGCACCGGGGCGGACACCGCCTGACTGGAAAGGAAGGCCGAAGCGAAGCCGCCGGGGCGCAATTCGGGCGCGTAGGCAAGTGCGATGCGCACCGTGCCCTGCCGGGTCTGTTGATCGATAACGGGCGAAATCTGCCAGATCTGTCCGGCAAAGACTTTCTGCGTTCCAGCAGGAATCACCTCTGCCGCAATCCCGGTCGCAAGCATCGCGAGGTCGTTTTCGCTGACTTTTGCCAGCATTTCCATCTCGCCACCCCGGGCGATACTGAACAGCACCGTCGCTCCGCCCGCCACGACCTGACCGGGTTCCACATTGCGGGTCAGCAGCAGGCCTGCGGCCGGCGCGATAATGTCCAGCCGCGCAGTGCGGGCGCGCTGTTCGCCAAGCTGGGCGCGGGCCACATTGACCCGCGCGACGGCCCCATCGCGCGTCGCGACCAGCCGGTCGATATCCGCCTTGGAGATGAAACCGCGATCCACCAGTTTCAGCCCGCGATCGAGATTGGCCTGGGCCAGCTTCGCATCGGCAATCGCGACTTCGAGCTGAGCAGCATCAGCCGCAACCTGCTGGCTCTGCACCGAACGATCAATCACGGCGAGCACCTGCCCCTGCCGCACCCAGTCGCCCGGCTCCACGGGAACCGAAATGATGCGCCCGCCTTCTCCCACCGAGCCGACCGGCATTTCGCGCCGCGCCGCCAGCGTGCCAGTCGCCTCGACCCGGCCGGTGACTGCGCCTGCGCCGGGCGCGATCACGCTGACCACGGGCAGTTGCGAATCGCCAGGCGAAGCGAAGGGATCTTCCGGACCCGAAGAATGCAGCAGTACATAGAGCGCCGCAGCGATCGCTGCGACCACACCAAGCACGACGAGCGGCCTGCGCCTGCAGAATGCGCCTGCGCGGGCAATCACGCCGGGTGCGGCATCGTCATCCGGCAGGGGATCGCTGCTCTGAGTATCAAGAGGGGTCTCGTAATTCATTGTCCCGTCGCCATGATCTGCCGCGTTGGTGAACTCCGAGAACCCGCCAGGTCCGCGCCGCCCCGAAAGGCCAGGCCAGAACCCGCTTCGCGCCGGACCCGTCGGAATATAGGTGCAGCCGGGCGCAAGGTAAAGGAAAGGCGGGCCACTTCTCTAAGTGACCCGCCCCAACCCGCTTTAAGTTGATCGCCTTTCTAGCGGACGCGACCGCGCTGCACCAGATTGACGATGGCCAGCAGGATGGCCGCACCGGCAATGGCGATGACCAGCCCCGGCAACGAGAATTCCTTCACTGATCCCTGCACCCCGAACAGCGGGCCTGACAGCGCGTTGCCGATCACCGAACCGACGCAGCCTACCACGATGTTCCAGAAGATGCCCATGGATGCATCCCGGTTCATTACCTTGCTGGCTAGCCAGCCGGCGACGCCCCCGACGATCAATGCAATTATCCAGCCCATTGTTCTCTCCTTCGCGCGACAACGGGATGTTTGCTCGGACCGGACATTACGCCCGGTCCTTCTGTTCCCGGCGCGGCGCCACTGTACCCTGTCTGGGGCCGAAACGCAAAAAAGGCTGGAAAATCCGGCCTTTCTCTCCAACCGCATGGGCTGTGATCAGTATTTGAGCTGGCGTTCGTAGAGGTCGCGATAATGCTGGATTCGCGTGACTCGCAAACCCTGCATGCCCGAACGGTCCACTGCCCGCTGCCAGGACGCGAATTCTTCCAGCGTGAGGTCATAGCGTTCAAGCACCTCGTCAATCGTCAGCAGGCCGCCATTGACCGCCGCCACGACTTCCGCCTTGCGCCGCACGACCCAGCGCCGGGTGTTCGCGGGCGGCAGCGACTCAATGGTCAGCGGCTCCCCGAGAGGGTCGATGACCTGAGCTGGCCGGATTTTCTGGTTCTCAATCATTCTTTTCCCCGATCGCCGGATGTGCCGTCGTCCTCAACTGCAGCGACTGTGCGACCTGCGCCTTTGCCATTGCCTAAATCATTTGGGTTAACGTCTGGTTCCCCATGGTCGAGCGAGCGAATCCGGAGCGCCGCGCCGGAATCGAAACTGGATGTTGCGCCGCTACCCGTTCGAACGGCACTGCCGCGCACTGCCCGCAAGGCGGAAAGCCGCGCGGACAATTCGGACTAGCCGATCGGGCGCAGAACATCGCCTTCGCCAAATCCTGCCCGCAAGAGGGATTTTTCTTCCATGATGTTGCCGCCCTTACGCCAGCACCGGTCAACATGAGGTAAACTGCGGCTTTACCCTGAGTTTAGAATTGACGCCGCCGCCTGCCTGCTGGCGCTTTCCCCCTGCGACCCGGCGGTGTAAGGGCCGCGCCATGCCTGAGGCCACTCATCTGCTCGCGCCCGGCGATGCCGCCGCGCTGTTCGACCTGCCCCGCCCGGCGGCGCAGTGCCGGATCGTTGTCGCCATGTCCGGCGGGGTGGACAGTTCGGTGGTCGCAGCGCTGGCAGCGGCGAGCGGGGCCGAGGTGATCGGCATTACCCTGCAGCTTTATGACTATGGCGCGGCGACCGGGCGCAAGGGCGCATGCTGCGCCGGCGACGATATTCGCGATGCACGCCAGGTGGCAGAGCGGCTGGGCATCGCGCATTATGTGTTCGATCATGAAAGCGCCTTCCGCAGCGAAGTGGTGGAACGCTTCGCGGAGGATTACCTGGCCGGGCGCACCCCGATCCCCTGCATTCGCTGCAATATGGGGCCCAAATTCACCGATCTGCTGGCCATGGCGCGCGATCTTGGCGCGGATTGCCTGGCGACGGGCCACTATGTGCGGCGGGTCGCAGGCGTGGCCGGGCCGGAACTGCATCGCGCGCTCGACCCGGCCCGTGACCAGAGCTATTTTCTCTATGGCACGACGGATGCACAACTCGATTTCCTGAGGTTTCCGCTGGGCGGGCTGCCCAAGGACGAAGTGCGCGCGCTGGCCGCGCAATATCACCTCAAGGTGGCGGCCAAGCCTGACAGCCAGGACATCTGCTTCGTTCCCGATGGCGATTATGCGCGGATCGTGCGGGAAATCCGCCCCGAAGGCGCACGCAGCGGCGCAATCGTCCACGCGCTGGACGGCAGCGTGCTGGGCGAACATCGTGGCATCATTCACTATACGGTCGGTCAGCGGCGCGGGCTGGAAATCGGCGGTCAGCCCGAACCTCTCTACGTCGTCGCGCTGGATGCTGAAAAAGCCGAAGTGCGCGTCGGGCCGCGCCACATGCTCGCCGTATCAGCAGCACGGATCAGCGAAACGAATCTGATCGGGCCGATGCCCGCGCCGGGCGATGCCGCAAGGCTGACGGCCAAGGTCCGCTCGCTCGCCCTGCCCGTGCCGGTAACGCTCGAAGGCGCAGCAGGCGATGGGCGCACTGTCACCATCCGTTTCGCCCGCCCTGAATATGGCGTGGCGCCCGGACAGGCAGCAGTGCTTTACCTTGATGACCGGGTCATTGCGGGCGGCTGGATCGAGGAGACCGAAGCGGCGGCCTGATCCGGCTTGTCAATCTTCCCAATTGTCGAGGACGCAACCCCAGCCCCGCCGCCAGTGCGCGGTTTCGCTGGCAAGGCCAGGGACGCGCGCGGTCACGCTTTTCGCGTCATCATCCACGCTCAGCATCACGATCTCCATGCCCGGCTCGAAATCGGCCCGGCAGCTGCCCGCCTCGCGCCCGTCGAGAAAGTGACACGAGCACCCGATTCGCGCGCCATAGGCTGCCCCCAGTCGCGCCTGATCAGTCAGCGGCTGGCGATAGGCAAAGCCGAGCACGGCCAGCGCTGCCCCGACCAGCAGCAACAGCCTCATCCCGGTTGAAAACCGGCGCTTGCCTGCCCGGGCGCGAGACGGTTTGCGGCGCGCGGATTTCTTTGCGGTTGCCATATTTTCCTGCATCGGCGAGTGAGGCGCGGCCATGTTGCGCCGCGCCCTCCTTATCGCCTCGCTCTCACTGCTGCCAGCCCTGGCAGGATGCGGCGAGACCAGCGACGCACAACCACCCGCAGAGCTGAGCGCCGCCGCACTGCAAGCCGTGGCCGAGGACGCGGGCGCCCCGCGCGACCAGCTGGCCCGTGCGATCGACCGGCTGTTTGCGGATGATTCGATGGGCGCGACCCGCGCGGTGATCGTGATGTATGGCGGCAAAGTAGTCGGCGAACGCTATGCCACGGGCTTTGGTCCCGAGACCCGTTTCCTCGGCTGGTCGCTGTCCAAGACGGTAACGGCGGTCGCGGTCGGACTGCTGGTTGCGGAAGGCAAGCTGCGCCTGGATCAGACTCCGCCCATCCCGCGCTGGCAGCGGCCTGGCGATCCGCGCGGCGAAATCACCCTGCGCCAACTGTTGCAGATGCGCTCTGGCCTGCGCAATCAGGAAATGGCGGAAAAGGAATACGAAGGCAGCGCCGCGCGGCTGCTATTCATGGACGGGCGCGACGACATGGCGGGCGAGGCGGAAGCGCAGCCGCTGGAATCGGAACCGGGTGCACGCTTCGAATATTCGACCGCCAGCGCCGTGATCCTTGCGGACATCGTCACCCGCGTGCTGGCCGGCGAAGCACATCCCGCTCGCCGCCAGGCGGTGACGGACCGGTTCCTGCGCGATCGCCTGTTCGCCCCGCTTGGCCTGGAATCGATGACCGCCGAATATGACGCGGCTGGCACCTTTATTGGCGGGGCGATGATCCATGCCACCGCGCGCGACTGGGCCAGATTCGGCGAATTCCTGCGCCATGGCGGATCAGTGAAGGGCGCCCAGATCCTCCCGCGCGGCTGGATCGCCTTCATGCGCAAACCCAGCCCGCGCGCGCCCGATTATGGCGCGCAATTATGGCTGAACCGCCCGTCAGGCGGGGAGCGCGAGGTGCTGTTCCCCGCACAGGGCCCCGCAGATGCCTTCGGCATGGCCGGGCATCTGGGCCAGTATGTGATCGTCTCGCCACGCCAGCGGCTGACCGTGGTGCGCCTGGGCATGACTGATGAGGAACATCAGCGCGACGTGGTCAGGGGCATCGCCGGCATTTTCGCGCTGTATCCGCTGCGCTGAAGGGCGCGCCGCTCAGCGTCAGGAAGGCTTGTTCACCGATTCTTCAACCGCTGCGAGAACATCCTCGGCCGCCATCCCGGTTTCGTCCACATGGCCCTCCGGATCCGGATGAATCAGGATTTCCACGCCAGGGAATTCCTTGAGGAGCTTGTATTCGATCTCGTCCATGACCCGGTGCGCCTCGGTCACGGTCATCCGGCCATCAACCCAGACGTGAAACTGCACGAAATCCCGGTTTCCTGACGTGCGCGTGCGCAAGTCGTGCACCCCGCGCAATTCCGGGTGACGGCCCAGCACCTGAATGAAGCGTTCGCGCTTTTCTTCCGGCCATTCGCGATCCAGCAACTGGTCGATCGCCTCGCTGGAGGCATGCCATGCGCCCCAGCCCAGCCACAATGCGATGCCGAAACCGAAAATCGGATCCGCCCCGGCAAGTCCCGCATATTGATCCAGCGCCAGCGCCGCGATCACGGCGAGATTGAGCAGAACATCGGATTTGTAATGCAAATGGTCCGTCGCAATCGCGATGCTGCCCGTCTTGCGGATGACATGGCGTTGCCAGGCCAGCAGGCCAAAAGTGGCGACCAGCGCGATCACCGAAACGGCGATGCCCTCATTCGCTGCCTCGGTGCGGGCACCTACGATGAATTGCGAGATCGAGCGAAAGGCAAGGGTCAACGCCGAGAGCGATATCAGCGCCACCTGGAACATGGCGGCGAGCGCTTCTGCCTTGCCATGCCCGAAGCGATGTTCGCGGTCCGCGGGCTGAGCGGCCGCCCATACGCCCATGAGCGTCGCCACGCTGGCGATAAAGTCCAGCGTTGTGTCGGCGAGGCTACCGAGCATCGCGGTTGAGCCGGTAGACAGCGCGGCCCAGGCCTTGAGCCCGATCAGCAGCAAGGCGACCGCAATGCTGGCCAGTGCGGCGCTGCGTGTGAGAGCGGCGCGGGAGGTTTCAGCCCCGCTCATGGGAACAGCAGCGTACTGGCCCAGCCATCGCCCGAGCGGGTGAACTGGCGCCGTTCATGCAGGCGATGAGCGCGATCGATCCAGAATTCGATCCGCCGGGGCTGCACGCGAAACCCGAACCAATGCGCCGGGCGTTCCACCTCGCCATCGGCATAGCGCGCCCGCGCCGCTTCGTAGCGTGCGAGGAAGGTCGCTCGCGAATCGAGCACGGCAGACTGGTCCGAGGCCACCGCGCCCAGTTGCGAATCCCGGTGGCGACTGGCGAAATAGGCGTCAGCCTCTGCCTCACTTACCTGTTCGAGCGGACCTTCGATGCGAATCTGGCGACGCAGGCTCTTCCAGTGGAACAGCAGCGCCGCCTGGGGATTGGCTTGCAAGTCCGCGCCCTTGTGGCTGCGGCTGTTAGTGTAAAAGACAAACCCGTCTCGCCCATGGCCCTTGAGCAGTACCATGCGCACTGATGGCGCGCCGTCGGGTGTGGCCGTGGCCAGCGCCATCGCGTTGGAATCATTGGGTTCGCTGATCCGCGCCTCGGCGTACCAGTCATCGAATATGGCAAACGGATCGCCATGCGGGATGGCGTCCTGGCCAGCTTGGCTATCATCGCTCATGATCTGCCCCTACCGCCCTCGACGCGCCAAGGAAAGTCTTGCTCTTGCTGATGTGCGCAACCGTCCCTAGCTAGTCGGCATGGCTGATCCCTATTCCACTCTTGGCGTGGCGCGCGGCGCGACCGAAAAGGACATCAAATCCGCCTATCGCAAGCTCGCTAAGGAGCTGCATCCAGACCGGAACAAGGACAACCCCAAGGCAGCGGACCGCTTTGCCGAAGTGACCCGCGCGTACGATCTGCTGTCCGACAAGGACAAGCGCGCCCAGTTCGACCGGGGCGAAATAGACGCGGACGGGAACCCCGCCAACCCCTTCGCGGGGATGGGCGGGAGTCGCGGCGCGGCGGGCAGCCAGCGCGGATTCGGCGGCGGTTTCGAGGGTTTCGGCGGCGGGGACGCGGTTGACCTTGACGATCTGCTCGGCGGCATTTTCGGCGGCATGGGCGGGCGCGGGGCGCGCACCAGCGCCGGAATGGGCGGCGGATTTGGCGGACGCCGCGCAGCGCCGCCACGCGGCGCCAATGTCCAGTACCGGCTCAAGGTTCCCTTCGCTGACGCGGCGGGGCGCAAGGACCAGCGCATCACCCTGTCGGATGGCAAGACAATCGACCTGAAGCTGCCGGCCGGCGTCGAGGATGGCACGCAGATGCGCCTCAAGGGCAAGGGCGAGCAGGGCCCCGGCGGCGCAGGCGATGCACTGGTGACGATCGCGATTGAATCCCATCCTTTCTTCAAACGCGACGGCGATGACGTGCGGCTGGACCTGCCGATCTCGCTGGACGAGGCGGTTAACGGTGCCAAAGTCAAGGTGCCGACTGTCGAAGGCGCGGTGATGCTGACCATCGCCCCCTGCACCAGCGCGGGCAAGGTGCTGCGCCTCAAGGGCAAGGGATTCACGAAAAAGGACGGCAACCGCGGGGACCAGCTGGTCAGCCTGGAGATCGACCTGCCGCAGCAGGACGAGGATCTGGCCCGCCGGCTGGAAGGATGGCGGGATCCGCGCGCGTTGAGGGCCAAGTTCGGGGTCTGATGGACCACCGGCCAGAATCCTCGCCCCCGTCTGTCAGCGACATCAGTGCGCGCAGTTGGCCATTGCACGATTATTCACCCGAAGCCCGCAGGCGCGAGGCGATCCATGCCCGGCAGGCGCAGGTCCAGCGGCTGGGATTTCGCGGCGCGGTTCGCGAGGCATTCGCCCCGGGTGCACGTCTGCGTGCCGTGCTGGTGCGGGTCGCAGTCGGCACATGGAATGACGGCTTCATTCACGCCGGCAATCTTGCCTATATGGCGATTCTGGCGATTTTTCCCTTTTTCATCCTCGGTGCGGCCATGCTGAGCCTGTTCGGCGGTGGCTGGGATCCGGACGAGATCGTCCGGACGATCATCACCGCCATGCCGCCGGTGGTTGGCAATGTCATCGCACCTGTAGCCAAGAATGTGATCGCAGCGCGAACCGGATGGTTGCTGTGGGCCGGTGCCGCAGTTGGGCTGTGGACGGTCAGCAGCCTGATCGAAACGCTGCGCGACATTCTGCGCCGCGCTTATGGCACTGAACGAACGCTCGGCTTCTGGCACCATCGCCTGTCATCAGTGGCGCTGATTGTTGGCGCGGTGACTCTGCTGATCGCATCCTTCATCGTGCAGGTATTGATCGGTACCGCTGAGGAACTGATTGACGCACAGATGCCGCAGCTCGCACCGCTCCTCGAACACCTCTCGATCTCCCGCATACTTCCTGCACTGGCGCTGTTCGGATCGATCTACACCTTGTTCTACACGCTGACCCCGGCGGGTTACCGCGCGCCTTCCTATCCGAAGTGGCCGGGCGCCGTGCTGGTGACTGCCTGGTGGATGGGGGTGAGTTTCGGCCTGCCGCCCCTGTTGAGAACGATTTTCGCCTATAATCTGACCTATGGCAGTCTGGCCGGAGTGATGATCTCCCTTTTCTTTTTCTGGCTGGTCGGACTAGGAATGGTTATCGGGGCGGAACTGAACGCCGCACTGGCGGTATCGCCTGAGGAACACGAAATGCATGAGCGGATCGAAGCCGGGACAGAACAGATGCGCAACCAGGGAGACGCAAGCGAATGAGCGGTCTGATGGCAGGCAAGCGCGGACTCATCATGGGTCTGGCCAATGACAAGTCACTGGCATGGGGCATCGCCCGCAAGCTGGCCGAACATGGTGCGGAGCTGGCCTTTTCCTATCAGGGCGATGCGCTGGAAAAGCGTGTGCGGCCGCTGGCCGAATCGCTTGGGTCGGATTTCCTGATAGAATGCGACGTGTCGAACATGGATGCGCTCGACACGGCTTTCGACACGATCCGGGCGCGCTGGGAAACGCTGGATTTCGTGGTTCACGCGATCGGCTTTTCCGACAAGAACGAGCTGCGCGGCCAGTTCGTGGACACCAGTCTCGAAAATTTCCTGATGACCATGAACATTTCCGCGTACAGCCTGGTGTCCGTGGCCAAGCGCGCGCGCGCCATGATGCCCGATGGCGGCTCCATCCTGACGCTGACCTATTACGGGGCGGAAAAGGTTGTTCCCCATTACAATGTCATGGGTGTGGCCAAGGCCGCGCTTGAAACCAGTGTCAAATATCTGGCGAACGACCTCGGGCCCGAAAATATCCGCGTCAACGCGATTTCGGCAGGGCCGATCAAGACGCTGGCGGCCAGCGGGATCGGCGATTTCCGCTATATCCTCAAGTGGAACGAACTGAACGCGCCGCTGCGCCGTAACGTCACGATTGACGATGTCGGCGGCGCAGGCCTTTATATGCTGTCAGATCTTTCATCGGGCGTGACCGGTGAGGTACATCATGTCGATGCAGGCTATCACCTGGTCGGCATGAAGCAGGGAGACGCGCCGGATATCGCACTCGCCTGAAGAACGGCAGCGGCGGGGCGGGGCTTCAGCCCGCCTTGCGCATTTCGCCAGCGATGATCGCAGGCACGGGCTGGTCCGGCCAGATGCCGCGCGTATCATAGACCAGCTTGTCCGCCCGCTCGGCCAGCGGCACCGCCTTGAACACGTCATGATCGACCAGCACGATCAGCACGTCGCGATCTTCCAGCGCGGTGTCGATATCGATCAGCTGCGCGCCCGTGTCCGTGAATTCCTTGGGCAGCTGCGCCGCATGAGGTTCTACCGCATGGATACGTTCGCCGAACCGGCGCGCCAGCGTGGCCGCCACCAGCCGCGCCGGGCTTTCACGAAAATCGTCGATATTGGCCTTGAAGGCAAGGCCAAGGCAGGCAACCTTCGCGCCGGGCGCAGATTCGACAAGTTCGGTCGCGCGCGCGATGGCATGGTGAATCTTGCTGTCATTCACCCCGCGCGCGGTGCGGATCAGCGGCGCCTGTTCGGGCGCGCCATGAACGATGAACCAGGGATCGACCGCGATGCAATGCCCGCCCACGCCCGGGCCGGGCTGCAGGATGTTGACGCGCGGATGGCGATTGGCGAGGCGGATCACCTCCCACACATCCAGACCCATCGCATCGGCGATGATCGACAGTTCATTGGCAAAGGCGATGTTGACGTCGCGATAGGCGTTTTCGACCAGCTTGGTCATTTCGGCTGAACGCGCATCAGTGGTGACGCAGGTGCCCCGCACAAAACGCTTGCAGAAGGACAGCGCCTTGCGCGCGCAACGCGGGGTGATGCCGCCGATCGACCGGTCATTATTCGCCAGCTCTTCCAGAATCCGTCCGGGCAGGACGCGTTCCGGGCAATAGGCGATAGCGATATCCGGCGTCTCGCGCGTCAGGCCGGGCAGTTTGAGGTCGGGCCGGAGGCTGGCGATGAGGTCGCGCATCTGCTCGGTCGTGCCGACCGGCGAGGTGGATTCAAGAATAATGATGTTGCCCGGGCGCAGCACACGCGCAACTTCCTGCGCTGCAGACAGCACGAAGGAGATGTCTGGCGTATGCTTGCCATCGCGGGCAAAGGGCGTCGGCACCGCGATGACGAAGGCATCGGCAGCTTGGACCGTTTCCGCCGCGACCAGTAGGCCGCGCTGGACCACGCCGCGCACCAGCCCGTCCAGATCGACCTCCTCGATGTGGATTTCGCCGCGATTGATCGTAGCCACGACCTCCGGCGAAACGTCCACCCCCAGCACCCTCGCGCCGGAACGGGCAATGATGGCGGCGGTGGGAAGGCCGATATAGCCAAGCCCGACAACACAGACGTCCGGCATTTGCGATGTGTGCATGCTTTCTGGTCCCCTGCAGGAATGCAAGGCCCGGCATGGCGCAAAGGGGTAAATATTGCGGTAACGCTAAACCATTTTCGCAGCGCGTTCAGCCCGTGGCGAGCAATTCCACGATGCGGCCCGCGCTGTTCCCGTCGCCGAACGGATTATGCGCCCGGGCCATGGCGGCATAGGCGGCCGGATCATCAAGCAGGCGGGTCGCTTCGGCAACGATCCGCGCGGCATCCGTGCCAACCAGGCGCGCCGTGCCCGCTGCGACCCCTTCGGGCCGTTCGGTGGTGGAACGCATGACCAGCACCGGCTTGCCTAGTGCGGGCGCTTCCTCCTGCACGCCGCCGCTGTCCGTCAGCATCAGGGTGGAGATATCAAGCAACCGGGCGAAACCGGGATAATCGAGCGGTTCGATCAGCGCGACATTGTCCAGCCCGTCCAGCGCCGCCATCATCACCTTGCGCACATTGGGGTTGAGATGAACGGGGAAAATCACCGCCACATCGGGCCGGGCCGCAAGCTGGCGGATGGCGGCGGCGATATGATCCATGCCTTCGCCAAAATTCTCGCGCCGGTGACTGGTGACGCCAATAATCCGCTTGCCTGCAAACCGCGCTTCCACCTCTGCCAGCCCTGCCGCCAACGCGGGCCTGCGCGCAATTTCCGCAGTCACCCAGTGCAGCGCATCAATCACCGTATTGCCGGTGACGTGAATCGCGGCGGGATCGACATTTTCCGCCCGCAATGCCGCCGCCGCCGTTGCAGTGGGGGCGAAGTGCTGCCGGGCGATCGTGCCGATCACCTTGCGGTTCACCTCTTCAGGCCAGGGGTGGTAGATATTGCCGCTGCGCAGCCCCGCCTCGACATGACCCACCGGAATCTTGCGGTAATAGGCTGCCAGCGCCCCGCACATCGCGGTCGCCGTGTCGCCCTGCACCACCACCCGGTCAGGCCGTTCTTCATCCATCACCCGGCCAAGCCCGGTCAGCAGGCTGGCGGTCAGCCCGTCCAGCGTCTGGTCCGGCTGCATGACGTCGAGATCATGGTCAGGAACGACCCCCGCGATGTCCAGCACCTGGTCCAGCATGGCGCGATGCTGCCCCGAAACACAGATATGCGAAATGAAGCGCGCATCACCGCCCAGCGCATGGACCAGCGGAAACAGCTTGATCGCTTCGGGACGGGTTCCGAAGACGGTGAGGATTTTCAAGGCCATGGCGGGCGCTTTAGCGCCAAATGGTTAAAGGCGCATTGGCGATCTAGCCCGGCCTATTCGGCGGGTTCGTAAGCGGCGGTGCCGTCATCCTTGTCAGCGGGTAGTTCGACCGGGCCGGCGGCGTCTTCGGCGGCCTTGCGCTCAAAATAAGCGGCCTCCTCTTCCTCGACCCGTGCCTGCGCGGCGGCGGCCTCGGCATCGACGCCCGACATGCGCTCCTCGCGCGCCTTGGCGATCAATTCGCTGAACCGGATCGACGAGCTTTCCTTGCGCTCCGCCGCGGCCTTGTCGATCAGCTGCTGCGTACAGCCCAGCTCGCCCCCGCCGCCGACCGGCGAGCAGGAATTGATGCCGGTGTTGCCGACGGTTTCATAAGCCAGCACCCGTTCGGTCCAGGCGCTGTTGGCCGGATCTTCGCTCAATCGCAGGTCTTCGGGGATACGATAGCGTTCGCCTTCGTCCTTGCGCGCGCAGACCGTGATTTCCGCAGCGGTCGAGACCGGGCATTCGTCATCGCCATAGATGATCAGCTGATTGACGCGATAATCGCCCGCGGCTTCATCCTCCTGCGCGGCGACAGGTGCGGCAAGGCCAAGCGCAAGGGCGAAGGTGGCGAGGACGGCGGAACTGATGATACGCATTGGCTCTATTCTCCGGGGCGGGCGGTCCCGCCGTGAACACATCTGGCAACTTACCGGCTGAATTGGCGATTAAGCCAGTAAAATATCCCGCACCTTGTCGCGCATCAATGCGCGCGGTCAAATCCGTTCTGACAGGCGGATGGCCAGACGGCAGCCAAGCCGGATCGCCCCGTGCAGGAGGGGATACGCAGGCGCCTGTTCCGCGCCCGCCGCCAGCGCGGCGTCGCGGTGCGCGCGTTCGTCCTCGCGAAATTCGGCGACGACGCCGCGCAACTCGGCATCGTTGCCTGCCTCGTCCAGCTCTTCCAGCTGGCGCGAATAATGCCGGTCGATCTCTTCTTCCACCGCAGCGGTGCAGGCCATCGCCGCTTCCGGCCCAATCAGCGCAGTGACCGCGCCCAGCGCAAATCCTGTGACCGACCACAGCGGTTGCAGCGCCGTCGGGCGCACCCCGCGTTCGGCAATCAGCGCGTCGAAGCGGGCAAGATGAGCGTCTTCCTGCCGGGCCATCCCTGCGATTTCCGCCGCATGCGGCCCGCTGCGCCCCAGCACCGCCAATTGCCCCGCATAAATGCGCGTCGCGCCGAACTCGCCGGCGTGATCGACCCGGATCATGCGGCTGGTATCGGGGCCCTTCATGCGCTTTTCCTGGCCGTCAGGACCAGAACCGTCAGTGCCGATACCGTCGAGATCAGGAAATTCCACCCTGCCAGCGAGATGGAGAACAGGCTCCACTGTACTTCGTCGCAGCGCACCAGCGGCGCGGCGAACACCGCCTCGAGCGGATCGGCAGAGCCGGTCGCCACCGGATTGGAACAGGCGCTCAGCCCCTCCCACCAGCCATATTCGACCCCGGCATGAAAGGCGCCGATCAACCCGGAGGTAATAATCGCCAGCGCGGCCAGCGCGGTCCAGACCTTCTGCGGCGGGATGACAAAGCCAAGCGCGGCCAGCCCGATGGCGGCAAAATGGGGATAACGCTGCCACCAGCACATTTCGCAGGGGTAAAGGCCAAACGCATATTGCCCGATATATGCGCCCGCCAGCAGGAAGGCCGGTACCGCCAGCGCCAGCAGGCGCGCGAAACCGTAACGGTCCGTCATCGTCAGCGCCGCTGCGCCATCAGCGCGGTGCCACCGGCACGGCGCAGCGTTTCCAGCGCATAATGCAGCTGGAAATCCTTGATCCCCTGCTTTTCCAGCTCTTCCGGCGTGGCGGTGAAACGCGGATCCTCCTTGGTGTCGCCTTCCAGTTCCTTGTCGTCGAGGTTGATCTCGTTCACCAGATGGCCGCGCAGATCGGATTCGCGATAACGCAGCTTCGCCCGCTTCGCGCGATCCGGATCGGACAATTGCGGCACGGCGATATCGGGTTCGATCCCGCCTTCCTGCACGGACCGGCCCGACGGGGTGAAATAGCGGGCCGTCGTCAGCTTGAGCGCGCTGTCCTGCGTCAGCGGCAGCAGCGTCTGCACGCTGCCCTTGCCGAAGCTGCGTTCGCCCATGATCAGGGCGCGCTTGTGATCCTGCAGGGCGCCCGCAACGATTTCGGAGGCAGAGGCGGAACCCGCATCGATCAGCACCACCATCGGCACGCCCGGGGCCGCTTCGCCGCGATAAACGCTTTCCGAGCGGTAATAGATATTCTCGCTCTTCACCCGGCCGCGCTGGGACACGATATCGCCATCAGTCAGGAACAGGTCGGACAGGGCCACCGCCTCGTCCAGCGATCCGCCGGGATTGGAGCGCAGGTCAAGCAGCAATCCCTTGAGTGTCCCGCCCGCCTCGCGCCGCAGCTTGCGCACTTCACTGCGCACATCCTCGCCGACATCGCGTGAAAATTCATTGACGGTCACCACGCCGATCTTGCCCTGCTGCAGTTCGGAGGTGACCGGCTGCAATTCGATCACCCCGCGCACCACGGTGATATCCAGCGGCTCATCGCGGCCCGGGCGGAAGATGGTGAGGCGGATGCTGGTCCCGGCGGGGCCGCGCATCTGGGCCACTGCCTCGTCCAGCTCCAGCCCGTAGATCAGCTTGCCATCCAGGTGAGTCACGAAATCGCCTGCCTTCACCCCTGCCTTTTCAGCCGGGCTGCCGCGCATGGGCGAAATGACCTTGACCGCGCCATCATCGCTGGTGACGGACAGGCCAAGCCCCTGATAATTGCCGTCCATCAAGGTTTCGAGCCGTTCGAGATCAGACACGTCGAGATAGGAGGAATGCGGGTCGAGCGCGGCCAGCATCCCGTCAATCGCGCCACGCACCAGCACTTCGTCGTCCACCTCTTCGACATAGCTGGCCTTGATCCGCTGATAAGTGGCGAACAGCTTGCCGAACTGGGGCGCGCTGCGCGCGTCGACCGCAGCCAGCCCGGCAGTGGCGAGGGGAAGCATGGCGACGGCAGTCACTAGAGCGGCGGAACGCATGAGCGGCGCAATTTTCATGGCGCGCTTCTATCGCGCAGCGCGGCTGAATACCAGATGACGATTGCACCATTGCCCGAGCACGGATCAGCGCATGATTTCCAGCGGGTTGACCGGCTCGCCCGCCCGCCGCAGTTCCAGCGTGAGGGCGGGGTTGCGCGCCGCCGCAATCCCGAGCGGCGATCCACTGACCAGTTGCTGGCCCACCTGCACGTCAACCCGGCCCAGCCCGGTGACCAGGCTGGTCCAGCCGCCGCCGTGTTCGATGATGACGATCCGGCCATAGCCGCGATAAGGACCGGCAAAGGCGACGCGGCCGCCAGCCGGGGCAATGATCTGTGCACTGGCGCGCGGCGCCAGCGTGATCCCCACGCTTTGCGTGCCGCCACCGCGAATCGCGCCGAACCCGGCAATCGTGCGCCCTGCCACGGGCAGCTGATAGGCGCCCGGCGGGCGATCAACACCCTCCACTGCGGGGGCGGAAGGGGAATTCATCACCTCGGATTCGGCGGGGCGCGGCGGACGCATGATCGGGCCGGGCAGGGCGGCCAGCCGCTGGCGCAGGTTGCCGATTTCATCGAGTTGCCCGATCAGCGTATCGAGATCGCGCGCCTGTTCGCCCAGCGCCAGCGCGCGTTCCGCCTCGCGCGCGGCGGTCCCGCTGGCCTGGCGCTGCGCCAGTCGCTGGCGGGTCTCCAGAGCCGCGAGCTGCTTGCGCCGCACCTCCAGCCCGGCCTCATCCGCGCGGCGGCGATCAATCAGCGCATTCGCACGCTGCGCCAACTGGCGATTCTTCGCGATTTCCGCGCGCAGGCTGGCCGTTCGCCGCTCCACCTGCGGGATAGCCGCAGCCAGCACGGCCCGCATATAGACCAGATCCTGCAGCGAACCGGGCCTGAGCACGGACAGCGCCATCGGGCGGCGGGACAATTTCTGCAATGCCGCGGTCAGACGCACCAGCGGGCGCTGCATCCGGGCAAGGCGCTGGCGCTGAATCGCCCGCTCCCGCGTCACGATGCGCAGGCGCGCCTCGCTCGCCGCGATGGCGGCTTCGGACTGCTGAATGCGCGCAGCCAGCGCAGCGGCTTCGCGCGCGGTTTTTTCCACCGCCTCGTTCGCCCGGGTCGCCTCCGCCTCCAGCCGCGCGCCGCGCGCCTCCGCCTCGCGCTGCGCGGCCAGCGCCTGTTGCAGCGCGGTGCGCGCTGATCCGGGGTCAGCCGGTCGCGGGCCGGACTGGGCCGCACCCGATCCCGCCAGCAGGGCCAGCGGCACAAGCAGGGGCCAGCCGATAAAACCGCGTATCATGGCCCCACCCTGCCCAATCATCCGCCGCGATGGTAGGGGTGACCAGCGAGAATGCTGGTCGCCCGGAACAATTGCTCCAGCAGCATGGCCCGGGCCAGCAGGTGCGGCCAGGTCGCCGCGCCAAAGGCCAGCAGCAGATCGGCCCCGTCGCGTTCGGCCTGATCGTGCCCGTCCGCTGCGCCCAGCAGGAAGCGCGTCTCGCGCACGCCATCGTCGCGCCAGCGCCCCAGCAGCGCGGCGAAATCCTCTGATGAAAGCTGTTTGCCGCGCTCGTCCAGCACCACCTGGCGGTGCGGGGTGAGCGGTGCGGGAAGGCGGCCGCCACGTTCGGGCAATTCGGTCGTGACCAGCGGCCAGGCAATGCGCCGGGCATAGCGGTCAGCCAGTTCGGCTTCGGGCGAGCGGCCAATCTTGCCACGGGCGATCACATGCAGGCGCATGCACCGCCCTATGCCCCGATTGGCCCCGCTTGTCTAAGCCTGACCGGCCGCGGGGACCGGGGCAAGATCGCCAAAGCCCCACATCCGTTCGAGATTGTAGAAACTGCGCACTTCGGGACGGAACAGATGCACGACCACATCGCCCGCGTCGATCAGCACCCAGTCCGCCGCCGGCAGCCCTTCCAGCCGGACCGGGCCGTGCCCGGCCTGCTTGATCCGTTCCGCCAGCTTCTGGGCGATGGCCGCCACCTGCCGGGTCGAACGGCCCGACGCGATGACCATGTAATCGGCCACGCTGGATTTGCCCTGCAACGGGATCGCGACGACATCCTGCGCCTGATCCTCCTCAAGCGAGGACATGACCAGGCTGTAAAGCGATCCTGCGTCGGGATCAGGGCCGGACATGGGCATGGCCCCTCCAGCGGTGTTGCCGGCCACGGCCGACTGTATCTGCGGCTGATTCATCGCAGCAAGTTTCGCTCCTGTTAGCGGGAATGGAAGGCGCCAGGGACAGATGGCGCCTCATGCGCGCTCCGCCCAGGGATGGCCATCAATGCGATGATGCGTCAATTGATCCCGGCAGGCCGCACCCTCGAAACGGGAGGCCCAGTGGGGATCCGCGCGGCGAATGCCTGTTGCCGAACGCGGATCGGGATCAAAACGCAATGCGATCAGAGCCGGTGCGCTCCAATTGTCCCGGTTACGAAAACTGGCGGCTTTGACACGGTATCGCCGCAGCCAGGCCATCGCGGGGTTCGCAATAGCATGCGCATCATAGCCGGGCCGGGCGATCACCGCAATCGGCATCGTGCGGGCGATCCGGCGCCAGTCCTTCCAGCGATGGAATTGCGCGAGATTGTCCGACCCCATGACCCACACGAAGCGGTGCCGGGGCCAGCGCCGGGCAAGGGCGCGCAACGTATCGACCGTATAGGCAGAGCCGAATTCGCGCTCGATCGCCGACACGCGGATCGGCGCGCGGCGCGCCATCGCCGCCGCGGATCGGAAACGCGCGGGCAGCGGGGCCATGCCGTTCGCGGGTTTAAGCGGATTGCCGGGTGAAACCAGCCACCACATCTCGTCAAGGCCAAGCGCGGCAAGCGTGAACAGCGAGACGCGCCGGTGTCCGCCATGAGCCGGATTGAAGCTGCCGCCCAGCAGGCCGACCCGCAGCCCGCCGCGCCTCACGGCCGGGTCTGGCCCGAACCGCGCACCTGCCACTTGTAAGTGGTGAGCCCTTCCAGTGCCACCGGACCGCGCGCATGCAGCCGTCCCGTGGCAATGCCGATTTCCGCACCCAGCCCGAATTCGCCGCCATCGGCGAACTGGCTGGAGGCATTGACCATGACGATGGCGCTGTCGACCTCATCCAGAAACCGTTCCGCCACTGCCTCGTCGCCGGTCACGATCGCATCAGTGTGCGCCGAGCTGTGCCGGGCGATATGTTCCAGCGCGCAATCAAGGCCATCGACCACCGCGACCGAAAGAATGGCGTCGAGATATTCGGTATCCCAGTCTTCTGCGCTGGCTGCTCCGATCCGCGCTTCCAGCGCCTGCGCGCGCGCATCGCCGCGCAACTCACAGCCCGCATCCAGCAGATCAGCGACCAGCCGCTGCGCCGCCGGAAAGGCCGCGTCGATCAGCAGCGTTTCCATCGCCCCGCAAATGCCGGTGCGCCGCAACTTGGCATTATGCGCGACCGCAATGGCCATGTCGGGATCGGCGGCGGCATGAACATAGGTGTGGCAGATGCCGTCGAGATGAGCGAGCACGGGCACGCGCGCATCGGCCTGGACCCGCGCGACCAGCCCCTTGCCCCCGCGCGGCACGATCATGTCGATCTCGCCCGCCGCGGCCAGCATCGCCCCCACCGCCGCGCGATCCTGCGTCGGCACCAGCTGCACGGCGGCGGCAGGAACGCCGCCCGCCACAAGCCCGCGCACCATGGCGGCATGAATCGCATGATTGGAATGGACCGCTTCGCTGCCCCCGCGCAGCAGCGCGGCATTGCCCGCCCGCACGCACAGCGCCGCCGCATCGGCCGTCACATTGGGGCGGCTTTCATAAATGATCCCGATCATCCCGATCGGCACCCGCACCCGGCGCAGCTCCATCCCGTTGGGGCGGGTGCTGCGATCGATCACCTCGCCAACCGGATCAGGCAGGTCCGCCACCGCGTCCACCGCATCGGCAATGCCGGCAAGTCGCGCCGGGTCCAGCCGCAGCCGGTCAATCATCGCCGACGTCAGCCCGTTGGCTTCAGCAGCGGCGATATCCTGCGCATTGGCGGCAAGAATTTCCCCTTCCGCATCGCGCAGCGCGCTGGCCGCGCGGTGCAGCGCGGCAGCCTTGGCGGCACTCGGCATGCGGGCGAGTTCGCGTTGCGCAAGGCGGCCGGCGCGCGCCAGCGCCGCAACGAGCTGGCGGGGTTCGACATTCGGATCAATCGTGCGTTCATCTGACATGGCGCATGCGGTTAGCACCCCGCGCCGCACTTGTCAGGGGGGCGATTCGCCAACTGGTGATGGTGCGCCCGGCGTTTGTCGCGGGCGGGTCCATCCATCTGTCCCGGGATGAGACGCAAGCCAACGACTCGTCGTGCGACTCCACCGCCCTGCCCCTTTAACCATGCGCGACGGTTTCAACCGTTAACCTCCCCATGCTAGCCATGCGCCCGTTCACATCAGAGCGGGTTGAGGGGTCGTCGTTGAAAAAACAGGCTGCAGGTGGGCTGAGCGTCCGCCTTGCGGATTGGTTCCCGGATCGCGAATTTTTCATGCGGTCGCAGGGTCAGGTCCGTTTTATCAAAATCACATCCAGGGTGCAGATCGGACTGGCCGCAATCGTTGCCGGGGCATTGCTGTTCTGGGCGATCAGCATGGCGGCCATGGCGATCAGCCAGTATTCCGCGCGCGCTGACCGGCTCGCCCTGCTCGAACGCGAAGCCAAGGTGGAAACCGCCGAAAGCCGCGTTTCGGCCTATCGTGACGATCTGGATGCCGTGGCCAGCGACCTTGAAAAGCGCCAGTCCTTTATCGAGGAAATGGTCGACAGCCTGCCCGATGACGCCAAGGCGCATGAAACCGTCTCGAACAGCAGCAATGAAACCGCCCGGACGGTCGAAAAGGTCAGCGCATCCATTCCCGAAGCGTCAGCGCTCGCGCAGATCGAAGCCCGCCAGATCGCATTCGTCGAAAAGCTGACGCTTTTTGCAGACCGCCGCGCCGCCCGTGCCGCCGCCGCGATCCGCAAGCTCGGCCTTGACCCGGCCAGCATGGTCCGCTTTTCCCGCGAAGCACAGGGCGGTCCGCTGGAACTGCTGAGCACCGATCGCGATGGCTCTACTGACCCGCGCTTCGAACGGCTTGGCCTCAGCCTTGCCCGCATGGAAGCGCTGGAACGCGGACTTCAGGGAATTCCCCAGGTGCTGCCCGCCAGCCTCAGCATGATTTCCTCCGGCTTCGGCTATCGCCGCGATCCCTTCACCGGCCACGGTGCGATGCATGCGGGGCTCGATTTCCGCGGTCCTGTTGGCTCACCCATCTATGCGGCGGCCAACGGGCGGATCAGCTTTGCCGGGCGCAAGGCCGGTTACGGCAATTGCATCGAAATCAGCCATGGCAACGGGCTCGTCACCCGTTACGCTCATATGTCCAAGTTCCGCGCCACTGTGGGGCAGCAGGTCGCCGCCGGCGACGTGATTGGCGCGATTGGCAACACCGGTCGTTCGACCGGGCCGCACCTTCACTTTGAAGTGCGGATCAATGACCGCGCGGTCAATCCGCGCCCGTTTCTGGAGGCAGCCCCCCATGTTCTCGAAGAAGCCCGCGCCGCAAACGCGGATCAGCGCTCCTAAGCCCGTGGCAGGCGGCTCAACCTTTTCCGTCATTGGTGCCGATGTCGTCATCAAGGGCGATATTCATGCCTCGGCCGACCTGCATGTCGACGGGCGCGTGGAAGGCGACATCGCCTGCGCCGCGCTGGTCCAGGGCGAATCCAGTTCAGTAATGGGCGCGATCGAGGCGGAAACCGCCCGTCTGGCGGGGCACGTCATCGGTTCGATTCATGCGCGCGACCTCGTCGTGCTCAAGACCGCGCGGATTGAAGGTGACGTTCATTACGATGCGCTGACGATCGAGCAGGGGGCAGAGGTCGAAGGCCGCTTCTCTCACCGCATGACCAGCAAGGCGAAGGACGAGAAGCCCGTTACCGCCCCGAGTGATGACGGTGGGGCCGAACCCAAGCTGACCCTGGCCAACTAGGCTCAGCCCGGCTCGCCGAGCACTTCTGCCTTCAAGGCCTTGCGATCAAGCTTGCCAATCTGCGTCTTGGGCAGGCTGGCGCGGATCACCACAGCATTGGGCCGTTCATGCTTGCCGATATGGGGCAACAGCCACTCCAGCAGATCTTCCCCGCTAACGGGCGATGCATCGCTTTCCAGCGCCACATAGGCCATCGGGCTTTCCCCGCAGTAATCATCGGGGACGCCGATCACCAGCGCTTCCTTGACTGCCGGATGTTCCAGCAGCACTTTTTCTACCCGGCTCGGGAAGACCTTGAAGCCGCCGACATTGATCATGTCCTTGCTACGATCGACGATGTGAATGAAACCGTGATCATCAATCGTCGCAATATCACCGGTCCGCAGCCAGTTTTCCCCATCCCGCCGGGCAAAGGCATTGGCCGCCGCGTCGGGCCGGTTCCAGTATCCCTGCATCACCTGCGGGCCGCACACGGCCAGTTCGCCCGGTTCACCTGCCGCGGCATCCAGCGCCGCGTCTTCCTTGTCGAGCAGGCGAATCCGGGTCAGCGGCAACGGCTGGCCGATTGTTCCCGCGCGATTTTCGCCCTGCAACGGATTGGTCGACACCACGCCGCTGCTTTCAGTCAGGCCATAGCCTTCGATCACCTTGACCCCGGTCGCCTGTTCGAACCGTTCCTTCAGCGAAAGCGGCAATGGCGCCCCGCCCGAAATACATTCCCTCAGTGATGAAAAATCGGTGCGGGCACAGCGGGGGTGATCGATCATTGCCTGGTACATGGTCGGCACGCCGAAAATCGAGGTGGGCCGCGTGCGCTCTATCGTTTGCAGCGCCTGCCCCGCATCGAAGCGCGGCAGCATGGCGATGCAGCCGCGATTGGCGATGGTGCGGTTAAGGACGCAGGTGTTGGCGAACACATGAAACAGTGGGAGCACGCCCAGCACCACGTCGCGCCGTCCCTTGTCCGGATCGATTGCCCGCACCTGCCGGGCGTTGGCGGTGAGGTTCTGATGAGTCAGCATCGCCCCCTTGGGCGCGCCGGTGGTGCCGCCGGTATATTGCAGCAGGGCCAGCGCATCGGGATCGAGGCTGCACGCCTGCTGCGCCGCTGCAGAGCTGAGACAGTCAGTCCAGCGCACAATGTCGTGACGGGCGGGAATACGCGCCAGACCCTTGCGGGTGAGGCGCAGCAACCATGATTTGACCGGCGGCAGCATGGCCGCCAGCCGCCCGACGATCAGCATTTCGAGTGGCGAATTGTCCAGCACCTCCACCGCGACCGGCAACAGTGCTGCCGCATCGATCGTGACCAGAATCTTCGTGCCCGAATCGGCAACCTGCGCTTCCAGTTCTTCGGCCGAATAGAGCGGCGAGAAATTGACCAGCGTCGCCCCGGCCATCAGCGCCCCGTAATAGGCGGCAGGATAAAGCGGCACGTTGGGCAGGAACAGGCCGATCCGGTCTCCGCTGGCGACGCCCATGCGCCGCAGGCCCGCAGCAAAGGCGCGGGCTTCGGCCAGAATCTGCCGATAAGTGAAGCTGCGTCCGAGGAAATCGGCCAGGGGCTGATCCGGGCAATCTGCCGCTGCCGCTTCCAGCATGGCCGGCAAGCTCATCGGCGCCAGATCGATCGTCCAGCCGCACGGATGCGCGTAATGTTCGGGCACGATCCCGTGCGCGCGATTCAGATCCTCTCCATGTTCCACATCAGCGAAGGTGCCGCGCGCGCGCGCGCGCGGCAAGCCCCAACTTCACCGGGACGCACCTAGCGGCCAAAATCAGGTCTGGTCAGCCCCTTCGGCTTCAGCGGCACGTTTTGCCGCCAGCCAGGCTTCCGCCTCGGCTTCCTGCGCGGCTTCGGCAGCGGCGCGAACCGCTTCCTCACGCTCGGCGCGCAGTTCCTCGATCAGGGCTTCCTTGTCATCGCCCAGTTCGACATCCACTTCAACCGCATCGGCAACGCCCGCCTTCTTGGCGGCCTTGGCGACGATCGCATCAAGTTCGCGCTGCGAGCACAGGCCGAGCGTAACCGGATCCTTGGGCTGGATGTTCTGGATATTCCAGTGCGTGCGATCCCGCACCGCAGCGATGGTGTTGCGGGTTGTGCCGATCAGCTTGCCGATCTGCGCATCGGAGATTTCAGGGTGATTGCGCAGCAGCCAGGCGATGCCATCGGGCTTGTCCTGCCGCTTGGAGACCGGCGTGTAACGCGGGCCCTTGGTACGGCTGACCGAGGTCGGCGCCTTCTGCATCTGCAGCACGTAATCGGGATCGGCCTGACCGCGTTCGATTTCATCATGCGTCAGTTCACCCGAATGAATCGGATCGCGCCCGGTGTATTTGGAGCTGGCCAAATCGTCAGCCATCGCCTGCACTTCAAGGATGTGCAGGCCGCAGAATTCGGCGATCTGCGAGAAGCTGAGCGCGGTATTGTCGACCAGCCAGGATGCCGTGGCATGAGGCATCAGCGGTGTAACTTGGGACACGGGGTTTCTCCGGCAAAAAATATAAGGGCCGCCCCTTACGGAGCGGCCTTGCTGCACTTTATCTAGGCCATGGCTGCCGGTTCGGCAAGTTTGTTGAATCAGGCCGCAATTGCCCCGGCAGTTTCGCAGGCCAGCGCCGACAGGAACTGGCGCGCGCTCGCCTCCCAGGTGAAGCGCGCGCCATGCGCCGCGCAATCGTCACGGTTGAGCCGGAGGGCCGCGGCGATGGCGTCATGCAGACTGTTGGCCATGACGCCGGTTTGCGGCGTCAGAATATCCAGCGGACCCTGGACCGGATATGCCGCAACCGGCGTGCCGCAGGCCAGCGCCTCGATCATCACCAGGCCGAAAGTGTCGGTTTTGCTCGGAAAGACGAAGACATCCGCACCGGCATAGCAGGCGGCCAGATCCCGGCCCGTCTTGCTGCCCAGGAAATGCGCCTCGGGATAGGCCTTTTCGAGGCGGTCAAGCGCCGGGCCATCGCCCACAACCACCTTGGAGCCTGGATGACGCGATTCGAGAAACGCCTCAACATTCTTTTCCACCGCGACCCGCCCGACATAAAGCTGAATCGGGCGCGGCAGGTTGAGGAACAGTTCGGGCGGTTCGGTCAGCGGCGAGAAAGCGGACAGGTCGACGCCCCGGCTCCAGTGTCGCAGATTGACCAGCCCCTGCGCGCGCAATTGCGCCCGGACCGTGTCTGTCGCCACCATGATGCCGCGCGCCGGCCGGTGGAACCAGCGGATATAGGGCCAGAAGGTTGCTGCTGGCAGGCCAGTGCGGCGGGCCAGATAATCGGGGAACTGCGTATGATAGGCAGTGGTGAAGGCAAGCCCGCGCGCGAGGCAGTAACGGCGCGCGGCAAGGCCGAGCGGCCCCTCCGTGGCAATGTGAATCGCATCGGGGGAAAGCGCGTCGAGCCTGCGCCCCACCGTATTGCGTCCGGTCAGCGCGAGGCGGATTTCCGGGTAGCTCGGGCAAGGGAGCGAGCGATACTGATCAGGCGAAATGATCGTGACCCGATGCCCCCATGCTTCAAGGATGGAAGTAACCGCGGTCAGCGTGCGCACGACCCCGTTGACCTGCGGGCTCCAGGCGTCCGTCACCAGTGCGATGGCCAGCCCGCTCACGCCGCGCCGGCCATCACGGGTGGGGGTTCCGCTGCGGCCCGCGCGGCTTGCGCTTCGTCACGGCGCCGCATTTCATCGGCCCAGTGCAGCACCTCCATGCGTCCGTCGAAATGCTCGACCAGTGCGGTGCAGCCTTCCACCCAGTCACCGTCATTGTAATATTCAATGCCGTCAAACTCACGGATTTCGGCGGTATGGATATGGCCGCAGACCACCCCGTCGACCCCGCGTTCAGCGGCGGCGCGGGAAACGACCTCCTCATAGCGGGAGATGAATTCGACCGCGTTCTTGACCTTGTGCTTGGCCATCTTGCTGAGCGACCAATAGGGCAGATCGAACCGGTTGCGGATCGCATTGACCCAGCGATTGAGCCCCATCAGCAGGTGATAGGCGGCATCGCCCACGAAGGCGAGCCAACGGTGCGCCAGCATGACCGTGTCGAATTCATCGCCATGCAGCACCATCAGGCGGCGCCCGTCAGCCGTGGTGTGGAACGCGGCCCGGCGGATTTCGACCCCGCCGAAATTCAGGCCCGTGAACTGGCGGAACATTTCGTCGTTATTGCCGGGAATATATACGATCCGCGTGCCACGCTTGGCCCGCTTCAAAATGCGCCAGACGATGTCATTATGCGCGGCAGGCCAGTAGAATTTCTTCTTCAGGCGCCAGCCATCGATAATGTCGCCCACCAGATACATCACCTCGCTGTCCACGCTGTCGAGGAAATCGATCAGCATGTCGGCATTGCATCCGCGGGTGCCCAGATGAACATCTGAGATCCAGATGGTGCGGAAGCGGCGGCGATGATCCGGCCCCGGCTCTGCGCGCGTGGGCGGCCTGGACAGGTCGGGCACGAGGCCGGAAAAGACCGACCGTTCATTCCGCTTGCGCTCGATAATCGGTTCAACCCCCATGATGGGGCGTCAATGACAGTTCAATGTTACGTGCGCTTCACAGATTTGTGACCCTTTTGTGAAGCCTCAGACACGCAGCACAATCTTGCCGACATGGCTCCCGGCCTCCATCCTGGCATGCGCAGCCGCAGCTTCCGCCAGCGGAAAGGCGCGGTCCATGACCGGGCGCAATTCGCCCGACTCCACCAATGGCCAGACCTCGCGCGCGATTTCCTGCGCGAGCAGTGCCTTGAACGTGTCGGAGCGCGGGCGCAGCGTCGATCCGGTCAGCGTCAGGCGGCGCATCATCACCTGCGCCATGTTGACTTCCGCCCTTGTCCCGCCCTGCACGGCGATGGTGACATGGCGGCCATCGTCCGCCAGGCATTTGAGATTGCGCGCGACATAATCGCCCGACACCATGTCCAGCACGATCTGCACCCCGGCACCGGCAGTGATTCGGGCAACTTCGGAAACGAAATCTCCGGTCCGGTAATTGATCGCATGTGCCGCGCCGATCGCCAGCGCTGCAGCGCATTTTTCATCCGACCCGCAAGTGACGATCACCTTCAGCCCGAACAGGCCGCCCAGCATGATCGCCATGGTCCCGATACCGCTGGTGCCGCCATGAACCAGCAGCGTCTCGCCCTCGCATGCCCAGCCGCGTTCGAACACATTGTGCCACACGGTAAACAGGGTTTCGGGCAGGGCTGCTGCCTCGTCCATGGCCAGCCCGCGGGGAACGGGCAGACAGTGATCGGCCCGGGCGAGGCAAAATTCAGCATAGCCACCGCCTGAAACCAGCGCGCAGACCCGCTGGCCAAGCAGCGCTGGATCCGCCCCTTCGCCCAGCATCGCCACTTCGCCTGATATTTCCAGGCCCGGCACCGGCGAAGCGCCCGGCGGCGGCGGATAATGGCCCTGCCGCTGGACCGCGTCGGGCCGGTTGACCCCGGCGCAGGCGACCTTGACCAGCAGTTCGCCAGGGCCGGGCCGGGGCACCGCAAGGCGCACCGGATGCAGCACTTCGGGCCCGCCCGGCGCGTCGAAATTGACCGCCGTCATCATGTCCGGAAGCACCATCGCCATCACCGCCTTGCCCTGAGCCCGGTGGGGATATAGCGGCCCGGCCATTGACAGCAAGGCGCAGAAACGGAATGCTGCGTCGCAATGGAAGATGATGATCGCCCCCGGCAGCGTGGCGATGCCGCCGAAAAACTCTCTGCCGAGAGTCTGGACAGCTATTCGCTGGACGAACTGGATGTGCGGATTTCCTTGCTCGAAGCCGAAATCGCCCGGGTCGAATCGCACCGGCTTAAGGCCGCCGCCCATCGCCACGCGGCCGACGCGCTGTTCAGGCCCCGAACGGACAGCTGATGCATACGCCCCCTCCCTTTTTTGCCGCACGGGGCCATATAGGGTTGGTTAATTTTATCATTCCATATTCCATTGGCAGTGCCGACCATGCCCTGCCCAACAAGGACAAGTGAATGCCAAGCTTTGCCGCGAATCTCGAAAAGACGCTTCACTCGGCGCTCGCCAATGCTTCGGACCGGCGGCACGAATATGCGACGCTGGAACATCTGCTGCTGGCGCTGATCGAAGATCCTGACGCGGCCGAGGTGATGAGCGCCTGTGGCGTCGATCTGGGCGACCTGAGCGAGGTGGTGAAGCAATATCTCGATCAGGAATATCAGTCACTCAAAACCGAGGACAAGGCCGATCCGCAGCCGACCGCGGGGTTCCAGCGCGTGATCCAGCGTGCCATCCTGCATGTCCAGTCATCGGGCAAGGACACGGTGACCGGCGCCAATGTGCTGGTCGCCCTGTTTTCGGAGCGCGACAGCTATGCCGTCTATTTCCTGCAGCAGCAGGATATGAGCAGGCTCGATGCGGTCAGCTACATCAGCCATGGCATCGGCAAGGGCGGGCGCCAGATCGAAAGCCACACGCCGACCGGCGCGGAAGAAAGCGCGCAGCCGGAGGAAAAGAGCGAAAGCAAGCCTTCGGGCAAGGAAACCGCGCTTGACCAGTTCTGCGTCAACCTCAACGAAAAGGCGCTGGCCGGAAAGGTCGATCCGCTGATCGGGCGCGGGCCCGAGGTGGACCGGACCACCCAGATTCTGTGCCGCCGTTCCAAGAACAACCCGCTATATGTGGGCGATCCGGGCGTGGGCAAGACGGCAATCGCGGAGGGGCTGGCGCGCAAGATCGTGGAAGGCGATGTTCCCGAAGTGCTCGAGGATGCGGTGATCTATTCGCTCGACATGGGCAGCCTGCTGGCCGGTACACGCTATCGCGGCGACTTCGAGGAACGGCTCAAGCAGGTCGTCTCCGAGCTTGAGAAGATGCCGGAAGCCATTTTGTTCATTGACGAAATTCACACGGTGATCGGCGCCGGGGCGACCAGTGGCGGGGCGATGGACGCCTCCAACCTGCTCAAGCCCGCGCTTTCCAGCGGCGCGATCCGGTGCATCGGCTCCACGACTTACAAGGAGTTCCGCAATCACTTCGAAAAGGACCGCGCCCTGCTGCGCCGCTTCCAGAAGATCGACGTGAACGAACCGACGATCGAGGATACGGTCAAGATTCTCAAGGGGCTGCGCTCGGCCTTTGAAGAACACCACAAGGTCAAATACACCCCCGATGCGATCAAGACGGCGGTTGAGCTGTCCGCGCGCTACATCAATGACCGCAAATTGCCCGACAAGGCGATTGACGTGATTGACGAAGTGGGCGCGATGCAGATGCTGGTCCCGCCCAGCAAGCGCCGCAAGACGATCACCGCGCGCGAGATCGAGGCAGTGATCGCCACCATGGCCCGCATCCCGCCCAAATCGGTCAGTTCGGACGACAAGAAGGCACTCGAAAATCTCGACCGCGATCTCAAGCGTGTGGTCTTCGGACAGGACAAGGCGATCGAAGTGCTGTCAAGCGCGATGAAGCTGAGCCGCGCTGGGCTGCGCGATCCGGACAAGCCGATCGGCAATTTCCTGTTTTCCGGCCCGACCGGCGTCGGCAAGACCGAAGTCGCGCGCCAGCTGGCCAGCATCATGGGCATTCCGTTGCAGCGCTTCGACATGTCCGAATATATGGAACGGCACAGCGTCTCACGGTTGATCGGCGCGCCTCCCGGCTATGTCGGCTACGATCAGGGCGGGTTGCTGACTGACGCGGTGGACCAGCAGCCGCATTGCGTGCTGCTGCTGGACGAAATCGAGAAGGCGCATCCCGACCTGTTCAACATCCTGTTGCAGGTGATGGATAACGGGCGGCTGACCGATCATCACGGCAAGACCGTGGACTTCCGCAATGTCGTGCTGATCATGACCACCAATGCCGGGGCCAGCGACATGGCACGCCAGGGTATCGGCTTTGGCGATGTGTCCAAGGAAGACGCGGGCGAAGAAGCGGTCAAGCGCATGTTCACCCCCGAATTCCGCAACCGGCTGGATGCGATTGTGCCCTTTTCCTATCTCGGCACGGAAGTGGTCAGCCGCGTGGTCGACAAGTTCATCCTCGAACTCGAGCTGCAACTGGCCGAACAGAACGTGCATATCCAGTTCGATGGCGACGCGCGCGGCTGGCTGGCCAAACGCGGCTATGACAAGCTTTACGGCGCCCGGCCGATGGGCCGCCTGATCCAGGAAAAGGTCAAGCAGCCGCTGGCGGAGGAACTGCTGTTCGGCAAGCTTGCCAATGGCGGCGAGGTTCATGTCAGCCTGAAGGACGAAAAGCTGGCCTTCGAACTGACACCGGCCGCGCCCAAGGTGGCAAGGGCCAAGGCACGCAAGAAACCCGCCAGCGGGAAGGCAGCATCCAGAAAGCCTCAGGCCCCCGCCGGAGAAAGCAGGGACAGTGACGGCGACGGTGAGGGCTGAATGAGCCTGAACCAGATTTAAACTATTGATTTACAATATTATTTTGGTTTCAGATCAAGGGCGGGAAGCTTGCGCTGGTTCAAGGTGCTGGCCCCGCATTGGGGCCATATGCAGGTCTGGATGAAACCGCGCGGGAGTTGTGCAGGCGATGGCCAGTCAGGCAAATGAAACGAAAACCGCTTTCGAAGCGATGGGCGGCCACGACACGATCCGGCGCGTGGTCAATCGTTTCTATGACCTGATGGACAGCGAGCCCGCCTATGCCGAATTGCGGGCCATGCATGCGCCCGATCTGGCGCCGATGCGCGAATCGCTGGCCAGTTTCCTGGCGGGCTGGTCTGGTAGCCCGCGCGACTGGTTCGAGCAAAATCCCGGGAAATGCATGATGAGCGCGCACGGCGGCTTTGCGATTTCGCAGAAGACCGCAGCGCAATGGGCCGAAGCCATGCAGCGCGCCATTGCGGATTGCGGGCCGGAAAGCCGCGAACTGGGCGATGCCTTGGCGAAAATCCTGTCGCAGCTGGCAATGGGCATGGCCCGCGACTGATTGCTCCGTTCCCAAAAGCGCCAACCGGGGCTAGGCTCGGCGTTCGATGGAACAGCTTGACCGTTCGCGCCAGACGATTGCGCTGCTCGCTGCGGCGCTGGCCGGATTTGTCGATGCGGTCGGATTCCTCTCGGCGGATGGCTATTTCGTCTCCTTCATGTCCGGCAACACCACCCGGCTGGCGGTTGACCTGGCGATTGACCCGAATGGCGCACTGATCCCCGCGCTCATCATCATCGGCTTTGTTGCGGGGGTGGCGGGCGGCGCACTGCTGGCCGAAGCCAGTGGGGGCTGGAGGAAACCGGCGGTTCTGGGCAGCAGCGGCGCCCTGTTGCTGGTTGCTGCGCAGCTGCGCTGGGAAGGGCTGACGACAGCATCCCTTCTCCCGATGGTGCTGGCGATGGGCGTGCTCAACAATACATTCCGGCGCGATGGCGAGGTTGCGGTCGGGCTTACCTACATGACCGGCGCGCTGGTCCGACTGGGACAGGCGCTTGGCGCCAGGCTGGCGGGGAAACGTCTGGCCGCAGGCTGGGGCGCGTCACTCGCCCTGTGGAGCAGTCTGGCCCTGGGCGGAGTGGCGGGGGCGATCCTCAGCGTCAGCTATCTTGAAAATCCGCTCTGGCTCGCGGCAGCACTCGCCTTGGTCCTTGCCGCATTCGCTGCGCATATTGTCCGGCAGGGACGGGTTAGCGATCGATCCTGACCAGCTTGTCGCGGCCAGTCGCGCCGCGCAACATGTGCAGTCGTGACGTCGCGAGCCCCAGCGCGGTACTCAGGATTTCCAGCACCGCCGCGTTAGCCTCCCCGTCCTTGGGCTTCGCCCGGACCTTTACGACGAGCCGGTCACCGTCAATCGCGATCCCTTCCACCCGTGCGCCGGGGGTGACGCGCAGCGCCAGCCGCCCGTCAGCATCGGCCAGCGCGAGTATTGCCCGGGCGGGCGGAAATTAAGCCCTGGGCCGCGCCATCCACCGCCGCGCGATGAATCCGGCCGTTTTCGACATAGCCTGCAACGCCGGACTGCATCTCAGCCAGGGCCGCATCAGTCAGATCGCGCGCATATTTGGCCGGGCGGCCCATCCACAGTTGGCGCGATGCGATGCGCTTGCCGGGCGAGAGCATGGCCCCGGCTGCCAGCATCCCGTCGCTTTCCACCACGCATCCGTCCATGATGATGGAGCCGAGGCCAATGAAGGCGCGATCGTGCAGCGTGCAGCCATGCACCATCGCCATATGGCCGATCAGCACATCTTCGCCGATGATCGTGGGATGGCCCTCGGGCCGGTTCGGTTTCGGCTTGTCGCAATGCACGACCGTGCCATCCTGGATATTGCTGCGCGCGCCGACCACGATCCGGTTGATGTCGCCCCTGATTACGCAATTGTACCAGATGCTCACGTCTGGGCCGATTTCGACATCGCCCATGATCCTGCATCCCGGGGCGATAAAGGCGCTGTCGTGAATGCGCGGGGTCTTGCCATAGACGGGCAAGATCGTGGTTCCGGGAGGAGAGGCAGACATGATTCAGGCTCCGAGCAGTTTTGCGGCCAGAGGCGCGTGATAGGTCAGCACACCCGAGCAGCCAGCGCGCTTGAACGAGGTAAGCGTTTCGAGCACCAGCGCCTCGCGATCCCCCGCGCCAGCAGCCACGGCGGCCTCGATCATCGCGTATTCGCCGCTGACCTGGTAGGCGAAAACCGGCACTTCGAAGCGCTCCTTCACCCGACGCACGATGTCGAGATAGGGCAGGCCGGGTTTGACCATCACACTGTCCGCCCCCTCTGCAATATCCAGCGCAACCTCGCGCAGCGCCTCTTCGCCGTTGGCCGGGTCCATCTGATAGGTCTTCTTGTCGCCTTTGAGCAGACCGCCCGAACCCACGGCATCGCGAAACGGCCCATAGAAGGCGGAAGCATATTTGGCCGCATAGCTCATGATCTGGACATTCGCGTGGCCTTCTTCCTCAAGCGCATCGCGAATCGCGCCGATCCGGCCATCCATCATGTCCGACGGAGCAATGATGTCAGCGCCAGCCGCCGCCTGGTTAAGGCTTTGCCCGATCAGCATGTCCACCGTGGCATCATTGACGACATAGCCGGTTTCATCCAGCAGCCCGTCCTGGCCATGCGCGGTGTAGGGATCAAGCGCGACATCAGTCAGCACGCCGATCGCATCCCCGCAGGCATGCTTGATCGCGCGGATCGCGCGGCACATCAGATTGTCGGGATTCAGCGCCTCCATCCCGTCATCGCTGCGGCGATCCGGCTGCGTGTTGGGAAAGAGCGCGAGACAGGGAATACCCAGCGCCAGCGCTTCGCGCGCGCGCTCTGCCACCAGATCGACGGACCAGCGCGACACGCCCGGCAGTGAAACGACCGGCTCTTCCACCCCTGCGCCTTCGGTCACGAACAGCGGCCAGATGAGATCGGCCGGGGTCAGCACGGTTTCGCGGTGCAATGCCCGGCTCCAGCCGGAACTGCGGCTGCGGCGCATGCGCAGAGCGGGATAGGAAGCGATCATGTCCGTTCCCTGCCGGAAAATCGGCAGGGCATCAATCCGTCACGCTCAAGGCAGGCGCTGCGGCCGATCAATCCGGTCAATCTCGCGGGCGGGCTCCGCCACGGTCGCGCCGCCTGGCGCCAGGCTGGCCAGCGCGGCGCCAGGCTCCACCTGCTTCAGCGTTGCCAGCTGCGCCTTGAAACGGGCCAGCTCTTCCCCGCTTAGCTGCGCGCGCGTGGTGAACTGCACCCCGGCGGGGTTGATCGTCGCCCCGTTGCGATACATTTCATAATGCAGATGTGGCCCGGTGGAGAGGCCGGTGGAACCGACATAGCCGATCACCTGCCCACGCCGCACGCTGGTGCCCGGCGACACCGCGATCCGGCTCATATGTGCGTAGCCCGTGGCCAGACCCCCGCCATGATTGAGCTTCACGAAATTGCCATGCCCGCCATGGCGCCCGGCAAATTCAACCCGGCCATCGCTGACCGCGTAGATCGGCGCGCCATAGGCAGCCTTGAAATCCAGCCCCTTGTGCATGCGATTGTAACCGAGAATCGGATGGCGGCGCATCCCGAAGCCGGAGGTGATCCGGCCATTGACCGGCGAGAACAGCCCGCTGCGGGTTTCGCCCACGCCCGACGCCTCGAAAAAGCGGCCCTCGCGGCCCCAGCGCATCAGCTGCACCTTCGGCTTGCCGCCCCGGTCGACCCCGGCATAGAGCAGATCGCCCAGTTCGGTTTCGCCGGTTTCCGCGCGCTTGTAGGCAACGATAAGGTCAAAAGTGTCGGATGCGCCCAGGGCGCTTTCCAGGTCCAGCTGTTCGCCCAGCGCGCGCAGATATTGCTGCACCGCCTTGGGCGGAGCGCCGGCATTGCGCGCGGCGCGATAAAGGCTTGACCCTACGACACCGCGAATGCGCAGCGGCGTTGCGTCCACCCGGATCGGCTGCGGATCAAGCACCAGCCGCCCGTCACGCCGGTTAAGCGCCAGTTCCAGATCGAAACGAGCGCGGAAGGAAAGCGAATCCAGCGGGCGCGGCTGGCCGCTTGCCTCGCGGCGGCCAAGCACGATGTCGATGCGGGTGCCGACGGGAATTTCGCTGAGCGGAACGGTGCCCGCCACCATCTCGCTCACTCGCGCGGCTTCCCCGGCACCTATCCCAGCGCGCTGCAACATGCGCCCGAAGCTGTCGCCCTGGGCCAGCGTTGCCACCATTTCGATCCGCGGGCGTTCCGGCGCGGATTTCAATGGCACAACC
>Ga0181554_1000009_pt1 | contig 165026 bp, 163 predicted proteins | sample 011ome_16_FD_145602 | JGI IMG/M metagenome (GOLD analysis project Ga0181554, IMG submission 145602) | Coastal salt marsh microbial communities from the Groves Creek Marsh, Skidaway Island, Georgia - 011503CT metaG (spades assembly) | ecosystem: Environmental > Aquatic > Marine > Intertidal... | reverse complement strand
AGACCAAGGCGAAGATCGAGCGCTTCCAGGCCACCCGATGCCGTTGGCTCAGGCTCTCCGCCTCGCGACGCCCGTGCGGGGAGTCGGTAGCGCGCCGGGGCACGGTGGGTGCTCCTGGCTCAGCGGGGTCGGCCTCCAGCGTGTACCGGACGAGGACCCCGTCGGCCGCCTCACGCAGCTCCACCGAGGAGGTCCCCACAAGGGCTCCCGATAGCGCCCACCTCAGTGCAGATCCGCGACGGTCCATGGTCGCCACCGATCCCGGCCACCACACCACCCATCGCGAGCGCTGGGTCAGGAGGGTGAGCAATGTCTGCGAAGGGACGACCACGACCGTCTCATCGACCACCACCACTGCTGCCATTGCCTCAGAATGCCATGGAAACAGGGTGCCAACCCACGCAGGCTGATCTACGGTGACTCCATGAGGACAGAGATCTCCATCCCGCAGGTGGTTCCCACTCCCGCAACCGGCAGCGTGGCGGACCACATCATCGAGAACGCCGCCAAGGATCCCGGCCATGTCTCCTTCTCCGTACCCCGGGGCGACGCGTGGGTCGACGTCACCGCCCAGGAGTTCCTGGACCGCGTCCGGGCAGTCGCCAAGGGCATCATGGCGAACGGTGTCGAGGCAGGCGAACGCATCGGCGTCATGAGTCGGACCTGCTACGAGTGGACCCTCGTCGACTACGCCATCTGGTACGCGGGCTGCGTCAGCGTGCCCGTCTACGAGACCTCCTCCGCCGAGCAGATCCAGTGGATGCTCAGTGACTCCGAGTCCGTCGCGGTCTTCCTTGAGAGCGAGAAGAACAAGCGCACCTACGACGAGGTCGCCGACGAGGTTCCCAGCTGCACCCGCACGTGGGTGTTCGATGACGGAGCCCTGGACGAACTCGCCCGCGAGGGCGCGCACATCAGTGACGACGAGCTCGAGGCACGGCGCCAGACGGTATCCCCCGATTCGCTGGCCACGATCATCTACACCTCGGGCACCACAGGTCGGCCCAAGGGCTGCATGCTCACCCACGGCAACTTCATGTTCGAGGTCGACCAGGTTGTCTGGGGGCTACCGGACGTGTTCCTCGCACCCGGATCCTCCACGCTGCTGTTCCTGCCGATCGCGCATGTGTTCGGCCGCATGATCGAGCTGGGCTGCGTGCGCGCCGGCGTTCGTCTCGGTCACGCGGCGGACATCAAGCAGCTGCTACCCGGGCTGGGCTCCTTCCAGCCGACGTTCCTCCTCGCCGTGCCCCGTGTGTTCGAGAAGATCTACAACTCTGCGCAGCAGAAGGCAGTCGCCGACGGCAAGGGCAACATCTTCGATACCGCTGCCAATGTCGCGATCGCCTACAGCGAGTCCCTCGACACGGGTGGGCCTGGCCTGATGCTGAAGATCAAGCACGCCCTCTTCGACAAGCTCGTCTACGTGAAGCTCCGTCATGCCATGGGCGGCAACATGAAGTGGGCGGTCTCCGGCGGTGCACCTCTGGGCGCTCGCCTCGGCCACTTCTTCCGCGGCATCGGCGTGACCATCCTCGAGGGCTACGGCCTGACTGAGACGTCAGCGGCCAGCACGGTCAACCGCCCCAGCGCCCTGCGCATCGGCACGGTCGGCCAGCCTGTCCCCGGTGCCAGCGTCAAGATCGCCGAGGACGGCGAGATCATGCTTGCGGGAGGCCAGATCTTCACCGGCTACTGGAACAACCCGACGGCGACCGCCGAGTCGATCGAGCCCGACGGCTGGTTCCACTCCGGAGACATCGGCGAGATCGACGATGACGGATTCCTGCGCATCACCGGTCGCAAGAAGGAACTTCTCGTCACCGCAGCGGGCAAGAACGTCGCTCCGGCCGTCCTCGAGGATCGCCTGCGGGCCAACTGGCTGGTCAGCCAGTGCATGGTTGTCGGCGACGCCAAGCCCTTCATCGGCGCCCTCGTCACCATTGACCCCGAGTCCTTCCCGGCTTGGGTGAGCCAGAACAACAAGGGTGATGCCACGGTCGCCGACATGGTCAATGATCCTGATCTCAATGCCGCCATTCAGTCCGCCGTCGACGAGGCGAACAAGGCCGTCTCCCACGCCGAGGCGATCAAGAAGTTCGCCATCCTCCCGGTGGACTGGACCGAGGAGGGCGGTCAGATCACGCCATCGCTCAAGCTGAAGCGAGCCGTGGTGATGCAGGAGTTCGGCGAGGATGTGGAGCGGCTTTACCAGTAGGCGGCCGCAACTAGCCGATCACGCGGCCAACTCCGCTGAAGTAGCGGTTGTACCAGGGCCCGAGCACGGCGTCGATGCGCACGCCCGCGCCCGGGTTGGCTGCGTGCACCATCTTGCCGTTGCCGATGTACATGCCCACATGGTGAACGCTGCCACCGAAGTAGAAGACCAGATCGCCCGGCCGTGCCTCACTGAGTGGGATGCGTCGGGTGGAGTTCCACTGCGAGTACGAGTAGTGCGGCAGCGAGATTCCCGCCTGCCGCCAAGCAGTCATGGTCAGTCCGGAGCAGTCGAAGGAGTTCGGCCCGGCCGCTGCCGCCACGTATCGGTCCCCCACCTGAGCTAATGCGTAGCGCACCGCTGCGGCCGCTCTTCCACTGACGGCCGGCACGCCGCCACCGGCACTCGATGACCCGCTGAAGGCTCGTCGGGCCGCGGCCGCGGCCGCCAGCGAGGAGCGGCGCTCCTGCTCGGCGATGGCAGCGAGGCGGCGGCGCTCAGCTGCCTCCAGGCTGGCCAGCACCCCTTCGGCCTCGTTGAGCCGATCATCGGCCTCCTGCTTCGCGCTGGCCATCTCATTGCGGTACTTGCGCGCAATGGACTCCTTGTCGCTGACGGCCGCCTCGCTCTGCGCCAAGCGGAGACGGGCCGTCTGCGTCCGACGCAGCGACGAGGCCTGGGCCTGCGCCACCTGGTCAAGGGCGGCGGCTTGAGCGAGGAACTGATTGGGGTCGTCGGCCAGCAGGACCTGCAGCGAGGTGTCCAGCCCGCCACTGGTGTAGGTGTTGCGAGCGAGGTCGTCGACCGAGCTGAGAACCTGCTGCAGCTCCTCGCGCTCGCGCTTGACCTTCTTCTTCAACCCGTCAAGGGTGGCCTGGACGTCCGAGAGTTCATTGCGCGCCTTGTTGAAGCGCTCGGTGGCGGCCTCTGCCTTCGCCTGAAGGGTGCGCACCTGATCACGGACCTGCTGAAGGTCACGCGGGGCTGCTGACGCGGAAGGCACGACAACGATGCTGGAGATCAGGAGAGCCGCGGCGAGAGTGCCCAGGGAGCCTATGCGGAGCCACCTACGGTGAGTCCTGACCACGTTGCCTCCTATGAGCGTCGCCCCCGACCGTCATGAACGTGCCCGCATATCACCGCCAGCCGCAAAAAAACGGTAACAGATCGGTGACGATGCACCTCATCCGTCCGTCTTTCGGACACGAGGAAGGGGTGTCCGAAAGCCACTGAGGTGGACCGTACCTGTGCGACGCTGACCAAGAGCGGTCGGTTCCTCCCTCCCGTTCTCAGGTGGCGCAGGGTTCTCAGGTGGCGCAGGGTTCTCAGCTGGCGACGGGGTTCTCAGCTGGCGCGGTGCTGTGGCACCAGGCGGAGCGGCGGGACGAGCCCGGACTCGGCCAGCACGGCCACGGCCGCCGCGTGCTCGTCCGGCAGGTCGGGAAGGGCGGGCAGTTCGGGGAAAGCGGCAGCGGGCACCTCGGGAACTCCGAGCAGAACGCTCACCACACAGTCCTCGCAGGCCAGGCCCGCGACGGCGCAGGAACCACAGTCAATGATCATGCCCAGCAGGCTAGATCCGGGGTCTGACAGCGACGTCCCCCACTCAGGGGCCTGTCGTCACCCGGCCCCTCATCCCACTCAGGGGCCTCCGTCACCCGGCCCCTCATCCGCCGGCCCCCCGAACTCCGGCCGCGACACCACCTCCACGTGATCGGCAGCACCACACCACCGGCAGGTCACGGACTCGATCGTCTCGACGAGCACCTCGCGCTCATCAATGCTCGGCTCGCCGGCCATGTCGAGGTGCCAGAACTCCCGCACCCGGGACGTGCGCAGCACATCGAAGCGCGTGAGATTTCCGCAGTGCGCACAGCGCCAGCGGGAGCGGTCATCGGGAATCACGGGAGAGTCAGCCACGCCGAAAGCCTACCGATCCGCGCAGGTGTCACAGGTGCGGCCTACGGTCGTCCCCATGACGACAGCGCACCCGCCGCTCCCCGCTCGCGGTGTGCAGACGAGTCTGGACGAGCTCGGATCTCCCCTGTCGGACACCACCTTCGTCGTGGTCGACCTCGAGACCACGGGTGGCGCCGCGCGCGACGGCGGGATCACCGAGATCGGTGCCGTTGCCGTCCGCGGCGGTGAAGTGCTCAGGGAGTTCGCCACCCTCGTCAATCCGGGCATCCCGATTCCGCCGTTCGTCGCGGCGCTCACCGGCATCACAGATGCAGCAGTCGCCACCGCACCGAGGCTCGCCGCGGCACTGCCGTCCTTCCTGGAGTTTCTCGGCGACAGCGTCGTCGTCGCCCACAATGCGCCGTACGACGTCGGATTCCTGCGCGAGGCCTGCCGCATCCACGGTCACACCTGGCCCGACCCCGCAGTCGTCGACACCGCCCGCCTGGCCCGGGTCGCCCTGCATCGAGACGAAGTCCGCAACTGCAAGCTGAGCACGCTCGCCGCGCACTTCCGTGCCGAGGTGACGCCTACGCACCGCGCCCTCGACGACGCCCGCGCCACGGTCGACGTGCTGCACGCACTGCTCGGTCGGGTCGCCGACTTCGGCATCACCACGCTGGAAGACCTCCACGAGTTCACGGCACGGGTCAGCCCGACGCAACGGGCGAAGCGACATCTGGCCGATGGGCTGCCCAGCGCACCGGGGGTCTACGTGTTCGAGGATGCCCAGGGCGCAAGCCTCTATGTCGGCACGTCACGCAATATCCGCACCCGCGTGCGCTCCTATTTCACGGCCTCCGAGCAACGCCGCCGCATGGCCGAGATGGTCGGCATCGCCACCCGTGTCGTCCCCATCGTGTGCGCCACCACACTGGAGGCCCGCGTGCGTGAGCTCCGCCTGATCGCCGAGCGCCAGCCGCGCTACAACCGCAGGTCCCGCCGCCCCGACCGTCAGATGTGGATCAAGCTCACCGTCGAGTCCGCGCCCCGTCTCTCGATCGTCCGCGCCATCACCGACGACCAAGCCGACGGCGCCCGCTATCTGGGCCCGTTCTCCGGTCGGTCGGGAGCCGAGGCGGCTGTCGAGGCCCTGCTGCTGGCCCACCCCGTCCGCACCTGCACCACGCGCATCGCCCAGAACCCGCGGTCCGACACTCCCGGGTGCGTGCTGGCGGAGCTCGGACGCTGCCTGGCTCCGTGCACCGCCTCCGGCGATCGCGATGCCTACGCCGCTCGGGTCGAGGAACTGCGAGATTCGCTGTCCGGTGATCTGCGCCCGGTGATCGAGGCGATCGGTACCCGCATGCGGCGCCTGGCCGACGAGCAGCGATTCGAGGAGGCCACCGTGTGGCGCGAACGACTCGACACCGTCTGTCGGGCAAGTCATCGCACTCATCAACTGTCGATGCTGGCTCGTGAGCCGCTGCTGGTCGCGGCCGAGGCCTCCCCCGACCTCGGTTGGGATATCCACGTGATCTGCCATGGCCGGCTCGCGGCGGCAGGTCACGCCCGCGCCGGATCGGATCCGCGCGCCCACGTCGAGGCGCTCATCGCCCAAGCGGACGTTGTCGAGCCGGTGCCCGGACCCGCACCAGCAGGCCTGAGCGAGGAGACCACGGAGATTCTCCGGTGGCTCCATTCAGGTTCCGTCCGGCTGGTGCGATCCACATCCGGGCTGGCACTGCCGTTGCACAGCGGGGGGCGGGAGGCTGCGGACCTCGTCGAAGTGCGCAAGCGGGTGACGTCGGCCGTTCCAGACCGCTACGACCCCTTCGGTGCCAGCGAGCGCGGCAGCCGACCTGAGGGGCCCCGCGCCGGCAGCAGCGTCACGCGCATGCGCACCGCGTGACTGGCGTCAGAGGATGTCCTCAGTCACTGGCCAGTTCCGTCGTCACGACCGCCCACTGGCGCAGGGCCGCCAGAGCCGAACCGTCGTGCAGAATTGCCTGGGTCACCGGCAGCAGTGCCGCGATGGCAGTGGTGAGATCGGCAACCGACACCTGGTCGCCCGTCTCTTCCTGCCGAGCAGCCTCATAGACCACCAGTGCGGCCGCAGCGTTGACCGCCACCGCATCGCGAATCGCCTTGACCCGCTCCGCATCCGGCCCCGAGGGGGTTCCGCCCTCCAGCGCAGCAACCAGCAATTCGGCGTTGCGGGCACTGTCCCCTCCGCGCAGCAGCTCAGGGGATCGTCGTGCGATTCCGAGATCCACGGGGTCGATCACCGTCGTGGTCACCTGATCCCCGCGGGCATCCCAGACGCGAGTAGGTGCGGCCGTGGAGATCTCGTCGAGTCCATCCTCACCACGGACGACCAAGGCGCGCACCCCACGCCGACAGAGCACATCCGCCATCACCGGCGCCAGCGCCTCGTTCGCGCAGCCGATCAAGGCGGCGCCCGCGCGCCCGGGATTCGTGAGCGGGCCGAGGATGTTGAATACCGTCGGCACACCGAGTTCCCGCCGCCACGGACCCACATGACGCAACGCCGGGTGATGCACCTGCGCGAAGCAGAAGCCGATGCCCGCCTCGTCCAGGCTCCGAACGACCAGCTCCGGCTCAAGCGCGATCACCACGCCGAGGGCTTCAAGAACGTCGGCCGTGCCGGTGGCCGATGAGGCCGCCCGATTCCCGCACTTGACCACCGGAACCCTGGCGGCGGCGCAGACCAAGGCTGCCATCGTCGAGATGTTCACGGTGTTGGCCTGGTCGCCCCCGGTCCCCACCACATCCAGGGCCGGCGGAGAACCCGCCGGGCCGAAGTCGAGCAGTCGCGCGTGACCGAGCATCGTCTCCACGAAGGCCTGCACTTCGGTGGGGGACTCCCCCTTGGCGCGAAGTCCCATGACGAACGCACCGAACTGCGCCGCCGACGCCTGATTGGTCAGAATCTGGTCCATCGCCCAGGCTGCATCAGGGGCGGCGAGGTCGTCTCCGGCCGCGAGGGTGGAGAGGACGGACGGCCAGGTGGATGCGCTGGACACGCGTCAGGAAGTGACGACGGCGAGTCTGGCCCGCAGCAGCGAGGTCACCGCAGAGGCCACCGCGATGGCGTCCAAGGGGTGGGAGGTGACCGCCTCCGCGCGAGACCACGTGGCCAGCCAGGCATCCTGCGGACGACCCACGAGCACGAGCACCGGGGGGCAGTTGTAGATCTCGTCCTTGAGTTGGCGGCACATGCCCATTCCGCCGGCCGGAGTGGCCTCACCATCGAGAATGAGCAGGTCGAGTCCGCCTCGGTCGACCAAGGACACCGCCATGGGCTCGGTGGCGGCCTCGACGAATTCCAGAGCGGGGAGATCGGCCGCGGGTCGAGTGCCGAGCGCACGCATCACCTGCTGGCGGACCAGCCGGTCGTCGCTGTAGACCAGCACGCGGGTTGTGGGCTCAGGATCGGGCTCATGCTCGGCTCCGTCACCGTCGACGTGCTCGAATGCGTCGTCCAGCGCCTCAGCTGCGGCCAGTGCGGCCGTCTCGTTCTCGCGGTTCACACGGCGAACTCTAGTGGGGGGCAGTTCGTGAGGCGAATGTGACCGAATCGTCGGGGGGGTCGAGGAGAATCGTGCGCCCGGATCTGCCAGACTCACCCCGTGGCCCACGCAACGACCATCCCCCAGGCTTATGCCAATACTCCTGCCAACCGACCCAACATGGTCGCGATCGGCACCATCGTCTGGCTGGCCAGCGAGCTCATGTTCTTCGCGGCGCTGTTCGCGATGTACTTCACGCTCCGGGCCGTCAACCCCGAGCTGTGGGCCGAGGAGACCCAGCTGCTGAACATTCCGTTCGCCAGCATCAACACCACCATCCTCGTGCTCTCCTCCGTCACCTGCCAGCTCGGCGTGTTCGCCGCTGAGCGCGGAGACGTCAAGGGCCTGCGCAAGTGGTTCATCATCACGTTCCTGATGGGCGCGGTCTTCATCGCAGGCCAGGTCACCGAGTACGTCGTGCTGGTGCAAGAGGGCCTCACGCTCTCCAGCAATGCCTACGGCACCGCCTTCTACCTGACCACCGGATTCCATGGTCTGCACGTGACCGGCGGCCTCATCGCCTTCCTCTTCGTGCTCGCCACCACCTACGTGGTCAAGCGGTTCAGCCACGATCAGGCGACCCGGGCCATCGTCACGTCCTACTACTGGCACTTCGTCGACGTGGTGTGGATCGCCCTGTTCTTCATGATCTACATCCTGAAGTAGCACTGACTTCCCGCACCACCAGCACGACACCACACGGCAGAGAGGTTCGGCAGAGGTGAAGTTTCTGGCCGCACGGCGGCGCAGTCCGATCGTCGCATCGGCGTTGTTGATCGGTGCTCTGGCAGTCGTCGGGGGTGGCTACGCCGCGCTCGGCGCAGTGCAACCGGCCGAGGCCACCATCGCGGTCGGCGCGGAGACTCAGGTCGAGAAGGGCAAGCAGCTCTACCTTGAGGGCTGCTCCTCCTGCCACGGCCTCGAGGCCCAGGGCACCAAGAACGGCCCCACCCTCATCGGGGTCGGCGCGGCCGCGGTCCACTTCCAGGTGGCCACCGGGCGCATGCCGCTCGCGGCTCCTGGCGCCCAGGCACCCGCCAAGGAGAACATCTACTCCGACGCAGACATCGCTGCGATGTCCGCTTACGTCGCATCCCTCGCCCCCGGACCGGCCATCCCCACGGCTGAACAAATCGACTACGCCGACGCCGATGTGGCCTTCGGCGGCGAGCTCTTCCGCATCAACTGCGCGCAGTGCCATCAGGCCGCTGGCCAAGGTGGTGCACTCACCCAAGGCAAGTACGCCCCCAGCCTGATGGAGGCGACACCGCAGGAGATCTACGAGGCCATGCTCACGGGACCGCAGAACATGCCCGTCTTCAGCGACGCACAACTGCCCACCGAGGACAAGCAGGCGATCATCGCCTACATCCGCGGCCTCGACAATGCGCCCAGCATGGGCGGACTCAACCTCGGCCGCTTCGGCCCCGTCACCGAGGGTGTCTTCCTGGCCCTCGCCATCTTCGCGGCCCTGATCGCCGCGGCCGTCTGGATCGGAATCAAGTCACGATGACCGACATGAGCCCCCATCAGGGATCCTCCGCGGGCCACGAGAACGCCCCGGCACGGCTGGGCTACTCCCCCGTCGCCGACATCGCGCACAAGCCGCGAGCCACCGATACCGACCCGAAGGCTGCTCGGCGCGCTGAGCGCCAGGTCGCCACCATGTTCCTGCTGTCCATGCTGTTCGTCGTCCTCTTCGTGGTGGCCTACATCGGCATCGACAAGACGACCGTCGTCTACATCCCCGTGCTCGGTGAGGTGGGCGCCAGCAACGTCGCCCTCGGATTCACCATGGGCATGGCCATCCTGCTGATCGGCACCGGGGCCATCCAGTGGGCCAAGAAGCTCATGCCCGACGTCGAGGTCGTCCAGCAGCGCCACGACATGGCGTCGCCGAAGCGCGCCGCCCTCGAGGCCGAGGCCAACTACGAGCGGGGCAAGGAGGAGTCGGGCTTCGCACGGTTCCGCATCATCCGCCGCACGCTCATCGGTGCCATGGTCCTGTTTCCGATCCCCCTCGTCGTCATGCTCCGCGACCTGTGGACTCCCACCGAGTTCACCGAGGGCAAGTCCCCCGCCGAGCTGCTCTCCACCACCATGTGGACTCCGGGCATGCGGATCATCTCCGACGGCACCTACCAGGGCGCGCACAGCGAGGTCGACAGCGGCGGCGAGATGGCTGGCGACGTCGAGGCCGCCGAGGACAGCATCGCCTTCCGTCCGATCCGCCCGGAGGACCTGCCCGTGGGTGGCCTGATCGCCGCCATTCCGCAGGAGCTCCCCGAGGTCGAGCACGAGGAGGGCAACCTCAACGCACGAGGCAAGGCCGCGATCATCCTTGTCCGCATGGAGCCGCAGGACATCCGCTCCCAGCAGGGCGATGGCTGGGACTACCAGGGGATCCTTGCCTACTCGAAGATCTGCACCCACGTGGGCTGCCCGATCGCACTGTACGAACAGCGCACGCACCACCTGCTGTGCCCGTGCCACCAGTCCACATTCGATCTGGCCGACTCGGGCAATGTTGTCTTCGGCCCGGCCGCACGACGCATGCCGCAGTTGCCGATCGGCGTGGATGAGGAAGGCTATCTCGTAGCGATGTCTGACTTCGCTGAACCAATCGGACCGAGTTTCTGGGAGCGCGGATGACCACGACCAGCCCCGTCGAGAAGGCTGGTGGCGCGACGGCGACCTACGTCGATGAGCGCGTCGGCAGCAACAAGTTCCTGTCCCGCAACCTGGGCAAGGTATTCCCCGACCACTGGTCGTTCATGCTTGGTGAGATCGCCCTCTACAGCTTCATCGTGGTGATGCTCACCGGCGTGTTCTTGACCCTGTGGTTCAAGCCATCCATGGCAGAGGTCGTGTACGACGGCTCCTACGTCCCCCTCAAGGGCATCCTGATGTCCGAGGCCTACGACTCCGCACTGAACATCTCCTTCGACGTTCGCGGCGGCCTGCTCCTGCGCCAGATGCACCACTGGTCCGCGCTCATCTTCATTGCCGCCATGGCCGTGCACATGTTCCGCGTCTTCTTCACCGGGGCCTTCCGCAAGCCGCGCGAGTTCAACTGGCTGATCGGCGTCGGACTGACCACCTTCGGCCTACTGGCCGGCTTCTCCGGCTACTCACTGCCAGATGACCTACTATCCGGCACCGGTCTGCAAATCGCCCGCGGCATCGTCCAGGCGGTTCCCGTGGTCGGCACGTGGGCGGCCTTCCTGCTCTTCGACGGTGAGTTCCCCGGAACGGAGTTCATCTCCCGCCTCTATGGCGTCCACATCCTGCTCATCCCGGGGCTGATCCTGGCCCTGGTGACGATCCACCTCATGCTGGTGTGGACCCAGAAGCACACCCAGTTCCCCGGCCCGGGCCGCACGAATGACAACGTGGTCGGCTACCCCCTCCTGCCGGTGTACATGGCCAAGGCCGGTGGCTTCTTCTTCATCGTCTTCGGCATCATCGCCCTGGTCGCTGGGTTGGTGACCATCAACCCGATCTGGATCTTCGGGCCCTACATGCCCGATCAAGTGTCCGCCGGGTCCCAGCCTGACTGGTACATCGGCTTCCTCGATGGCGCTCTACGCGTCATGCCGAACTGGGAGACGATCCTGTTCGGCTGGACGATCTCCTGGAACGTCTTCATTCCCGCCCTGGTGATCCCCGGCATCATCTTCACCGTGCTGGGCCTCTACCCGTTCATTGAGGCATGGGTCACCGGCGACAAGCGCGAGCACAACCTGCTGGATCGCCCGCGCAACGCCCCGACCCGCACCGCCTTCGGCATGATGGCGATCACCTTCTACATGCTGTTGTGGGTGGGTGGTGCGAACGACATCATCGCGGTCGCGTTCGACCTGTCCATCAACTCGATCATCTGGTTCCTGCGGGTCGCCCTCATCGTGGTGCCGCCGATCGTGTTCGTGATCACCCGGCGCACGTGCCTTGGCCTGCAGCGCAAGGACCGAGAGAAGCTGCTCCACGGCTACGAGTCCGGTCGGGTGCTTCGCCTGCCGCACGGTGAGTTCATCGAGGTGCACCAGCCCCTCAACGAGAAGGAGCTGGCCGTCATCACGGCTAAGCACGACTACGTGCCGCTCCCGGCTCCTGACAAGGCCGATGCCGACGGTGTGCGCAACAAGCATTACCGCGTGCAGATGCTCCGTCATCGCCTCAGCGAGTTCTTCTACGGAGTCAACGTGCCCAAGCCCACCGCCGCCGAGATCGAGGCTGGGCAGCACCATGCCGAGGAGCAGGCCGCGATCGAGGCTCCCCTGCACGAGTATGAGGACAGCGACGTCATCTTCAACGCGCATGGCGGCGTCCTGCACCACCCGGGCATGGCCAAGACCAACGCCGAGCAGGTCGAAGGAGTCGACCAGCGGCACTAGCCGGCACCGAACCTCGAAACCCCCCTCGCCCGCGAGGGGGGTTTCGTCTTGTCCTCCCTTCCACCGCACGGACCTGACAGGCTGGGCCGATGGAGTCCTTCGCCACCCGCGCCGTACACGCCGGTCGAGCCGATCTCACCGACCTGGGCGTCCACGCACCGCCAATCGACCTCTCCACCACGAATCCCCTCAGCAGCATCGAGGCAGGCCGAGACGCCTACGACGCCTACGCCTCCGGAGAGTCGCGGGCGGACGGCATGACCGCGCTGTACCGCCGGGCCTGGAATCCGACAGTGGCCCGGTTCGAGGAGGCCATGGCCGACCTCGAGACCTTCACCTCGGCTCCCGCCGATCAGGTGACCCCCGTCACCGCCGAGGGGGTGGCTTTCGCCAGCGGCATGGCCGCCACCACAGCAGTCCTGATGAGTCGGGTGGCCGCCGGGCTCCCCCACGTCGTCGCTGTCCGCCCCCTCTACGGCGGCACGGACGCCCTGCTGGCCTCTGGCCTGCTGGGCACAGAAGTGACCTTCGCGGGTCCTGAGGACCTCTCTGCGGCCCTGACAGAGCGCACGGGGCTGATCGTCCTGGAGTCTCCCAGCAATCCGACCTTGGACCTCAGAGACATTCAGGCGATCTCCCGCGTGGCGGGCGACATCCCGGTCATGGTCGACAGCACCTTCGCCACCCCGTTCCTCCAGCGCCCTCTCACCCTCGGCGCCTCCTTCGTCGTCCACAGCGCCACGAAGTACATCGGCGGGCACGGTGACGCCATGGGTGGTGTCGTGGTCACCACTCCTGAATTCGCGCGACAGCTTCGACCCATTCGCACCGTGACCGGTGGCGTCATGGACCCCTTCACGGCCTACCTGCTCCTCCGCGGACTGGCGACCCTTCCGGTGCGTATGCGAGCCATGCAGGTCGGAGCCCAGACGCTGGCCGAGTGGCTGACGCACCAGGACGGCATCTACAGGGTCTTCTACCCGGGGCTACCCGGGCAGGACCCGCAGGGCCTGATCGGGACGCAGATGGACGGTTCAGGGGCCATGGTCGCCTTCGACGTCGGCACCTTCGCCACTGCAGCCCGGCTGTGCAGCCGCCTGAAGCTGATCACCCATGCGGTCTCACTCGGCAGCACCGACACCCTCATCGAGCACCCCGCCGCCTTGACGCACCGCGTGGTCGAGGAGGGAGCCCAACCCGGCGAGGGCATCCTGAGGATTTCCGTGGGCCTGGAGGACCCGGCCGACCTCACGGCCGACATCGGGCGAGCCCTGCAGCGCTGATCGCTCAGCAACGGCAGACGTGAATCCCATCCCACGGTGATCGGGGAGCCGCCACCAGCACCACATCAGACGAGCTCACCGGGCGTGCACCCAGCAGTCGCGGAACGGTGTCCTCGATCGCCCCGGCACTCACCAGATCAGGCGAACCGCAGACCGTGAAATCCGCTCGGTCCCACGGGCGGTCGGCGTCGAGGAAGGCCTGCTCAACACGCTCATCCCGCTCGTCACGGGCGATACCGGGCGACCGCGTCACCTCGGCATCCGACTGCACCCACACCGTGACATCCAGCAGCGAGCCGAGGCTGACGCGGGTGGAACCGACGCCCTCGACGACAAGGAGCACAGTGCCAGCGGGGACGTCGATGGAGCCCGCAAGGCCCGCCCGCTCCCACGTCGGCGGCCGATAGCTCACGGCTCCACCACTGCGCACGGGCATGAGAACCCCGGCCGCGAGCTGCCCATCCCAGCCAAGGCCCGTCCCGCCGTGGGTGAGCTCGTCGACATGCACCACTGCCGAGCCGGGAACCTCCTGCGAGAGACGCTCAGCCACCAATGCCCCTCCCCCATGTGCGCGACCGTCGATTCCGACGATGACCGGGCGAGGGCCGTGACCGTGCCCCAGCAACCGCGCCGCGAGCCATCCCCACGACTGACGCTGCCAGCGTTCCACCTTGGGTTCGCCGGGAAACGGACGAACCCCCAGCCTCGGCGGCAGGGGGTTCGTCATGACAAGAGCAGATCAGCTACTTGGCGAACTCGCCGCGGTAGTACTCGAAGAGCCACCCGACCAGGGCCAGAAGGAGCGCTGTCAGGCCCACCACGATCACCCAGACCGCGAAGATCAGGCCGAGCGCGATGATGAAGGCGCCTAGTCCGATGAACAGCGGCCACCATGAGTGCGGGCTGAAGAACCCGTATTCCGGATCCGCCTGATCGATCTCACCGTCCATCCGATCCTCAGGCCGGGGATAGACCCGCTTGGCCGTGAAGAGGACATAGAAGCCGACAATGACGGCCAGACCACCGGACAGTGCGAGTGCCGTGGTGCCCACGGGGTCGCGAGAGAACCACCAGTAGATCGCCGACAGGGGGATGAAGAACGCCGCGCCGAGCGCGAACAGCCAGCCTTCGATCTTCACTGATGCCCTCCCTCGATGGTGCTCGAGGAACCAGCCGCCACCGGGTGAGCGCCCGGCGCTGCCATCTCAGGATGGTGCAGGTCGAACGCTGGACGCTCCGAGCGGATGCGGGGCAGCGACACGAAGTTGTGACGGGGAGGGGGGCACGAGGTCGCCCACTCCAGCGAGCCGCCCCAGCCCCACGGATCATCGACCGTGACCTTGGGGGCTGTACGCCAGGTCTTGAGCACATTCCAGATGAAGAACAGTGTCGAGACACCGAGCATTGCTGCACCGAAGGTCGAGATCTGGTTGAGCAGGGTGAAGTCGTCGGCCGGCAGGTAGTCGCCGTAACGACGAGGCATGCCCTGCACTCCCAGCCAGTGCTGAACCAGGAAGGTCACCTGGAAGCCAATGAACAGGATCCAGAAGTGGATCTTGCCCAGACGCTCATCGAGCATCTTGCCCGTCATCTTCGGCCACCAGAAGTACAGGCCGGCGAAGAACAGGAACACCACGGTGCCGAACACGGTGTAGTGGAAGTGCGCCACCACGAAGTAGCTGTCGGAGACGTGGAAGTCCAGTGGTGGCGCCGAGAGGATGATGCCCGTGAGGCCACCGAAGAGGAAGGTGATCAGGAAGCCCATCGTCCACAGCATCGGGGTGTCGAAGGAGATCGATCCCTTCCACATGGTGCCGATCCAGTTGAAGAACTTGACGCCGGTCGGGACCGCGATGAGCATCGTCATGATGGCGAAGTACGGCAGATAGACCGATCCGGTGACGTACATGTGGTGAGCCCACACGCCCATCGACAGGGCTGCGATCGCCAGGGTCGCGAAGACCAGACCCTTGTAGCCGAAGATCGGCTTGCGCGAGAACACTGGGATGATCTCGCTCGCGATGCCGAAGAACGGCAAGGCCAGGATGTAGACCTCCGGATGCCCGAAGAACCAGAAGAGGTGCTGCCAGAGGATGGCTCCGCCGTTCTCGGCAGCGAAGACCACCGAGCCATACTGGCGGTCGATGAAGGCCATCGCCAACGCCGCGGCGAGGACCGGGAAGGCGAGCAGGACGAGCACGCTCGTGGAGAGGATCGTCCACGTGAAGATCGGCATCCGGAACATGGTCATGCCCGGAGCCCGCATGGTGAAGATCGTCGTCACGAAGTTGACGGATCCGAGGATGGTGCCAAGACCGCCCATCGCCAGGCCGAGGTACCAGAGGTCTGCGCCGACCTCGGGTGAGAACACGGCGTTGCTCAGGGGGGCGTAGGCGAACCATCCGAACGCGGCGGCGCCACCGGGGGTGAGGAAGCCCAGGGCGACGGTCAGGCCACCGAAGAAGAACAGCCAGTAGCCCAGCATGTTCAACCGCGGGAAGGCGACGTCAGGGGCGCCGATCTGCAGCGGCATGATCACATTGCCGAAGCCGACGAACAATGGAGTGGCGAACAGGAAGAGCATGATCGTGCCGTGCATCGTGAACAGCTGGTTGTACTGCTCCAGTGACACGAACTGCATGTCGGGTGACGCAAGCTCGGCACGGATGACCAGGGCCATCAGCCCAGCGGCAAAGAACCAGAACGTCGCAGTGACGAGGTACATGTAGCCGATCACCTTGTGGTCGGTCGACGTCACCCAGGACACGGCGGCAGAACCAAAGGAGCGCTTGCGGGCAGCCTTGCGATCGCCGGGCTCCTGCTCCGAGGAAGCGACGGGAGGTTCGCTCAGGATGGTCATATCGTCCTCTCATCAGGCAGGGTGCCCGCGTCGTTGCTCAATCCCGTGTCGAAGAGTCCACCTTGGCCGCGAGCCTTCAGGTCGGCGATGTACTGCTCGTACTCGGCCGGCTCGACAACCCGCACATTGAACAGCATGCGGGCATGCTCGACACCGCACAACTCGGCGCACTTGCCTGCATAGACGCCGACCTTGTCCGGGGTCAGTTCGAAGACGTTGCGCTTGCCGGGGATGACATCCATCTTGAACAGGAAGTCCGGCACCCAGAAGGAGTGGATGACGTCCGGGGACACGAGCTCGAAGCGAATCTTCTCCCCCACGGGCAGAACGAGCTCGGCGGGCAGATCCGGCGTGCCGACCGCGTAGGCGTCCTGATCGACGTAGTTGAAGGCCCAGTTCCAGCGGAAGCCTACGACCTCGACCGTCTGGTCCTGATCGTCGTTGACGGTCAGGATCTCCGACTGGTCGCGCGCGGTGAAGAAGAACAGGCCGATGACCATGATGAGCGGCAGAACCGTGTAAAGCAGCTCGATCGGGATGTTGTACTTGGTCTGCTCGGGGGCGTCGTCCTTGTGACGGCGACGGTAGGCGAAGGCCGCCCAGAGCATGAGTGCCCACGTGAAGATGCCCACGGCCCACGCCGCGATCCACGAGCCCTCCCAGAGGCTCTGGATCGTCAGGGCCTCCTTGGTGGCGGGCTCCGGCAGGTCAAGGAACAGGATCTCGTTGACGGTGCAGCCCGAGAGCACGACCGCTGCCGTCAGGACTCCAGCTCCCATGACGACCGCGCGGCGACGGCGCTTGCTCCTGGCCCGGTGTGCCATGCCCTGATCGTGTTGCGCAACTCCTAGGGAGCCGGCGTGGCTCGAATGCCGCACAGAACACCTTCCTCACGAGTGGATGTTCGGCAGACTAGCGCACCGCCCCCTCACGACGCCTCCTGCCCCGCGCACTGTGATCAGGTCGTCATTCCCTCACGAATGAGCCGTCTGAAGCAGGTATGCCCCCGGGGGGTATCCGCGCGGCCCCGCAGCTGCGATGCGCCGGACTACGGTGGCGCCATGACATCGGCTGACGAGCCCGATCAGGTGTGGGCCCGACCCCCCGCGGGATACCTGGATGCGGTCGGTGGGCAACCCCTGATTCCGGCTGCCCGACGCGCCTGGCTGGCCGCGTCCGAGCAGGCGTGGAGTGATCCGGCCCGGCTGCACCACCCCGGGCGCCGCACCGGCATGGTCCTCGACGCGGCTCGGTCGAGCATCGCGGCCGCGCTGGGCATCACCCCCGACGAGGTTTTCCTCACCACCTCGGGCCCGACCGCCGTGGGGGTGGGCCTCAGCGGACTGCTGTCCCGCTCCCCTCATCGGCGCGTAGTGGCGTCATCGGTGGAGAGCCTCGCAGTGCTGAGTCCGGCACGGGGTGTGTCCGACGAGGTGGACCTGGTGGCCGTCGATGACGTGGGCCGCGTGCGACTTGCCGACCTGCAGAACGCCTTGGCCGATCCGGCCGGGGTCGTCGCCGTGCAGGCAGCAAACGCGGAGGTGGGCACCCGCCAGCCACTGGCCGAGGTGCACGCTCTCGCCCAGAACGCTGGCGTTCCCCTGCTGGTGCACGCGGTTCAGGTGATCGGACGGGGAAGCACCCCTCAGGACTGGGACGTGCTCGCCGCCTCGGCGCGTGACTGGGGTGGACCGGCTGGCGTGGGCGTGCTCGCGGTGCGCTCGGCAATGCGCTGGACACCGGAGGAGAACCCCGACCGCGGCTGGGTCAGTGGCTTCCCCGACATCGCCGGTGCCGCGTCGGCGGCAACCGCACTGGAGTTGGTGCTGCCCCGTTCGGAGCCAGAGGCCGAGCGTGCCTTCGCGCTGACCTCCCGCATTCGCTCCGAGCTGCCGGCTCTCGCGGAGGGGATCATGGTCGTGGGTGACCCGGTGGACCGCCTTCCGCACATCGTCACGTTCACCTGTGCGGGAGTGACAGGCGAGGTGGTGGTCGACGAGTTGAGCCGCCGAGGGATCAGCGTGGCGAGCGGATCCGCCTGCACGTCGGACGTGCGCATGCCCAGCCAGGTCCTCGCAGCCATGGGCGTTCGCTCCGATGCCTCCATCCGGGTGTCATTGCCGTTCGCATGCACCGAGGCGACGGTCGATCAGTTCCTGACCGCCTTCCCCGATGCCCTGGCATCCGCGCGATCAGGCCTGGCGTAGCCGCTGGCCGTCAGGCTTCCTCAGGATCCGCATCGGGGCCCAGCGCGGCCGGCAGGTGCACGGCTCGCTGGAGTCGGATCAGGTACTCGTCGCGAGGAATCTCCCGGACTCCCAGCGTGGCGAGGTGCTCGGTGCACCATTGGACGTCGAGCAGCCGCTCGTCCGTCGCACCGACGCGAAGTCGCTCCACGAGTGCGACAAGCGCCGCTTTGGAAGCATCTGGGACGCGATGGAACATCGACTCCCCCGCGAACAGGCCACCGACTTCGATTCCGTACAGACCTCCGACGAGTGCCCCCTCCTGCCACACCTCGATCGAGTGCGCCCAGCCGAGCTCGTGCAGCCGCGTGTAGGTGGCCAGGAACTCGTCGGTGATCCATGCCCCTTCCTCCCGACCCTCGGCGCAGGCGCGCATGACCCCAGGGAAGTCAGCGTCGAGGGTGAACGTGAAGCGCCGGATGGACTTGCGCAGCGATCGACTGATCCGCAGATCGTCGAGCTCGAGGACGCCGCGAGGATCCGGTGACCACCAGGCCAGATCGCCGGTCTGCAGATGCATGGGAAACAACCCGCGCTGATAGGCCGCTAGCACGGTCGAGGGCTCCAGATCAGCCCCGACGGCGACAACATCCTCACCCGGCATGGCCCGTGCGGGGTCGGGCAGATCCCACTGGGTCGGCCCGGGCGAGATCGGCACGGGAGATCTCACTGCCGCAAGGCTAAGGACGCGGGCAGACCACGTGCGGCTCGACATCTGCCGCCGCGTCATCGCCGTAGGTTCGGGCCATGCGCTCAAGGAAGTGCGAGCGCGCCAGCTCGTACTCCTGCGTGCCGACCGTCTCGATGACGTAGGTCGCCACGAGTGCACCGAGTTGAGCTGACCGCTCGTCGCTCAATCCCCATGACTGGCCGCTGAGGTACCCGGCCCGGAAGGCATCACCCACCCCGGTGGGGTCGGCCTTGCGATCCTCCTCGGCAACAGTGACGTTCACGGGTGCCTCACCGCGGCGCTCCACGCGCGCCCCATCGCCACCGAGCGTGGTGATCCGGACTTCGACCATCGCGTTGAGATCCGCGTCGGTCCACCCCGTCTTCTGCTGGATCAGCGCCGACTCGTACTCGTTCGTGAACAGGAAGGCAGCGCCCTCCACCAGGGGAACGATCTCCTCGCCACTCATGCGCGCGAGCTGCTGGGACGGGTCGGCGGCAAAGGGGTAGCCGCGGAAGCGGCACTCCTCGGTGTGGCGCAGCATCGCCTCAGGATCATTGGCACCGATGAGCACGACGTCGGCCTTGCCCACCCGATCGACAACCGGGCGCAGCTCGATGTTCCGCGCCTCCGACATCGCCCCCGGATAGAAGGAGGCGATCTGGTTCTGCTCGCTGTCGGTCGTGCACACGAACCGAGCCGTGTGCCGGGAGTCCGATACGTGCACGCCGCTGGTGTCGACGTTGTGCCTTTGCAGCCACGACTCGTAGTCGGCGAAATCCGGACCCACCGCGCCCACGAGCACCGGCCGATGCCCCAGGCACCCCATGCCGAAGGCGATGTTCGGCGCCACTCCCCCACGGCGGACCTCGAGCTCCTCCACCAGGAAGGACAAGGACACCTTGTCGAGCTTGTCGGCGACGAGCGAGTCGGAGAACCGACCCGGGAACGTCATCAGGTGATCGGTCGCGATGGATCCGGTGATGAGAACAGCCACGTTGAGGGAGCCTAGCGGGGTAGGCGACGAAGCCTCGCGCGAAAGGCGACGACCGCCGGAAACATGTCCGGCGGTCGTCATGAGTCAGTCAGGAGATCGACCTTTGTGGACGGGCCGATCCGCGATCACGCAGCGGTCAGTGGAAGGAGTCTCCACAGGCGCAGGATCCGCCGGCGTTCGGGTTGTCGATCGTGAAGCCCTGCTTCTCGATCGTGTCGACGAAGTCGATGGTCGCCCCTGAGAGGTACGGGGCGCTCATGCGGTCGGTGACCACGGCGACGCCGTTGAAGTCCTTGATGACGTCCCCATCGAGGGAGCGATCGTCGAAGAAGAGCTGGTAGCGCAGTCCTGAGCAGCCGCCCGGCTGAACAGCAACCCGCAGGGAGAGGTCGTCGCGACCTTCACTGTCCAGAAGTGCCTTCACCTTTGACGCGGCGCCATCGGTGAGAAGAAGGCCGTCCGTGGTGGTGGCCTCGGTGGTGGCCTCGGTGGTGGTGTCTGCCGACATGGGTAAAGCCTCTCGGGTCGGTGGTGCGATCACTTAGCCGTGCTCTGGTGTCAACGCCATGTTGACCGTGTGCATTCCCAGATTCTCACACTTACGCGGCGTGCGCGAGGGGGTGGTCGTGTCGGATGCGACACTATGACGCATGGCGCAACCCTTCACCGAGCCTGAGCCCACCCCGCTGGCCCTGCTGCTCCTCGGCCACGAATCCGATCCCGACACCGAGGCTGGGGTCCTCTGCCCCGGCGATCTGCCAGCGCCCTCGGACCCCGACCTCGTCGAACGCGCCCGTGCCGCCAAGTCAGCGCTCGGCGATCGCGTCTTCATCCTCGGCCACCACTACCAGCGCGATGAGGTCATCGAGTTCGCCGACGTCACGGGCGACTCGTTCAAGCTCGCCCAGCAGGCTGCGGCCCATCCTGAGGCGGAGTTCATCGTCTTCGAGGGTGTCCATTTCATGGCCGAGAGCGCCGACATCCTGACCGACGATCACCAGCAGGTCGTGCTTCCCGATCTCGCGGCCGGCTGCTCCATGGCCGATATGGCGTCCATCGCGCAGGTGGAGGAGTGCTGGGCCGTCCTCGAGGACATCGGAGTCGCCGACGTCACGGTGCCCATCACATACATGAACTCCACGGCTGCCATCAAGGCCTTCACGGGCCGACACGGCGGATCCGTGTGCACCTCGAGCAATGCGGAGCGGTCACTGACCTGGGCATACGAGCGCGGGGAGAAGGTGCTGTTCCTCCCCGATCAGCACCTAGGGCGCAACACTGCCGTTCGCGACCTCGCCATGAGCCTCGACGACTGCGTCGTCTACAACCCGCTGAAGCCCCGGGGTGGGCTGACCGACGACGAGCTCCGCGATGCCCGAGTCATCCTGTGGCGCGGTCACTGCTCGGTGCACGGGCGCTTCACCGCCGACTGCGTCGATGAGGTTCGCGAGCGCGTCCCGGGAGTGACCGTCATCGTGCATCCGGAGTGCTCATACGAGGTGGTCGAGAAGGCCGATGCCGTCGGCTCCACTGAGAAGATCATCTCCACCATCGAGGCAGCAGAGCCCGGCACTGCCTGGGCGATCGGGACCGAGCTCAACCTCGTCAAGCGACTGGCCCTCGCCCACCCGGACAAGGAGATCGTCTACCTGGACCGAACGGTGTGCTTCTGCTCGACGATGAATCGCATCGATCTTCCCCACCTGGTGTGGGCGCTGGAATCGCTCGTCGAGGGGACGGTGCCCAACCGCATCACCGTGGATCCTGACACCGCGCACTGGGCCAAGGTGGCGCTGGATCGCATGCTGGCCCTTCCCGGGCCCTCGGTCACGAAGGACTGAAGGCGCTCACAGGCCTGGGGCGCCCCAGATGGCGAACCACCGGGAGAGATCGGGCTCGATCGGCAGTTCGCTCGCCAGCAGGTCACGCACCGTGAGCTCGAGCACGTTGTCGCGCGCGTCCGTCCCCGTCGGGGCGAAGGGGTAGAACGTGCCGCGCTTGTACAGGTACACCAGCGCAAGCTCGCGCCCGTCAGGATCACGGAACGAGGCCTGCGAGCACAGCAGTTGCGGACCGAACCCGGCCTCGACAAGCGAGACGTTGACCGCATGGAGGTCCGTCACGACGCCGGGCAGATCAGCGGGCTCGGTGCGCACGACCAGCCAGGTGAAGCCGAACTCGTCCTGCTGCAGTTCCACCGGCGGACCGCCGTCGGCATCCAGCAGGCTCCGCACCTCCGCCTCCACATCCGCGAAGGCCCGCCCCTCCGGCGCCCGGAACGCCACCGAGCCGCGTCCCGTGGGCAGCAGGTCCATGCTCACCTGAAGGGAGATCGCTGCGTTCGGCAGCGCGAACAGCGCGTCGAGATCGGGCTTGACCGCCTTGCGTCGGCCCAGTACCGCGTCGAGGAATCCCACGACTGCCCTACCGCTCGCCGAGCTCGGCCGAGATGCGTGCGAGCTGTGCCAGTCGCTTCTCCAAGGACGGATGCGTGGACATGATCGACTCGAGGCTGAAGCCGCCACCGCGTGCAAACGCCGGGGCGAAGGCGAAGGAGCTCACTGGCTCCATCTGCCGCAGGTCACGTGTGGGAATCGATGCCATGTCGCCGGAGATCTTCTGCAGCGCACGAGCAAGTGCAGATGGCCGCCCGGTCAGCAGGGCCGCGCCACGATCAGCCCCCAGCTCTCGGTAGCGCGAGAGCGCGCGCATGAGGATGTAGGAGATGAAGTAGACGATCACACTCACGACCATGACGACCATGAAGATCACGGCCGTGTTCTGGTCGCGGTTGCGACCCATGCTCGACCACATGACGCTGCGCGCCATGAACCCGGCGAGGATCGCGGTGAAGGACGCGACAGTCATGACCGTGACGTCGCGATGGGCGACGTGCGACAGCTCGTGTGCCAGCACGCCCTCGAGCTCCTCCTGATCGAGTCGCTTGAGCAACCCGGTGGTCACGACGATCACCGAACGGCTCGGTGTCCGTCCCGTGGCGAAGGCATTCGGGACGTCGCTGTCGGCGATGCCGATGCGTGGCTTGTCCATGTCGGCCATCGCGCAGACTCGATCAACCAGAGCGTGCAGCTGGGGGGCTTGCTCGGGGGTGACGACCACGGCACGCATGGCTGACATCGCGAGGGAGTCGCTGAACCACCACTGCGCGAAGAGCATGCCGCCGCTGATGGCCAGAATGAACCAGGCGTTGAACCCCAGAGACATCAGCAGGGCGGCGAGCACGACGTACAGGAGGCCGATACCGAACAGCGTGCCCGTCATCCGAACGGACAGGCCGCGATCGCTTCCATAGCGCGTCTTCGCCACAACGCCCTTCCCACACGAACCACGCGTTCATGCACTCGTGATGACGTCTGGAACCTACCCTCGGTTCCGCGTCAGCACCTCACGGACGGTCACCGCCAGCAGATGTGGGTCGGTGAGCATCACACAATGGTCGCCCGGCAGACGGATCAATTCGCCTCGGGCCTTGGCTGCGAACGTCATAGACGACTCCTCCGGGAAGGTCCGATCGTTCTCCATGAGGATGTAGCTGACGTCGCCCACCAATGACTCGGCCCCCACGGTTGCGGGCTGGAGGTACGGTCCGAAGGGTTGCGGCGTGAGGCGGTCATAGACCTGCTGAGCACGCTCAAGCGACAGGCTCGGGAAGAATCGGGCATAGGCGTTCGCGAAGTCGGGCAGGAGTGAGTTGTCGCCCGAGGCCTTGGCCATGGCGTAGTACGACGGTCGTCGATCCTCGGGAATGGCGTCGATGCCGCGCTCCCCCTTCGACAGCACCACGGCCGCGACGAACACGACCGCTCCCACCCGATCGGGACGCGCCGCGGCCACCGCGGGAAGCACCATGCCCCCAATCGAGTGGCCCAGAAGGGTGACTTCGCCACCGGGAACAGTATCGATCAGGCGCGTGATCGAGGCGACTGAGTCGTCCAGGCGAAGGTCTGCTCGTGCGGACCCATCAGCACCGCAACCTGGGAGATCCAGCGCCACCGACGGCACGTCAGCAAGCGCTGGCGAGGCACGCACGTCATCCCAGCACCACGCCCCGTGAGAACCCCCGTGTACGAGAACAAGGGTGTCCGCCATGCGCGTTGATCCGGTCGGCAGCGCCTACTGCTCGATCTGTCCCTTGCCCCCGCTGGACCCGAGCTCACGCTTCATCGCCTCGAGCTGGGTGTTGACGTCGTTCTCGCTCGCCATGCGCTCGAGTTCGACCGTGATGTCGTCCTTGCCCACCCCAGTGACATCCGTAAGCGCACCGCTGGTGACCAGTTCATCGATGGCTCCGGCTCGAGCCTGCATCTGGGCCGTCTTGTCCTCGGCTCGCTGCACGGCCAGCCCGACATCGCCCAACTCGCTGGAGATCCCGGCGACGGCCTCGCCGATCTTGGTCTGCGCCTCAGCCGCGGAGTAGGTGGCCTTGATGGTCTCCTTCTTGGTGCGGAAGGCCTCCACCTTGGACTGCAGCTGCTGGGCCGCGACAGTGAGCTTCTCCTCCTGCTCCTGAAGTGTGGCCAGCTGGCCCTGGAGGTCGGCGATCTGCACATGCAGACCGCTGCGTCGAGTGAGCGCCTCCCGGGCCAGATCCTCGCGACCGCCGGCGAGGGCTGCCTTCGCCTGCTCCTCCAGCTTGGCCTCCTGCTGGGCCAGGCCCTGAATCTGCAGTTCGAGGCGCTTCCGACTGGTCGCGACGTCTGCGACACCGCGCCGGACCTTCTGGAGGAGCTCCAGCTGCTTCTCGTACGAGTAGTCGAGCGTCTCGCGCGGATCCTCCGCGCGGTCGAGAGCCTTGTTTGCCTTGGACTTGAAGATCAGAGTGAATCGCTGCCACAGACCCATGGCGGAAGACCTTTCCTCGACGACGGTGTGACCAGCCTAACTGGCATTCGAGCATTCCTCAGGTGCTGACCCTTCCCGACCCACCCCGTCCTCGCCACGAACCAACTAGGCTGACGCATCATGTTCGGACGCCAGCAGACCCCCGCTCCCGACGACTCGACACCCGCCCCCGGTGACGAGGGCGTCGAAGACTCGCGCGCGCCCAAGGGCCGGCCTACGCCCTCCCGCAAGGAGGCCGAGGCTGCCCGCAAGCAGCAGCTCAAGGTTCCCAAGGATCCCAAGGCCGCAAAGAAGGCCGCGCGTGAGCGGGATCGAGCAGAGCGCACCCGCGCTCGTGCAGGGATGATGGCTGGCGACGAGCGCTATCTCCCGCCTCGCGATCAGGGTCCGGCGAAGGCGTTCACCCGCGATTTCGTCGACTCGAGGTTCACTGTCGCGGAGTTCTTCATCTTCGTGGCCATCGCGGTTCTGGTACTCGGTTTCGTCCGAAATCCAGCGGTTCAGTCGTTCGTGTCTCTGGCGTTCTTCGCCTTCACCGCTGTCATCGCGATAGATACAACGATCCTCCTCGTCACCTTGAACCGACGCGCCGCCAAGGAGTTCCCCGAGAAGTCCGACCGACGCGGCATCACCCTGTACGCAGTACTGCGTGCACTTCAGCTGCGTCGTCTTCGCGTCCCACCCCCCAAGGTCAAGCGCGGAGGCCAGCCGGTGGAGCGCCGATGACTACGTGGAGCTGGCGCTACGAGCGCATAGACGGAACCGAGCCCGACCCGGCACGCTCTCAGACCTTTCCGACCCAGTCCGATGCGGAAACGTGGATCGGCGAGTCCTGGAAGGAACTGCTCGATGCGGGCGTCGACAGCGTCGTGCTGCTGGAGGAGGAGAACGAGGTCTACGGGCCGATGTCACTCCACCCACAGAGCTGACGCCCATCACGATCACCTTCATCGGCGCGCCGTGCACCGGCACCTTTGACACTGACCTCTCGCACATGGTCAGATGCGCTCACAACTGAAAACCACTCGTTCGACGTCCAGGGGAAGTCCGGTGCGAATCCGGCGCTGTCCCGCAACCGTGTTCCCTTCGGGGAGAGTCGGAGCACCTGGCGAACGCGAGCGGCTCCATCCGTCGAGGTAACGGGACGGGAGCTCGGGTCTCCACCCAGCCGTCCCCGATTGCGAACAGCATCGGGGATTTCTCATCGGAGATGCGCGCCTTCCTCACCGGCACCGCTCATCCAGAAGGAAGCGCATGTCTCTCGCATCAATGCGCGTCGCCCCACGACGTCGCACCACCATCATCGCCCTGGCGGCGTCCGCCGTCGTAGCGATCGGTGGCATCACGGCACCCGCCGCATCGGCGGCCCCCAGTTCCACCTCGGGCCTGTACGGGTCCGCCGATCCCACCTACGACGGCGTCTATCGCCAGTCCCTTGGACTCATGGGTCTGGCGGCCGTGGGCCGCACGCCCGACTCCTCGGCGATCACCTGGCTGCTCGACCAGCAGTGCAAGGACGGCTCCTTTCAGGCCTATCGGGCCGATCTCTCTGAGCCATGCGGCACCCCCGACCCTGAGAACTACAGCGGCCCGGACATGAATTCGACCGCCATGGCCTACATGTCACTCATGTCGTTGGACGACTCCCGACTGAACCTGCCCAACCGACTCACCAATCGCATCGTGGATGCAGTCGAGGCATCGCTGGAGTACCTCACGGCCAATCAGTTGTCGAATGGTGGCTGGCCGTACTACGCAGGAGGGGCAGCCGACGCCAACTCCACCGGATTGGCCGCAGCAGCTCTGCGCACCCTCGACTTCCAGTTCCGTCCGCAACTGGCCAAGGCGTCGCGCTTCCTCGGGCGCCTCTCGGGGGAGTGCAGCGCCGGCGGTGGCTTCGCCTACCAGGCGGGCAACGCCGTCGATCCCATGGCCAGCGCCCAGGGAACTCTCGGAATCGTCGGATCCCTGCCCGTCGAGAGGAAGCTGCCCAAGGCGGCTGCCGCCGCGCCATGCGCCAACACCGCCAAGGCCAAGGGCCTGAGCTACCTCAACACGGGTCTGTCCACCACGGGCCTGCTCCCCTCGGCCTACGGCGATGGACCGGACTACCAGAGCACGGCGTTCGCCGTGCTCGATCTGGCACAGGCGCGGCAAGGTCGCACCGCGATCGCCAAGGGCACATCGGCGCTCGCTGCCAACGCCAAGGACTTCGTGTCCGGGTCAGGGGCCACGAGCCCCGCTGCCGCGGGCCTGCTGCTGATGGTTGCCGAGGCGACGGGCCGCTCGCCCAAGGCCTTCGGTGGGATGAACATGATCAGCAGCCTCACCAGCTCGATGCGCAGGTAGTAGGCATGCGCACCCGCATCGTCGTCGGCGTCGTGGCCCTGGTGGCCGCGGCGCTGGCGGCGACTGCGGGTGCATCGCTCGCCCACGCCTCCGCCTACCGCTACTGGACGTATTGGACGGTCACGGACGGTGCGTGGGTCTTCGCTCCTTCCGGACCGGCGTTTCGGATTCCCGCTGACGACACCGTCGAGGGATGGCGTTTCTCGGTCACTTCGGATGACGCCTCAAGTGACGACGCACCTCGGCCGCAGCCCGACTTCGACGCGGTGTGCGCGGACGCCACTGAGAAGGCCGACATGAAGCGCATCGCCCTGGTCGTCGACTACGGAGAGCAGGCCATCGCCCCGGCAGGACAGCAGGCTCCTGAATCGTTCGCGACGTGCGTTGTCATCGATGACTCTGCGACCGGCTACGACGTGCTCCGATCCGTCGGCGATGTCCGAACAGACAACGGCCTCATCTGCGGCGTGGGCGGCTACCCCACTGATGAGTGCGCACCTCTGATCGACGAGGCGGAGCAGCAGCGCATCTCCGATGCTGCGGCCACGGTGGTGACCAGCGCCTCGGGTGATGAGAACCCCACGGCGTCTCCGCCTCCCCAGGCCGCGGGATCGGCTGACGACAGCGGCTCCCCCCTGCCGACCCTGCTCTTCGCTGGAGCCCTGGCCGCCGGGGCCCTCATCTGGTTGATCGTGCGCCAGCGATCACGGCGCATCCAGTCCGGCGGGGTGGACTTCCATGGGTGACGCACGGTGGCTGCATCCGGGCGCCTGGTGGATCTGGGCGCTCGGAATGGCGGCGGCGGCCAGTCGCACTACCAATCCCCTGCTCCTGATCGCACTCATCGCGGTTGCCGCCCTGGTCGTGCAGGCCCGTCGTCCCGATGCGCCCTGGGGGCGATCCTTCCGCTTCTTCCTGCAGCTCGGGCTGATCGTCATCGTGGTGCGCATGGCAGTGCAGGTGCTGCTGGTGTCGTCCGTGGGAACGACCACCATCCTCGACCTGCCCGGTATCACCCTGCCGGAGTGGCTCGCCGGCATCCGGATCGGTGGCGACGTTCGCCTCGAGTCACTGCTCATGGGCTTCTACGACGGACTCCGGCTGGCCACCATCCTCATCTGCATCGGTGCAGCGAACTCACTCGCATCGCCCACTCGATTGCTGAAGTCCGTTCCGGCGGGCCTGTACGAACTCGGCGTCAGCATCGTCGTGGCATTGACCTTCACCCCGCAGCTGGTGGCAGATGTCGAACGACTCAAGACCGCTCGTCGACTTCGCGGCCGCCGCACAACCGGCCCCCGCGCGATCGCGGCAGCCGCCATCCCCGTGCTCGAGGGAGCGCTGGAGCGATCGGTGACCCTCGCCGCCGCCATGGACTCGCGCGGTTACGGGCGACGCGGACCGGAGTCGGCGCGCCGCCGCCGGGGCACCACGGGGCTGCTGCTGCTCGGACTCGTCGCCGCCTGCATCGGCACCTACGGGCTCGTCTCCGCCGGGTCACCTGCGCTCATGGGGCTTCCGCTCCTCGTCCTGGGCCTCGGCAGCGCTGTCGGCGCCGTCGTCTGGTCCGGACGATCGCAGGTGCGCACCCGCTATCGCCCCGATCCGTGGTCGCTGCCCGAGTGGCTGGTCTCCGCGGCCGGAGTCACGGTGGCCGGGATCTTCACCGTGGCAGCGTGGTCCGGTACGTCGGGCATGGTCGCCTCGTTCGATCCTCCGACCTGGCCGAGCCTGCCGCTTGCCGCCCTCGTCGGGGTGGCCATCGCCGCCACCGCGGCCGTCACTGCGCCACCCCTGCCCCGAAGCATGCGCATGCAGCGCGAACTCGTGGAGGTGGGCGCATGATCGAGTTCGACGACGTGACCATCACGTATGCCGACCAGAGCGCCCCGGTCCTCGCTAATGTCAACCTGCGCATCCCCGAGGGAGAACTCGTCCTCGTGGTCGGGCGCACGGGCAGTGGGAAGTCGACTCTGCTGAGTGCCGTGAATGGCCTGGTCCCGCACTTCACTGGTGGCACGCTGCAGGGAAGAGTCCTCGTGGACGGGCGGGACACCGCTCATCACGCGCCGCGCGATCTCGCGGATCTCGTGGGCGTGGTGCCGCAGGATCCGATGAGTGGTTTCGTCACCGACACCGTCGAGGATGAACTCGCCTACGGCATGGAATGCCTGGGCCTTGCCCCCGACATCATGCGCCGACGCGTGGAGGAGACCCTCGATCTTCTCGGCTTGGCCGACATTCGCCAGCGCCCGTTGCGCACGCTGTCGGGCGGTCAGCGTCAACGTGTCGCCATTGGCGCCGTGCTCGCGGCACATCCCCGCATCCTCGTGCTCGACGAGCCGACATCAGCGCTCGATCCCGGTGCCGCGGAGGAGGTGCTCGCCGCCCTCCAGCGTCTCGTTCACGATCTCGGCGTCACCGTCCTCATGGCCGAGCATCGGCTCGAGCGGGTGGTGCAGTACGCCGATCAGGTGATCATCGTTCCCGGAGGTGGAGCGCCCGTCATTCAAGGGTCGCCGGCGGAGGTCATGCAGCATGCACCCATCGCACCTCCGGTCGTCGAGCTCGGACGTCTGGCCGGCTGGGATCCCATGCCGCTGTCGGTCCGCGATGCGCGGCGCGCTGCCGGCTCGCTACGGGACCTGCTGGTCGGTCAGCAGCCACGCCTGCGGGTCGTGACCGACTCCCGCGTCGAGACCGTGCGCACGTCTCGCCTCGGTGTTCGCTACGGCAGTCATCCGGCGCTGCGCGGTGTGGACATCACGATCCATGACGGCGAAATCGTTGCGCTGATGGGTCGCAACGGTGCCGGCAAGTCGACGCTCCTCAATGCCCTCGTCGGCGTTGGTCCGACGCGCACCGGAGATGTGCTCATCAAGGACCGCGACCCGGCGGCGCTCGGCGATGCCGAGCTCATCGACACGGTGGGACTTGTTCCGCAGGAGCCTGCCGACCTGCTCGAGGCGACCAGCGTGGCGGAGGAGTGCCGCATTGCTGACCGGGACGCCCGCTGCGAGCCCGGGACCACCCGCGCTCTGCTTGCACTGATGGCTCCGGAGATCCTTGACGGCACTCACCCACGCGACCTCTCTGAAGGGCAGCGGCTGCTGTTGGTGCTCTGCCTCATCCTCGCGGCTCGACCACCGCTCCTGCTGCTCGATGAGCCAACTCGCGGACTCGACTACCCGACCAAGACACGACTCGCACGCGTCCTGGCGGATCTCGCCGCTGCTGGCCACGCCATCGCCCTCGCCACGCACGACGTCGAACTCGTGGCTGAGATCGCCGATCGGGTGATCATTCTGGCCGAGGGCGAGGTGGTTGCCGACGGCTCGACGTCCGACGTCGTGATGTCCTCCCCCATGTTCGCCCCGCAGGTGTCCAAGATCCTCTCGCCGCAGGAATGGCTCACCGTCGGGCAGGTGGAGCATGCACTCGCCCACCTGCCTGAGCCGGAGGTGGACGCCGGATGACCATCGCACCTGAAACTCCTCGCGTTGCCAGCACTCCGCGCTCTGACGTCCGTGCAGTCCGACTCGGAACCACCTCACGCGTGGCCATTGCACTAGCGTCCGCCGTCGGCGTGATCGCCTTCGTCTGGCCATTCGTGGCCGCTCCCGGTTCGACGGCCGTCGCCCATGCCACGGACGCTCCGCTGCTCTTCGCCGTGGTCGTTCCCATCCTCGTCATCGTCGTCCTCGCTCAGGTGAGCGACGGCGGCATGGACGCCAAGTCGATCGCCATGCTCGGGGTGCTCAGCGCAGTCATCTCGGCCCTTCGGCCCCTCGGTGGCGGAACTGCGGGAATCGAGCCGATCTGGGTCATCCTCATCCTCGGTGGTCGCGCCCTCGGGCCGGGGTTCGGTTTCAGCCTCGGCGCCATCAGCCTGTTCGCCTCTGCCTTGATCACCGGAGGAGTCGGACCGTGGCTTCCCTTCCAGATGCTGGCAGCGGCGTGGGTGGGGCTTGGGGCCGGACTCCTCCCCCGACGAGGCTGGAGTGGAATGCGCGAACTCGCGATGCTCGCCGGTTATGGCGCCGTCGCCAGCCTGGTCTACGGCTTCCTGATGAACCTGTGGTTCTGGCCCTTCACCACCAATCTGCCCGAGCAGGTGGCATACATCGCGGGCGCTCCGGTAACCGAGAACCTCCTGTCATGGCTACGGTTCTGCATCATGACGTCGCTGGGCTATGACATTCCCCGTGCGCTGCTGACGGTGGTCCTCATCCTGGTCGCCGGACGCCCGATCCTCATCGCCCTGCGTCGAATGTCGCGCAAGGCGGCGTTCGAGGCACCGGTGCGCTTCGAGTCCGCGGGCAACGGATCATGACGGCTGAGATCCCCGAGGCCCTCGCCGCCATCCTCGAGCGGATCGCTCCGCTCGGTGACAGCCCCGGCGATGTGTCTGATCCTTCCCGCAACGAAGCGCTGACGGGCGAGCTGGCCGATCTCGACCTCTGGTGGCGGCGCATAAACACGTCCGCGCAGGTCCAGGAGGTCGTTCTGCGTCCGTCTGGCGCCGATCCGATGGACTGCCTGATGACCGGAATCGAGCAGGCCGAGCGCGCCGTGGACTCCGGGGCGAACCTGCTGATCCCCGCGGTGGCGGCCTCACAACAGGTGAGCGCCCGAACCATCATCGCGCTGCTCACCAAGTCAGATGCGTCGTCCGTTCTCGGTCAGCCCGCGGGGATGACCGACCAGTCATGGATGGATCGGTGCGCACAGATTCGCGATGAGGCCGCTGGCCTGCGCGAATCGATCGGTGAACCTCTGCAGCTGCTCGTGCGGCTGGGCGCCGAAGGCATCGCGGGAGCCGTGGGCGTACTGCTCGCCGGAGCCGCGCGAGCCACGCCCTGTCTGATCGACGGGACGGACACCTGGGCCGCCGCCCTCATCGCTGACCGACTCAACCACCGAGCCCGCCAGTGGTGGAGATCGTCCACGTCGTCCCTGGACCCGGCGTGGACCGCTGCCCGCGAGCGCATCGATCTCGCACCGGGGCTGCCCCTCGACCTCACCGACGACGCGGGGTGGGGTGCGCAGGCGAACGTCGCACTGCTGCAACTGCTAACGCGCTGAGTGGGCTCCTAGGCCCGAGTGCTCGGCTGCACGAACGGGGGCTTCACAACCCGGAAGCGACTCGCCCGACCTCGCACATCGACCACGACCTCATCGTCAATGGCCACGCTGGTGTCCAGCAGGGCCAGGGCGATTCCCTGCTTGAGAGTCGGCGAGAACGTCCCACTCGTGATCTCACCCACGAGCGGGCCCTCGAGGGCATCACCTGAATCGGAGGGCAGGCGCACCTCCATGTGCGGTCGAGGAATGCCACGTTCGAGCGCGAGCAGCCCTCGAAGACGCCGAGTGGGTCCAGCCTCTCGTTCGGCAACCACGGCATCACGACCGACAAAGGCCGGCTTGTCCCAGCCGACGGCCCAGCTGATCATCGCCTGCACCGGGGTGATCGTCGGGCTGATGTCCTGCCCGTGAAGGGGATACCCCATCTCGGTGCGCAGGGTGTCACGGGCGCCAAGACCGGCCGGGACGACGCCCGCCGCGAGTAGGGCGTCCCACAGATCGACCAGAACCTCGTTCGGCGCGATGAGCTCGTACCCGTGCTCGCCGGTGTAGCCAGTGCGGCACACGACCACCGGTGCGCCCTGCCACGTGGCCATCTCCATCGCCATGTAGTCGTGGTCCGTGGGGAGATCCAGTCCCGCCAAGGCCGCGGCGCTCTGCGGTCCCTGCACCGCGAGGATGCCGTGCGTCAGGTGCTGATCGTCGATGGCGATCTCCGACGGTGCACGATCGCGCAGGGCTGCCGCCACGGTGGCCGCGTTGGAGGCATTGGGAATGACGTAGGCGCCGTCATCGGACCAGCGGTAGACGATGAGATCGTCGACGACGCCACCTGTCTCGTTGAGCAGCATGGAGTACTGCGCCTGGCCAGCAGCGATGCGATCAAGGTCGTTCGCGAGCACCGAGTTCAGCCAGGCGACAGCGCCCGGGCCGTACACGGCGACCTTGCCCATGTGCGACACATCGAAGACCCCGCACGCCTCGCGCACCGCTCCGTGCTCTGCGACCGTGCCGGTGTACTCGATGGGCATGTCCCAGCCGCCGAAGTCGGCCATCTTGGCGCCAGCGGCCAGGTGGCGGGCATGCAGCGGCGTCGTGCGCAGATCAGTCATACGCGAACGCTACTTGGCATCGCGCACGCTGCTCGACATCGCGCCCACAGATAACCTTGCGCCATGCCGACCGTGACCCTCTCCTTGACAGCTCCCGCCACGACGACCACCGACGCCCTCGTGATCGCCCTTGCCCCGGGCAAGGGCAAGAGGCCCGAGGTCGTCAGCCCGGGGTTCACGACCGCCCAGCGCACACGCTTGGCAGACGCACTGGCCGCCGTCGGTGCCACCGGGAAGTCTGGCGACCTCACACGTATCCCCGGCGGCAGCGGTATCAAGGCCTCGCTCGTCGTCGCCGTGGGCACCGGAACGGATGAGCCCACGGCCGAGTCGACGATGCGAGCAGTCGGATCGGCCGTGCGCTCTCTCGCCGGAACCAAGCGCGTCGCGATCTGCCTGCCCGTCGCCGATGACGAGGAGCTGCTGAGCATCGCGCTCGGCGCTCTGCTGGCCGCCTACGACTTCACCGACTTCCGCGGCAAGTCCGGCAAGGATCGACCCGAGCCGGTTCGTGCCATCACTGTGCTGCTGGAGTCCGCACCGAGTGCGGCGCAGAGGCGGGCGATCAAGGACATCGCCATTGTCGCCGACGGGGTGTTCCTCGCTCGTGACCTCGTCAACACCCCGCCGTCCGCACTGCACCCGGTGGAGCTGGCAGCAGCCGCGACGGACTCCGTGGCCGGCTTGCCCGTCAAGGTCAAGGTGTGGGATGTGCCGGCCCTCAAGCGCGCCGGCTGCGGCGGCATTCTGGCGGTAGGCATGGGCTCGGCACATCCTCCGCGTCTCGTGCGCATGGACTATGCGCCCAAGGGAGCCACCGCTCACCTCGCACTCGTCGGCAAGGGCATCACCTTCGACACGGGCGGCATCTCGATCAAGCCCGCTGCCAACATGGATGAGATGAAGGCCGACATGGGCGGCGCCGCCGCGGTGATCGGAGCCGTGCAGACGATCGCCCGACTGGGCCTCCCGATCCGCGTCACGGGCTGGGTGCCCACGGCGGAGAACATGCCGAGCGGAACCGCTCAGCGCCCCGGTGATGTCATCACGATGTTCGACGGCACCACCGTCGAGGTGCTCAACACCGACGCCGAAGGTCGCCTCGTCCTCGCGGATGCCCTCGGCATGGCCGTCGCCGAGAAGCCGGATCTGATCATCGACGCGGCCACCCTCACCGGTGCCCAGCGGATCGCGCTGGGTGCGCGCATTGCCGGAGTCATGGGCAACACCGACGAGGCCCGCGAGCAGGTGTGCTCTGCCGCCGGCAATGCGGGCGAGGCCGTCTGGCCGATGCCGCTGCCTGCTGACCTCCGGGCTGCGCTCGACTCCCCCGTCGCCGACATCGCCAACATCGGCGACCGGCTGGGCGGCATGCTCAGCGCCGGCATATTCCTCAAGGAGTTCATCCCCGCCGATCAGGCATGGGTGCACATGGACATCGCCGGACCGGCCTACAACGAGAAGGCGCCCTACGGATACACCCCGAAGGGCGGGACCGGGGCCGCCGTCCGCACGTTCGTCCAGGTCGCGGCGGAGATGGCTGAGGGGTCGGCCTGACCGTCGAATCCGACGATGGAAGGATGTGCCTCACACCTTCATGACGGACGGGAGCGGTCGACAGTGGCGCATGCAGATCTGGTCATCCTCGGGGGCGGCAGCGGCGGCTACGCCTGCGCACTCCGGGCGGCGGAACTCGGCAAGTCCGTCATCCTCATCGACAAGGACAAGCTCGGTGGCACCTGCCTGCATCGTGGCTGCATTCCCACCAAGGCGCTCCTGCACGCGGCTGAGGTGGCCGACAGTGCGAAGGAGAGCGACTCCTTCGGTGTTCGCGCCACGTTCGAAGGCATCGACATGCCGAAGGTCAACGAGTACCGCGACGGCGTTGTCGGTCGTCTCTACAAGGGTCTCCAAGGCCTGGTGAAGAGTCGCAACGTCACCTTCGTCGAAGGCGAGGGTCGCCTCGTTGCTCCCGACACCGTCGAGGTCAACGGCGAGCGCTACACCGGCACCAATGTCGTTCTCGCCACCGGCTCCTACGCCCGATCACTGCCCGGCCTGGAGATCTCCGGTCGCATCATGACCAGCGACCAGGCCCTCAACCTCGACTACGTGCCCAGCAGCGCGATCGTGCTCGGCGGCGGCGTCATCGGCGTGGAGTTCGCCAGCGTCTGGAAGTCCTTCGGCACCGACGTCACCATCGTCGAGGGCCTCCCCCACCTGGTGCCCAATGAGGACGAGGCCTGCTCGAAGGCCCTCGAGCGCGCCTACCGCAAGCGCGGCATCAACTTCAGTCTCGGTGTGCGGTTCGCCTCCGCGACACAGGACGAGAACGGTGTGCACGTCACGCTTGAGGACGGCACGCAGCTCGACGCCGACCTGCTGCTCGTCGCGGTCGGCCGGGGGCCCAGCACCTCCGGCATGGGCTACGAGGAGCAGGGCGTCGCCATGGAGCGAGGCTGGGTGCTCGTCGACGATCGCCTGCGCACCAACGTCCCAGGCGTGTTCGCCGTTGGCGACATCACGCCCGGCCTGCAACTCGCGCACCGTGGGTTCCAGCACGGCATCTTCGTCGCTGAGGAGATCGCCGGCCTCAACCCGGCCGTCATCGCGGACGTCAACATCCCGCGCGTCACCTACTGCGAGCCCGAGGTCGCCAGCGTCGGACTCACCGAGGTCGAAGCCCGCGAGCAGCATGGCAACAACGTCGCGGTGTACGAGTACAACCTCGGCGGCAACGGCAAGAGCCAGATCCTCGGCACCGCCGGCTTCATCAAGCTCGTCCAGCTCACTGACGGGCCGGTCATCGGCATCCACATGGTCGGTTCGCGGGTCGGCGAGCAGATCGGCGAGGCGCAGCTGATCGTGAACTGGGAGGCTCATCCCGAGGATGTCGCCACCTTGATCCACGCCCACCCCACCCAGAACGAGGCGCTGGGCGAGGCACACCTCGCACTCGCCGGCAAGCCCCTGCACGCCCACGCATGACGATCTTCGTCCGCTGCCCACAAGGCTCTGCGGACGACTGAGACGAAGGAGCACCGCCCATGTCGGTCAACGTCACGATGCCCGCTCTCGGGGAGAGCGTCACTGAGGGCACCGTCACCCGCTGGCTCAAGGCCGTCGGCGACACCGTCGCCGTGGACGAGCCGCTGCTCGAAGTCTCCACCGACAAGGTCGACACCGAAATCCCCAGCCCCGTCGCCGGCGTCCTGCTGAGCATCCAGGCCGACGAGGACGCCACCGTCGAGGTCGGCGCCGTACTCGCCACCATCGGGGAAGCTGCCGAGGCCAGTGCCCCGGCAGCTCCGGCCCCCGCCGCCGAGCCTGCTCCTGCTGCGGCCGCTGCCGAGCCTGCTCCTGTTGCACCCGCTGCAGCGCCGGCCGGCCCAGCCTCTTCGGCTGACACCACTCCGGTGCTCATGCCGGCTCTGGGAGAGAGCGTCACTGAGGGCACCGTCACCCGCTGGCTCAAGGCCGTCGGCGACACCGTCGCCGTGGACGAGCCGCTGCTCGAAGTCTCCACCGACAAGGTCGACACCGAAATCCCCAGCCCCGTCGCCGGCGTCCTGCTGAGCATCCAGGCCGACGAGGACGCCACTGTCGAGGTCGGCGCCGTACTCGCCACCATCGGCTCCGCTTCGGCAGCACCCGCAGCCCCGGCGCCTACTCCCGCTCCCCCGACTCCCGCTCCCCCGACTCCCGCTGCCGCGGCACCTGCCGCCGCGACGCCTGCCGCACCCGTGGCGGCTGCGGCACCCGTGGACAACGCCGACTCCTACGTCACGCCACTCGTGCGACGCCTCGCCACCCAGCACGGTGTCGATCTGGCAACCGTGAAGGGCACCGGGGTCGGCGGCCGAATCCGCAAGTCCGATGTGCTGCAGGCGGCCATCGACATGAAGCCCGCCGCGGCTGCTTCGCCAGCTCCTACCCCCCCGGCCACTGGCACCACGGCCTCTGGCGCCCCGGCGACCGCTGCTCCCGCGACCACCACCTCTGCTCCAGCAGCGGGTGCCCTTCGTGGCAGCACGGAGAAGATGAGTCGCCTGCGCAAGGTGATCGCCGAGCGCATGGTCGAGTCCCTGCAGGTCTCAGCTCAGCTCACCACGGTGGTCGAGGTCGATGTCACGCGCATCGCCCAGCTGCGGGCGCGCTTCAAGGGGGAGTTCTCGGCACGCGAGGGAGTCAATCTCTCCTTCCTGCCGTTCTTCTGCAAGGCGGCCATCGAGGCTCTCAAGCAGTTCCCGCAGGTCAACGCCTCTATCGACATGGCTGCTGGAACAGTCACCTACCACGAGGCTGAGCATCTGGGTATCGCCGTCGACAGCGAGCGGGGTCTCCTCGTTCCCGTCATTCGTGATGCGGGCGACCTCAACATCGCCGGTCTCGCACGTCGCATTGCCGACCTCGCCGACCGCACTCGCACCAACAAGCTCTCACCCGATGAGCTCAGCGGTGGCACCTTCACCGTGACCAACACCGGCAGCCGCGGGGCGCTGTTCGACACGCCGATCATCAACCAGCCGCAGGTCGCGATCCTCGGCACCGGGGCCGTCGTCAAGCGACCCATCGTCGTCTCCGACGGCACCGGTCAGGACGTCATCGCCATCCGTTCAATGGTCTACCTCGCCCTCACCTACGACCACCGCATTGTCGACGGTGCCGACGCCGCGCGGTTCCTCAGCGCGATCAAGTCTCGCCTCGAGGACGCCTCCTTCGAAGCCGAACTGGGTCTGTGAGCATCCCGATGCAGCCGCAGGCGTGAACCGAGAGTGCGGGCTCCACTGAGGCGCGAGATGCTACTGACATGAAGATCGCCGTCACCGGAGCCTCAGGGCTCATCGGATCAGCCCTCGTGCCACACCTGCGTGGCTCCGGCCACGACGTCATGCGCCTGGTGCGTCGCCCCGCCGCATCCGTCGACGAGATCTCCTGGGATCCCCGTTCCGGCAGCGTGGACCTCACTCGACTCGAGGGCACCGATGCCGTGATCCACCTGGCCGGCGCCGGCGTGGGCGACCATCGCTGGACCGATGCCTACAAGCGCGAAATCCTCGACAGTCGCGTCGACGGCACGCACACCATCGTCACGGCGATGACGGCCCTCGAGAAGAGGCCCGCCGTTCTCGTGTCCGCATCCGCCATCGGCTGGTACGGCGATACCGGTGATCGTCCGGTCGACGAGTCTGCACCCGCAGGCACGGGCTTTCTCGCCGATGTCGTGCGGGCATGGGAGGCAGCGGCCGGCCCCGCTGCTGCGGCCGGTATCCGAGTAGTGCACCCGCGCACCGGCCTCGTGGTGTCAAGCAAGGGTGGCGCCTGGGCCCGTATGCTTCCGCTTTTCAAGGCAGGCCTCGGGGGGAAGCTCGGCAGCGGACGCCAGTACTGGTCCTGGATCTCGTTGCGCGATGAGATTCGCGCGCTGGTCTTCCTGCTCGAGAACGAGGCGCTGTCCGGGCCCGTGAACCTCACTGCTCCCACCCCCCTGACCAATGCTGAGGTCACGTCGATCATGGGCACGGTCCTGCATCGACCAACACTGCTGCCGGCACCCGCCTTTGCATTGAAGGCCGCGCTCGGAGAGTTCTCCACGGAGGTGCTCGGCAGTGCACGCGTGATCCCATCGGTGCTCGAATCGACCGGCTTCACCTTTGAGGATCCGGCCCTGGAATCCGCTCTGCGTGCCGCACTTGCCGAGTCATGAGTTCGCAGCACGACGTCATCATCGTCGGCGCCGGACTCGCCGGGCTTGCCACCGCGCGTGAGCTGTCGATCCACGGTGTAGACGCGCTGGTTCTGGAGTCCGACGATCAGGTCGGTGGCCGCGTCCGCACCGATCGTGTCGACGGGCTTCTGCTGGACCGGGGATTCCAGCTGTACAACCCCGCATACCCGGAGGCCGCCCGCGTCCTGGACCACGCCGCCCTCGACCTGCGGGCCTTCACTCCCGGCGTCGTGGCCGTCACCGACTCCGGGCCCGCCCGGCTCGCGGATCCACGTCGTCGCCCCACCTGGGCACCCGATGCACTCAGCAGCCGCACGGGCGGACTGATCGGCAAGCTGCGGTTCGCGTCCTACGCCCTGCAGACAGCGCGTGCCGATCGTCACGCGCGTGCACGTCGCACCGACATGACTTCCGAGGTGGCGCTCCTCGCTGCCGGAGTGAGCACCAGCGTCATCGAGACGGTCGTCCGTCCCTTCCTCACGGGTGTGTTCCTCGAGGGCGACCTTGCGACATCTCGCAGATTCATGGACCTCGTCCTCACCAGTTTCGTCCACGGAGTGCCCAGCGTTCCCGCAGCAGGGATGCAGGCGATTCCCGAGCAACTGCGCGATGCCCTCCCCACCGACTCCGTCCGGTGCGGCGTGCGGGTTGAGCGAGTCAAGGCTGATCGGGTGCTGACCGACGGCGGCGAACTGACGTCCCGCGCCGTCGTGGTGGCCACCGACCCACGGACTGCCCAGGAGATGGTGCCAGCCATCACCGCACCCCAAGGCCGCGATGTCACGACCTGGTACTTCCTCGCCGACACCGATCCCGCCCAGCTGACCGGCGGGGATCCCGTTCTGGTGGTCGATGGACGCACCAACAGCGGGCCGGTCATCAACACCGTGGTCATGACCCACGCGGCTCCCACCTATGCCTCTGCGGGTCGCGTCCTGGTCTCAGCGTCGGCTCTCGGAATTCACGACAGCGTTGAGATGACGCAGGCCATGCGAGCCCACCTGTCGGCCCTCTACGGCGTCTCCACCAGCGCATGGGAGTGGGTCGCCACCTACCCGGTGCCGTACGCCCTACCCGCCATGTCCGTGCCGCTCGACATTGCCCAGCCGGTGCAGGCATCGAACGGGCTGTTCGTGGCCGGCGACCATCGGGACACGGCATCCATCCAAGGGGCGATGGTGAGCGGACGTCGCGCTGCCCACGCCGCGCTGGCGCACCTCGGCATTCCGGCCATGAGCTGACTGGTGCCTGCGTAGGTAGGGTGAGTGCATGAGTTCTCCGTCCACCACCGCCATGACGGTGGAGCATATGGGCTTCGGCGAGGCAGCCGTCGACTACCAGATTGGATGGGACCTCCAGCGGCAGGTGCACGCCAACGTCGTCGCCGGCTCACCTGACACCGTTCTCCTGCTGGAACACTCGCCCGTGTACACCGCGGGTCGTCGAACAGAGCCCTTTGAGCGGCCCCTGGACGGCACCCCGGTGATCGACGTGGATCGCGGCGGGAAGATCACCTGGCATGGCCCTGGTCAACTCGTCGGCTACCCGATCCTTCGACTGCCGGACCGCATGGCCGTCGTCGACCATGTGCGGCGCATCGAGGCGATGATCATCGACGTCTGCGCAGATCTCGGTGTCGACACCATGCAGGTGAAGGGGCGCAGCGGAGTCTGGGTGGCTGCAGATGATCGCGGCCCTGAGCGCAAGATCGCCGCAATCGGCGTGCGCGTCACCGAGGGCGTGACGATGCACGGCTTCGCACTCAACTGCGACAACGACTTGGCATGGTTCGATCGCATCGTCCCCTGCGGCATCACCGATGCCACCGTCACCACACTGAGCAAGGAGCTCAGCCGCGATGTTCCAGTGCAGGAAGCCCTGCCGATCGTCGAGGCTCATCTGGGGAGGCTGATCCAGTGGTAGATCCCGCAGGCCGCAAGCTGCTGCGTATCGAGGCTCGCAACAGCGAGGTGCCCATCGAACGCAAGCCGGAGTGGATTCGCACCCGCATGAAGACGGGTCCGGAGTACACGCAGATCCAGGCGCTCGTGAAGTCGGAGGGTCTGCACACCGTGTGCCAGGAGGCTGGGTGCCCCAACATCTACGAGTGCTGGGAGGACCGCGAGGCCACCTTCCTCATCGGCGGTGAGCAGTGCACGCGACGCTGTGACTTCTGCCAGATCGACACCGGACGTCCAGCACCGCTGGACCGTGACGAGCCACGCCGGGTCGCCGAGTCGGTCAAGACCATGGGGCTGCGCTACGCAACCGTCACCGGAGTCGCTCGTGACGACCTTCCCGATGAAGGGGCGTGGCTCTATGCGCAGACCGTGCTGGACATCCACGAGCTCAATCCGGGCACCGGTGTCGAGGTCCTGATCCCGGACTTCTCAGGCAACCCGGAACTGCTCGGCCAGGTGTTCGCCGCCGCGCCCGAGGTCCTTGCCCACAACGTCGAGACCGTCCCCCGCATCTTCAAGCGCATTCGCCCGGCATTCACGTACGAGCGCAGCCTTGATGTGATCACGCAGGCGCGCGATGCCGGACTCATCACCAAGAGCAACCTCATCCTCGGAATGGGCGAGGAGATCGAGGAGGTCCATCAGGCCCTTCAGGACCTCGTCGACGCCGGTTGCGATCTGATCACCATCACGCAATATCTACGGCCCACTCCCCGTCATCACCCGGTCGAGCGGTGGGTGCGCCCCGAGGAGTTCGTTGCCTTGGCAGAGGTCGCCACCGAGCTGGGCTTCTCCGGCGTCATGAGCGGCCCGCTCGTGCGCTCCAGCTACCGCGCCGGGCGCCTGTATGAGCAGGCCATGGCCGCCAGATCCCAGACGCCTGCGTAGAGACGACCTGCACTCATCTAGGCTCTGACCCATGTTCAGCCGCATCAAGTCCACGTTCACCTCCCTCGCGCAGAACTGGCGCATGACCCAGCGCGTCTTCCGCGCCCTGCCACTTGAGGTCGGAGGCCTGTTCCTCGTCACCGCCATCGTGGTGGCCATCCCGTTGGGCCTGTGGCTGAACTGGGTAACCGGAATCCTGCTTGCGGTGCCGTTGGGTCTGCTCGCGGCCACCTTCTGGTTCAGCCGCCGAGCCATGAGCGCGGCCTACTCCCAGATCGAGGGGCAGCCCGGCGCGGCTGCGGCCGTCATCCAGTCGCTACGCGGTAACAACTGGATGGTGACCCCTGCGGTCGCCGTGAACCGCAATCAGGACATGGTCAGCCGGGTTGTCGGCAAGCCTGGAGTGATTCTGGTATCCGAGGGCCCCGCGTCCCGCGTGGTGCCGATGCTGGCGAGCGAGCGCAAGCGCACGGCCCGATGGCTCCCCGATGTGCCGATCTACGAGATCCAGATCGGTGACGGGGATGATCAGATTGGCCTGGTGAAGCTGCAGAAGTCGTTGAGCAAGCTGCCCCGCAACCTTCGCGGCGGCGAGGTGACCGAGATCCGGCGACGCCTCGAGGCACTCGGCAACGCGGCTTCCTCGATGCCGATTCCCAAGGGCCCGATGCCGACGAGCGCTCGGTCGGTGCGGAGGCAACGGGGCGCGTAGCGTGCGGGCGCCCCAGGAATTAGTACGCAGCCGAGAGGCAGTGAATGGTCGTGAAACACGCCTTCACCCGGGCGTTTCACGACCATTCACTGCCTCTCGGCGGGGGACGGGCAGAACGGGGCGCGTAGCGTGCGGAGCGCCCCGGCGAAAGAGGCACGCGTAGCGAAGGTCAGCGGCGCACGACGATCGAGCCGGCGGCTCGGTCATGCAGGCCACGGCCCTGGCTGTCCATCACGAGGGCCGGGATGACCAGGCAGATCAGCAGGGTGCGCAGAAGGACCCTCGGAAAGGTCACCCGGCCGCCGTCCATGGCGACAACGCGCAGGCCCAGAATCCGCTGGCCGAACGATGCACCCGTGAGCCACGTGAGGATCACGACCTCGAGGACGAAGACGATCAGGGTCGCCAGCGCGTCACTGCCGCTGCCGTAGGAGCCCACTCCCACCGCGAGGAGGGCGACCACCGTGCTGGCGAACCAGTCGATCAGCAGTGCCAGAACTCGACGCAACAGGCCAGCCGCCTCGGTTGGCGGGGTGATCGGTGTCATGGGGCCACCGTAGTCACTCGCGTCACACCGCCTCGGGATCGTTAACACCGGCGAAACAATCGGGACACGCCGTAGATACCCCTGCTGCGTACCTTCGCGGCATCGGCGGCAAACCGCCACCGGTCAGGCGGGTTTCCCCCCGCGCGAGGCGACGCACCAGCGATGGTGCACGACGATCGCTCGCTCTGCGAGCAGGAGGTGTCATGTTCAACAGTTCTGACGAGGTTCTGCGGTACATCAAGGACGAGAACGTCAAGTTCGTGGATGTCCGCTTCATCGATCTCCCCGGCGTCATGCAGCACTTCAACATGCCGGTCGAGTCCTTCGATCAGGCGGTCTTCGACGATGGCCTGATGTTCGACGGCTCTTCGATCCGCGGCTTCCAGGCGATCCACGAGTCCGACATGAAGCTCATTCCGGATCCCGCAACGGCCTTCATCGATCCCTTCCGTCCGGCGAAGACACTGGTCATGAACTTCTCGATTCGCGACCCCTTCACCAATGAGGAGTACGCACGCGACCCCCGCAACGTCGCAGCCAAGGCCGAGGCCTACCTGAAGTCCACCGGCATCGCCGACACTGTCTTCTTCGGTCCCGAGGCCGAGTTCTACGTCTTCGACGACGTGCGCTTTGAAACCAATCAGCACGAGTCGTACTACCACATCGACTCGGTCGAGGGCGCGTGGAACACCGGCCGCGTGGAGGAGGGCGGGAACCGCGGGTACAAGACGCGCTACAAGGGCGGCTACTTCCCCGTTCCCCCGGTCGATCACTTCGCCGACATCCGCGACGACATGGTGTCGACGCTGCTCAATGTCGGACTGCAGGTGGAGCGCTCGCACCACGAGGTCGGCACGGCCGGTCAGGGCGAGATCAACTACAAGTTCAACACCCTGCAGCACGCTGCCGATGAGGTCATGCTCTTCAAGTACGTCATCAAGAACATCGCCTGGAAGCACGGCAAGACCGCCACGTTCATGCCCAAGCCCCTCTTCGGTGACAACGGCTCAGGCATGCACTGCCACCAGTCGCTCTGGAAGGATGGCGCACCGCTGTTCTATGACGAGAAGGGCTACGGCGGCCTCTCCGACCTCGCCCGCTGGTACATCGGCGGACTGCTCAAGCACGCTCCGTCGCTGCTGGCGTTCACCAACCCGACGGTCAACTCCTACCACCGCCTCGTGCCGGGCTACGAGGCTCCGGTGAACCTCGTGTACTCGGCGCGCAACCGGTCCGCCTGCATTCGCATTCCGGTCACGGGAAGCAACCCCAAGGCCAAGCGAGTGGAGTTCCGCGTTCCGGATCCGTCGAGCAACCCGTACCTGGCATTCTCGGCCCAGCTCATGGCCGGCCTCGACGGCATCAAGAACAAGATCGAGCCACTCGCTCCGGTCGATAAGGACCTCTACGAGCTCCCGCCGGACGAGCAGGCCGCGATTCCCCAGGTACCGGCGTCTCTCGAGGGCGTTCTCAATGCGCTCGAGGCAGACAACGAGTACCTGCAGGCCGGCAACGTGTTCCCCGCCGACCTCATCGAGACCTGGATCGACTACAAGCGGACCAACGAGGTGGATCCGATTCGCCTCCGCCCGCACCCGCACGAGTTCGAGCTCTACTACGACATCTAGAGCGAACTGCACACCTGCTCCCTTCGCGTCGATTCGCCTCGCACGCACAGGGAAACGAAGGGCCCCCGGCGTGTGCCGGGGGCCCTTCGGCATGTCGCTGGCGCATACTGACGAGGTGCGGAGCCTCGGAGGATGGATGCTCGTGGCTGTCCAGGCCGTGCTTCTGATCACCCTCGTACTGGTGCCCCGCGCCGATCCAAGCCCCGTGCGTATCGCCATCGGCGGGCTCCTGATCTTCGCTGGGGTCGTTCTCGGCGTGGTCGGCGGACTTCGCCTGGGGCCGGCCCTGACGCCCACCCCTGTTCCCCTCGCCGACGCGGGACTCCGGACGTCCGGCCCGTACTCCCTGATCCGCCATCCGATCTATACCGCTGTGCTCCTGGGTGCGATCGGCTTCGCCACGGCCATCGGCACCTGGTGGACCTGGCTCGTGGCCGCGCTCCTTGTCCTGTTCTTCTGGAGCAAGTCACGCTGGGAGGACTCACTGCTTCGCGAGGCCTACGGTGACGAGTGGGTGCAGTGGAGTCGGCGCACCGGCGCCTTGCTGCCTCGGTTGACTCGATGGAATTCCGGTGCACGGGGAGGGGGATGATCGTGGCCCGCAAAGGCCGTGGCAGATCCGCCCTCGTCGTGGTGTCGGTGTTGCTCGCGGGCGTGGTCGGCTGGGCAGCCGTCACGTTCGGCGGCACGTGGTCGCGGTCCGACGGCGAGCCCATGTCGGTGATCGTGGCCACCTGGATGCGCGACAACGGGATGTCACCGATCGTCGCGCAACTAGAGGACATCTACTACTCCTACGTGGACACCGCTGAGGTCGGCGGAGCCCCCACCATCTCCGCTGATCTCGCGGCCGAGGACACCGCCGGACTCTCGGATGCGGATCTTCAGGACGAGGTCGATGCCGCCCCCGTCAACGCACCCATCGAACTGACCGAGGCCCAGCGTGCGGCTTCCGTGCCACTGCTTCTCGAACCGCGCGACATTCGGCCTACGCCCACGCCCACCGCCACGGCACTCGGTCTGCCGACCGATCTCAGCCGCCCCCACCTCACCCCACCGCCCCCCATCGTGTCCCCGGTCGACGATCCTGAGCCGAAGGAGGGTGAGTGGCAGCCCGTCGCCACCCGGGTCGATGGGATCCCGGCCATCTACGTCACGCGAGTGCGAGCCGACAACGTCCATACGAGCTACTACGCATCCGTGATGTGGATCGACACCCTGCTGACCCGCACGATGTTCATTCCCGGCTACGAGGAGCCCTCCGGGCCGAACCCGTATGACGGCGCCCTCCCGAAGGACCTGTGGCCCGACGTCCTCGCCAACGTCAACGGTGCATTCCGACTCGATGACACTCGCGGTGGCTACTACTACGACGGGACGATGGTCAAGCCTCTGGTCAAGGGCCGCGCATCGGCCGTGGTCTACCAGGACGGCACGATGACCATCGGGCGTTGGGGCCGAGACCTGGAGATGACCCCAGACGTGGCCGTCGTGCGGCAGAACCTCGACCTCATCGTCGATCGGGGCGTCTCGCAGGTGAGCGACGGTGCCGACAACGTGGTGTGGGGCGCCACCACCGACAAGGAGAACCTCGCATGGCGAGCTGCGCTCGGGCAGCGCAAGGACGGGAGTCTGGTCTATGTCGGCTCCCCCTACCTGTCGGCCGAGATGCTCGCCGACGTGCTGGTGGGGGCCGGCGTGCGCAGGGCGATGGTCCTCGACATGAACGACTGGTGGACGGCCGGCTTCTACTTCCGGCACAAGAAGAACGGCGACCCCGTGTGCCGCAAGCTGGATCCGGCCATCTCAGGGGACTGCAACAGGTTCCTCGTGCCGTACAAGCGCGACAGCTTTCAGTTCCTCCAGCGCGCCGAGTCACTGACCACTCCCAGCTCAGCGGCAACGACCGACGCTCCCGCGATCCTGCCCTCGTCCGTGCCTCAGACGGCGTCGTCCACGGCACCGTAGAAGAGCCGGTCGAACACCTTTCGGGCACGTCGTGTCGTGCGTCGATAGTCCTCGAGCATCTGCCCGGTGCCTTCCACCGTGTAGCCCAGGATGAACGCGACGCCACGCAGATCGTGAATCTCCATGGGCACCATGTCGCTGGCTCGCCCGCGCACCAGCATCACCGCATTGCGAATGGACGTCGCAAGACGCCAGGCAGACGCCAACTGCCGGGCATCAGAGTCGGTGATCAGGCCTGCTACGCGCGCTGCTTCCAGCGCTTCCATCGTGCGCGTTGTCCGCAGCGCCGTGACGTCGTGACCATGTCGCAGTTGAAGCAGCTGCACCACCCACTCGACATCGCTCAGTCCGCCTCGGCCGAGCTTCGTGTGCAGGGTGGGGTCCGCTCCCCGGGGAAGTCGCTCGGACTCCATGCGCGCCTTCAATCGGCGCACCTCGATGAGGTCATCATCGGTCAAGGGAGCCTGCCACCGCACCGAGTCGACCAGCGCCGTGAAGTCCTGCTGGAGGCCTTCATCGCCAGCAACGGTCTCCGCGCGCAGCAGCGCCTGCCACTCCCAGGTCGCCGACCAGCGCTCGTAGTAGGAGGCAAAGGAGTCCAGGGACCGGACCAGGGGACCCTGTCGACCCTCGGGTCGCAAATCCGCATCAATGTCGATCGGCGGGTCGCCACTCGGGGCCATCAGCGCCTTGCGGAGCTCCGTCGCAACGGTCGATGCCACACGCTGCGCCTGCTCGTCCTCCACACCCTCCCGGGCCCGGAAGACGAACATCACGTCGATGTCACTGCCGAATCCGAGTTCACCACCGCCGAAACGCCCCATGCCCACGATGGCAAACTCCACCAGCGAGTCCGGATCGTGCTGCTGACGCACGACGGCGAGGGCGGCTTCGACGGACGCCACCGCCACATCAGTGAGAGCCGCTCCCGTCGTGTCCACCGGAGCCTTCAGTACGAGCGCATCTGCCGCGATGCGGAAGAGCTCTCGACGACGCACCGATCTGATGGCTGCCACGGCTGCCTCTGCGTCCTGCTGCCGGTCGATGACGGATCGAAGCTCCGACTTCAGCGCCTGCCGAGTACGGGGCGCCAAGTCATCGTCCTCAGCCAGCATCGTGACCGTGTCCGGTGCACCCAGTAGCAGTTCGGCCGCGTACTGGCTCGTCCCGAGAATCGTCGCCATGCGCTCCGCCGCGACAGACTCATCCCGGAGCAGGCCGAGGTACCAGTGCGTGGCCCCGAGGACATCACTCACACGCCGGAAGCCCAGCAGGCCAGCATCGGGATCGGGGGAATCGGCAAACCAGCCCAGCATCACCGGCAGGAGCGTGCGCTGAATCGCAGCCCGGCGGCTGACACCTGCGGTGAGGGCTTCGAGGTGTCGGAATGCACCCGCGGGGTCGGCGTAGCCGAGGGCCTTCAATCGCTGCTCTGCCGCATCAGGACTCAACCGCGCCTCGCCCGCATCCAGACGTGCCACGGCGTTCAGCAGCGGGCGGTAGAAGAGCTTCTCGTGCAGACGTCGGACCTGACGTGCATGTCCCTTCCACACATCAAGGAGCTCGGCGACCGGATTCTGTCGGTAGCCCAGGGAACGGCCGAGCCGACGCAGGTCCGCATCATCGTCGGGCATGGTGTGCGTCCGACGAAGACGATGGAGCTGGATTCGATGCTCCAGCGTGCGCAGGAATCGGTACGCCTCACCGAGCGTGGATGCGTCGTCACGCCCGACATATCCCCACGTTGCGAGCGCCTCGAGGGCCTCCAGCGTGTTGGCACTGCGGAGCATGACGTCGCTGCGTCCGTGGACCAGCTGAAGGAGCTGCACGGAGAACTCGACATCTCGCAGCCCGCCGGGACCGAGCTTGATCTCGCGTTCGGCGAGTCGGGTCGGCACGTTCTCGACCACGCGGCGCCGCATGGCCTGGGCATCCTCAACGAAGGTGGGATGGTCAGCCGCACTCCAGACGAAGGGGTGCACCGCATCGACGTAGCGCTCGCCCAGGGCGAGATCACCGGCCACCGGCCGAGCCTTGAGAAGGGCCTGGAACTCCCACGTCTGAGCCCAGCGCTCGTAGTACCCCCGATGGGACGACACAGTCCGGACCAGTGCGCCCTGCTTTCCCTCGGGCCGGAGGTTCGGGTCGACCTCCCAGATGCTTCCCTCCGGCGTCACCGCGTTACAGGCCCGCATGAGCCCGGTCGCCAGTCGCGTCGCCACTTGAAGCGCCTCGTCCTCCCCTCTGCCCTCGCTCGCCTCGGCCACGAAGATCACGTCGACGTCACTGACGTAGTTGAGCTCGCGGGCGCCGCACTTTCCCATGCCGATCACGGCGAAGTGACAGCCATCCCAACCATCACCGACCTCTGACCGGGCGATGGCGATCCCCGCCTCGATGACCGCATCTGCCAGGTCGGCCAGCCATCGGCCGACGATCTCCATGGGAGCCAGTCCGCTGAGGTCACGCGCGGCAATGCCCAGCAGGAGCCGGCGATAGGCCACTCGCAGGGCGTCCAGCACTTCTTCGTCATGCCCACTCGCGACCGGTGTCGGATCATCCGGATGGGCACCGACCGCCTCGAGAAGCAATGCCCGGGCGCCTCTCTGGGACGGCGCCTCACTCAGAGCCTCAGCATCGGACAGCGTCTCCCACTCCTCGGGGTGCCGCTCGATGAACTCGCCCAGAGCCTCGGACATGCCGATGACCTCGATCACTCGCCGCCGCAGATCAGCATCGGCGGAAAGCGCCGATGTCAGTCGATGAGCCTGCTGCGCATCACATGCCTCGAGGATTCGGACAAGAAGCAGCAGCGCCAGATCCGGATCAGCCGCACCGCTGAGATCCGCCAGCAGGTTCCCGTCGATGTCCGCAGCAAGGAGAGGCGCCAGCTGCTGACTGGCCAGCAGGCGGCGCGCCAGGTCGAGATCCGACAGCCCTGCCCGGATCAGTCGGCCGGTGTCGGTGTCTATGCGTCCACTCATCTGGCCGGCGCGTCTCCCCCGACACGGTCCGACTGCAGGGTTCGCGATCGCAGCCAGACCAGTTCTCCCCATGCGCGCACCGCCGGACGCCATGCCCTGATGAGATCCTGCTGACGCTCGACGACCGACGCGAGTGCCTCACTCGCGGTCACGGCGGTTCGCGGAACGTTCTCGTGCGCATCGGCAACCCAGCTCGTGAACACCTCGACATCGACCTCCGGATGCATCTGGAGTCCGTATGCCGACTCACCCAGCCGGAAGGCCTGCACCCGGCATGCTGGGTTGGTCATCAGCAGGACTGCTCCGTCCGGGAGTTCCGCCACATGGTCCAGGTGCCACTGCGCAGCGGGCACGGTGTCGCCGTTGACCGTGGCCGCCTGGGAGATCACCGGATCACCGAGGCCGTCCAGAGTGCGCAGAATCTCCGTCACCCCCACCTCCGAGGTGTCACTCACCGTGACCACTCCACCCATGGCAGCGGCCAGCACCTGGCCACCGAGGCAGATGCCCAGCACCGGCACGCCCGACTCCACCGCGTCACGCAGGAGTGATCGCTCCGCCTCAAGCCACGGCGCACGGTGATCGTCGTTCGCACCGATGACTCCCCCCAAGGGGACAATCGCGTCGACGCCCTCCGGCACCTGAGCCGGCACGTGCTCACCTTGATCCGCTGCGATGACATGCAGTTCCAGCCCGTCCTCCAGCAGCCACTCGCCCACGAGTGCGGGCGGGCAGGTGTCGTCGTTGCGGATCACGAGGACCACCGGACGACGGGCGCCAGAAGACATCGAGGATGCAGCGGTCATGACCGGAATCTATCGGGCCGAGCTGAGGCCGGAGGTCACAGCGAGGGCAGGTACCGGTCAAGTTCCCATGGGGTGACCTGGCGTCGGTAGTCCTCCCATTCGGCCTGCTTGTTGCGCAGGAAGAACTCGAAGACGTGCTCGCCGAGCGTCTCCGCGACGAGTTCGGACTGCTCCATCGCCTGAATGGCCTGATTCAGGCTCGCCGGCAGAGGTGCCATCCCCATGGCACGCCTCTCCGCCGACGTGAGGGCCCACACGTCGTCCTCGGCTCCACGGGGAAGCTCGTAGCCCTCCTCGATCCCCTTCAGACCGGCGGCGAGCACAACGGCGAAGGCGAGGTACGGATTCGCGGCACTGTCAAGGGAGCGGAACTCCACGCGCGTGCTGTTGCCCTTGGTCGGCTTGTACATCGGCACCCGAATGAGCGCCGACCGATTGTTGTGGCCCCAGCAGATCCACGCCGGAGCCTCTCCGCCACCGGCCAGCCTCTTGTACGAGTTCACCCACTGGTTGGTCACTGCCGTGAACTCCGGTGCATGCACCAGCAGGCCGGCGATGAAGGAGCGCGCAACCTTGGAGAGCTGGTACTCCGCACCCGCCTCGAAGAAGGCGTTGCGATCACCCTCGAAGAGTGAGAGGTGCGTGTGCATGCCTGAGCCCGGCTGGTCGAACAACGGCTTGGGCATGAACGACGCATACATGCCCAGCTCCAGTGCCACCTCCTGAACCACGAGGCGGAAGGACATGAGGTTGTCTGCCGTGGTGAGGGCATCGGCGTAACGCAGGTCGATCTCCTGCTGGCCTGGCCCACCCTCGTGATGACTGAACTCCACGGAGATGCCCATCTGCTCCAGCATCGTGATCGCCTGCCGCCGGAAGTCGTGCGCCATGCCATGGGGCGTGTTGTCGAAGTACCCGTACGAGTCGACGGGAACCGGAACCTCGCCAGCCTTGGGCCGGCCTTCGAACAGATAGAACTCGACCTCAGGGTGGGTATAGAAGGTGAAGCCGAGGTCGGCCGCCTTGGTCAGCGTGCGCTTGAGCACATAGCGGGGATCGGCGTAGGAGGGTGATCCATCGGGCATCTGGATGTCGCAGAAGAGCCGAGCGACACCGGGGCCCTCGCTGCGCCACGGAAGGATGGAGAAGGTGGACGGATCAGGCTTGACGATCATGTCCGACTCGTAGACCCGCGTGAAGCCCTCGATGGCCGAGCCGTCAAAGCCGATTCCCTCGGCAAAGGCGCCCTCCAGTTCGGCAGGCGCGACGGCCACCGACTTCAAGGTCCCGAGCACGTCGGTGAACCACAGTCGTACGAAACGGATGTCTCGCTCCTCGATGGTGCGGAGCACGAACTCAGCCTGCTTGTCCATGCCCTCATAGTGGCCCTCGCCGTGTTACATCGGGGTTAACCGGGCAACCTTTCTGGCATCGGCTTTCATCAGGAGATGCCGGGCGAGCCGGCCGCAGTACCCTCATCCGGTGCCCACCCTGCGCCTTGCCCTCGCCCAGATGAACCCCACCGTGGGCGATCTCGCCGGAAACTCCGAGCTGATTCGAGCGGGTGTCGCGGAGGCGGCCATCGCTGGCGCTCGGCTCGTGGTGCTCCCCGAGATGGCGCTCACCGGCTATCCGGTGGAGGACCTTGCCCTGCGCCCCTCGTTCCAGGAGGCCTCTCGGGCAGCGCTGGATTCCCTCGCGTCCAGCCTCGCCCACGACGGGCACGGCGACCTCGTGTGCCTGGTCGGGTACCTCGACCACCTCGACGACATCGGGTCCGGGCGAGCAGGCGAGCCTCGCCGACGCCCGGTCAATGCGGCTGGCGTCCTGCATCAGGGTCAAGTCACCGCCCGGTACATCAAGCACCATCTGCCCAATTACGGGGTGTTCGACGAGGCCCGCTACTTCGTCTCCGGCGATGAGCCGGTCATCGTCGAGGTCGATGGCGTGACAGTGTCCTTGGCCATCTGCGAGGACCTGTGGCGTGAGGGAGGTCCGGTCTCCTGGACACGCGATGCCGGCGCCGATGTCCTCGCTGTGCTCAACGCGTCGCCGTTCGAACGCGACAAGGATGACGTCCGACTCGAGTTGTGCCAGCGCCGCGCACGTGAGGCCGGGGCGACTCTGGCGTACTGCAACATGACCGGTGGTCAGGACGAACTCGTCTTCGATGGCGACTCGCTGGTCGTCGCACGTGACGGAACTCTCCTGGCACGAGCGGCCCAGTTCGCCACGGAACTGCTCGTCGTCGACGTCACGACCGATGCGCCGAGCCCATCCCCTGGGACGGTGACGGAGCGACTGGACTCTCTCGGCGAGGTCTACGGCGCGTTGACCATGGCCGTGCACGACTACGTCGACAAGAACGGCTTCCAGTCCGTGCTACTGGGGCTCAGTGGCGGCATTGACTCCGCCCTTGTCGCGGCCATCAGCGTCGACGCGCTCGGGCCAGATCGGGTCTTCGGCGTTGCCATGCCCAGCGTCTACTCCTCCGAGCACTCCGTGGCTGATGCCTACGACCTCGCCGAGCGCACGGGCCTGACCATTCGGACGATCTCGATCGCCCCCATGGTGGAGGCGTACCTGTCTTCGATGGACCTCTCAGGTCTTGCCGAGGAGAACCTCCAGGCACGGGTGCGAGGAACCACGCTCATGGCCCTGTCCAATGCCGAGGGGCACCTCGTGCTCGCCACCGGCAACAAGAGCGAACTCGCTGTGGGCTACTCGACGATCTATGGCGATGCCGTCGGCGGATATGCACCCATCAAGGACGTTCCCAAGACCCTGGTCTGGGAGCTTGCGCGATGGCGCAACGCGCGGGCCGAGGCGGTCGGCCTGACTGCCCCGATTCCTCCGAACAGCATCGAGAAGGCACCCAGTGCCGAACTGCGCCCCGATCAGCGCGACAGCGACTCCCTTCCGGAGTACGAGGACCTCGACCTCATGCTCGAGCGCTACATCGGTGGGGATCACAGCGCCGCCGACCTCGTCGCTGCCGGTTTCGACCCGGAGACCGTCGAGCGCATTCTTCGCCTCACCGACCTCGCGGAGTACAAGCGGCGTCAGTACCCCCCGGGCACCAAGATCTCGCTGCGTGCCTTCGGTCGTGATCGGCGACTGCCGATCACCAACCGGTGGCGTGAGGCCTCACCGCGGGACTGAACCTGGATCCTCGGACGAATCGCCCGCGTCCAGCTCCTCCGTCAGCTCGTGCGAGTACCGAAGCGTCTCCTGCGCCACTCGCACCTGGGTGGACTCCCCCGTCAGTGACTCATCGTCCGACAGGAGCGTCTCGTCCGGTACTGAGACAGGTAGCTCGCGACGCTCCGGAGGGGTGATCACCGGCAGCAGGAAGAACACGACAAGCGCAGCGATGATGACGATGGCTGCGGAGATATAGGACGTCACGTGAGCGGCGCTCAGGAAGGACTCGAAGGCTCCTTGCCGCAACGTCTCCACGAGAGGGGCCGGCATGCCGCTTGCTGCCGCCTGATCCAAGATCACGTCGGCTGCGACGACGGACTCCGAGGCCGCCGCGACGAGTTCCGGATCCACCGGCACGGGAGCCTCTTTGACCGCGGTGTCGAGGTTCGCTGCGTACTGGGTGGCGAGGACCGTCCCGACCACCGCAACGCCGAACGCCCCAGCCACCTGGCGCACGGTGTTCTGCACCGCAGATCCCGCACCGGCCCGGGCAAGTGGCAAGACGTTCTGCAGCACGGTGGATCCCGGCGCCATGACGTTTCCCATGCCGAATCCGAAGAGGAAGAAGATCACGAGGATCAGCCAGAGCTCGGTGTCCAGTTCCAGACGCGACAGCGCGAGCAGGGCGATCGCCACCATGACCAGGCCGGTGGTCATCACCGTTCGATAGCCGAATCTCTTGACCATGGCTGCGCTCCGCGGCGCCGCGAGAAGCTGCCCGACGGCGAAGGGCAGGAAGCACAGTCCCGCCTCGAGCGTGCTGTATCCGCGCAGCACCTGGAGGTAGAAGGGCAGGGAGAACGTGATCCCGGAGAGTGCGAAGAACGACAGGCTCACCGCGCTGAGGCTTACGGCGTATCCCCTGTTCTTGAACAGCGAGACGTCGAAGCTCGCGTGGTCGCTTCGTGCCTCATTCCAGATGAAGAAGGCGATCAGCGCCACGCCGATGACGATCGGAACGATCACCGACGGCGCGAACCAGTCACGCGTGGACGACGCATCGATGATGCCGTAGACGATCAGGACGAGCCCCGCGGCAGATAAGACGAGGCCGACGAGGTCCAGTCGCCGGGGGTGGGGGTTGCGAGTCTCGGGAACGACGCGAAGGATGAAGAACAGTCCGATCAGGACGATGGGCACATTGATCAAGAACACCGAGCCCCAGTCATTGCCGGTCAGCCAGCTGCTCCATGCCGGATGCTCGAGCAGGATCCCCCCGAGCACCGGTCCCAGCGCCACGGCCGCGCCCACCGCTCCGGCCCAGGCGCCGATCGCCTTGCCCCTCTCATGCGGGGGAAAGACGACCGTGATGATCGCCAGCGTGACGGGCAGTACCGCGGCCCCGCCCACGCCCATGAGCGCTCGCAGCGCGATGAGCATGGCGGGCGTATCGGAGAACGCACAGGCCGCTGAGGCGACGCCGAACACCGAGAGCCCGATCATCAGCACGCGCTTGCGTCCGATGCGGTCTCCCAGAACGCCCCAGGTGAACAGCAGCGATGCGAAGACCAGGATGTAGGAGTCGATCGCCCACACGAGTTCACTCTGGGTCGCACCCAGATCCGCCTGAATTGTGGGCAGTGCGATGTTCAGGACGGTGTTGTCGAGGACCACCACAAGGAGGCTGACCACGAGGACCGCCAGAATCGCCCACCGACGCGGATGCCCCTCACCAGAAGTCATCCAGCCGTCATCAGTCGGGTTCACGGTCACTCCAGCCTGTAAGTGGGCGGGCATCCAAGCCGCTGCGTGGTGCCTCTCGATCGAACCGTAGCCCTTGGCGACGTTGATCCCATGCAGGGCTGACCTAGCGATCCGATCTCCGATGTGCCACAGTTATGTCGTCCGGGGACTCCGCGGGGAGCCTCGAGATTGGAGATCGACATGTCCTTCCATGCGCAGACCAAGGATCGTCGTGTCACTATGCGCGATCTTCAGGAGGCCACACTCCGCGGGGAGAAGTGGCCGATGATCACGGCCTATGACGCACTCAGCGCGCGCATCTTCGATGAAGCAGGGATCCCGGCACTGCTCGTCGGCGACTCAGCGGCCATGGTTGTCTACGGACACGACTCCACATTGCCCGTCACTATCGACGAACTGCTGCCCCTGGTACGAGCCGTGGTGCGCGGTGCCCCCACCGCGCTCGTCATCGCCGACCTCCCGTTCGGCTCCTATCAGGCGTCAGCCGCACAGGCCCTTGAGACCTCGGCCCGTTTCGTCAAGGAGGGCGGCGCGCACGGGGTCAAGCTCGAAGGCGGCATCGCGATGGTTCCGCAGATTGAGACACTCGCCTCCTCTGGCATTCCGGTCATCGGTCACCTTGGCCTCACCCCTCAGTCGGTCAACTCGCTGGGTGGCTATCGCGTGCAGGGACGCGGCGAAGCCGGCGACGTGCTGCTTCGCGATGCGAAGGAGTTGGAGGCATCAGGAGCCAGCGCAATCGTGCTCGAGGCCGTTCCCGCCGAACTGGCGGCCCGCGTCACCGACATGCTCAGCATCCCGACGATCGGCATCGGCGCCGGTGCCGCCACCGACGCTCAGGTGATCGTCTGGCAGGACCTCGTCGGAATGACCTCTGGCCCGGCCCCGAAGTTCGTCAAGCGATACGCCGACGTCCACGGGGTCATGCTCGATGCCGTCACTCGTTGGGGCAGCGATGTCCGAGAGGGCGCCTTTCCCGGTGCCGAGCAGTCATACTCCTGACGCCTCTTCTCACAGCGTCACCTCGCGGACCAGTCAGCGGACCAGTCAGCGGACCAGTCAGACGTCGGTGATGCGCAGGCCCGCATGGGCCTTGTAGCGGCGGTTCATCGAGATGAGGTTCGCTGTCATCGCCTCGACCTGACCTGCGTTGCGGAGCCGCCCACCGTAGATGCCTCGCATGCCCGCGATCCTGGACGCCAGGGCCTGAACCGTGTCAGTGGCCTCACGGTCATCGCCCAAGACGAGCACATCGGTGTCGATCTCGTCGACCGACTCATCCAGCAGCAGTACTGCCGAGATGTGATGGAACGCTGCCACGACCGAACTGTCCGCCAGGATGCCCGCCGCCTGCTGGGCCGCAGACCCCTCTGGCACCGGAAGGGCGAAGGCTCCCTGCTTGTCGAACCCGAGCGGGTTGACGCAGTCGATCACCACCTTGCCGGCAAGGGCCTCGCGCAAGGTCGCCAGCAGATCGGCATGTCCGTCCCACGGCACCGCAACGATCACGATGTCCGAACCGCGCGCACACGCGTCGTTGTCAGCTCCGGTGATTCCGACAGCCATCTCGTCCGCGATTTGCTGTGCACGCTCTGCGCTACGCGAGCCGATCGTGACGCGGTGTCCTGCCATCGCGAGTCGGCGCGCGAGCCCGCGTCCCTGCTCTCCTGTTCCCCCCAGCACTCCCACCGAGAGTGACGACACATCGGGCAACTGGCGCGGGTCTGGTGAAGTCGAAGTCATAAGGCCGGATCCTTGCACAGGTCGCATTCGTTCGCGCGACGGAGCAGTGCGTCATGACACGCGTAGACGCTGCCCTGCACGCACCATCGGACTCCACCCGCATTCGAAGCGTGAACGCTTTGACGTCATGCCCAAGCACGTTGTGCGCGCGCGTGCACAGCGCGTGTCATGACACGCGCGTGTCGTTACACGCGAATGGCTTTGCCTTTGACGTGCTGAACTGTCACAGTTATCCACAAGGAACCTCGCACAATGCGAGGTCCACTGACACGGGAGGCAACGTGGCGGTTGCAAAGAAGACTGCTCGCAAGGCACCGGCTCGCAAGGCCGCAGCCAAGAAGGCAGTGAAGAAGGCTCCGGCGCGCAAGGCCGCAGCCAAGAAGACGGCGAAGCGTCCTGCAAAGAAGGCCGCAGCCAAGAAGGCAGTCCGCAAGGCACCGGCCCGCAAGGCCGCAGCCAAGAAGACCGCCAAGAAGGCACCTGCACGCAAGGCCGCAGCCAAGAAGACGGCGAAGCGTCCTGCAAAGAAGGCCGCAGCCAAGAAGACGGCGAAGCGTCCTGCAAAGAAGGCCGCAGCCAAGAAGACGGCGAAGCGTCCTGCAAAGAAGGCCGCAGCCAAGAAGGCAGTCCGCAAGGCACCGGCCCGCAAGGCCGCAGCCAAGAAGACCGCCAAGAAGGCACCTGCACGCAAGGCCGCAGCCAAGAAGACGGCGAAGCGTCCTGCAAAGAAGGCCGCAGCCAAGAAGGCAGTCCGCAAGGCACCGGCCCGCAAGGCCGCAGCCAAGAAGGCACCTGCACGCAAGACGGCAGCACGCCGCCCTGCACGCAAGGCGACCCGCCGCCGCTAGGCGCCGTCCTTCTCGCGACACACAACAGCGGCCCCGCACCTATCGGTGCGGGGCCGCTGTTGTGTGTTCGGGAGTGTCTTCGAACGCCAGGATCACCCCGATCGTGCAGGCTCAGTCCTCGTCGGCGTCGAAGGCCTCGTTGCGCTCCTGAGCAAGCTGCAGGGCGTGGTCGGCGTCCTGCTCAGTGGCGTAGGGGCCCATCCGCTCGGCATTCGCGCACCCCTCTTCGGGCTCGACCTTCTGGTGCACGAGGCAGTAGTACCAGCTCACAACGGCTCCCATCATCGGTGACGACCTGTCGCGTCCGTCAGCGCTTCATTCGCCACTCACGGACCGCTCGACTCTAAACATAGCGAGGCGGCTGGGGTCATAGACTCCCCACATGTCGTCATTGGTGCGGGAACCGCTGAAGCCAGGCGTGGTCGCCCCGATGCTCTCGGTGCCGAATGCGATCCCACGCCCCGAGTACGTGGGGAAGCCTGCGCCAGAGCCGTACACCGGCGAGGAGCGCAAGGACGACGAGACCATCGCGGCGATGCGCCTCGCCGGACGCCTCGCCGCAGATGCGCTGGCCGAGGTGGGGCGAGCGATCGAGCCGGGCCGCACCACCGCGGAACTGGACCGGATCGGCCACGACTACCTCTGCGACCACGGCGCCTACCCTTCCACGCTTGGGTACCGGGCATTCCCCAAGTCACTGTGCACCTCGCTCAACGAGGTCATCTGCCATGGGATCCCCGATTCAACCGTGCTGCAGGACGGTGACATCTGCAATATCGACATCACCGCCTTCCTCGGCGGTGTCCATGGCGACACCAATGCCACGTTCCTCGTCGGTGATGTCGATGAGGACGTGCGACTCCTTGTCGAACGTACGAAGGAGGCCACCCGCCGCGCCATCAAGGCCGTACGCCCTGGTCGGCCGATCAGCGTGATCGGGCGCGTCATCGAGAGCTACGCACGGCGATTCGGATACGGCGTCGTTCGTGACTTCACCGGTCACGGCATCGGCACGGCGTTTCACACCGGCCTGGTGATCCCGCACTACGACGACCCCACCCTGACCACGACGATCGAGACGGGGATGACGTTCACCATCGAGCCGATGATCACCCTGGGTACCTACGAGTGGGACATGTGGGATGACGGCTGGACGGTGGTGACGCGGGATCGCAAGTGGACGGCGCAGTTCGAGCACACCCTCGTGGTCACTGACGACGCATGCGAGATCCTCACGCTTCCCACGGGCACGACGGCCGAGGACTGGTAGATGACCAAGGCGCATACCGACACGACCTGGCCGGCAGATGTCCTGACCCTGTCGATCGATATCGGTGGCAGTGGAATCAAGGCATCGATTGTCAATGCTCGGGCCGAAATGGTGTCGGACCGCGTGCGCGTGGACACCCCGTATCCGTGCCCTCCGGATCTGCTTGTGTCGACCATTCACGATCTCGTGCAGGGCATGCTGACTGTCAATCGAGTCTCCGTCGGCTTCCCCGGCCTGGTGCGCCATGGGCACGTGTTCGACGTCCCCTCGCTCTCCCGGCTCGAGTATGGCGGCGATCGTGATCCGGAAATGGAGTCGGCTTGGTTCGGCTTCGACCTTGCGCATGCTCTGGCGCAGGTCTTTCGCCTCCCCACCAAGGTCGTCAATGACGCTGACATGCAGGGATGCGCCGTCGTGTCTGGGAGCGGCATGGAGTTCGTCATCACGCTTGGCACCGGCGTGGGTACGGCGCTGTTCAGCGACGGCACTCTGCTCCCCCACCTTGAGCTCAGCCATGGACCCTTCAAGGGCGGCCTCTCGTATGACGCGGCCCTCGGAAACTTCCGACGCAGGGAGATCGGCAACGAGGCCTGGGCCAAGCAGGTGCGCAAGGCGATCACCGCGTTCGACCGAGTGATCTTCTTCGATCGCCTCTACGTCGGGGGCGGCAACGCCAAGCACCTCTCCACCACGGACATTGGCGCCAAGGGGGAGATCGTGCCGAACACCTCAGGGATTCTCGGTGGAGTTCGAGTCTGGGAGCTGGACGCATGACGAGGTGGCTGAGCGAGAAGGAGCAGCAGCACTGGCGGGCGTGGCTATCTGCGTCGCAACTGCTCAATGACAGGCTGTCGCGTGACCTGCAGGAGCAGCACGGCCTGACGATCGCGGACTACGAGATCCTCGTGAATCTGTCTGAGGCGCCCGACCGTCGACTCCGGATGAGCGAGCTCGCTGAGGCGACACTGTCCTCGCGCAGCCGGCTCTCCCATCAGGTCGATCGCATGACGAAGGCAGGGCTTGTCACCAGGGAGTCGTGTGCTGACGATGGTCGCGGTTCTTTCGCCGTGCTCACCGAAGAGGGCTGGCAGGCTCTCGTGGCAGCGGCACCCGACCACGTTGCGAGCGTTCGAGCCCACCTTCTCGACGTCCTGACACCCCAGCAGTTCGCAGCCTTGGGCGAGGCCTGCGCTGAAGTCGCCAAGCGACTCGATGGCGGGGGACGAGCCAGCCTGTAAGCCGGATTCTGTGACCAGCAAGCTGGTCGGTGATCATCCATCTGCGACTGCTGTTGCCAGCAGCCTGGTGCGGTCTACCCGCAGACACTGAGCGGGCCGCTCGCCTGCGCAGACTGGTCGCCCAGCCCTTTTGACCTTGCTCCGGGTGGGGTTTACCGAGCCACTGCAGTCACCTGCAGTGCTGGTGGTCTCTTACACCACCGTTTCACCCTTACTGCGATTGCTCGCAGCGGTCTGTTCTCTGTGGCACTGTCCCGCGGGTCACCCCGGGTGGGCGTTACCCACCACCCTGCCCTGTGGAGTCCGGACTTTCCTCGACACGGTCTCCCGCGCCGCGATCACCCGGCTGGCTCGTCCTGGGCCAGAGTACCGCTTCGCTAGCCTGCTGAGCGTGCTGATGCTCCTGCCCCCCAGCGAAGGCAAGTCCGCGGCCGACTCAGGCCCCACGGTCGACCTTGCGACGCTGTCGTTCCCAGACCTGACCCCCACTCGCACGGCCGTGCTTGCCGCGCTCGTGAAGCTGTGCTCGGGGAACGGCACCAACGCCGCCAAGGTTCTTGGACTTGGACCCACGCAGCACGGCGAGGTGGGCGCCAACGCCCAGCTGGCGCAGGAGCCCTGCGCGCCGGCTATCGACGTGTACACGGGGGTCCTCTACGAGGCGCTGGACGCATCCTCGCTCACCACAGCCGGTCGTCGTCGCCTCCAGGAGTCAGTCGCCATCTCCTCAGCCCTGTGGGGACTGGTGCGCCCGCAGGATCTGATTCCCTCCTACCGACTCAGCGGCGGGACCACCCTCCCCCGGCTCGGACCGCTGGCATCCATCTGGCGCGAGCACGTGAGCGCACTACTTGAGGACACCGATGAACTCGTCATCGACATGCGCTCCGGGGCCTATGTCTCACTGGGACCGCTCACCCTGGAGATGGCCGACCGGTCGGTCACGGTGCGGGTCCTGACCGAACGGAACGGCAAGCGGAGCGTGGTGAGTCACAACAACAAGGCGACCAAGGGCCTCCTCGTGCGTCACCTGGTCAGCACCCGCCGACGCCCTGATTCCATCAGTGCCCTGGTCCAGGCCCTGGAGTCGGGCGGTTTCGAGATCGAACTCGGTGCTGGCAGCAAGGGCGCGGCACCCATTCTCGATGTGATCCTGCGCTAGGGATGTCAGACGCCGCGCGGCGTCTCGATCTCGCGAAGGTGTGCGGCCTCGGCGAAGCTGAACATGGATGCATTGCCGTCAGGGAACCAGGCCAGCGTGCTGATCGAGCAGGGCGGAAGTTCCATGCGGTAGAGACTGTCCAGCGATGCACCCACGGCGTGGGCGACCATGACCTTGATCGGTGTCACATGAGCCACCACCAGCACGCGCTCACCCGGATACTGCGCCACCACGTGCTCGCGCGCGCGGCGCACCCGCGCCTGACAGGTCTCGAAGGACTCACCGCCAGGAGGGGCCACCGAGGTCGAGGCCAGCCATTCCTCCAGTTCGACCGGCCAACGATCTCGCACCTCAGCGAAGGTGAACCCGTCCCAGTCCCCGAAGGCGCACTCGGCGAACCCGTCGATGACCTCGACATCGCACTCGAGCGCCTCCGCCACGATGCCTGCCGTCTGCTGCGTGCGCAGGAGAGGTGAGCTGACGATCCGGTCGATGTCCCCGCGGGTGACCAGTTCGCCCGCAAGCGCCTGCGCCTGGCGGCGACCCAGCGGTGCCAGGGGCGCATCCACACCACCGAGGCCGCTGAACCGCTTCTCCAATGACAGCTCGGTTGCTCCGTGCCGAGCCATCACCGTGACCGTCGGCGATCCGAGGTCGGCCCAGCCGATCATCACTCGCGGCGGCTGCACGGAATCGGCAATCGCCCTGCTTCGCTCGACCTCGATGCTGCCGACGACATCCTCGGCGACGTCAACTTCGGAGGGCTGGCCCCCCACCCGTCGAATCACCGACTCGGCACCAGCCAGCGCGGCGTCGATCATCTCGTTGACGAGCGCGTCCGCATGCTTGTTCTGCTCTCGAGGCACCCAGGTGTAGGAGACATGTCCGGGCGGGAACGCTGCACGTGCACGCTTGGCCAGATCACGCATGTCCGGGTGCTTGATCTGCCAGCGGCCACTCATCTGCTCGACGATCAACTTGGAGTCCAGTCGCATCTCGACGTTCGCCGCAGGGTCAAGCTCGTGCACGTACTCCAGACCCGCGATCGCACCTCGATACTCAGCGACGTTGTTGCTCACCTCTCCGAGGTACTCCGCCAACTCCACGAGCACCTCCCCAGAGGCGGCATCGCGCACGACCGTGCCATACGCGGCCGGGCCAGGGTTGCCTCGTGAGCCACCGTCGGCCTCGACGATGAAGGAGCGGACCATCGCGACTAGAGCCCCGACTCCGGCGTGCGCACAAGAATGCGGCGGCACTCCTCACAACGGATGACAGCGTCCGGGGCCGCGGCCCGCAGCTCCTCGATCTCCGTCGGGGGAAGTGTCAGACGGCAGCCCTGGCACGAGCCCCGATGCAGCGCGGCGGCACCGACTCCCCCCTGCTCCGCCCGAATCTTGTTGTACAGGCTCAAGAGATCAGCCGGAATCTCCGCGGCGATGTGATCGCGCTCGCCGACGACCCCCGACCGCTCGAATTCGATGTCGGCCAGCTGATCCTTGACGCGGGACGCCATCTGTCCGCGCTCCTCGGCGATCGCGTCGCGCTCGCCCGTGAGCTGTGCCACGGCCGCGCGCGCGCCTTCGACCCGTTCCATGATCTCGAGCTCGACATCCTCGAGGTCGGCCTGTCGACGCACCAGATTGTCCAGTTCCGACTGAATGGACTGCAGCTGCTTGGGGTCCGAGACACTGCCCGAGTCCAGCAACTCGCGGTCACGGCGCTGCCGCTCGCGCACCTGCTCGACGTCACGATCCGCCTGCTGCTGCTCCGCCTCCAGATCACTGGCGATGGTCTCCGCCGCGATGACCTCATCGCTCACCCGCTTGAGGCGCGTCTCCAGTTCGGCAAGGAGGGCCGCGTCGGGCAGGTGGGACGCTCGGTGGTCGAGCTGACCCAGTTTGGTGTCGCGCTCCTGCAGGTCGAGCAGGCGGATCTGTGCGGCAGCGTCGGCGTTCAGGGCTGGCTCCCTCGGTGCAAGGTCCATGGATCGGTGACGATCGTGGAGACGTGGACCTCCACCGTAGTGCCGTCGGCCTCCGCGTCGTGCCGAAGAGTCTGGGCAGCCACGGGCAGCCACGGCCATTCGCTCGCCCAGTGAGCCACATCGATCAGCGCGCACCCACCATCCACGAGGTGGTCCTGGGCCCGATGGTGTCGCAGGTCGGAGGTGACGTACACGTCAGCGAGCGCACCCGCCTCGCCCAGAAAAGCGTCACCTGACCCTCCGCACACGGCAATCGTCTCGACCAGGCTGTCCGGATCGCCGGAGGCCCGGATGCCCTGGACAGTGGCTGGCAGTCGTTCAGCAACGCGGTCGACGAAGTCGCCGAAGGTCAGGGTCTCGTCGAGTCGTCCGATTCGGCCCGTGCCCAGTGAGGGGTTGTAGGGCTCGGGGACCAGAGGTTCGGGGTCAATGATGCCCAGAGCCGCAGCCAGGGCATCGGACACTCCGGGGCGAGCATGGTCGGCATTGGTGTGGGCGGCGAACAGTGAGATCCCGTGAGAGATGAGGGTGTGCAGGACGCTGCCCTTGTGGTTCACCGCCGCCACGGAATGCACGCCGCTCAGGAGCAGCGGGTGGTGCGTGACGATCATGTCCGCCTGCAGCATCAAGGCCTCGTCGACGACGTCGCGCACGGGATCCACTGCGAAGAGCACGCGCGTCACGGTGGCCTGGGGATCGCCGCACACGAGTCCGACCGCGTCCCAGTCAGCCGCGAGAGCCGGTGGGTATCGCTTCTCGAGCAGCGCGACGATCTGTCCGACGGTGGCTGGCATGGACTCAGGCTACCCAGAGGTGACCACCCCGCGGGCGGATCGGTAGCCTCCCGTGCGGGCCCATAGCTCAGTTGGCTAGAGCGCCTCCCTTACAAGGAGGATGTCGGGGGTTCGAGTCCCTCTGGGCCCACGAGAGAGCAAGCGCGATGCGTCAGCCGAGCGCGGCGACCGAGTGGGCCGCGAAATCTGGGCCCACGAGAGAGCAAGCGCGATGCGTCAGCCCAGCGTGATGCGTCAGCCGATCGCGGCGACCGAGTGGGCCGCGAAATCTGGGCCCACGAGAGAGCAAGCGCGATGCGTCAGCCCAGCGTGATGCGTCAGCCGATCGCGGCGAGAGCCGCGGCGTACTCGTCGGCGCTACGCGCCTCGCCCGGCCCGTTCACGACCATCCAGCGGATGACGCCCTCCTTGTCGATGACGTAGGTGCCCCGCGTGGCGAAGCCCTTGTCCTCGAGAAAGACGCCGTACGCCGTCGAGACCGTGCCATGCGGCCAGTAGTCGCTGAGCAGGTGATGGGTGAGCTTCTCCTGCTCAGCGAACACCTTCAGCGACGGGACACTGTCGCACGAGACGCTCAGGGTCACCGTGTCGTCATTGTCGAACTCAGGCTGCCGATCGCGGAGCGTGCACAGCTCCGAGGTGCAGATGCCGGTGAAGGCGAACGGGTAGAACATGATGACAACGTTCTTCTTGCCGCGGAAGTCCGAGAGCGTCACCTGCTCGCCGTACTGGTTCCTGAGGGTGAAATCGGGGGCAACGTCGCCAACCTGCAATGCGGACACTGGGAACTCCTGTCGATTCAGCTCGTGAGTCGTCGACTCAGGGACGGCGGGCATAGACCCACAAATGGGCGGCCTTGCGACCGCCGAAACTAGCGCTTCGCGCGGGGAGCGACCAGTCGGGTGCCCTGCCACGTGGCGGCTGCACTGATGGTGCTCGTCTGCTGCAGCCCGGCCGTCGGCGCCGAGTCGGCGATGTCCTCGGGCTCGACATGGCCATCGCGCCCGGGCTTGGGGGTCAGCAGCCAGATCACGCCGTGATCGGCCAGCGGGCCGATCGCATCGACCAGCGCGTCGACCAGATCGCCGTCGTCCTCACGCCACCACAGCACGACGACGTCCACGACGTCGTCGAAGTCCTCGTCGACCATCTCATCGCCGACGATGTCCTCGATGGCAAGGCGGAGGCCCTCGTCGACATCGGTGTCGTATCCGACTTCCTGGACAGTGATACCGGGCTCAAGCCCGAGCCGACCGGCCCTCATTCGGGCCTCGTCGTCCGCTGCGGCGGTCACGTCACTCCTCGTCGTCGTCGGGGCCCGCGTGAAGTTCCCCTCCACAGACCCTGCCAGTAAGACCGGTTATCCGACCCCACCATTCAGGCGTAGTCCACCGGACCCAAGCCTCCTGCGCAAGCAACCCTGCCACATTGCCCTTGATTTCTTCGCCACGGCCGTTACCCACCCGCCTCGGGAGGCGCGCCCATGGGGCCGTCACAGGGGAGGACGCGGTCCAGACCATGGGCGGGACGTGCGCCTGCGCGCCGATGCGCAAGGATGGGGGTCACAGCCGCAAGTCCCGTGCCCGGACCCGGTGACCCCGGTCCGGCCCAGTCGAAGGAATGCCGTGACCCCCGGACGTGACCGAGACCCGCTCATCGCCAGTGGCCTGCCCACCCAGTACGTCGACGTCGACCCGGACGAGACCTCTGAATGGGTGGAGTCGTTCGACAATGTCGTCGATCACTCAGGCAACTATCGCGCGCGGTATCTCATGCTCTCCCTGCTTCAGCGGGCCGCTGAGCGCAACGTTGGCGTGCCCAGCCTGCGGAGCACCGACTACATCAACACCATCCCACCGGAGCGCGAGCCGTCCTTCCCCGGTGACGAGAAGCTCGAGAAGCAGATTCGCCGCATCATCCGCTGGAACGCCGCGATTATGGTGCACCGCGCGCAGCGGCCAGGTATCTCGGTCGGCGGACACATCTCCAGCTATGCATCCTCGGCCACGCTCTACGAAGTCGGCTTCAACCACTTCTTCAAGGGTCCCGATCACCCGGAGGGTGCCGACCAGGTGTTCTTCCAGGGGCACGCCTCCCCCGGCGTCTACGCCCGAGCCTTCGTCGAGGGGCGCCTCACCGAGCATCAGATGGACGGCTTCCGCCAGGAGGTCTCGCACGCCGGTGGCGGCCTGCCCTCGTACCCGCATCCGCGTCTCATGCCATGGTTCTGGCAGTTCCCGACGGTCTCCATGGGTCTGGGCCCCTTGAACGCCATTTACCAGGCACGGTTCAACAAGTACCTGCAGCACCGAGGCATCAAGGACACCTCCGGCCAGCGCGTCTGGGCCTTCCTCGGTGATGGCGAGACCGACGAGGTCGATGCCGTCGGCGCCATCACCCTCGCTGCCCGCGAGGAGCTCGACAATCTGACGTTCGTGGTGAATGCGAACCTGCAGCGCCTCGACGGACCCGTGCGCGGCAACGGCAAGATCATCCAGGAGCTCGAGAGCCTGTTCCGCGGTGCCGGCTGGAACGTCATCAAGGTCGTGTGGGGTCGCAAGTGGGATCAGCTGCTCGCCGCGGATCGCGACGGCGCCCTGGTGAATCTCATGAACAACACACCGGATGGGGATTTCCAGACCTTCAAGACCGAGGACGGCGCGTTCGTGCGCGAGCACTTCTTCGGAAAGGATCCGCGCACGGCCAAGCTGGTCGAGGCGTGGAGCGACGAGGACATCTGGAGCCTGCAGCGTGGCGGCCACGATTACCGCAAGATGTATGCGGCGTATGAGGCGGCCTCCAACGTCAAGGGCCAGCCGACGGTCATTCTGGCCAAGACCATCAAGGGCTGGACCCTGGGCTCGCACTTCGAGGGCCGCAATTCCACGCACCAGATGAAGAAGCTCACGCTGGACGACCTGAAGTCCTTCCGCGACCGCCTGCACATCCCCATCACGGACGCACAGTTGGAGGCGAACCCCTACCTGCCGCCGTACTACCACCCCGGCCCGAAGGACGAGGCCATCGAGTACATGCAGCACGTTCGACGTGGCCTCGGCGGCTCCTACCCCGCCAGGAGTACGAAGGCTGCCCCCCTCGCCCAGCCGGCCGACACCGCCTACGAGGTCGTCAAGCGAGGCTCGGGCAAACAGGAGGTCGCCACGACGATGGCGTTCGTGCGCCTGCTGAAGGACCTCATGAAGGATCCGGTGCTCGGCCCGCGTTTCGTGCCGATCATTCCGGACGAGGCGCGCACCTTCGGGATGGACAGCCTCTTCCCCACTGCCAAGATCTACTCCCCGCACGGGCAGCAGTACCTGTCCGTCGATCGCGAGCTGATGCTCAGCTACAAGGAGTCGCAGCAGGGCCAGATCCTGCACGAGGGAATCAACGAGGCCGGATCGGTCGCGTCGTTCACGGCGGTCGGCACGTCGTACTCGACCCATGCCGAGGCGATGATCCCGATCTACGTCTTCTACTCCATGTTCGGCTTCCAGCGCACCGGCGACGGGTTCTGGGCAGCCATGGACCAGATGACCCGTGGTTTCGTCATCGGCGCCACGGCGGGCCGCACGACACTCAACGGAGAGGGCCTGCAGCACGAGGACGGGCATTCGCACCTGCTGGCGGCCACGAACCCCGCCGTCGTCGCGTACGACCCTGCCTACGCCTACGAGGTCGGCCACATCTTCAAGGACGGTCTGCGCCGCATGTACGGCAATGACCCGGAGAACATCTTTTACTACCTGACGATGTACAACGAGCCCTATGTGCAACCGGCGGAGCCGGAGAACGTCGACGTCGAGGGAATCCTGCGTGGCATGCACCTCGTGAGCGAGGCACCGGCAGATGCCCCCGGCCCACGCGTTCAGGTGCTGGCCAGCGGTGTCGGAGTCAACTGGGCCCTCAAGGCTCAGGACCTGCTCCGCGAGGACTGGGGGGTCCAGGCCGACGTGTGGTCGGTGACATCGTGGAACGAGCTGCGTCGCGACGGCCTCGCCGCGGATAGACACAACCTGCTGCATCCTGATGAGGATCCGCACATCCCGTACGTCACTGCGCGCCTGGCCGGCAGGCCCGGCCCGGTCGTGGCGGTGTCGGACTACATGCGCGCCGTCCAGGATCAGATTCGTGACTGGGTTCCCGGTGACTTCGTCTCCCTCGGAACCGACGGCTGGGGCATGTCCGATACCCGCGGAGCGCTCCGCCGACACTTCCTGGTCGACGCAGAGTCCATCACGGTGCAGTCGCTGGCCCGCCTTGCGAAGTCAGGTGAGTTCGACGGGACGCGGCTCACGGAAGCGATCGATCGCTACCAGCTGCGTGACCCTGCGGCTGCTGACGCCGGCAACACCGAGGGCAGTGGCTGACATGTCCAAGGATCCACGCCGGTTTCTTCGCTACCTGGAGGCAGAGCGCAACGCCTCCATGCTCTATCGAGCATTGGCAGAGACTCTCGATGGCGATCGACGAGAGGCCCTGCTCGAACTCGCTCAGATCGAGGACGAGCACGCGGCCCACTGGATAGAGAAGCTGCAGGAGTACGGCATCCCCATTCCCCCTGCGCCGACGACTCTGGATGTGTCCGACGCCGCGCTCGTGGCACGCGCACGGGGGGCAGGCTTCACCGACGTCCTCTCCCACCTGGAGGAGGCCGAGGGCGCTGATGCCGGCATGTACGACGACGAGCCCGAGGCCCCTGACTACATGTCGCAGGACGAGCGCGAGCACATCGAGGTCTTCCAGCAGATGCGCACGACGGCGGAGAAGACCAATGCCGTGGACGCCCTGCTCTCCTCACGCAAGGCCGTGGCTGGCGGAGAGTCGTGGCACCGCTCCGACAAGTCCGGCTCGATGCGAGCCGCGGTCTTCGGCGCCAGCGACGGACTCGTCTCCAACACCGCCCTGGTGATGGGCTTCGCCGGCGCTGCTCCGAGCAACGCGACCATCCTCTTCGCCGGGCTGGCCGGACTGCTGGCAGGAGCCTTCAGCATGGCGGCCGGTGAGTACGTCAGCGTCGCCAGCCAGCGTGACCTGTTCCGCCGCGAGATCGAGATGGAGGCTGCGGAGCTCCGCGAGAAGCCCGAGGAGGAGCAGAAGGAGCTCGAGCTGATCTACCGGGCCAAGGGCCTGGACCGCGAGAGCGCCGCGAACGTCGCCCGCCAGATCATGAGCGACCCTCGCACGGCTTTGGACACTCTCGCCCGCGAGGAGCTCGGGCTGGATCCCGACGAGCTCGGATCGCCCACCAAGGCGGCCCTGTCCAGCTTCATCGCCTTCGCCATAGGTGCAAGCGTCGTCGTGGTGCCCTACCTGTTCTTCATGGGCGAGGGAGCCTCGACCTCCGTGCCGCTGATCCTCGCCATCTCGCTGGCGCTGATCGCCATGGTCGTCGTGGGCGGAGTCGTCGGCCGGCTCTCCGGACGCGGCGTGGTGTTCTCCGCCATGCGCCAGCTGATGTGGGGAGCGGGTGCCGCGATCGTCACCTACGGGATCGGTCGGCTCGTCGGCATCCAGGTCGGATAGTCCACACCGCGATGCCCGAACGCCCCGACATCACCGAGCTCACGCGGGCCACCGGGGCGCTCACCACTGCCGCCACCAAGCGCATGGAGGAGACTCTTCCGTGGTTCCGCGGGCTGGGACCGGAGGAGCGCTCCTGGGTTTCACTCGTCGCCCAGGCCGGCATCACCGCCTTCATCGAGTGGTACCAATCGCCGCAGGACGGTGCTGCGCTCACTGCCGACGTGTTCGGTACCGCACCCAGGGACCTCACCCGGGTGATCTCCCTGGAGCAGACTGTCGACCTCGTGCGCACGACAGTCGGGGTCGTCGAGTCGGCCATCGAGGACCTCGCCTCGCACGAGGACCGGCCGAGCCTGCGCATCGCGGTGCTGCGCTACTCCCGCGAGATCGCCTTCTCGACGGCCGAGGTCTACGCCCGTGCAGCCGAGGCCCGCGGCGCTTGGGACGCCCGCCTAGAAGCGCTCGTCGTCGATGCCCTGCTGCGCGACGAGATCGACGAGTCGATCCTTGGCCGGGTTGCCGCTCTGGGCTGGTCATCGTCGACGGCGCTGCTCGTGATCGCCGGGTCCGCTCCCGTCGGCGATCCAGAGACCTCCTTGGATGTGCTGCGACGCACGGCGGAGCATCACGAGCTGGCCCTGTTGAGCGGAATCCATGGCGCGACCCTGCTCGCCGTGGTGGGCGCCGGACCGGATCCCATGCGCTCGGCTCGGCTGCTGACCCCGCATTTCGGCCCCGGGCCTGTCGTCGTCAGCGCCTTGAGCGAAGGTCTCGCACAGGTGCCTCGCGCTGCTCGATCCGCTCTTCAGGGTCTGTCCGCAGCCTGGGGGTGGCCCGACGCTCCACGGCCCGTGGCTGCTGATGACCTGCTGCCCGAGCGAGCATTGGCCGGGGATCCGGACGCGGTGAGCGCCCTCGTTGCCACCGTGCATGACGCCCTGCTCGGCGACGCAGCCCTGTACGACACCGCCTGTGCCTTCCTCGAGCGCACTCCCTCACTCGAGGCGACCGCGCGCGCCCTGTTCATCCATCCCAATACCGTCCGCTACCGCCTGCGCCGGATCGCCGACGAGACCGGCTACAGCCCCACGGATCCCAGAGGGGCCTTCACCCTGCGGGTCGGCCTGACCCTCGGCCGACTGCGTACCGAGGGACTCACCTGACCCGGACCCGGTCCTCGGTGTTGTAGGTTTCCTACAAAACTTCACCAGGGAGATTGGACGCGCCAACAGCGCTTCCAGCCCCCGATTCACGGAAGGCTACGAGGGTGCTCGTTGTTGTCGCGCCCGGACAGGGCTCCCAGTCACCCGGATTTCTCACCCCTTGGCTCGACGTCCCCGGCGTGCGAGACCGCCTGGAGTGGCTGTCGGCCGTGGCCAGCATCGACCTCGTCGCGCACGGCACCGAGTCCGACGCCGACACCATTCGCGACACCGCCGTCGCGCAGCCACTGATCGTCGGTGCTGGCCTGGTGACCCTGCTCAGCCTGTTCCCCCACCCGGCCCACGCCTTCTCCCGCATTGGCGCGGGGGCTGGCCACTCCGTCGGTGAGATCACCGCGGCCGTCGGTTCCGGCGTCCTCAGCGCCGAGCAGGCCATGGTGTTCGTCCGCGAGCGAGGCAAGAGCATGGCCGCAGCCGCGGCCATCACTCCCACAGGAATGAGCGCAGTGCTCGGCGGCGACCCCGAGACCGTCGTTGCCAAGGCGACCGAGCACGGGCTGACCCCCGCCAACATGAACGGGGCCGGGCAGATCGTCGTGGCTGGCACACTTGCGCAGTTGGAGGCCTTCGCCGCGGATCCGCCCGAGGGATCACGGGTGCGCCCGCTGGAGGTCGCGGGAGCGTTCCACACCGAGCACATGGCCCCCGCCGTCGCGACCCTCGACGGCTACGGCAGAGCCATCACCACGCACGACCCAAGAATCCCCCTCATCTCCAACGCGGACGGCCAGATCGTGCACGACGGACGCGACGTGCTGCAGCGCCTGGTCACGCAGGTCAGCAACCCCGTGCGATGGGACCTGTGCATGGACACCATGCGCGACATCGGTGTCACGGCGGTCATCGAGATTCCGCCCGCTGGCACCCTCACCGGACTCATCAAGCGAGCCCTTCCCGGTGTCGAGACCCTTGCCCTCAAGACTCCGGACGATCTGCCAGCCGCATGGCGGATGATCAACGAGCACGGCACAGAATCAGGCCTGGACAACAACCCGACCTGGCGCATGGTCGTGGCACCGATCAAGGGCACCTTCCGCATGGCTGCGGCCACCAAGGCCGGCGATGACCTGCCGGTGGGCGCGACCATCGGCACGGTCGAGACGCTCCGCGACACCATCCCGGTCGTCGCTCCGCACGGCGGCACGATCGTCGAATGGCTGCTTGAGGATGGCGATCCCGTAGGCCCCGGCCAGCCGATCGTCCGACTGCACCCCCTTAGCCAGGACTCGCACGCATGAGCGCGGCCATCACGCCATCACGAGGCGCCAGCTACGCACGAATCCTCTCCGTCGCCGGCTACCGCCCCGAGCGAGTCGTCACCAACGACGAGCTCTGCGAGCGCATCGACTCATCCGACGAGTGGATCCGCGAGCGCTCGGGCATCATCGAGCGTCGATATGCAGCCCCCGACGAGAGCGTCGCCGACATGGCGGTCAAGGCAGCCGGGCAGGCTCTTGAGCGAGCAGGCGTCGACCCCTCACGCGTGGGCCTGGTCATGGTCGCCACCGTCACCCATCCGTTCCCCACCCCCTCCGCAGCAGCGGATGTCGCGCATCGCATTGGCGCGACCACGGCTGCTGCAATCGATCTCTCAGCGGCATGTGCGGGCTTTTGCTACGGCATCGAGTTCGGCAGCAGCGTGATTCGCTCCGGAGGTGCCGAGTACGTCGTCCTCGTCGGCGTCGAGAAGCTGTCCGACTGGATCGATCCGGACGATCGCGGCACGGCCTTCCTGTTCGCGGACGGCGCCGGCGCCGTCGTGCTCGGGCCGTCCGACGAGCCGGCAATCGGACCGGTCGTCTGGGGATCCGACGGCTCCCAGCTCGAGGCCATCACCTTTACGCAGTCCCTCATCGACTACAAACTTGTCGGGGGTGAGATCTTCCCGGCGCTGGAGATGCAGGGCCAGCAGGTGTTCCGCTGGGCCGTCGGCGAGATGGCGAAGAAGGCCGCCGACGCGCTCGATGCCGCAGGTGTGTCCGCCGACGACCTCGACGCCTTCATCCCCCACCAGGCCAATATGCGCATCACCGATGCGATGGTGCGAGCACTGAAACTCCCCGAGCACGTGCCGGTCGCCCGCGATATCGCCCACACCGGCAATACGTCAGCAGCGTCCATCCCGCTGGCGATGCAGGCCATGCTGGACGCCGGGGAGATTCCCCACGGCGGCACCGCTCTGGTCATCGGCTTCGGCGCGGGCCTGGTCTACGCCGCTCAAGTCGTGACGCTGCCCTGACCGCGCCGTAGTGTGCTGCCCAAAGATCCCTGAAGCCACCGAACCCACACCAACCAGATAGCACCACCGAAACCGAAAGGAAGTCGCATGAGCCAGGAGATCCTCGACGGCCTCGCCGTCATCGTCAATGAGGTCGCCGGTGTTCCCGTCGAGGACGTCCAGTCCGACAAGTCCTTCGTCGACGATCTGGACATCGATTCGCTGTCCATGGTCGAGGTCGTCATGGCCGCCGAGGACAAGTGGGGCGTGAAGATCCCCGACAGCGAGGTCAAGAACCTCACCACCGTGGGCGACGCCGTCGCCTTCATCGCGGCGAACCAGTAGCCGCACCCTGACCGCTCCGACCGGCGGCGCGGGGATCACTGCGCCGCCGGCCTCGGAACGATCAGCGAACGACGAGAACTCGCCGCCGATGAGGCGGCATGTCACGAGAACTCGCCGCCGATGAGGCGGCATGTCACGAGAACACGAGCACGAAGGAGCAGGCGTCCATGACCCGAGAGGTCGTTGTCACCGGACTGGGCATGACCACGCCCGTCGGCGGTGACGTCGAGTCCACCTGGCAGGCACTGCTGACCGGGACATCCGGCATTCGGCTGATCGACCAGCCCTGGGTGGCCGAGCAGCCCGCCAAGATCGCCGGCATCATGGCTGTCGACCCCGCCGAGGCTGTTGAGCGCGTCGAGGCTCGTCGCCTCGACCGGAGCCAGCAGGCGGCGCTCGTGGCCGCTCGCGAGGCCTGGGCGATGGCCGGTGCACCAGAGCTCGACCCTGACCGTCTGGGCGCCGTGATCTCCACCGGCATGGGCGGACTGACCTCCCTGATGGACGCCTACGACACCCTGCTCGATCGTGGTCCCTCGCGCATCTCCCCGCACATGGTCACGCAGATCATGCCCAACGGCCCTGCCGCGATCGTCGGCCTTGAGGTCGGCGCCCGAGCGGGCGTCCACGGCCAGGTCAGCGCCTGCGCCTCCGGCGCGGAAGCCGTCTCGTACGCCGCCCGAATGATCACGACCGGACGCGCTGATGTCGTGATCTGCGGGGGCACCGAGGCCGTCATCCATCCGATCACCATGGCCGGCTTCGCTGCAATGCGCGCCCTCTCGACCCGAAATGACGACCCCACCGCAGCATCTCGGCCGTACGACCTCGGTCGCGACGGATTCGTGATGGGCGAGGGCGCTGGAGTCTTGGTCCTGGAGTCCGCCGAATTCGCGGCCGCTCGTGGCGCGACGATCCTCGGCATCTACGGAGGTGCCGGGCTGACCTCCGACGGCCATCACATCGCCCAGCCAGACCCCGAGGGCCTCGGCGCAGCGCGGGCGATTCGCTTCGCCATCGAAGACGCCGGACTCAGCACGTCGGACATCGTCCACATCAACGCGCATGCCACGTCCACTCCGCAGGGCGACATCGCCGAGTCGGTGGCCATCCGCGCTGCGCTGGGCGACCACACCGACAACGTCGTCGTCACGGGAACCAAGTCGATGACGGGCCACCTTCTCGGCGGCGCGGGTGCGATCGAGTCCGTCTTCACCCTCCTTGCCCTTCGCGACCGCCTCGTCCCACCGACAGCCAACCTCGTCGACAAGGATCCCGAGATCACCCTTGACGTCGCTGCCAGTGCACCTCGCGAACTGCCGCAGGGCGATATCGCCGCTCTGAACAACTCATTCGGATTCGGCGGCCACGATGTCGCCCTCGTCTTCAGGAGCGCCTGACATGACCGCCACTTCCAAGCAGACGACGACCAGCGAGGCAGACCTCGACCCCCGCCATCCGCTCGTGCGCCTGGGCAAGTTCTTCGACAACGGCGAGTTCACGCCCATCTCCCCGGTCGACGACCGCGGCGTCATCGCAGCCGTCGGACTCGCCAACGGCACCCACGTCGTCGCGTTCTGCACCGACCCCACCGTCCAGGGCGGGGCCATGGGCTTCGAAGGCTGCCGAGCCATCATCACCGCCTACGACCGTGCCTTCGCCGACTCCTCCCCCGTCATCGGACTGTGGCATTCCGGCGGTGCTCGCCTGCGTGAGGGTGTTGCCAGCCTCGACGGCGTGGGCCGGGTCTTCGCCGCCCAGACGCGCATCTCCGGCAAGGTTCCCCAGATCTCCGTCGTGCTCGGCCCAGCAGCCGGCGGCGCGGCCTACGGTCCGGCCCTGACCGACATCGTCATCCTCGGCCCGGCCGGACGCATCTTCGTCACCGGCCCGGAGGTCGTGCGCTCCGTGACGGGCGAGGACGTCGACATGGATCGCCTAGGCGGTCCGGAGCCGCACGGTCGGCGCAGCGGTGTCGTCCACATCACGACTGACTCCGAGGATGAGGCCCTCGAGCGGGCTCGTGTTCTCGCCACGCTCCTTGGCTACCAGGGCTCACTCGACATCGACTCCATTCATGACGTCGACCTCGGGGCGACCCTGCCGGACTCCTCCCGCCGCGCCTACGACGTGCATCCCATGATCGAGGAGTTCTGCGACGCCGGGACCTTCGTTGAGCTGCATGCCAAGTGGGCCCCGAACATGGCCGTGGGTCTTGGTCGGCTGGGTGGACGCACCGTCGGCATCGTCGCCAACAACCCCCTCCGCCTCGGCGGATGCCTTGATTCCAACAGTGCCGAGAAGGCCGCTCGCTTCGTGCGCATGTGCGATGCATTCGCCGTGCCGCTGGTCGTCCTCGTCGACGTCCCCGGCTACCTGCCCGGTGTCGGCCAGGAGTGGGAAGGCGTCGTGCGTCGAGGCGCCAAACTGCTGCACGCCTTTGCCGAGTGCGTCGTTCCGCGCGTCACCGTCGTCACGCGCAAGGCATACGGAGGCGCCTTCGTTGCCATGAACTCCGCCTCGCTGGGCGCCACGAAGGTCTTCGCGTGGCCTGACGCTGAAGTGGCCGTCATGGGAGCCGTCGCCGCCATCCGAGTTCTGCACCGACGTCGCCTCGCAGAGGTTCCCGAGGAGTCGCGCGCGCAGGTGGAGCTGGAGCTGGCGGCCGAGCATGAGGTCATCTCCGGTGGCATCGCCCGCGCCGTGGAGATGGGCGTGGTGGACGAGGTCGTGGACCCGGCTCTCACCCGCTCAACGGTCGCCCGCGTCCTATGGGACACACCTGGCCACCGCGGCCAGCACGGCAACATTCCGCTGTAGCGACAGGTGCCGCGCCAGCGGCCGGGCATCGAACCACGTCAGTGGGTCGGACAGCGTCGCTCAGACAACGTGGTGCAGCACCCGCACCGTCGATCCTTCATGCGCGCAGCGGAAGGGCTCGAGCTCCTCGTCCCAAGGCGCCCCGATGAGCCGAGAGATCTCTCCGGCGAGCGACTCCCCCGTGGTGGCCACCTGGGTGAGTGCGGTGCGCAGTCGATCCTCCGGGACCATGACGTCCCCATGCGGACCGATGGTGGCTCGGTAGAGGCCGAGGCTCGGGGTGAAAGAGAAGCGTTCTCCCTCACGGCCCGGGCTCGGATCCTCCGTGACCTCATGGCGGAGCTGGCGGAAGGCCTGCAGAGCGCTCGCGATCTTCGCCCCGGTGCCCACGGGGCCGCCCCAGACCAGTTCGGCCCGCACGGCCGTCGGCTCAACGGGCTGAGCCGCCCAGTCGATCTCGACGCGTGAGCCGAACACGCTCGCCAACGCCCAGTCCACATGCGGACTGACCGCACGCGGGCATGAGTGGATGAAGATGACGCCTCGCGCCGGGCCCATACTCGGTCCAGCGTCGGACGCACCCCTTGCATTCACGACGACCGTCATATCCGCCTCCTTCGAGAGTCGCCTTCCCCAGCGTTCTCGAAGCGGATGAATCGTCTTCAGGCCTGTGCGCCCTTGTGTGTCGAGGATAACCCCTTCCCCCTTCCCCGTGCGCAGGGCGCCCGGCGAGTCGCCTCCTGAAGTCCGCCCCTAGAACAGGAGCGCGAGCCCGCTGGCGATCAGGTACACGGCGATGACGGCCGCCATGCCGCCCACCAACTGAAACTGGTGAGACATGGTGAAGGCGTAGACCTTGCCGAAGGCGGCGTCGGCACGATGACCGAACACGAGTCGGGCCAGGGGCGGGGCCAGGACAGGCGACAGAGCCAGGGCATAGAGCTCGACGAGCAGCACGGCCTTGACGATCACATCCGTGTCGGCGACCGCGATGTCATGGAGCGCTGGCGCAAGGACCACGAAGGAGGACAGATCCTTGATGCTGAGGGCAAAGGCAATACCGAGGAACAGCCATGTCGACGCCCGCGCGACATAGCCTTCGATATCGGACTCCACCCGATGCTCGAGGCCCGGATGAGGGCGGAAGAGCAGCACCGCGGCCGCCACGAGGATGGCGCCCCCCAGGAGGCGCAATACGGCATCGACGTCGCCGCCACCGCCGGGGAGCGTCGGGAGCTGCGCGAATCCCACGAACATCAGTCCACCGACAATGACGAATGCCGCACCCCCTCCGATGCTGACCGCGAGGGCTCTGCGCTTCCAAGGATCGCCGCCACAGACGAGAATCTGCAGGGCAAACAGTGACGGGGTGAACGCCGCGGCGACTCCCAGCAGGGCGGTCTGCCCGGCGAGCCCGAGAATCGTCACCCGATCATCCAACCATCACCGTCGCACTCGCCGGCGCGGGTTCGCGTCAGCGCAAGGCCTCCAGGACTTCATCGATCATCTCGCGCGTAGTGGACGGGTGCAGGAAGACAAGGCGCCCGACCGTCTCCCCCCGCCACTTGCTCGACGTGACGAACGCACGCTGCTGCTCCAACAGGCGGCGCGACCAGGCCTCGTAGTCCGCATCCGTCCAGCCCAGGCGCCTGAACAGGACCACCGACAGGTCGGGCTCCCGTATGAGGGCGCAGGAGTCCAAGCCACTGATCCGATCCGCCGCGTAGCGCGCGAGGTCGTTGCCGTGCATCACTGCATCTCGATAGGCGCCGATGCCGTGCACAGCCAGTGAGAACCACAGCGGCAGTCCCCGGGCGCGTCTCGTCAGGTGATGCGCGAGATCGCTCGGGTTCAGGTCACCGGTGTCCTCCTCATGAATGACATCCAAGTACGACGCATCCTGGGTGTGGACGGCCTTGGCCAGTCGAGGATCCCGATACAGCAGGGCTGCCGAGTCGAACGGAGCGAACCACCACTTGTGCGGATCCATCACCACGGAGTCAGCCTGCTCGATCCCCGCATAGCGCGGCGTCAGCCGCGGATCTAGGAGCCCCGCTCCCCCGTAGGCGCCATCAACGTGCAGCCACCACCCGAGCTCACGGGCAATCTCGCCGATGGATGCGATGTCGTCGATGATGCCTGCGTTCGTCGTACCCGACGTGGCAACCACGGCGCAGATGTCGGCAACCCCTGCGACTTCCTCCTCACGCGCGAGCGCCCGGGAGATCGCCGAGCCGGTCAGCAGTCCGTCCGTGTCACGGGTGTCCACCACCAGCGCACCCATCATGGTGATGGACAGCGCGTTGGCGATCGAGGAATGCACCTGGTCGCTGACGACGACGCGCAGCGGAATGTCGGGGAGCCCAGCCTGCTGTCGGCGCCGCCGCCAGGTGTCGCGTGCCACCACCAAGGCAGACAGGTTCGCGGCCGAGCCACCTGACACAAAGACCCCACCGGCACTCTGCGGCATGCCCGCGATGTCCGCCAGCGCTCGGAGCGCCTGGTTCTCCGCAATCACGGCACCCGCCGCCTCGAACCAGGAGATCCCCTGAAGGGACGCAGCAGACACCACCATGTCGAACAGCAGCGCCGCCTTCGTCGGCGCCGAGGGGATGAACGTGAACATTCGGGGGCTGTCCGCCGAGAGCACCGTGGGCGCCAGCACTTCCGCATAGACGTTCAGCACGTCGCGGAAGTCATGGCCGTGCTCATCAATCAGGCCGCTGATCGCCGCTGCCAAGTGGTCCCGATCGGCCAGGCCGTCGAGCGGCACCTCCGGCGCAAGGAGCCGGTCCGCAACGTAGTCGAGGATCTCGCGCACCATCTCCGGGTCCGCGTGGTGCATGCGATCCGGAGCTGCATCGTGCGGGTCCGCCGATGACCTGGCAGGCGGGGTGGACGCTGAGGATTGCGGATCGAAGGCCATGGAGCGCCCTCCCAGTCGCCGACGTGAGTCGGTGGACGCGCCGTCAGCCGTTCTGCCAGCAGGCGTCGTGAGGATGCTAGCGAGAGGCCGTCTTCGTCACCAAACGAATCGTCCGCGCAGCGACCAGCACCCACACCAGGGCGAGGACGAGCGTCGCGATGACGCCGGCGGCCTTGATGGGGGCTGAGTCCACCGACGTTCCGATGGCCATGATCGACAAGGTCATGGCGGCGACAGGAAACACGTACCCCCACCAGCCCGGATGGAAGGGAACCCCTCCTTCGCGTCGGAGTCGGATCTGCTCCAGCCCGGCGAACAGCGCCCACCAGAGCCCGAAGCCCGCTCCCATCGATGCGACGATGATTCCGGCGGTCGTCCCGTCAAAGCCGGGCAGCCCAATCTCCTCCCCCACTTGAAGCAGCCGAAGCAGGCCGAAGCCGAGAACGCCGGCCGGCGCGAGTGGGATCCACAGTGACGGAGCCATCTGCGCAACCTGACGAGGACGCAGGGCCAGTCGCGTCATGATCAGCGTGAACATCGCTATGAACAGCACGGTGCCGATTCCGAAGAAGGCGAACGCGACCGCCATCAGCCACGGTGCCTGCTCGGGGTACTCCAGCATGACCGGAACGATGGTCAACGGGACGATCAGGTTCATCACCGGAGGGATCAGCCAGCCCCCATTGACCGATGCCAGGTCATTCGTGTTCGACGCGATCGCGTTCGCCCACACAATGCCGATACCGGTCGCGAGAATCACGCCGATGACGGCGAGGACGATGTCGATCCATACGGCCACCGTCGTGGGGATGATCTCCGGTCCCACCCGCGCCCACGCCACGGCGAGGACGAGAAGGCCCGCGGGGAGGGTCGCCAGCATCGCTCCATGACCGGGATCGCTGAGCTCGCTGACGAGCTCCTGCCGCCGAACCAGCCGCCGCCCGTATCGGGGCCATAGGACGATCGCCAGGCCCGTTGCCAGCAGGAGGAAGGCAACACCCAGCCACGCCAGCCACGGAAGGTCCCATGTCTCGGACTGCGTGACAAGCACGATCGAGGTGGCCCCCGTTCCCATCACTGACCCGAACCACGCCGGATGCTGGTGCACCGGGTTCATGAGCGCCTCCTCGTATGTTCACATATACCCCTTGGGGTATCCTATCGTGGTGCCAGTCACGATGCAGACCGCCCGAACCCCCCGCCCATGGACCGCGCTGCGCACGTGGTCCGCGCGTCGCTGGTGGATTTCCATCGCCGCTGGTCTGGGAACGATGCTGATCGTCGCCCTGCCGACGGCCGTGATCCCCAACCCCATCTTCGGCAGGGCTATCGAGGTGACCTGGTGGTCCTATCCGGTGGTGATTCTCACGGGAGTTCTCGGCGGTCTTCTCCTGGCGACCTATATCAAGGAGCCCGCGCCCTATGCGCAGGACGCGGATTCCGGGGAGCAGGCCGATCGTCCCCTGACCCTCGGAGCGGTCGGCGGCCTTGTCTCGTTCTTCGCCGTGGGCTGCCCCGTGTGCAACAAGATCGTGCTGATAGTTCTGGGTGCCTCCGGGGCAATGACGTGGTTCGCACCGATCCAGCCGTTCCTCGCACTGGCGTCCGTGGTGCTCATGGGCTGGGCGTTGCGCGCCCGTCTCAAGGGTGAGATCTCCTGCTCGATCACGCCTGCCGACTGACGATTCCCTCGTCCCCAGGCGGGCGCGTCCACGAACGACCGCTCCCCTCACGGCACAATGGCGAGCATGCCTCCCACACGACACATCCTCGCCTCCAGCGGAGGCTTCATTCCCACCGGACTCTGGGGAGTTGTCCGCCCCGGAGGCATCATGACCCGCGCCCTGGAACTGACGGGCAAGACGCGGCCACGCGTGTGCTTCGTGCTTACCGCAAGCGGTGACGACCCGTCCTACCTGTCGATGATGTACTCGGCGATGTCGGACGTGGGCTGCGACGTCGACCATCTTGCCCTGTTCACTCAGCCGAATCGCCCGCCGGCCGACGTGATCGGCGCGGCGGACGTCGTCTGGGTCGGCGGTGGCAGCGTCGCGAACCTGCTGGCGTTGTGGCGCCTGCACGGTGTCGATGAGGCGATGCATGACGCATGGGAGCGGGGCGCGGTGCTGGGCGGCGTCAGCGCCGGATCCATCTGCTGGCACGTGGGCGGGCCGACGGACTCCTTCGGCAAGGACCTGGAGCTTGTCGACAATGCCCTGGGGTTTCTGCCCTACGGAAACGGGGTCCACTACGACTCCGAGGAACAGCGCCGACCACTCCTACAGCGGCTCGTCGCATCAGGCGAGCTGCCCACGTCCTATGCGACCGACGATCGGATTGGCCTGCTCTACCAGGGCACCGACCCGGTGGAGGTCGTCGCGGACCTACCCGACTCCACGGCCTCCGCATACCTCGTGGAGGTCGTGGGCGGGACAGCAAAGGAGACTCGACTCTCGGTCGGGCCCCTGCCGCGCTAGCCGATCAGAGCGTCACGAGGCCACGCGTGCCGCGTGCGCCTCGGCCTCCTTGACCAGCGCCTCCAACTGAGTGGTGGTCGAGGTCAGCTCGCCGTCCCAGTGCTGGGCACGCACGCACCACATGACCCGCTCTCGGCCCTCCTCCAGGCCCACGCGCATCTCAGTGCTGGCATTGGCACCCAGTCGATCAAGCACGCGATCAGAAGCGGCGACCCAGGTCTCGGCCACCTGCAGATGCAGGACTTCCTTGCCCATGTCCCGGACTACCGAACTGGCCTTGGACTCATCAGGTGATGTCTCCTGCAGATCCTGCTCCAGGCGATTGACCGCCTTGATGAAATCCTTGACGGCGACGTCATGCGCCGATGATGTTCTCAGCAGATGAAGGAAGTCCTCACACGCCTTCTTCACGTCGGCACGAGCCGAGTAGAAGCGTTCGTCTGATCGATGCGGGACCTGCTTGGCAGCTATGCGGCTGAGGCGGTTCTTGCCGGAATCAGTGGTCTTCATCATGCGCTCCTTCACGCTGTTGATACGGATGAGCGTCGAACACCTTCATTCTGCTACCGCCGCGGCATCGCGTCCATGCTCTCGCGCGAATTCAGGACCAAAGCCCTGCCCCCGGGAATATCTCCTGCCGGGCTGTCGCTTTGACCGGTCAATGACCGGTCATGCACACTGGAGTGGTGAAGGGACTGCTGGCGGTGGGCGTGTTGGCGGCACTGTTGCTCGTCGGTGCGCCGACGGCATCGGCGGCCGATTCCACGGGGGCCGCACCGTCGATCTTCGCCGGCCACGACGAGGACCTCGTGGGTGCCGGCTGGGCTGCCTGCCCGTCCCCCATCACCTGGTCGGTGGATGTCTCATCGCTGGACTCGCGCACGGCGCAAGTGCAGATCCAGCATCTGGCCTGGGCCTTTGACCAGTGGTCGCGCGCCTCAGGACTCGAGTTCGCCTTCGCCGGCCGCACGCGCATGAGCTTCGACGAGCGGTCCTTCACGCTCCGAGCGCGCTCCGGCGAGCGCGCTCCGGAACGCCACATTGCGATCTCCTACCTTCCCCAGCGGGAGTACCGCACACTGAATGACACGATCGTTGGCATGGCATCCCCCACCCTGGTGTGGCGCGACCGGCGAGAGATCACGTCAGCCACGGCCGTCTTCTCTCGCGACTATGCGGTCGATGCCTCCTCGCGCGAGAGCAGGGCCCTCCTGCTTCACGAACTCGGCCACGCCCTGGGGCTGGGCCATTCCAAGGACGCCGGTCACGTCATGCACGAATTCGTGCAGACCCGCACGTCGCTGACGGCCGCCGACATCGCGGGAGTTCAGTCGCTCGTCACGTCCTGCTCGGCAGGAACTGCCACCACCACAACGTTGTCCTGATAACCGCCGTTGTCCGGGTCGTAGTAGCCACCGCAACTGATCAGTGTCAATCGCGGCGGGCCATCCACGGCGAACAGCTCGTCGTACGGCAGCTTCTTCTTGAGGATCGACTCCCGTGACACGACTCGATACTCCAGGCTCTTACCCGCGTCGTCACGAACGAAGACCCGATCACCTGGACTCAACTCACCCAGCCGGTAGAACACTCCCCTGCCCTGCTCGCGACCATCGCGATGCGCGACGAGAACCGCGGAGCCGCGGTCGGCTCCCGGCGGGACTCCCAACTCGTACCAGCCGACGATCCTGATGTCATCGGGAACCTCCAGAGCACCGTTCTCATCCAAGGCGACCGGCACGATCGAGGTGCTCACGTCGATTGCGGGGACGCGCACACGACGAGGCACCGCGTACAGGTCGGGTGAAGCTTCCACCGACGGTGTCGTCGATGGTGCGCCCGAGGGAGAAGACGTGACCACCGGCGCCGCGGAAGCCGAGGCGGTCGGCCGCTGGCCAACCGAATCGACGCTAGTGGACTCGTAGCTCTGCCACTGCCACCAACCGAGGGCGCCAAGCGCGACGACGAACCCGGCGATGCACAGCACCAGAATCAGGCGCAGCAGGCGGGTCCTCGTCATGGGATCAGCGTGTCACGAAACTGGGGGTGCATTCACCCACGCACGACCCCGTCAGCGGTCATCTTCTGGTCCAAGAACTCAGGGGCCACACAGAGGGGGCCCGCCTCGGCGGTTCCTGACCTGCGCCAAGGCGGGCCCCACGGAGGGACCTCGCGACAGGAGGGGGGCTAGTCGCGAGGTCCAAGCAGACGGAAGCCGGCGAAGCCGGCCAGAGCCAGGCCGCTGAGTCCCAGCGCCATCAGCCAGGCGGGCACGGATGAGGAAGTGATATCCGTGCCCAGTCTCTCGGAGGAGGCGATCGTTGCCGCCTGCGGAACGGCCACCTGAACCACAGTGGCGCCCGTGGTGCTGGGGAGGTCATCGCTCGGTGGGATGCTCACCACCGACACCTCGCTCGCGGAGCCCGCGCGCGCATCCTGGTCCGTCGAGGACAACCCGCTATAGACAGCCATGGCCACGGCCACCAGAACCATTCCGACCACGACCACGCGGGCGACGACGTAAGCGCTCTGCCATGAGGCCGCGTGCCAGTCATGCCCTGGGCCAGGGACGGTCGAAAAGCTCATGTATTGAGGTTGGGTCAGCAGAGGCCCTGCTGCCAAGTCCTTACCGATGGATTGCCCGTATGCGTCGGTCAATGACCGGACAATCAGTGCACGGGGTGAGTCACTCGGTGAGCATGCCTCGCATGTCCGCCAGTCGCACGGCTTCGTGGCGTCCGCCCACTCCGAAGTAGCGATAGACCACCATCGTCTCCTGACGAACCGTGGACTCACTGAAGCCGATGCGCTTGGCGATCTGCGCATTGGTGAGGCCCTTGGCCATCATGCGAAGCACCATGAGCTGCCGCTCGGAGAGCTCCCTGGGTGCAGCCTTGCGCCTGCTCACCCCAGGATTCGCGGCAGCCGCGTCGTTCACGGTCGTCAGCCCGCCGTCTGCGGACCCTGAGCCATCAGGCCCATGCTCCGTGCCTGCACCCGTGACCAAGGACAAATAGAGCGCCAGCACGGCGCCCACGCCATTGAGGTCAGCGCGCAGGGCGTTCTCATCCGGCTCGCTCGCGAAGGTGAGTTGGAGGGCGCCCACTCGTTGATTGGGCAGTGACAGGGGCCAGGTCACCAACGGGTCGGTGCTGCCGTGCCCACCATTGAGCCGGGGGTAGTTCGTCCGTGCAGGAGAGTCGGAAGGGAGGAAGACCGGCTCGCCGGTCCGAACCGTGTCGGCGAGTGGCTCAGGTGCCCACAGTGACAGGGATGACAAGCCGCTCAGGTCGGCAGCGGTCGAACCGAAGCTGCCGATCACGTGGAGGGAGCCGTCCACGCCGAACAGCATGAGCGTCGCCTGTCGAGTCTCGTGTTCGCTCAGCACACGCAGGACGAGGTGCTGGCAAAGCTGGTCACCTGTGGGCCGGGCCATCAGGAATCGGACGATCCCGAGCATCGACTCGGCATTGAGCAGGTCGTCGCGACGTCTGCCGCGCTGACCCACGGCCGAATCCCCCGTCATCTGGTCCATGCTTGCCCTCCCCAGGTCAGACCCCATCGTGATCTGACGGCCTGCGCCACGAGTCTACGTCCAAGCACTCCGTATCCACCCGTCATACTGACTTCTGGCGCTCGATGGCGAGTCGCCCCATCGTGAGGAGCCGATATGAGCGAGAACCCCAAGCGTGACGAATCCCAGGACGCTGAGCGCCACGAAGAGGACATCAAGCACCATCCGCACTCGCACGAGAGTGAAGAGGAAGAGGAGTAGCGCAGGTCGGGCCGCCGCGGGACCCGAGCGCATCACCCTTCGATCTCCGCAACCCGGCTGCCGACGATGTCCAGCAGCAAGGCCTTGTCGACTTTCCATCCCACCGGGATCCGAATGGTCTTCTTGTTGATCTCATAGCCCTCGAGCCGGGGACGGAATCGTTCGATCACGTTGTCGCCCCAAGGGCCGAGCAGGATGTGCTCCTTGCCCGCAGTCACGCCGATCACATAGTCCTTCCCGAGTTTCAGCATGGGCTGGTTCCAGGCGATCACCGGCTCCATGTTCGGGTGGGCCTTGACGATCGTGGCGAAGATCGACTGCACGGTCTTCGCCTTGTCCGCATCGAGCTGAGCCAGGTACTGCTCGTGGGTCTCGAACCGACGGGAGCTCTTTGAGCCGCGGCTGTAGAGAACGAGGGCATTGGCATGGGCTCTGCTGAACCCGTGGTTCTCCTGCAGGTAGGCCATCTGCTCGGGGTACTTGCGGTCCTTGATCTCCGCCATCACGTCGAACCAGTAGGACATCGGCTGGCCGGTCTTCTTCTCAATTGCAGGGAAGTAGGAGGAGCGATCGGGGTTGCGTTCAGCCATGACCTCATCGTACGGATCATCCACGCGATGGGGCACGCACACCACCACCCACGAAACCTCTACGTCGGTGGTGCCGTCATTCTCCGCCCACGGCCGCCAGAACGGCCGCGTTCATGCGCTGGATGGCTGCGCCGTCAATGTAGGACGAGCAGGCGGTCACTGGCCTGCCTCCCGACACTTCGGGACCGATCCAGTCATACACGTCATCACTGAAGGTGTTCGGCGGACCGACGCCCAGTTGAACGCCCCCGGTGGCGCACACCAGATCCTCAGGATGCAGGGCGTACCAGACAACAGATGCATCCCAGACAGGTTTGACGGGTGCGATCTTCTCCTCCCACCAGCGGGCGTAAGGCACCGACGCTTGACCGAAGTAGCGGCCCTTCGGAGAGCTCGACGCTGCGAGGTCGTCCACCACAGTTGTGGGAATCCCGGTTGATGACGATGCACCGAAGGTGACGGCGGTCACGGGAATCGTTGAATACTGCACCAGTACTGACAGCGCCCGCGGATCCATGGAGTAGTTGAAGTCCCGAAGAGACTTCCCTTCGAACAGGAGAGGACCCGGCGCACTCCCCACCAGCGCGACAACGCGGCCCACCTGCGCCGCAGCCTTGGGGTAGTTAAGGGCAAGACATGCGACGTCGGTGAGCGGACCGGTGGCAAGAATGGTGACGTCCTGGTGCTTGCGCAATTCTCGCGCCATGAACCGCACACCATCATTGATGCAGGTCGACGAGAGTTCGCGTCCGTCGTACGTGGTGGGCCCTGCCACCGGCAGCCAGGACGCGGCACCTGCAACGATCGGCGCGTCCACCCCGGCCATGCGCACTTGCCGGCGCGCAACCGCCATTTCCGCAGTCAGCGAGTTGTTCCCCATCGTCACGACGACGCCAAGGATGTCGAGGTCGTCTGACGCACCTGCCAGGGCCAGAGCCCAAGCATCGTCGTAGTCCGAAGGGCTGGCCTGAGTGCCGTTCGCATTCCCGGTCGCCAAGCCCATGGCGAGGTCCATGGACAAGATCACCTTCATCGCAGGCTCCTGGGAAGCAGCGTTGGCCTCACCGGGTGCCACAAAGATCACCATCACTACGGCCCAGAGCAGCCCCTGCAGACGCCTCACGCGCATGTGATCCCCTTCGCCCGAATGCACCTCATGAGGATGGGCGGTGAGAAGAGACAGAAACGATGACCTTCATCTCGTGCGCTTCCCCCGGATGAAGCGTGATTGCCCGATCTCCCACGTTCCCCGTCTCGACACAGACCATATACCGCCACTCCTCGTCGCCGAAGTCAGCCATCGCGCGGGACTTGTCCACCCACGGATTCCAGACGATGGTCGAGGCGGACCCTGACTTCGCGATCGTCACTGATCGCGCGAGTGCCGGGTCGCGGAGAATGACGTCGGACGTGCTCGAGTAGACGCGGTCCACCTCACCGTCGAAGGTCACGGGACCGGCCTGCACGACGTGGCGATCAAGGAGCTTGTCGTGGTACTCGGCACCCTCCAGCCCCACGATCGACACTGATGAGACGTCACCCACGGCCAGGTACGTGTGCAGTGCCACCTCGAAGCTGAACGGTGTCGCGTCCGTGTTCTCCACGAGGAGAGTCAAGGTCAGCTCGTCACCGAAGGAAGCCGTCGACGTCATCCGGTAGCAGTAGGGGAACTGCGGATCCACCGCCTGCTCCTGCGTCAGCACGTGTTCAACGGCCACCATGCCGTCCTGCTCGGTGGTTGCCGTGCAGGGCCAGGTGACCAGTCGAGCGAAACCATGAGCGGGAGACATCGCGCCTGACCTACCAGCACCGAACCACGGGAAGCAGATCGGGACTCCCCCGCGGATCGCGACGTCACGCGTGAAGACAGCGTGCGAACTCAGCCAGATGACCGGCTCAGCGCCGGAGGGCTGCCACTGCAGAACCTGCGCACCGTGATCCGACATCCGTCCGATGGCTACCGGTGTATCAACACTGAGGCTCCCCATTGCGCCCTCCCTCTCCACGTGCGGTGTCTCGAAACGGCGCTGCAGGTGTTCGCCCTATCGCGGCTGCAGGCCCTCGTCGATGATGGCGTGCAGCTCGGCTTCATCAATGGTGCGACCGGTATACGTCGAGGCTGTTGCAAGAACCTTCGCCTTGACACCGTCGATCTTGTCCGCAGGCTTGGCAAGCGCCGCTGTCCAGTCGCGATAGAGCTCCCACGCGAGTTCCCGCTGACGCAGCGCCGCATTGACCCTGACCATCTGGTCCGGCGTCGCCGTCAGGCGCCAGGTCTCGCTGATGGCCTGAGGCAGCACATCGCGGTAGTCATGCCCGCCCTCGGAGAAGATCCCCGGCGTCGGGACGAGCGCATTCTGCATGTCGAAGAAGGTGGTCAGGACCGTCATGCCGGGCAGCCACCGCGTGCCATGCGGTGCCCCGAACGGGCGCCTGTCGTCGGGCCCCAGCCAATCGGGCTTGCGCCACGCCACCTGGGCTCCGAACTTGGGGATCGGATCGTCGCCGTTCATCAGGAGCAGGTACTGCACCTGGCTGCGCTCTTTCGCCGAGAGGGCTCGCCAGTCCATGAGATTCCGAGGAAGGTACGTGGATCCCGGGCCCACCGCCGGCGGCTCGGCGACACTGCGGGTGCCCCAGAGCTCGCCACGCCACTGCGTCGCGGCCGGTGTGCCGATCCACAGTGCCGCATCGATGCCCGTCCCCTCGAGCCCGAGGGTGCCGGTGCCGCGGAACATCTCCTGACTGACCTGCGAACCCAGGCTCTCGCCGAAGAGGAAGAGCTTTGGTCGCTTGTCTGCTGGCATCGCCATCAACCGCTCCGCGATGCCATGCATGACCATGGCGGTCTGCGCCGTGCCGGTCGGGACCCGCGTCAGCGAGAGCGCCGACGGCAGCACTGAATACTGAATCGCTGCAGAGGCGCAGTCACCGAGCATCAGGTACTCGAACGTCTCACTGGCCACGTAGTTGACGTAGCCCGACCCCGTCGGCGAGAAGAGGGCAAAGGCCTTGCGTTCCAACGCCTTCGTGCGATCGATCTCGGAGAGTAGGATGCGTGCGCGCTCCTCATCGTCATGGGTCATGTCAAGTGAGGCATAGACGCGAATGGGCTGCATCGCCTGATCGACGCCCATGACGGATGCGATGTTCTCCGGCTGCAGCGTCATGCCGAGCCAGCGCGCCCCTTCGCGCGTGACCTTCGCCCATTCGATTCCCGAGGCCGGACTCCCGGTGATCTCTGGCGCCTGCGGGGGTGTGCGCATGCCGGGTTCGACAGCGCCGCCCCCCTTGCTCAGCAGCGCCGACACCTTCACCACCGCAAACCACACGGAGCCGACGGTCAAGGCGGCCGAGGTCATGCGGCCGAGCATTCGGTGATCCTGTGGCTCACCACCGATGACTGCGGTAGCGCCCTTGGCAAGAGCTCCGGTGAGTGCGGACTCCGCGTGGGCGAAGCCGTAGGTCAGTGCAGCGACGCCGAGGCCGATTCCAGCGGACTGCGCGGGCGAGACCTCGCGCGCGCGGTCCTCCAGGAAGTACTGGCCCTGCACATCGATAGCGCCGGGCATTGCAGAGTCCACGGCCGAACCCGGACGCTGCTGCCATGGCTTGAGGCTCAGCCATGAGCCGACGCCCACCACTGCGGCAGCGGCGAGTGCTGACTTTCGACTGAGTCCAGGGGTGCGCCCGTTCGCGGCAGTCGTCACGATGCTGGCCGACGAGACCGCCGCCGCCGTCTGGGCCACCAGGCGTCCGACCGCCCTGCGGCTGCTCTCATGCTCTCGCCAGGACAATGCCAGAGCAGCCCCTGTGCTCACCGCCACCGTCGCACCCGCGACGATGAGCCGCGCCCGCGACGAGGCCTCTTCGGTGCGACTCACGCGCGAGGCGATGGCACCCAGCAGCGAGTCTCCAGCCGAGAAGAGGCCGTACGCCCCCGCGGATGTCACGCCGGTGATGATCGCCTGATCCCGAGAGGCTCGGGTCAGAAGGTTCGGTTGATATGAGCGCGCCACAGCGAACGCCGCTCCGATGATCCCCGTGCCGGCCGCATGATCCATGGTTGCGCTCCTCGTGACCCCACTGCTCCCCCACGGAGCCACTCATCCTTGCATGCAGACCGAGGCACCTTGCAGTCCTCTCTCGAACCTGATCGCCGTCGCGACCTCGCCTACTCGCACGGCCAGACCGAGCCCACGGTTCCGTCATCCCGGCATGACGAAGAGGGCAAACTCCGCCGGGGCGATCCGAACTGCCACGGGTGAGTGGGGAGCGTCCTTGCGGCGAAACACAGGCGAGAACACCTCTCCACTCACGCGCGGACCCAAGAGAGAAGAGCGGTCGTCTTCACGCGAGGTCTCGCCAATGAGAGGAGAAGCCATGGCAACCATTGAGATCGTCGGAGATGACGCTGTTCTGAAGTTGAATCGCGCGCGCAGCCCTTTCCCTGCCCCAGACGAAGCCCCCGCCCCGCGCGGGGGCTTCGTCGTTATCAGTACAGATCTAGCGTTGACCTGCCACAGTGATTCGGTGGAGATCCAGAGGCGCATTTGCCCGCTGTGTGAGGCCACCTGCGGCCTTGAACTGACCACGGACGGACTCGAAGTTCTCCAGGTTCGCGGAGACCCTGAAGATGTCTTCAGCCGAGGATACGTCTGCCCCAAAGGAATCGCTCTCGGTGAACTCCATTCCGATTCTCGACGCCTCACAACTCCCCTGGTGAAGGGGGACGACGGGCAGTTCCATGCTGCAACGTGGGATGAGGCTTTCAACGTAATCCGCGATGGACTGCGCCCCATCCTGACCGACCACGGTCCGCAATCGGTCGGCCTGTTTCTCGGTAACCCGAACGTCCATAACCTCTCCGGCGCCTTCTATCTCCCGGCATTCATCAAGGCATTAGGAACCACCCAACGCTTCTCGGCGAGCACCGTCGATCAAATGCCCAAGCAGGTCGCCTGCGCGCTTATGTACGGGACGGCACTGTCGGTTCCGGTGCCCGATATCGATCGAACCCACTACTTCCTGATACTCGGCGCGAACCCGCTCATATCCAACGGATCCATGATGACTGCCGCAAACTTCCCCGGTCGTCTGCGTGCACTACGCAAGCGCGGCGGTCAATTGGTGGTCGTGGATCCAGTGCGCACCAGGACCGCGGCAGCCGCTGACCAACACATTTCCATCCGGCCCGGCTCCGACGCGCTCTGGCTGGCCTCCCTGGCTCACCTCCTGGCCCCGGAAGCAACACTCGAAGCGGCCCAAGACTGGATCGACGAAGGTGAATGGCGCAGCGTGGTCGATGCACTCGCACCGTTCTCACCTGAGGCCACTGCACCGCTCACCGGAATCGATCCAGAGACCACGCGGCGCATCGCCACCGAACTGCGGGGCGCCCCCACTGCTGCGGTCTACGGCCGCATGGGAACCACCACGTCGGGCTACACCAGAAACGGTGAAATCCTCCCCATGGCAACCCTGGCATCGTGGCTGATCGACATCATCAATCTGTCCATTGGGTCTCTCGACCGCCCCGGCGGAGTGATGTTCCCCCTCCCGGTCGCCGGGGGCCCATCCACCGAGGGCACACCCGGCACCGGCCACGGCGTGCAGATCCCCGGAAGGCGGCGCACCCGCGTTCGAGGGCTGCCCAGTGCACTCGGGGAATTCCCCGCGTCAACGCTGGCCGAGGAGATCGATACGCCGGATCCGCAGACCGGTGAGCGCATTCGAGCGGTATTCGTGATCGGTGGCAACCCGATCGTGTCCACTCCCAACCAGGAAAGACTCACGAAGGCCTTCGGTGAACTCGACCTACTGGTGAGCGTGGACCCCTACCTGACTGCGACAAGTTCCCTGGCGGACGTCATCCTGCCCGTTGCCTCTCCCCTGACTCGTCCGCAGCACGATGTGGTCTTCAACAACCTCGCCGTGCGCAACCAAGCCCGCTATTCCCCTTCCGTCTTCGATGTTCCCGATGGTGAGAAGGACGAGACCGAGGTCCTCGCCCAATTGGCCGCGATTGCGGCAGGGATTGCTTCGGGCCAGGAACCCACTGTGGCGCAAATCGAGGGCCTGATCGCCTACACTGTCGCCGCCCAAGCCTGCAACGACGAAGCATCGCGGGCGCACGGCCGCACGCCCGAGGAACTACTCGGGGCCGTTTCTCACCGCACCGGCGTGGATCAGATCTTGGACCTGCGAATCCGATCGGGTCCGTATGGAGACGGGTTCGGTTCCCACCCCGATGGGCTGTCCCTGCAGCACTTGATCGATAACCCCCACGGCATCGATCTCGGTCCACTCGAGTCCCGATTGCCCGAGGTGCTGCGCACCCCCTCGGGTCGAATCGATGTCGCACCGACTGTCGTGCTCGATGCGCTGAGCGACGTAACGAATCTGCTCGGAGTGACCAATCCCCCGCCTCGCTTCACGCTGGTCGGTCGGCGTCACCTTCGCAGCAATAACTCGTGGATGAAGGGTTTGCCGACCCTTAAGGGTGGCTCCAACACTCCCACCGCGATGATCCATCCCGACGACGCATCCGAGCTGGGTATCAGTGACGGCGCCGACGTAGTCGTCTCCACCCCGACCGGTTCAATCACCCTGCCGGCCTCCGTCCGCGATGACATCTCGCCCGGTTGCGTATGCGTGCCGCATGGATGGACCGACGCCAACGTGAACGCACTCGTCGATGTCGAGGCAATCGACTCCCTGGCAGGAACGTCGGTGCTCAGCGGGATCGGCGTGCAACTGCAGGCGGCTAGTCGCTAGAACGTCGTCTGGCCTAGCCCCCAGCATCCGCAACGAGAGTACTCCTACTCGGCACGACCAATCCTGATTTCCATCGGCCGCGCCCGCACGATCAATCCAACTGTGACGGCTAGCACGAAGAACACACCTGCACCAAGAACGGCCCAGACGGACATCGTCAAGAAGATGAATAGATCGACTACCGGAGTCCCATCTTGCGCCACCGCCAACGCGTAAGCGCCCGCACCGATAAGGGCACCCACGATTGCCCCCTCGCCAAGACTGCGCGCGATCATCGAGCCCAGGGCTGCCCCGGCTAATCGCCTCGTCACCCACGCGTGCGTTCGCCACGCGAGGACTGCCCACAGTCCAAGAGCGGCAACGATCATCTGGGGAACTGTGGGCCCACTTGCCTCTTCCTGTGCGGAAATCGCGAGCCAAGCCCAAGCCCCTGAGACGAGTGCGCCGAGGAGCACCGGGAGTATCCACGACTTCACAGCAGCAATCCCAACATAGAGAGGGGCTCGAAAACAGCTAACCGGTTACCCGAATTGAAACTTCGCGCTAGCTCGTACTCCAGGTCCGCGTCCACACGTGATGTCGGTACTTGGCTTTGTTCTTCTTTCCGACCGGACGCGCGGTCACCTTGACCGTTATTTCCCCGGTGCTCCTCCCGGGCTTGACTCGAATCTTTCCGGTCTTCTTGTTGAAGGTGTAGCTGCAGTCTTCACACGTTACCGTGGCGCGGAGTCTTGATGCCTTGGTGTGCTTCACCGTCCGAACCACAGTCGTCCTCTTGCCTTGCTTGAGGATCTTGGTTGCCTTGACTGCTGTCACCGCCATCGGAATAGCCCTCGTGCGAACCGTGATGAGCCAAGTGTCGCTGGTGGCAACGCTCCCGTTAGGTAGCACTGCCAGGATCGATACCTCGGTTGGCTCCTTACTGAGTTTTGTTGCGTTGCCGCTGATGGCCACGCTGGCGCTATCAATACTCAGTCCAGCTGGCAACGTTCCCTGCAATTCATAGGTGGCTCCCGGTAGGCCCACAACGGTCGGCCTGATGGTGCGAGTGGGGCTCGGTGCCTGCGTGCGATGCGGGGCACCCACGCCAGTGCGATGACGACGGTGACGATTCCGGCGACGACCCCGAATTCACCCATCACCCACGGGCTGGCGGCGATGAACATCAACGGCCACGCACCTTGCACCAGGTAGTTCCACACGCCGTGCGCGAATGTTGCACCCCACACGTCATGGTGCTTCTCCCACAACGCACCGACGAAGAAACTGAACCCGGTGATCGCGATGGCGAAAAGCAACAAACTCGCCCACGTCGGTATCCCGGGGTTGGAATAGACGCCAGGCACGAAGATCACCGGAACGTGGTAGGCGAACCAGATGACCACCAGGATCGAGTTCGCGACCAGGAAAGACTTGGTCCGATGATTGCCCCGGGATTGATGGAGGGCATGAACCCACGAGAAGGGTGAGCAGTCACGCGAGGATTGCCGACTTCGGGTGGTGGATCGCCCAGGGGCTCACGCACGAATGCTAGGCCGCTCTGATGAACGAGCCCAGAGTCGCGACCACCCCATGGTTGGGGGGTGACGGTACCCGCCCTGATGGACCCAGCCGATGCATGGACCGTCTCAACGAGAGACAGTCGTCACGTTGTCCGCGCAGTCCGTGTCCTCGCAGCGAATATGGCGGCTGCCCCAGCGGTGGCGATCGCCGCGGCGACAATGGTGATGGATGCGCCCACCCAGTCCAGCGCAACTCCCCAGAGAAGTGTCCCGAGCGGTGCCATGACACTTGCGGTGACAACAAGAGCGGCAACGCCGATTATCTCGTCCCCGCTTCGATCAGAACGGGCTCCGGCCGAGATCACCAGGAGGCGATAGGTGAAGCGACTGGCACCCAGCCCGATCCCCAGAAGGGTCCAGAGCACAAGATCGATGGCCGGCTCAAGGAACACAGTCGACACAGCAAACGCCATCATGAAGGCACTCGCCGACGCCAGTGCCCATAGTGCGGCTGGGAACTCCGTGGTGCGGCGAAGCAGTCTCTTCATGATGCCGGGGACGAGGATCCTTCCGGCGGCGGTTCCCGCCAGCATGAAGCCGGCGCCCGATGGCAGCGGATCATGGTCGAGATCGTTGAGGATGGGGACCAGCAGGTTGAACAAGGGCATCACGAGTATCGCTGAAGCGACCGTCAGGACCGTCAGTGTCCGAAGCTGAGGGTTCATCCGCACGGCAGCCCACAGGTCCCGCGCGGAATCGCCCTTGCGCTGCGCCGGCTCCTGCGTCGACCGTGGGCTGCATCGACTCACGAAGACGGCGAGGGGAATCGTCAGCAGGCCATTCGCCAGGATCCCGACGCCGGGGTCGGTCATATGGATGAGGACCCCCCCAAGGCTCGCGCCGAGTATCGCTGCGAGCCCTGACACGACACCTCGACGAGCCAGAGAGATGGACAGCGACTCGGGATCGAGGTACGCACGCGTCACGAACGGTGTCAGGACCCCCGTGATACCGGAGAGGGCACCCAAGATCGGAGCGGCCACGTACAGGACGACAAGGCTGGAATCCGTGAGCATCTCGATGACGCCAACGATCGACCACGCCACGCAGACACCCATCTGCGCCCACGCGAAGACACGCCTCCTTCCCCACCGGAGCGTCAGCCGGCTGGTATTCACGGTGGCGATCGCCGCGGCGGCCAGCATCAGGCTCAGGAAGACGCCCGTGGTGAGGCCGCCGCTCCCGCTCGCGGCGTACGTGGAGGCCGAGGTCGTGCCCAGGAGTCCGACCATCGTGCCGGCGACGCCAAGACCCCCGACGAGCAGGAATCCCGAGGCTGTTCGATCCACTGCGAGAGAAGCCACAGTTCAGGGTACTGGGCGTGGCCATCACTCCGCCCTCACATCGGTGTTCGAGGAGATCCCCTGGGCAGAGGACGTCTCGACGACTCGCGTACGCAATTCGACCTACCGTTCGCCCAACCTCTCCGCGAGTTGCGCGCTAGCTTCTCCGACATGTTCAACGAGACCCTCGCCGATCGTGTCCGCGCGGTGCTGCACGACGTTCCCTACGAGGTCAATGAACGAAGGATGTTCGGAGGACTGGCATTCATGGTGCGCGGCTACATGACAGTCGGGGTCATCGAGGACTCGCTGATGGCGAAGATCGGCTCCGCCGCGGCCGAGGAGGCTCTGACACAGCCGGGCGTGCGACCGATGGACTTCACAGGCAAGGCGATGAAGGGATTCGTCTTCATCGATTCCGAGGCTCTGGTAGGTCGGACGCTGGACGCTTGGGTTTCCCGAGCCGTCAGCTTCATGGAGACACAGCCACCACGGGGGTAGGCCATCCAGCACCACGGGCACAGCCGGAGCCGACCGGACGCATGGTCGTGACGCATCAACGTGGGGCGGGTCGGGCTCGAACCGACGACGACCAGATTATGAGTTGTAGACCCTGCGAACCTTAACTCCGCGCAACCGTCAATTTCAATTTGAGTAACCCAGAGGATGAGCTATTCTCCTACTATGGAGAGGCGCTCTCTAGCTGCTGCCGTCTTCGCAGCCATCATGACCTTGACCGCCTCTCCAGCCCAAGCCTCTGCCACCGCGGACCAATCCATCGGTGCAACGCCTCCCTATGACTCGTATAGTTGGCTCCACTCCTCACAGGGCCTAGGCCAGTCCATCACCGCCGGCCTCAGCGGGCCATTGACTTCGATCACCGTGTTCCTCAAGGACGGCGGAAGCGCAACCGCCGGGATCACTGTCACCGTCAAGGCAGCCGCTGCCGGACTCCCCACCGGTGCGGCCCTTGCAACCCAGACCATTCCTGACAGTGACGTGCCCCTTTCGGTCGGTGCTGTGTCCGTAAGCTTCACAAGCCCTCCGACAATTACGGCGGGGCTGCAATACGCGATCTTGCTCACGACTACTGCTTCTAGCAGCGGGAATCAGCACTACGAGTGGCACTACAAGACGTCCACTGTCTACACGGGAGGCACAGGACTCGATGACCGAGGTGTTGGCGGCGCATGGCGAGTTCTGTCAGGCGACTACAGCCTGATCACTTACGTCACGCTCGCCTCCTCGAGTGACGCATCAGGTAGCGATTCGTACGTGCCGGACGTCATCCAGGGGATCGGGCTTCCCTCAGGTGATTGCGCGAGCGTTTCCATGCCACATTTGGATTGGGCGGGTGTGCGCGCGGGAGGCTGGACGCGGTCGTGGGCACAGTGGGTCAACGATGGCCGTGGCGGGTACAGCTGCCAGCGCACACTTCGCTACGCTGCCGACGGCTGGGGTCTTGCCTGAGTGAACGATCGCTCGAACGTGGCCGGCCTTAGCGTGATCACGCGCAAGCGGACTAGCAGTGGGGCGGGTCGGGCTCGAACCGACGACGACCAGATTATGAGTCCGGGGCTCTAACCAGCTGAGCTACCGCCCCCGTAGGGACCGCCAGCCTATCCAGTGTCGCCTGCATGAATGGACTAATGGGGTCGTGCCAGAATCGTGCCAGGAGGTGAGCCATGGCTGAGACCTGTCGACTGTGCAGTGACGATGCGCACCTCGATGGCCTGTGCGAATGGCACTACCTTCGCCAGCGCGAGTGGGAGAAGGACTGGCACATGGGCGTCGGTCACTGAAGGCATCGACCGCTGGCGGCGAGGCGAGGTGCCCGAGACGTCATCGTCAGGAGACGGGGCCTTCGTATCTGCTGAAGTCCATGCTGGAATCTCCATCGGGCTGAGTTCCCGCAACATCGTGTATCGGGTGCAGCTCGTCCACCCAGATGCGGGCTGTGGTCCGCACCGTGATCGCGTTGCGCAGGTGGCCGCCGGTGGTGGTGTCATGGCTGATCGCGTGGAGGTGGAGCCCGGGAATCGTCTGGCCATCCGTCACATCGGGGAACCTGAAGCCGACGAGCGTTCCGCTCCAATGCTCGAAGGTGAAGCGGGTCTCGTCGTCGATGATCTCGCCGAGAGTCTCGTGGTCGTAAGTGGGGGGAGCAACCGTTCGGAGGACGACCGACGAGAAATCCCCGTCGATCTCGACGGCGCAGACCACTTCCTCGTGATCGACATGCGTCCGCTCGAGATAGGCATCGATGGCGGCCAGGATCCCTTCGACATCGGCTCCATCAGGAATGACGAACTCGTGCTCACGCCCGCCATGCGCGGCGACTCCGAAGGCGACTCCCTCGTCAGGTGCGACCTCTCGGGGTGTGCCATCGACGGGCACCCGCCAGGTGGTGCCGTGCAGACTGATGACCTCTCCATCGAGATCGTGCATCACCCCCACCCCCAGCCGGCTGTCACCGAACTCCTCGCCCACGGTGGCGCTGGCGCTGTAGTCACCAGCGAAGAGTCGCCCAGCCCCACGCGCCTGGTCCACGTCTCCGTGCTCCCCGTGCTCCCCGTGCCGGGTCAGGCGCTCATGCAGGGTGTTGCGCAGATGGCTCAGAACGCTGTCATGCATGCCGCCAGCCTATGAGAGGGGGTAGCCCGGAGTCGGCAACTCCTTGCTCCCCTATCGTCAGAACATCATGAGACTGCCCCTACCTGAGCCGGACACGTCAGCCGTTCTCTTCGACTGCGACGGCACGCTCGTCGACACGATGGGTGTGCATCGCATCGTGTGGTCGGAGATCTTCGCTCGCTACGACTACACCGTCACCGACGACTGGTGGGCAGACAACGCCAATGTCGCTCTGCTGCCCTTCGTGCGCTCGGTGGTTCCAGACGCTGACGAGTCACTTGCTGACAAGCTCAATCGCGAGAGCATGGCCATGTACATGGAGGCCCTCCACCTTGTCGAGCCGCTCGAGCACGTAGTCGAGATCGCCCGAGCGACGCATGGGTCTCGGCCCATGGCAGTGGTCACCGGTGGGTACCGGGAGATCATCATCCCGACGCTCGATGCCGCAGGGATCACCGAACTGTTCGACGTGATCGTGACCGCGGACGACGTGGCGCACAGCAAGCCAGCACCGGACGTCTACGTTCGCGCTGCCACGCTGCTGGGCGTGGAACCTGCCCTGTGCATGGCCTACGAGGACAGCGAGATCGGCATGGCGTCGGCGCGTGACGCCGGTGTCGGCCGGATCATCGACATCCGCCTCGTCGATGCGAGCAGCTGATCAGCGCGAGGGAAGTAGAGGCTCGATCTGCTGCGCCAGGGCCGGCTCCGGCTGTGCCCCCACCACGCGCCCGACGACCTGGCCGTCCTTGAGCATGACCAGAGTGGGGATGGAGCTGGCGTCGTAGGTGCGGGCGATCTGCGGATTGTCATCGACGTTGACCTTGACGACCTTGAGTCGGCCCGCATACCGCGACGCGAGGCGCTCGAGCACCGGCGCCACCATGCGACATGGGCCGCACCACGGAGCCCACAGGTCGACCAGCACGAGGGATGACGTCGCGATGGCCTCGCTGAAGGACGAGTCCGTGGCATCGGCGATCCATGGGAGATCCTTCTTGCAGGACGCGCAACGGGGCCGGCCGGAGGCAACAGCAGGGACACGGTTCTTGGCCGAGCACGACGGGCACGTCACGATCGAGGAGCTCATACTCCGATTCAACACATCCGTGATCCCGGATGTTCCCTCGTGCACTCCTCCAGCCGGTGAATCCCCCGTTGAGCCGTCAGAATGACCCCGTGGCCGACCTGCGTGTGACCGTGCGCGTCAAGCCCGGGGCCTCCCGCACTCGGGTCGGCGGCGTCTACGGCGAAGGCGAGCTCATCGTCGCGGTCAACTCCCCTCCCGTGGATGGAGCCGCCAACGAGGCCTTGACCATCGATGTGGCGAAGGCCCTCGGCATCCGACCCCGCCACGTGACCCTCGTCAGCGGGCACACGACCCGCAGCAAGGTGCTGTCGATCTCGGTGGCCGACGCGGATGTGGCTCGCCTTGAGTCGTTGCTGAAGGATCTCCTTTCCCTCTCCTAGCAGCACTATCCTTCGCCCATGCGCCGTCACCTGATCATCGGATCCCTCACTGTCGCCCTGACGATCGCTGTCGCCGGCCCCGCCTCGGCAGACAGCTTCTCGCTCACCTCAGGTGAGGCCACTGCACTCGCGGGGGTGAGCCCCTTCGCGATGACCGTCTCCGGCTCAACGGACCGGGTGTTCTACGGCTCGTCCAACCCCATGGGATGGGCCCTGGCCTCCTGCACCGGCACCGCGTGCTCGTCCCCCGCTGCCCTGCCGGTGACCTTCGGCGCCGACTACACCCAGGTCACCCTGACCGATGGCACGCAGCGCGCCTACTTCGTAAATCCCGCTTCGGGGAAGATGCTCACCACGGCGCCGGTCACCTACGACGCGCAGGGCACCCCAACCCTCGGAGCAGCGACTGCGCTGGGAATCTCGGCACCTGCGGGTCAGAACGCCTGGGGAGTCCCCGACTCCGTTGTGCTGCCCGATGGCCGCGTCCGCCTGTACTGGGTCACGATGCCAGCAGGAGGCAAGGCATCAAGCCCCACCAAGGCGCAGATCTCCTGCCTGGCCAAGCAGCTCGGTAAGAAGAGGGTCAATGCCATCGGCAGTGGTGCCAAGGCGAACGCCAAGGACAAGAAGGCCCTGAGGAAGTGCAAGATCGATCCGTCACTGCTGTCTGGCGGCCGGTCCTCGCAGCCTCAAGAGGTCATCGTGAGCGCGACGTCCACGGAAGCGTCCGGCACCTCGTTCGCACAGGACCCAGGCACCCGCTTCACGGGCGGCTACGTCGACTCAGACATCGTGCAGGCCAAGGACGGCGACTGGATCGCTCTCCTCTCCACCGGTCCGGGCGCTCCTCCGCAGCAGTTGTACGCCGCAACGTCCAAGGACGGCCTGACATGGAAGGTGGACAGCAAGGCGCTGACCGGCTCGTCAGTCAACTCCCTCGACCCATCAGCCGTGCCGGCCGGCCCCAACACCTGGCGCGTCTACTGGTCGCAGTCGCCGAAGGCCACCCCGTTCAGCAACCACACCATCGTGGTGGGCACGCTCACTCGCTAGTGCCCGGCTGCTTGTTCCTCGGCTGCTAATGCGGGCGGGCGAAGAGGAAAGTCCGAAAGGGCAGCCCCGCACGTGACCGGCGGAGAGCATCTGCCACCCTTCGCGTCGTGACCATGACTGATGTCCGGGGGGTGGTCCGGGCACCCACCCCTGCAATCCTCCTGCGGCTGATCCCCCTGTGGATCCTCTGGGGCGCCACCTACCTCGGCATCGCCCTGCTGCTGCGGTCCATGCCGGTCCTCATGGGCAACGGCAGCAGGTTCATCGTGGCGGGCCTGATCCTCGGCCTCATCCTCATGGCCGTCCGCGGCCCGCGCGTGCTTCTCATCACCGCGTCACAGTTCCGCTCGGTCGTCGTCATGGGCGTGATGATCCTGAGCGTTGGTATCGGGATGGTGTCGCTGGCCGAGCGATATGTGCCGTCAGGGATCGCGGCCCTTCTCGTGTCTGTCTCGCCGCTGTGGATGGTCCTCTTCCGGCTTCGGGCGGGTGATCGACCCTCACGGCTGACCCTCGCGGGCGTGGCCGTCGGGCTGGCAGGCCTGATGCTGATGCTGCTCCCCGGCGGCACGAGCCCGGTGTCCGGAACGGACCTCGATGTCATGCTCTGGTCGATCGGGATCGTCGCCGGCAGCCTGTCCTGGGCGTACTTCTCGTGGAGATCCACCTCCTACGACCTGCCTGCGAATCTCCTGACGACAACGGTCTACGAGCTTCTGACGGCGGGCGTCTTCTTGTCGGTGATCGGTGCACTGACAGGTGAGCGATGGGACTTCTCCGCGATCACCGCCGTCTCCTGGTTCGGATGGACCTACTTGGTGATCGCCTCACTCATCGCCTACGCCTCCTACGTGTGGCTGCTGGGCAACGCGCCCATCTCGCTGACCTCGACGTATGCCTACGTCAATCCCGTCGTGGCAGTCATCCTCGGCCTGATCATCGTTGCCGAGCCGCTCACCCGCGACGTCGGCATCGGACTGACCATCGTGGTGGGTGGAGTCGTGCTGGTGGTCAGCGGTGAACGCCGACGCCGGTGAGAGCAGGGCATGACGAGGCTCCCACACCGTGACTCCGCAGGTCTTGGATGCGGATCCTCATCTGACACCTGGGCCAACTCGTCCGCGGTCAGCCGTAGCATCGAGTACGGCTAGCCAAGCCTGAACGAGACGGGAGCAGCGCCCGGGGTGCGCGCGCCGCGCATTCGGCGCCGAGGAGGGGGAAGAAAGCGACCATGCGGGGACTACGCAGTGCCAGCTCACGGCGACGCGACCGGAGCGAAGCACTCGGCTCCTGGATCGGTCGACGCGACCTTCGGCTGCATGGGGTAGCGCTCCTGACGCTGGCACTGACTACGGCATACCTGAGTGTGCGGCTGGTGTTCACCCTTGAGGGGGCCAACCCGTTCGCCTTCTGGCTCCTGTTCTCCGCTGAGCTCTTCACGCTGATCACCTTCGCCCTCTACACGTTCGACACGTGGCGACTGGAGATCTCTGGCGGCATAGAGGACCCATCGGCTTGCGCGGACATCGTCATCGCCACCTACAACGAGCCGATCGAGGTGCTCGAACCCACGGTCCTCGGTGCAACACGCGTCCTCGGCGTGGGCACCGTCTGGGTTCTTGACGACGGCCGACGAGGCTGGGTGGAGGAGCTCTGCACCCGTCTGGGAGCCCGCTACGTCACCAGGCTTGACAACAGGCATGCGAAGGCCGGCAACATCAATCACGCCCTGCCGCTCATGACAGCGGATCTACTCCTGTTCCTCGACGCGGATCACGTGCCTCAGCGCAACGCGATCAGCGCGATGAGTGGACTGTTCTCCGATCCGCGACTCGCCATCGTGCAGAGTCCCCACGAGTTCCGCAATCGTGACTCAGCCCAGCAACGCAGCGTGGACACCCACGAACAGTCGTTGTTCTTCGAGGTGCTCCTGCCGGGGCGAGCGAGGAATCAGGCCGCCTTCTGGTGCGGATCTGCCGCCATGATTCGTCGCGAGGCACTTGTCGCCGTCGGCGGGGTCGCGACCGAGACTGTCTCGGAGGACCTGCACACCACCATCCGGATCCAGGCTCTCGGATACTCCGTCGCCTACGTCAATCAACGTCTGATCAGCGGCCTCGGACCGCACAATCTCGGCGATTACCTTCTTCAACGAGATCGCTGGGCGCGTGGCACCCTCGCCGTCCTCACCTCACGCGAATCCCCGGTCTTCGGGCGTGGGTGGTCACCCTCCCAACGCCTGCACTATCTCAACAGCTTCCTGCACTACTTCCTCGGAATTCAGCGCATGGCCTTCGTCACGGCCCTGCTTCTGGTCCTGGTCGCCGGAATTCTCCCCGTGGGGACGTTCCCCCTGTGGATCCTTGCGCTCGCGTTGACGAACATCGCCATCATGACGATCGCCTCCCTGGGGCTCGGCCGCGGGCGCACAGGCCTGGGCGACGGGGTGGGCAACTCGTGGCTGACAGCAGAGGTATTCATCCGCGCCTTGGCGAACCTGCCACTTCGCCGACAATCAGCCTTCCGGGTGACGCCCAAGGCTGCCTCGGATCTGAGCATCGGGCGTCGCCTCAACCGCCTGCGCGTTCCCGTGGCGGCGACCGCCGTGCTGCTGATCGGCTGGGCATTTCGCACCTACCTTCAGTTCGCTCCCCCGTCGTGGCCGCAGTGGACCTGGCCCGGCGAGCTCAACATCACGCTCTACTGGATCATCTCGGCCTTCACAGCCCTTGAAGTGACCACCCTGATCTACCTGCTGTGGCGCGAAGTCAGCAGGCACCAGGCGCGTGCTGGCTGGCGCTTCGACGCCCACGCACCCGGGACGCTGGCTGGCACTCCGGCCGTCGTCGTTGACCTCCACGAGCAGGGTCTGCGCTGCCGAACCGCTGATCCCATCCCCAATGACGACAAGGTCGTGCCCCTGACGCTCACAGTGGAGATCGCGGGGGTGACTCGCGACGTGCACGGAGTCCTCACGGTGCGACGTGTGAGTCGTCCCACGAACGACACATGCGAGTACGCCGGCTCGGTGCAATGGCTTTCCGAGCGCGACCGACTGGACATCATCGATTACTGCTACGTGGAGCTGGCAGGAAAGGGCAGGCAGCGAGTCGATCACGACCTGTGACGTGGCAATGAGTGTGCGGACCACCGGGCCGCGGAGACGCCAGGACTGTGCTGGACAGATGATGCGCACAGCGATCCTCATCGCATCAGCTGTCCTCGCCCTCGTCCCCGTCAGCGCCGCCCAGGCGCAGACGTCAGCCGCTCCTCGCAACGTGGGCATCACCGGCATGTGGCTGGGCACCAACTACGGCTACGAGAACGGCGTCTTCAAGTCCAGCGACGTGCGCTACACCGTGACGGCAGTCACCGGTGTCACTCTCACCGGCACCAAGGCGTGGCGTCAGGCGGACGGCACCTGGAGCGAGCCCGAATCCTTCCAGGGCGTCATCTACAAGTCAGGCGAGTTCCACGCCGCCGATGAGGACGGAAACCTCGTCGGTCGGCTCATCTCACCGACCAAGATCCGCGTGACCTACCTTGAGGCCGGCTCCGATCAGGCCGCTCTGGTCACCAATCTGACCAAGGCCAGCCGGACAGCTCGCCGCTGACCCTTGGTACTCACGGCGTCGGGTGGCTCCCCCATCTGAACTCGAACCAGAAACCCTTCGATCAACAGACGGCCATTGCGCATCGCAGGTCCGCGCGAGGGAGCATGAACGGGGTGGGGTTCCCTGAGGAGCTGAACGGCCCCACCCATCGCTGAGACCCTGAGACCGGCCCCGGTCAGCGCTTTGGCGGAGCCCGGAACGTCACCCGCATGGGATCCTTCAGACCGTTGATGATCGACACGGAGTGCCGTGGACTGGGGGCGGTGTATCGAACCCCCGGTGTTGGGTTGTTGCCAGGGCCACCGTCGTTGTAGAGAGGCGAGTAGCCGTCGCCCTTGGCCGGAATCTGCAGGAGTTTGATGCGTTCGGCCGCCTTGACGCTGCCGGACAGGATGACGTCGATCTGGTTCTCGCTGTCCTCCTGGTAGCACTGGTCGTAACTGTCCTGCTTCACGCCAAGGTCGGCCAATCCCTCGACTCGGATCGGGTGGCCGTCAATGAAATAGGTCTTGCCCGATTCGGTCAGCGGCACGCGGGTGCCGTCATCCTCTATACCCACCAGACGAAAGTGCTTGCGGTAGTCACCCGGGTGCAGGCCGAAGATCCCGTCGGGCGAGAATGCTCCGCCGACCGTCAGCATTCGCATGCGGAATCGAGCCTTCTTCTTGCCGTACAGAGAGACTCCGTCGTTGGGCAGCATTCCTTGCTTGAGCGGAGCGGGTCCGTCTTCGCCGAGTCTCGACATGTGGGTCATCTTGGCTGCAATGATTCGTGGGCCCGGCCACGTGGTGGGATCACTGGACAGGTCATCGTAGGGCGTCTTGTCGTTCGTGATGGACATCCCGACGGCGCTTGCCAGCGCACCCCGTGGCCCCACAAGTTGCAGTGGCGTGGCGTCTCTGACGATCTCGACCTTGACCGGATAGCGCACCCGCGGATCACTCTTGGGGAAGCGGTTGCCGAATTCGCCGTTCAGGATCAAGACGGATCGCTCGTTGTACTCGAAATTCGGGACGACCATCGCCGCCACAGCCTTGGCGACTGTGCCGTCATTCAAGGTGACCTTGAAGTCGGTGCCATTGAGCGTGCTGGGACGTACGGGCCATGATGTCTGCACCTGGATCACATCAAGGAATTCCCCGTAGACGCCACTCACGGAGTAGTACTGCTCTGGCGAGACCGCGGTGGTGTGCGAGATGGTTGTCGGCAGCGAACTGCACTGGGTGAGCGTGTTCCATGCGCCCCCGAAGGCGGTGACGGCAGCGCTGGCAACGTCGAAATTGGGATCATCAGCACTAGGGATGCCGATAATCCCCTCGAAATTCAAGGTCATCGACATGAGTCGGGGAACCGTGTCCCACATGTCCGCGCCGACCAGGATGTCGCGCTTCAGTAGTGGCGCGATCGTGGGACCGTCGTCATTCGTGCGGCCGGACCAGCCACTGTCGGAATCTGCTGCAGAGGCCGGACTTGCTCCGGCGCCCATCGCCACCACGAGCGCACCTGCAGTAGCCATGCGCGACACCACCCCGACACTCACCATGGCACCGGGACCTCATTCCCTTTGAGGAGCCGACGGTATTGCGTCCATGACGATCCCGTAAAGAGCCCACCGCGCCGATGTTCGGCTTTCCCCCACGGTCCTCGTCAGAACCGGACGGCTCGACCGCATGCCGCCGGCGCACCAGGTCTTGCCGGTGAGAGGGCGGCGTGGAATCCTCGTGGATCTCGGCGATGCACGGGCCGGCGAGCCACGTCCCGCAAAAGGCGAAAATCCCCGCCGCAGCGGGGATTGTCCGTGGCTCCCCCATCTGGACTCGAACCAGAAACCCTTCGATTAACAGTCGAATGCTCTGCCAATTGAGCTATGGGGGACTACGTCAATCACTGGCCCGCAGAGAATAGCAAGGCCCCGGTCACGCTCGTGCCGCGGGGACAGTCAGATCCCGAGCGCCGAGCGAAACTCTGCAAGCGATTCTCTGGCTCGCTTCTGCAACTCCGGGTCTTCGGGGTTCACATCACCCTGGAAGGCAACAGTCCAGTGGATGTCAGCACCGTCGCTGGCCCTACGCGCGATCATCCGGGCGATGACCCCGTCCCCGAGGTCGATGAGTTCACTCGCCACGACGCTCGCCGTGACTCGATCATGAATCGCCGCAGGCAGATCGCCCGGGACATCAAGGTGGAGGCGCAACGTTGGGCCGGGCCGTCCGCCGTCTCGAAGGACGTCGACCTCCAGGAGTGGCTCCTCCCAGCGCGCCTGACTGATGCGGTCCCAGGGAAATCGCTCGCCGGCCGCCTCGACATAGAGGGCGGAGTCGGTGGCCGCGACCAAGGCCGACGGTCGATCTGAGTCGCCGCGAGGTCCGTCGCCCCAGGCCAGCAGCTTCTCGCGGGCCGGGATCTCCAGCCGATCATGCAGATCCGCGGGAACAGTCGGCGTTCGACGCTTGAGCAGACCCATCACACGATGCCTTTCGTCATGCGCCGGTTCCCAACGACTCCTGGCGCAGGGATCGCCGGTACTCCTCGAGCGCAAGCAGGTCCGCGAACGCGCGGTTGTAGTCCTCGGGGCTCTCTACCGCGTCGATGCGCTGCATACGTCCCCGGAGATCCTCGATGCGCCGCGATGCGTCCTGCTCGAGCAGGCGCGAGATGACGCCGATGACGTAGGAGTCGTCCCGGCCCTCGTCAGCAGGCAGCGGTTCGACGGCGAGTTCGCGCACCAGGCGCCGAACGTCGTCATCCTCGGACGCCTCCAGCACCGCATCGATCCAGGCCAGTCCCGTGACGTCGGCGCTCGGGAAACCTGCGCCCGCGATCGCCTGATGGACTCGACGAGCCGCCGCATGAGTGAAGGCTGTCTCCTCGACGCTCTCATACCAGTCTGCGATGACGGCAGGCTCCTGAAGCGCGCACTTGAGCGCCTCGCGCTCGACGACGAGCACCGGGTCGCGGCGCTGGCCCGCCTGCGCACGCGGCATGGCCGGCGGTGGACTGTCGGCGCGAGGTTCATCGCGGCGGTTGGGTGCGGGCTGGCGCCCCGAGCGCTGCGCCTGCTGCACGGCCTTGGACACCGATTCGACATCCATCCCCAGCCAGCCGGCAAGGCGGCGCGCATACTCCGGCCGGAGGGCCGTGTCTCGGATCTTCGCCACGATCGGCGCCGCATCGCGCAGAGCATTGATGCGTCCCTCGGCCGACTCGAGGTCGTAGGCGGCGAGGGTGGAACGAATGGCGAACTCGAACAGGGGCACTCTGCGGTCGACCAGCGCCTGCACGGCCTCATCACCCTGCTGAATGCGCAGGTCGCACGGATCCATGCCGCTGGGTTCCACGGCAACGAAGGTCTGCGAGACGAATCGCTGATCCTCCTCGAAGGCCCGCAGCGCAGCCTTCTGGCCCGCTGCGTCGCCATCGAAGGTGAAGATGACGCTCCCCTTCATCTGGTCGTCGTCCATCAGCAGACGGCGGAGCACCTTGATGTGGTCGGTGCCGAAGGACGTCCCGCAGGTGGCCACCGCGGTGGTGATGCCGGCCAGATGACAGGCCATGACATCGGTGTAGCCCTCGACGATGACGGCCTGCTGGCCCTTGGAGATGTCCCGTCTGGCCAGATCGATGCCATAGAGCACCTGACTCTTCTTGTAGATCGGCGTCTCCGGGGTGTTCAGGTACTTCGGGCCCTCATCGTCGTCGAACAGCTTGCGGGCACCGAAGCCGATGACCTCGCCGCCGAGATCGCGGATCGGCCAGACCAGGCGCCCGCGGAAGCGGTCATAGGGGCCACGATTGCCCTGACTGACGAGTCCGCCTGCGAGCAGCTCCTGATCGGTGAACCCCTTCTGACGCAGGTGCGTGGTCAGGGCATCCCAGCCCTTCGGGGCGAACCCGACCCCGAAGTGGGCAGCCGCCTCGGCATCGAAGCCGCGCTCCTTGAGGAACTCCCGGCCCATCTGGGCATCGGGTGACGTCAACTGCTGCTGATAGAACGCCGCCGCGACTCGGTGGGCCTCCACCAGTCGGGTGCGCTGCCCCTGCTGGCGGTTGGTGGCCGTGCCGCCCTCGACGTAGCGAAGCTCGACACCCGTGCGGCCAGCCAGCTTCTCGACCACCTCGGCGAAGGTCAGGTGGTCCATCTTCTGCACGAAGCTGATGACGTCGCCGCCCTCGCCGCAGCCGAAGCAGTACCACATGCCCTTGCTGGGCGTGACATGGAAACTGGGCGACCGCTCATCGTGGAAGGGGCATAGCCCCTTCAGGGACCCGCCGCCGGCGGACTTCAGCGTGACGTACTCGCGGACGACCTCGTCGACCCGGGCGCGCTCGCGAACAAGGGCGACGTCCTCATCCCTGATCCGCCCAGCCATGAGGACACCTTACGGCTGGGGGCGACTGCCGCACCGAGCGAGCAGGGTCGGGCTAGCGGACCAGGCGACGGTGCCAGTCCACGATGCTCACGTCGGTGAGGCTGGCCACCTGATCGATGACCACCCGCAGGCGCTCAGCATCATCGCGAGCCGCTTCATACGTGGGCCGCAGCCACGGCTCCAAGGATCGCCCGCCGTCAAGGACCAGAGCATTCACCAGCTCTGCGATGACCTCCCGCTGGCGGGTGTACTCCTCATCGGCTCCCGGCCGGTTCATGACGTACTGCACCGCCACCGCCTTCATCACCGATACCTCCGCGCGAGCCTCCTCCGGGACCACCAGATCGGCCTCGTACCGGGTGAGGGGTCCGGGCCCGAACTGCACCTGCGTGGCGACCTGGGCCGCGTTTGAGAACCGGGCGATCAGCCAGCTCGTGAAGTGCTTGAGCGCCACGAGGTCGCGCATCGATCCGTCGAAGCTCCGGGGCCAGTAGTCCAGGGCCACGAGTCGGTCGAGCGCTGCGGTGAGCTCCGCCGGATCCCCCTCGTCCGGGAATCTCCGGTGCGCGGTCTGGACGAGCGTTCGTCGTTCCTCGGCCGACTCGAAGACCGACAGGGAGGCGATCCCCGAATGCACGGCATCCTCAAAGTCGTGCACAGAGTAGGCAACGTCGTCGGCCCAGTTCATCACCTGCTCCTCGATGCAGGTTCGACCTTCGGGCGCACCTTCGCGGAACCAGTCGAAGACCGGAAGGTCGTCGAGGTACGCGCCGAACTTGCGGGTGCCATCGCGTCTGGTCCACGGGTACTTGCACGCGGCATCGAGGGAGGCCCGGCTGAGGTTGAGGCCGACGCTCTCCCCCGTCACCGGATCCACCACCTTGGCCTCGAGGCGGCTGAGCACACGCAGGGACTGGGCATTTCCCTCGAACCCGCCGATACGGTCAGCGATGCGATCCAGTTCCGTCTCGCCGTTGTGCCCGTACGGGGGGTGTCCGAGGTCGTGGGCGAGCCCGGCCACCTCCACCAGGTCCGGATCACATCCCAGGGCCGATCCGAGCTCGCGACCGATCTGCGCCACCTCAAGGGTGTGCGTCAGGCGCGTGCGGGGGAAGTCGGATACGCCGGCGACCATGACCTGCGTCTTGGCCGCCAGCCTTCGCAGCGCCGCCGAGTGCAGCACCCTCGCCCGGTCACGAGCGAAAGCGGTGCGGACGGACTCCTTGACGGGTTCGGCGACGTAGCGGTCGGCGTCCGTCTCGCTATAGCCGTCGGGGATGGGGCTCACACAGGCGAGACTAGTGGTCGCTAGCTTACTCCAACGGTGTCCGTGCCCAGCACCTGTCCAAGCTGGGTTGCCAGGCCGATGGGATCGGTGGGGCCGATGATCCGGGTGGCGATCCGACCCTCACGATCGAGGATCACCGTGCTGGGCAGAGACTTGGGCGGCACCCCTGGGATGCTCGCAAGGATTGCACCCGAGGTGTCATCGATGTTGGGGAAGGACATTCCCATCTCGTCGATGAACGCCTGTGCGGCAGCCGGGTCATCGCCGACATTGAGCCCGATGACTGCTACGTCAGCGGGGTCGATCGAGTCGTGCAGGTCCACGAAGGCGGGCATCTCCGAGATGCACGGTGGGCACCATGACGCCCATGCATTGAGGACCACCACCTTGCCCCGCAGGCTTGCCAGATCGAAGGCCGATCCGTCCAGCGTCGTGCCGGTGAACTGCAGGACGTCCTCGCGGTCGTCGTCTGCGACCTGCTCAGTGCCCACGAGCGCCGACGCAGGCTGCTCTCGCCCGCAGCCCGTCAGAATCAGGGGAATCGCGAGGAGCACCGCTCCGACGGCCAGACCGCGCTTCATGCGTCCATGCTAAGCACCGACAGGGTTCATGTGGCGGCTGGGATGACCGGTTGCAGGGACCATCGGGTCAGGGCGTGGTGACGCAGCAGCGCTGCCACCTCACGCCCGACGTTCTCGGACGTCAGCGCTGCACCCGGGCCATCGCTCGTGGGTGACAGATGAGCGTCGATACCGAGCGCACTGGCCGTGGCACCTGCCCGCGCTGCCTGCACCGGATCAGTGACCACGGTGGCGCTGGTCCACCCCAGATCTCGCATGACACCGGCAATCACCCGCAGTGAGCCCACCGTGTCACGGCCAGTGTCGAAGGACACGATGTCGCGGCCAGGCACGCCCTTCTCCTCGAGGAAGGCTCGCTCATCCTCGGCCCCGCGCGCGGGGCCGGTGACGATGACGAGGGGGGCCACGCCCTCGCGATAGAGCTCAGCCGCCTGTGTGAGACGGGCCCGCATGACCGGGCGGGCATTGCCCCAGTACTGGGCCGGGTCGAGCACGACGATCGCCTGGGTCTGCGCCCGGTCGTCGACCTGCGCGGTGAGGACGACCTGCATGGCCGCACCCACAGGCAGGAGGAGCAGCAGCCCGATCGCGCCCGTCACCACGGCCGCGATCAGCACCCTGGATGTGCGATCGGCCGGATCCGCACCCGTGGCGGCCCGCGCGCCCTCGACGATTCGTCGAGACCCGCGACGAGCGACGGTGGACGCGGGCTTCACCGAGTCATCGTCACACGCTCCTCACAGGTCTCGCGGTTGCGACACCTGTGACGTCCGCCGGCCGCCGTGGCGTCGGAGCCCAGACGTCAGAGCCGGGAGCGCCCTACCTCGTATCGCTGCGCGCCACGTGCCGCTCGATGGCCGCCCGGCCTGCTTCCAGCCGTGCGACCGGCACGCGGAAGGGTGAGCAGGACACGTAGTCCAGTCCGATCTCGTCGAAGAAGTGGATCGACTCCGGGTCGCCGCCGTGCTCTCCGCACACCCCGCAGTGCAGGTTGTGGCGCCGGGTCCGTCCCTTCTTGACAGCAATCCGGACGAGCTCCCCCACACCCTCGCGGTCAATTGACTCGAACGGGGAGACCCCGAAGACGCCCTTCTCCAGATAGGCCGAGAAGAAGGCCGCCTCGACGTCATCGCGGCTGAAGCCCCAGGTGGTTTGCGTGAGGTCGTTGGTGCCGAAGGAGAAGAACTCCGCGGCCTCGGCGATCTGATCCGCCGTCAGCGCCGCCCGGGGAAGCTCGATCATCGTGCCGATCGGGAACTTCAGGGTGCAGCCGTGCGCGTCGGCGACCTCCTTGAGTACGCCCGCCGCCTCGTCGATGACCAGCTCGAGCTCTTGGATCGAGCCGACGAGCGGAATCATGATCTCCGCTCGAGGATCGCCGCCCATGCGCTGCCGGAAGCAGGCAGCCTCAGCAATCGCTCGCACCTGAAGTGCGAACAGGCCCGGCAGGACGAGGCCGAGTCGAACGCCACGCAGACCCAGCATCGGGTTCTGCTCGTGAAGGCGGTTGACCGCCTGCAGCAGTCGCAGATCAGCCTCGTGCTCCTCCCCCCGCGACTCCGCGAGCGCCACCCGCACGGCCAGTTCGGTGAGGTCGGGCAGGAATTCGTGCAGGGGTGGATCGATGAGGCGGATGGTGACGGGGAGCCCGTCCATGACCTCGAGGATGCGGATGAAGTCCTTGCGCTGCAATGGCAGCAGGGCCTCCAGCGCTTCTTTTCGGTCCTCCTCGGAGTCGGCGAGGATCAGTCGCTCCACATGCGTCTTGCGCTCACCGAGGAACATGTGCTCCGTGCGAAGCAGTCCGATCCCCTCCGCGCCCATGTGACGGGCCCGCACGGCGTCCTCGGGAGTATCGGCATTCGCGCGCACGCGAAGTCTCCGCGCCCGATCGGCATGCTGCATGACGCGATCAACGGCGCGGATGAGCTCGGCTGTCTCCGAATCCGCGTCCTCGAGCGCCGACTCCAGGCCATTCTCGAAGTAGGTCACCACGGCGCTGGGCACGACCGGAACCTCCCCGAGGTAGACGTCACCGGTGCTGCCGTCGATCGAGATGACGTCACCCTCCTTGATGACCGAGCCATCCGGCGTCACGATCGCCCGCGCCTTGGTGTCGACGTCAAGGGACTCAGCACCGCACACGGCTGTCTTGCCCATCCCGCGAGCCACGACCGCTGCGTGGGACGTCTTGCCTCCACGACTGGTGAGAATGCCGGTCGCCGCGATCATCCCCTCGAGATCGTCGGGGTTCGTCTCCCGGCGAACGAGGATCACCGCCTCCCCGTCATTGGTCCACTTCACGGCCGTCGCAGAGTCGAACACGACGCGGCCCACAGCCGCGCCTGGCGAAGCATTCATGCCCTTGGCGATGCGACCGTCAGCTCCACCGGCGGCAAACCGGGGGAACATCAACTGCCCGAGCTGATGACCACTGACTCGCATCAGTGCCTCGTCCATGGAGATGACGCCCTCATCCACGAGCTGCACTGCGATGCGGAAGGCCGCAGCCGCTGTGCGCTTGCCCACGCGAGTCTGGAGCATCCAGAGTTTTCCGCGCTCGATCGTGAACTCGATGTCGCACAGATCCCGGTAGTGCAGTTCAAGCGTGTTCATGGTCTCCATGAGCTGCTTGTAGGCGTCCGGGTCGATCTTCTCCAGATCCTGGAGCGGGCTCGTATTGCGAATGCCTGCGACGACATCCTCGCCCTGTGCATCGGCGAGGTAGTCGCCGTACACGCCGCTGTGCCCCGATCCCGGGTCTCGGGTGAAGGCCACACCGGTTCCAGAACCTGGCCCGGCGTTGCCGAAGGCCATGACCTGAACGTTGACGGCCGTGCCCAGCGTGTGCGGGATGCGCTCCTGGCGGCGGTACAGGCGAGCTCGCTCGGTGTTCCACGACTGGAAGACAGAGCGGATGGCAAGGTCGAGCTGCTGGTACGGGTCCTGCGGGAACTCATGTCCGGTGGCCTCGCGCACAATGGACTTGTACACATCGACGAGCCGGCGGAGCGACTCCACGGGAAGCTCGACATCGGTGGTGACGCCGGCCTTCTCCTTCATCTGCTCAAGCGCGCTCTCGAACTCGTCACCGTCGATCTCCAGCACGGTCTTGCCGAACATCTGAATGAGGCGTCGGTAGGAGTCCCATGCGAAGTGGTCATCGTTCGCTCGGCGGGCCAGGCCGGCCACACTCGCATCGTTGAGTCCGATATTGAGGACGGTCTCCATCATGCCCGGCATTGAGAAGCGCGCGCCCGAGCGAACCGACACCAGCAGCGGGTCCTCCGGGTCGCCGAGCTTGCGGCCAATCTCCTCCTCCAGGCGGGCCGTGTGGCTGGTGATCTGTTGAAGCAGGCCGGACGGGCCGTGCCCGTGCTCGAGGAAGTAGCGGCAGGCATCGGTGGAGATAGTGAAGCCGGGAGGCACCGGGAGGCCGAGACGCGTCATCTCGGCGAGGTTGGCGCCCTTGCCTCCCAGAAGGTCGACCTTGGTTCGGTCACCCTCGGAGAAGTCGAAGACATACGTCTGAAGGGACGTGGACTGCAAGGAAGCGGTGGTAGCCGTCATGACAACACTCGACACCCCCACGGAGTGCTGATGCAAGTGCCGTTCCACATGTGCGCGCTTACATACGTGTGACGTCGGCCACGCGGGGGACTTTCGACCCTGCACGTAGGCTCTGCGGCATGACCAAGGACCAGTCGGTGGGGAAGGACCAGTCCGTGGGGAACGACCAGGCGGTGGAGAACGACGACGCCCTCGACGATCCACGCCCCCCGGCGTACTCCCCGGACCAGGTGCGCCACCGCGGTGCGTACCTCGAGATGCTCATCTCCGCCCTCATCGGGCTCATCGCCGCATTCGTGCTCTCGGTGGAGGCGCTGACCCTCGCGGAGAATCCCCTGGCAGACCTCGGCTGTGACATCAACTCGGTGCTCTCGTGCGGGACGGTCGGGCAGTCGTGGCAGGCGAGCCTGCTGGGCTTCCCGAATGCCTACCTCGGCCTCATCGCCGAGCCGGTCGTCATCACGTTGGCCGTGGCCGCGCTCGGCGGCGTTCGCTTTCCGCGCTGGTTCATGCTGTCGGCTCAGGCCGTCTACTTCATCGGGTTCGCCTTCGCGTACTGGCTGTTCGTGCAGTCCTTCTTCGTGATCGGGGCCCTGTGCCCCTGGTGCCTGACGATCACCGTGACGACCACGCTCGTGTTCGCGAGCATCACTCGGGTCAATCTGCTCGACGGGAACATCCGCCTGTCCGCCAAGGCCTACGCATCCGTGTCCTCGTGGCTGCGCGCCGGTGCGGACACCCTGATCGTCATCCTGATCCTGGCCGTGCTCACCGCCATGATCGTGATCAAGTACGGCTCCGTCCTCTTCGGCGGCTGAGTCTGGGGAGTTGAACCGCTTCCCGGAGCAAATCTTCAGATTTGCTCAGGGTTGGCTTGTTTTTTGGAGAGTTGAGCCGGGAACCGGGTCAGATCACCAAAAAACAAGCCATCCCGGTTGAGTTCTTCAGAACTCAACCGGGAAGCGGTTCAACTCCCCAGACTCAGCCTCCGCTGACGTTGATCTCCGCGCGGGCGATGAGCGCCGCGGCCTCGTCGTCGAGGTCGCAGGTCTCCAGCCAGCCGTCCGGCAGCGACGGCCGTCGATTGCCCGAGGTCCGTCCCCGCGGACCACTGCCGATCTCCACGTTGAACTCCTGATCGGGATCGATCTGCGCCAGCAGCCCGTCCAGCTCGGCGAGATCCATGACAGTGCCCAGCGACTGACGCACCTGCTGCTTCACGCTGAAGCCCTTCAAGTACCAGGCCATGTGCTTGCGAATGTCTCGGCAGCCCTTCTCCTCGCCGTAGTCGTCGGCCAGCAGCCGGGCATGTCGGCGAAGCAGGGCGAGCACCCCACCGAGATCGGGATCTGCGGGAATCGGTCGGCCTTCGAAGGCGGCCGCCAGTTGACCGAAAAGCCACGGTCGGCCGAGGCAACCACGACCCACCACCACGCCGTCGGCATCCGTCTCGTCCACCATTCTCAGCGCATCCTGAGCCGTCCAGATATCGCCGTTGCCGAGCACCGGGGTGCCCCACGGGCGCAGCTCGTCCTTCAGCCGGGTGATGGATGACCAATCAGCCGTGCCCGCATACATCTGGTCAGCCGTGCGTCCATGAAGGGCCACCCAGGCGATCCCCTCCTCGGCGGCCGCGCGTCCAGCATCGAGATACGTCAGGTGGTCATCGTCGATCCCCTTGCGCATCTTGACCGACACGGGAACCCGGCCATCGGCGGCGACGATCGCCGCATTGACGATGCTGCGAAACAGGTCTCGCTTCCACGGCAGCGCGCTTCCGCCGCCCTTGCGCGTTACCTTGGGCACGGGGCAGCCGAAGTTGAGGTCGATGTGGTCGGCTCTCTCCTCGTCGACCAAGAGGCGGACGGCGGCGGCGACCGTGCCGGGTGCGACGCCGTAGAGCTGAACCGCACGCGGACTCTCATCGGGAGTGAAGGTGACCAGATCCAAGGACTCCTCGCTGCGCTCCACCAGGGCCCGCGAGGTCACCATCTCCGACACGTACATCCCCACACCGGAGGCTCCCGAGTCTCGGGCCGACTCACGGCACAGCCGACGGAAGGCCCGGTTGGTGATGCCCGCCATCGGAGCGAGCACCACGGGAGGCGAGAAGGGGATCGGCATGGCGTGATTCTCGCATCCCGGTGATGCGGCAGACTCCTTCCCGACGGTCCGTCGGGAAGGACACCGAACCAGCACGACCACGAGGAGCACCATGGCGACGATCCCCGCGCACGAGTCCGGCCCCGTCCTGACCGGACGCAAGCGCTGGTTCGCCCTGCTGTTCCTCGCTCTGGGCGTGGCGATGATCATCCTCGACGCGACCGTTGTGAATGTCGCCATCCCCACGATGGTGCGAGACCTTGACCTGACGACCTCGGATGCCGAATGGGTCAGCGCCGCCTACTCCCTGACCTTCGCCTCGCTTCTCATCCTCTCCGGGCGCATCGCCGACCGAGCGGGGCGGCGACTGCTGTTCATCCTCGGCATCGTCGTCTTCGTCCTCGCCAGCGTGCTGGTGTCGATGTCCGAGTCGTCATCCACGCTCATCGCCGCCCGCGCCCTGCAGGGCATCGGCGGAGCAATGATCCTGCCGGCATCCCTGTCGGTCATCAATGCGGTCTTCGTCGGCAAGTCCCGCGCCGTGGCGTTCGCGGTCTGGGGCGGCACCATCGGCGGCATGGCCGCCCTGGGTCCGCTGGTGGGCGGCTGGCTTACCACCAATGCGTCGTGGCACTGGGCCTTCCTGATCAACGTCCCGATCGGCATCATCGTGCTGATCGGCGTCTTCCTCACTGTCCCCGAGACCAAGGAGGTCGGCGGACCCAAGGGCATCGACATCCTCGGCACCACTCTCATCACGCTGGGCCTCGTCGGCATCGTCTTCGCCCTGATCGAGGGCCAGCGCTACGGGTGGATCACCCCGACCGAGCAGTTCTCCGCCGCCGGATGGGACTGGCCATCGACGACGATCTCCATCGTCCTCGTCGCCGCGGTTCTGGGCGTCGCGGCCCTGATCCTCTTCATCGTGGTCGAGGCAAAGCGGCTGCGCGCCGGCAAGGTCGTGGTCGTGAACCTGCGGCTGTTCCGGATTCGGTCCTTCGGCGCCGGCAACTTCGTCGCGCTGATCGTCAGCCTCGGCGAATTCGGTCTGCTGTTCGCCCTCCCCCTGTTCCTGCAGGCCGTCCGCGGCTACTCCGCACTGGAGACCGGCGTGATCCTGCTCGCCCTCGCGGTGGGCTCCTTCGTCGCCTCCGGCCTCGGCGCTCCGCTCTCCCAGCGCTTCGGGCCTGTTCGCGTACTCCAGATGGGCATGCTGTTCGAGGCCGTGGGCATTCTCGTCCTCGGCTTCTTCCTCAGCACCACCGTCACCGGCTGGGAGATGGCCCCGTGGCTGTTCCTCTATGGCCTGGGCGTCGGATTCGCCACCGCCCAGCTCACCGGTGTCATCCTCAGCGAGGTGCCCGTGGCCGAATCCGGTCAGGGCAGCGCCGTGCAGTCGACCTCACGCCAGGTAGGCGCCGCGATCGGCACGGCCATCATCGGCGCGACATTGATCCTCGGGCTCAGCGGCGTGGCCGGGCAGCTGGAGGACCGGGGGATCCCAGCCGAACAGGCGGTTCAGGTCTCCGACGCGGTCGCCACCTCGGCCGGTCAGGCCATTCCGGGACTGGCGCAGGCACCGCAGGGCGACGTTCTGGTCGAGGGGGCATCCGCGGGATTCGCCGACGCCATCCAGACCGTGGCGTGGGTGGCCGGCGGGTTCGTCCTGCTCGGCCTGTTCACCAGCCTGCTCCTGCCCAAGAACGCCGCCCGCGTGGAGTCCGAGGGCTACGAACCACCGAAAGAGGGCGCTGAAGCAGGTGGAGGGCGTCCATGAGTGACGCAGGCACGGTTCTGGTCATCGGGCACACCGATGTCGGCCGGCGTGCCTGCGCGCTGCTCCAGGATGCTGGCACGCCTACCATCCACCTGGCCGACCCCACGGATGCGGAGTTGCGCTCGGCCTTGCACAGTGGCGTCACCGGCGTGGCCGTCCTGCTCCATGACGACATCCGCGCCCTGCGATACAGCCTGGTGATCGAGCACCTGCGGCCGAACATCCGCCTGTTCGTGGCCATCTTCGACCGCACGGTTCGCCAGCAGCTCGAGGCGCACGTTCCCAACTGCGTCGTGCTCTCCCCCGCGTCGATCTCCGTGCCCGTCATCGCCGCCGCCGCGATCGCTCCCCAGCACGGGGCCATCCGACGGCGGGGCACGTCGTCGCAGGATGCCTGGGTCACGATCGATGTGCCGGCTCCCGGCAGCGATGAGGCACTGGTCACTGCCTACTCCGTGCCAAGGAGCGCCCGCATGCGCGGCCTCATCGGACGCCTTCGAGGGCAGCTGCATCCCTACGACTCAGGGTCGTCGGTCCTGCTCGGCGGGGCATTCGGGCTCCTCGCCATCATCGCGATCGATACGATCGTCGGCCTGAGCCACGGGTCCTTCATCCGTGCCCTCTACGACGCAACCCGCACGACGGCGACGATCTCCGCCCCGCAGCTGGACGACAGTCCGATTCTTCTGATCTGGGCCACCATCGCCGCCCTGCTGGTCATGGGATTCACGGCAGCCTTCGCCGCAGGCATCGTCCATCATCTGCTCTCCGGGCGGCATGTCGCCCTCTTCGGCCGTCGCGTCATTCCCCGAGCAGGTCACGTGATCATCGTCGGGATGGGCCAGGTCGGCATCCGACTCGCGCAGGAGCTCCGCGCTCTCGGCGTCGCGGTGCTGGGCATCGAGCGGTTCCCGGACGCGTCCGGCCTGGGCCTTGCCCGCGACCTGGGCATCCCCGTCATCATCGGCGACGCCACGTCCAGACGGGTTCTGCAGCGAGCAGCCATCTCCGAGTCCATCGCCCTCGTGGCCGCCGGCAGTGAGGAGCGCGACAGCATCGCAGTGGCGCTGGCCGCAACGGCCGTGACCCCGGGGCTTCAGGTGGTGCTGCGCGCAGGTGCGGATGACGCGATCGACGAGACCAAGTCCCTGTTCCCCATCGGACCCGTTGTCGATGTCAACGGCCTCACGGCTGCCTTCGTGGCACGAGCGCTGCTCGGTGAACAGCCCTATTCCGTGATTCCGGACGGCGACCGAGTGGTGTGCCTGCTCGGCACCAGCTCGGCACCAGTGAGCCAACGCTCCGTACAAGCTCGCTGCGACTGCTGACGTCAGTTGTGCTCGGGGTCAGCAATCGTCGCGTTCAGCAACCCGGCAGGCGCGCACCCAGCCACCCGACGAGCTCGTCGATCGCCACGCGCTCCTGCTGCATGGAGTCACGCTCGCGCACGGTCACGGCATTGTCGTCGAGTGAGTCGAAGTCGAATGTGACGCAGAACGGCGTACCGATCTCGTCCTGGCGACGGTAGCGGCGGCCGATCGCACCGGCATCGTCGAACTCGATGTTCCAGTTGCGCCTCAACGTGGCAGCGAGCTCCTTGGTGGCCGGAGTCAGCTTCTCGTTGCGCGAAAGCGGCAGCACCGCGACCTTGACCGGCGCCAGACGCGGGTCAAAGCGCAGCACTGTGCGCTTGTCGACACCACCCTTGGCATTCGGGGCCTCGTCCTCGTCGTAGGCATCAAGTAGGAACGCCAATACGGCTCGAGTGAGTCCGGCAGCCGGCTCGATGACGTACGGCGTCCAGCGCTCCTCAGTCTCCTGATCGAAGTACGACAGGTCAGTGCCCGAGTGCTCACCATGCGTGCGCAGATCGAAGTCCGTGCGGTTGGCGATGCCCTCGAGCTCTGCCCACTCGCTTCCGGCGAACCGGAAGCGGTATTCGATGTCGACCGTGCGCTTGGAGTAGTGACTGAGCTTCTCCTGCGGGTGGTCGAAGAAGCGCATGTTCTCCGGGTTGAGGCCCAGATCGACGTACCAGTCCCAGCGCTGCTGCATCCAGTAGTCGTGCCACTCCTCATCGGTGCCCGGCTTGACGAAGAACTCCATCTCCATCTGCTCGAACTCGCGCGTGCGGAAGATGAAGTTGCCGGGGGTGATCTCGTTGCGGAAGCTCTTGCCCGTCTGCCCGATGCCGAAGGGCGGCTTCTTGCGCGCGGAGTTCATGACATTCAGGTAGTTGACGAAGATTCCCTGTGCCGTCTCCGGACGCAGGTAGTGCACTGCGCCGGCATCCTCCACCGGGCCAACGGTGGTGCGGAGCATGCCGTTGAAGTCACGCGGCTCGGTGAAGTCACCCGTGGTGCCGCAGTTGGTGCACACGATGTCGGCGAGTCCACCGGGCGCCTCCTTGCCGTGCTTCTCGGCATAGGACTCCAGCAGCTGATCGGCACGCCAGCGCCGGTGGCACTTCTTGCACTCGGTGAGCGGATCCACGAAGGCATTGACGTGCCCGGACGCCTCCCAGACCTGCGGAGCGAGAATGATCGAGGAGTCGATGCCGACAACATCGTCGCGGCCGCGCACGACGGCCTGCCACCACTGGCGACGGACGTTCTCCTTTAGCTCGACTCCCAGGGGGCCGTAGTCCCACGCTGAGCGCGTGCCTCCGTAGATCTCAGAGGACGGGAAAACAAACCCGCGGCGCTTGCAGAGGTTGACGACGGAGTCCACGCGATCACTGGCCATAGTGACGCAATCCTAGGCGGGCAGCTCTGCAAGTCGGCGACGCGCCTCCTGCTCGTCGACAGTGTCGAAATCCTCGTAGTGCCAGGTCAGACTCCGACGGACGAGCGGCGTCGACACGGCAATGACCTCGTCATAGACCAGCGCCAGGTGCGCGAGCACCTCTCGAGAGCAGACGGGGACAGCCAGCACGAGGTGCGCCACCATGCCCTCCCGCATGATCGAAGCCACCGCTCGGGCGATCGTTCCGGTCTCGACTCCGTCGTCCACGACAATGGCCGTGCGCCCCACCAGATCAGCGACCGGCTCGACCACGACCCCCTCGTCCGCACGTCGCACGTCGATGGCCCGCACGGGCAGGTGCAGGCGATCGCGGATGCCCTCGACCACAGGCACGCCGTTGGGCAGCACCGGGGTCAGGATCGGATCGCTCCAGTGCCCCACTCGCTCGGCGATTCGCTCGCCCAGCTGGCGGCCCGCGTCGGCCAGATGTGCGAACTCCTTCATGCGCTCACTCCCGAGACCTGTGTCGCGATCACGATCGGACGGGATCGATATCCGGGCCAGAGGCCGATCCCAGACTCACGTCGCCGGCATCGGCGGCCAGACCCGTGCGGGAGCGAACGATGGCGTGTCCATCCCAGTTGCGGACCACCTCGTAGGCCGACGGCTCATCGATCGCCGTCGAGAGCAGCGGAACCGCACGGACCTTGACGTCGAAGGCGGACATCGCTCGTCGGTAGGCGCCCACCCCCGGCCACTCCGTGCGAAGGAGCAGCAGCTCGGGGTCGTCGGTCGCCTGGCCCAGCGAGACTGCCAGGCAACCCGGCTGATCGGTCAGCGCGACGAGCGCGTCGTCAGCGCGGTCGAGGAAGTTCGCACGCTCCTCGGCCGGGACTCGGAAGCGACTCACGACGATGAGGTGGTCGGCATGCGGCGCCGGACTAGGGTGGTTCACGACCCGCACGCTAGTCCGTCACGGTGGAGAGTCCACGCTGGTCCGTCACGGTGGAGAGTCATGGCCAAGGAAAAGAAGGATCGCAATCGCAACCCCAAGGGCGTGCGGGGACCCAGTGGACCGCCCTCGCAGGGCGGATCTCCTGCCTCGGGACGCCCGGCGCCCCAAGGTGGCCGACCGGGCAGTTCGAGTAATCGAGCAGCACTGGAGCGGATGAGCGTGCCGCTGCTCACGCGGCTGCATGCGATGCCGCGCTGGATCATCGTCGTGCTCCCCGCGGCCCTTCTCCTCGGCGGACTCCTGCTTCGCGACTCCTGGGCCTGGCTCGGCGGGATCCTGCTGCTGCTGGTCTGGGCCTTCCTGGCGTGGCTGACCGCGCTGTCGTGGCCCGCGCTCGCACCGGGGTCGCGCTTCTTCCGCGGACTGATCGTCGTCGCCTTCGGCGCGATCGTCGTCCTGAAATTCTTGGGCAAGTTCTGACCCTAAGCACGTCGTGGCGCTTAGTTGATATTGACAGTCATTGTCATTAAAGCTAGGTTCTTCGCATGGCCTCCTCTCGCCTCGCCTCCGCCCTTGTTCCCGTCTGGCTCGTCGCTGCCGCCTCCCTTCTGGCCGCCTGCTCCGGTGAATCGTCGTCAGACGCATCCGAGGAGTCCACAGGCCCGGGATCGTCGACCATCGTCGCGACCACGACGATTCTGGGCAGCGTTGCCGGCGACATCGTCGCCTGCGCAGACCCGGCAGCCACCGTCACCACGCTCATGCCCGTGGGTGCCGACCCGCATGACTTCGCGCCGTCGTCGCAGCAAGTGGCCCAGATCGTGCAGGCTGACCTCGTCATCGCCAACGGCCTGGGCCTGGAGGCAGGGCTGGACGATGCCCTCGACAACGCCAGGAGCGATGGCGCCACGGTCCTCGAGATTGCCGAACTCGTCGACCCCATCCCCTTCGGCGAGCATGCTGACGACCATTCTGACGACCATGCCGACGAGGCTGCGACCGAGGACGACCATGCCGACGAGGCTGCGACCGAGGACGAGCACGAGCACGGCAGCGAGGACCCGCACGTGTGGTTCGACATGACCCGCATGGCGACAGCCGCAGAGCTCATCGGTGCGCAGCTGGCCACCACCGGGGGCACCGCCTACGCCGAGTGCGCCACCGAGGTGGCGGAGCGGATCAGGGCCGCGGAGGCAGAGGTACGCGCCACCCTCGAATCCGTTTCCGCAGACCGGCGCATCCTGGTGACTGACCACGACGCGCTCGGCTACCTGGCCGACGCCTACGGCTACGAGATCGCCGGAACTGTGATTCCCTCCGGCACGACCCTGGCTGAACCGAGCAGCGCTGACCTCGCCGAACTCGTGTCGGTGATCGTCACCGAAGACGTGCCCGCCATCTTCGCCAACAGCGCCGAGCCCAGCACTCTCGCCGAAGCTGTCGCCGCCGAGACTGGCCGTGACGTGCAGGTGGTATCCCTCTATGTGGGCAGTCTGGGTGAGCCCGGCTCCGGTGCCGAGGACTACCTCTCGATGATGGCAACGGACGCCAATCTCATCGCAACAGCGCTAACGCGCTGACCTGCTGGAAGACTGACGCTGTGGATTGGTTTCTTGAGCCGTTCTCGCTGGCCTTCCAGCAGCGCGCGCTCATCGGTGGCGCGCTGGCTGCCCTGATGACCTCCATCGTCGGCACCTGGCTCGTGCTGCGCGGTATGAGCTTCTTCGGCGATGCCTTCGTCCACGGAGTCGTTCCCGGAATCGCTGCTGCCGTCGTCCTGGACATCAACCCGATCATCGGAGCAGCCTTCGCTGCCGGAGTCATGGTGCTGGCCATCGAGGTCGTGCATCGCCAGACGGCGCTGAGCGAGGACACGTCCATCGGGCTGCTGTTCGTCGGCATGCTCGCCCTCGGCGTCGTCATCATCTCGCGGCTCGACTCCTACTCCGGGAGTCTGACCAGCATCCTGTTCGGCGATGCCCTGGGCGTGACCGCTGCAGATCTCGTGTGGCAGGCAGTCCTGGCCACTGTCGTGATTGCCGTCGCACTGGTGCTGTACCGCCCGCTGCTCACCCTCAGCTTCAACGCGGAGAAAGCGCAACTGCTCGGCATGAAGCCCAAGCGCACACACGCCGCCCTGCTGGTTCTCATCGCCGCGGCCGTCATCGGCAGCTACCAGTCGGTCGGCACCCTGTTGGTCTTCGGACTGCTCGTCGGCCCACCGGCCACCGCCAGCCTGCTCGCACGCACGGTGCCGCGGATGATGATCTACGCCGCGATCATCGCGCTCTTCTCGGTCTGGCTCGGGCTCACGCTCAGCTACCACTGGGGTACGGCCGGATCAGCCACGATGGCGCTGGTTCCCATCGTGCTGTTCTTCATCGTCCTGGTGATCACGCGGATCGCTCCGCGCCGAGTTCCGCAGGAGGTGGCGCATGCCTGACGCCGTGAGCGGAAGTCACGTGATCATCTCGCGGGGGGATCACGTGGCCCTGCGCGACTCGAACTTCACCGTCCCGTCGGGAGCCATCACCGCCATCATCGGGCCGAACGGATCTGGCAAGTCCACCTTGCTCCACGCCATCGCCGGACTGATCCCTATCTCCAGTGGTGCACTCAGCGTGCTGGGTGCGACTCCCGTGCTGAGCCAGCCGCAGATCGCCTACGTCCTGCAGTACACGACAGTGCCTGCAGGCACGCCGCTCACCGTGGCTGAGGCCGTCATGATGGGGCGCTACCCGACTCTGGGCTTCCTGCGCCGCCCGTCACCCCACGATCGCGAGCGCGTGGCGCAGGCGATGGAGCGACTCGACATCACGCACTTGGCCAAGCGGCATCTGACGGAACTGTCCGGTGGGCAGCGACAGCGGGTCTATGTGGCTCAGGGGATTGCCCAGGATCACACCCTGCTGCTGCTGGACGAGCCCCTGACGGGTCTGGACATCACCTCGGCCAAGACGATCGACTCGATCATCCACGATGAACCCACCCACGGATGCTCCGTGCTCCTGACGACGCACGACCTCGAGGAGGCGCGGGCAGCCGATCACGTCATCCTCACCGGTGGCCGCGTGATCGCATCCGGGCGCCCTTCAGAGGTGCTCACCGCGGCGAACCTCACCGAGGCATACGGCCTAGGTGCCCTGCACGACGCGGACGAGGCCGCTGCCCTGCTTCCCACTGAGCACCATGACCACAGCCACGACCATGGGAGCGACCGTGCCTTCTGATCCCACCCCCGGAATCGGCGTTCGATCGACCCGCCAGCGATCCGCCGTCATGGCGGCCCTCGATGAGGTGGACGAGTTCCGATCCAGCCAGGAACTGCACGACTACCTGCGACACAAGGGCGAGAACGTCGGACTGTCGACGGTCTACCGCACGCTCACGGCGCTGGCGGCCGCCGACGAGGTCGACGTCATCGTGCGCGAGGACGGCGAGAGCATCTATCGCCGCTGCAGCGGAACCCACCATCACCATCTCGTGTGCCGCTCCTGTGGGCGCACTGTCGAGGTGGAGGGCCCGGCCGTCGAACGGTGGGCCGACGCGGTGGCCCGCGAGAACGGGTTCACCGAGGTGAACCACACTCTGGAGCTGTTTGGCGTGTGCACTGCATGCAGTTCGGCAGGCTGACGTCAGCCTGCCGTCTGCTCAATCAGTAGGCACCGGATTCGGCACCGCTCCCCCGTAACGCCGGTCTCGCGATGCATAGAGCTCGCAGGCATGCCACAGGTGCCGTCGATCGAAGTCCGGCCACAGGGTGTCGAGGAAGACCATCTCTGCATAGGCCGATTGCCATAGCAGGAAGTTGCTGGTGCGCTGCTCTCCAGACGATCGCACGAACAGGTCAACGTCAGGCATGTCCGGCTCGTCGAGGAATCGGTGAATCGTCCGCTCATCGATGCGATCAGGGTCAAGCCTGCCCGCCTTCACCTCGCGCGCGATGGCCGCGGCGGCGTCGGCGATCTCGGCTCGTCCGCCGTAGTTGACGCACATGGTGAGAGTGAGCTTCCGATTGCCCTTCGTGAGCTCCTCGGCCTCTTCGAGCTCCCTGATCACGCTGCGCCAGAGCTTGGGCCGACGGCCTGCCCAGCGGACGCGAACACCGAGGTCGCTCATCTCATCCCTGCGTCGTCGAATGACGTCGCGGTTGAAGCCCATCAGGAAGCGAACCTCATCCGGCGAGCGCTTCCAGTTCTCCGTAGAGAACGCGTAGGCACTGAGCCACTCGACGCCGAGCTCCAGGGCTCCCTCAACACAGTCGAACAGGCTCGCCTCTCCCGCCTCATGGCCAGCCGTGCGGGGAAGTCCACGCTCCTTGGCCCAGCGGCCGTTGCCGTCCATCACGATGGCGACGTGCCGAGGGACGAGATCTGCAGGTATCGGTGGCGGCGTCGCCCCGGACTCATGCGGAGCAGGAGATCGATGAACTGAGCGCCGGGCCATGGGGCCATCCTGCCGTGTGACCGACTCGCAGCGTCAGCGTCCTGATCGATCGACGAGGGGAAGGGACCTGAGCCCGCGCTCAAGGTGCCACTGAAGGAAGGCTGCCACCAGACCACTGGCCTCGCGGCGCTCCCGAGATTCGCTGGAGTCAGCGACGTCCCAGTCTCCGCTGAGCAGAGCACCGAGGAGGTGGATCGTTCCCTCGGCCGGGGCGGCCGCCCCCGGGGGGCGGCATTGGGAGCACACGACTCCGCCAGCAACCACCGAAAAGGCGCGGTGCGGTCCCGTCCGGCCGCACTGGGCGCAGTCGGCGAAGGATGGTGACCAGCCTGCGATGGACAGAGATCGGAGCAGGTACGCGTCGAGGATAAGCCCGGGGTCATGCTCACCCGCCACGAGGGACCTGAGGCCCGACACCAGGAGGGCGTACTGGGAGAGCGACGGCTCCTTCTCCTCCGGCGTCAGTCGTTCAGCCGTCTCGAGCATGGCGGTGCCGGCGGTGTAGCAGGCATAGTCGGCCGAGATCTGAGCCCCGTGGGATTCGAGGGATTCCACCTGCGAGACATTGTCGAGGGATCGTCCCTCATAGAGCTGAACGTCCACGTGGTTGAACGGCTCCAGCCGCGAGCCGATACGGCTCGTGGTCTTGCGCACTCCTCGGGCCACCGCCCGCACCCGGCCGTGGTGGCGAGTCAGGAGCGTGACGATGCGATCGGCTTCACCGAGCTTCTGGGCGCGAAGCACAATCGCCTCATCTCGATACACCGGCACGCTAGATTCTTACGCATGAGCGACGCGGATCCGCAGATCCCGGATCCCGCGCGCGGCGAGGGTGGGCCAGACCCCGAGATCCCGCCCGACCCCACCCCCGAATCCTCAGCACCTCCCGTCATGATCGCCGCCGATCGCCGGGTCATTCGTCGCTTCCTGTTCATGGCGGTGGTGGCCGTCCTGGCGCTGCAGGTGGTCAACCACGTGTGGGGGGTGCTCGGCGGGTTCTTGTTCAACCTGCTCCTCGCCTGGCTCATCGCCATCTCCGTGGACCCCTTGGTCAGGGGCCTGACTCGACGAGGAGTCCGCCGAGGGCTGGCAACCACGATCGTCGCCGTGAGCTCGCTGCTGATCATCGCCCTGTTCCTGTGGCTTTTCGGCAGCGTCCTCGCCGAGCAGGTCGCACAGTTGGTCCTCGCGCTGCCCGCACTCGCCCTCGACATCGTCGCGTGGGCGAACGGCACCTTCAACGCGCGCATCGATCCCGTGGAGTTCACGCAGAACCTGAACCTCACCTCTCAGCAGATCACCGACATCGCCTCCTACCTCGCGGGCGGCATCCTCGGTGTGTTCACGAGCATCGTCGGCGCCGTCTTCAGCTTTGTCACGATCATCGTGTTCTCGTTCTACTTCTCCGCCGACGCCCCGCGGATCAAGCGCTGGATCGCCTCATGGCTGACGCCGAGCCGTCAGGTGGTCTTCGTCAACGTCTGGGACATCTCAGTGCAGAAGGCCGGTGGCTTCGTCATCTCGAAGGTGGCACTGGCCAGCCTCTCGGCCATCTTCCACGCCCTGTTCTTCGCCCTGATCGATGTGCCCTACTGGCTGCCGATGGGCATCTTCGCGGGCGTCGTGAGCCAGTTCATCCCGACCATCGGCACCTACCTCGGCGTGGCGCTGCCTGCACTGTTCGCGGCCTTCGACGATCCGCTCGACATCCTATGGATCATCCTGTTCGCGACGATCTACCAGCAGATCGAGAACTACGTGCTCACCCCGCGGATCTCGACCAAGACGATGGACATCAACTCCGGCGTGGCGTTGGCATCCGTGTTCATCGGCGCGGCGCTGTTCGGACCCATCGGGGCGATCATCGGCATTCCACTGGCCGCCATCATCATCGCGGTGTCCGACGCCTACGGGCATCGCTATGACCTGCACCCATCAATCAACGACCTCCAGCGCCCCCCGATTTGAACCGCTTCCCGGTGCAAATCTGCAGATTTGCACCGGTTCAGCGGTTCATCTGCCGAAGTGATCCGCTCCACCTGTGGATAACGGATTGGCTAACCGTGGAAATCAGCGCAGAGTTCAGCCATGTGGAGTCGAGTAGACATCGCCGTCCAGCAGGCAACTGCCGTCCTGCGTGACCGCCTTGCGCATGAGCCCGTGCAGCGACGACGAGACATGCTCGCGCTGGGAATCGCCGACTCCACTCAGTGCGCCATGGTGCGGCGAGGACTCCTGGTTCGACTGCGACATGGCATCTACACCCTCTCTGAGGCCCTGGAGAGTGCTGACTCCCTGACGCGGCATCACATCGATCTCGCAGCGGCAATCGCAGGGGCCGACGAGCAGGTGTGGGCGTTCGGCTCCTCCGGCGCGATTGTGCACGGTTTGCCCACTCCATTTGTGGTCCCAGACCAGCTGTACCTCGTGAGGTCATCAGGGAAGGACGAGCGGGCTCTGCGGCGACCCAGCCGCCACCGACTCGTCATCCCCAACGCCCATGTGACGACTGGCACCATCGATCAAGCCACGTGCTCACGAGTTCAGGGAGTGCAGGTTGTTTCACCCGCTCTCGCTGCAGTCAGCACGGCAGCAGGCATGACGTCGTCTCGATGGAGGACGGCGCTGATGGATGCCGCGCTCTGGAGGGGAGCCGAAGTCGCCGAACTGACGGAACTCATCGATGCGTGGCGACACCTCGGCGGTCGAAGTGAACTCGCCCGTGCACTCCTGCGGGCCCGAAGCGGAGCCCAGACGGTGCTGGAGACGTTCTCCCGTCTGGCCTTCATGGAGCGCGGGTTGCCCGAACCGGAGTTGCAGCATGCCTTCCATGACCGCGATGGGCTGATCGGCTACGCGGACATGTGGTGGTCGGCACTCGGCGTGATCGGTGAGGCCGACGGAGCAGTGAAGTACCACACTCGCGATGACCTCCTCAGGGAGAAGACTCGTGAGGATCGGCTGCGGGCACTCGGGTTCGCAGTGGTGCGCTGGACCTTCGATGAGATCGAGGACGCACCTGACCACGTCGTTGACCGCGTGTGGGAGGCCGCTCGACGCACCCGTCGCCGGAGCGGTTGAGTTCTGCGAACCACCGCTGATACCGGCTCAAATCTGCAGATTTGAGCCGGGAAGCGGTGCAAATCGGGGGATGGCCTTCAGAAGCCGAGGCGGCGCAGCTGCTTGGGATCCTTCTGCCAGTCCTTGGCTACCTTGACCCGGATGTCGAGGAAGACCGGGGTTCCGAGCAGCACCTCGATCTCCTTGCGCGCCTTGGTGCCGACCTGCTTGAGCCGTGACCCGGCCTTGCCGATCACGATCGCCTTCTGCGTCTCACGCTCGACGAACAGGTTCGCCCGGACATCGGTCAATGGCCGATCGACGGGGCGGTCCTCGCGCGGCACGATCTCCTCGACGACGACGGCGATCGAGTGCGGCAGCTCGTCCTGAACACCCTCCAAGGCGGCCTCGCGGATCAGCTCAGCGATCGCGATCTCGTCGGTGATCGCCTCATCGGTGCCCTCCGGGAACAGCACCGGACCCTCGGGCAGGTGCGTGATGAGCCGCTCGACGAGCAGGTCCACCTGCGCCCCGGTGCGCGCCGACACGGGCACCACCTCAGCCCACGCCAGCCCGACCTCCTGCCCGAGTTCGGTCACCTGCATGAGGCGCTCCGCCACGGTCTCGCGCGAGACAGTGTCCGTCTTGGTGACGACCGCCACGATCGGACGGTTGCGCATGCCTGCCAGTTCGGTCGCGATGAACCGATCCCCCGGCCCCACCTCCTGGTCCGCGGGGATGCACAGCCCCACCACATCCACACTCGACCACGTCTCCCGCACCTGATCGTTCAGGCGCTCGCCCAGCAGAGTGCGAGGTCGATGAAGGCCAGGGGTGTCGACCATAATGAGTTGCCCGTCGGGGCGATTGACGACGCCCCGCAGGACTCGGCGCGTGGTCTGCGGACGATCCGAGGTGATGGCGATCTTGTGACCGACCATGGCGTTGGTCAGAGTGGACTTCCCCGCATTGGGTCGCCCCACCAGACAGGCGAACCCGCTTCGGAATGTCATGACCGATCTCGACTCTCATTCGATGGCACGGCTGCCCGTCCCCGACTCTCCGAGATCCCCAGCAGAGCAAGGGCCCCCAGAACAAGGAACGTTCCCCACCACCCTGCCACGGCGAGGGATTCGCCCAGCACGACGACCCCCAGCACCGTGGCGACCACCGGCTCGAAGAGGTTCAACGTGGCGATGTGCCCTGGCTGGAGAACCTTCAATCCCACGCCGAACAGCAGGTAGGCCAGCGTCGTTGCACCCAGGCCGAGCCAGAGGACCTCGACGATGCCCGCAAGCGAGAACCACCATGTCGACGTCACCGCTGCGGGAAGCAGGAAGAGCGCCCCCACCGCGAAGGCAGCCGCGAGAACCACGCTCGCGCCGTTCCCCTCACGCGACAGGCGCACCCCGACCACGGTGTAGACCGCGTAGCAGGCACCTGCCCCCAGCGAGTAGAGCATCCCGACCGGCTCGTCGACGTTCAGATTCGTCGACACCAGCAGCGTCAGGCCGATCACGGCAATGACCGTGGACACCACCCAGGTCCACCCGGGCGCGCCCTCGCGAAGAACCCAGCCGAGGATGCCCGCAAGGAAGGGGGCCGCCGCGAGCGAGATCAGGGTGCCGATCGCCACTCCGGCGCGAGCGGTGCCCATGAAGAACAGTGCCTGATAGCCCGCCACCGCAGCCCCCATCACCCAGATCGATGGGCGCCGCCAGCAGGCCCGCAGATCCCCTCCGCCGCCGCGCACCAGCACGAAGGCGACGAGCCCGGCGGCACCGACGAGCAGTCTCATCGCGGCGACACTGGGGCCCGGTGCACCAGGAGTGAGCAGCGCCAAGGACGTCGCCGATGTGCCGAACAGGGCTGCAGCCAGCAGAACTGCTCCGGCAGCCTTCGCCTGCACGCTCAACACAGGCCCCTACGGCGGGAGGCTTCAGTCACCTGAATCGACATCGTCACCGGTCGACCCCTCGTCCGGCTCGGGACGAAGGATCGGCTGAGCGAGCACGCTGCCAATCCGATTGCGTCGTCCGGCTCCCTGCTCAGCGGTCAGCCGCCAGCCATCGATGTCCACCTCAGCCCCGGGGATCGGCACCCGTCCGAGGCGCTTGGCCATCAGACCCAGCGCCGTGTCGACGCCCTCCTCCTCGGAGTCGACCTCGATGCCGATTAGGTCGGCGAAGTCGTCGACGTGCAGGCGAGCCATCACCCGGAAGGCGCCCTCGGCCAGCGGCGTCACCTCCGGCGCTGCCGTGTCGTACTCGTCGGCGATCTCACCGACGATCTCCTCAAGGATGTCCTCGATCGTGACCAGTCCGGCCGTGCCGCCGTACTCGTCCACGACGATCGCCATGTGCACGCGCGCGCTCTGCATGTCTCGGAGCAGCTCATCGGCCGCCTTGCTGTCCGGCACGAAGTACGGGGACCGCATCAGGCTCTCGACGCGCTCGGAAGTCTCGGCGTCATGATGCTCGAAGACTCGGCGCACGACGTCCTTGAGATACACGATGCCGACGATGTCGTCAGAACTCTCGCCGATCACGGGGATCCTCGAGAAGCCCGAGCGGAGTCCAAGGGAAAGGGCCTGACGCAGCGTCTTCGTCCGTTCGATGAACACGACCTCCGTACGCGGAACCATGACCTCGCGCGCGAAGGTGTCGCCGAGTTCGAAGACCGAGTGGATCATCTGCCGCTCGTCGTCCTCGATCAGCGACTCCGCCCCCGCGAGATCCACCATCTCCCGCAGTTCCGCCTCACTGGCAAACGGCCCCTCGCGATAGCCCTTGCCGGGCGTCACCGCGTTGCCCAGCAGGATCAGCAGCGTTGCCAGAGGGCCAAGAATCGTAGCGAGGAACTGCGTCGTGCGTGCGGCCACCAGCGCCGTGCTCAGCGCATGCTGGCGACCCAGCGTGCTCCCGGCCACACCGACGACGACGTAGGCCGCGACGACCATGATCACGATGGCCAGGATCAGGGCCAGCACCACGGAGCCACCACCACGTAGAGCGATGGCATCGACGCAGACATAGCCGACGAGGACCGTGGCCGATACCCGCGCGACCGTGGACAAGAAGAGCAGGACATTGACATGGCGCGGACGGTCATCGAGCACCCGCAGGAGATACTCGGCGCGCCGGCTTCCCTCCCGCCGCATCTCCTCCACCGGAGTCCTGTTCACTCGGCCGATGGCCGTCTCGGCCATCGTCAGCAGGCCTGCCAACAGGACGAGCACCAGCGAGAGGACAAGGAGCCAGATGTCAGTGGTCACTGTCGCTTCCATTCGTCGAGCAGCTCGTCCTGCAGGGCGAACATGGCGTCGTACTCCTCAGCGGTCGCGTGGTCGTATCCGATGAGGTGCAGCATTCCATGGGTCACCAGGAAGGCCAGCTCCTCATCGAGGGCGTGTCCCTTCTCATCCGACTGAGCCTTCACGAACTCCGGGCACAGGACGATGTCGCCCAGCGTTCCAGCGATCGGTAGTACACCTTCCGGCGCGCTACGCAGCTCATCCATGGGAAAGGAGAGCACGTCCGTGGCACCCGGCTCGTCCATCCACTCGATGTGCAGGTCGGTCATGCGGGGAACATCGACAAGAGTGATGCCGAGTTCACACTGCGGGTGCAGCCGCAGGCGAGGCATCAGGAACACAGCCAGCTCGGCCAGATCGTCACACCGACACTCGATCGAGGTCTCGTTCGTGACGACGATGCCGTTGGTACTCGGAGGGTGGTCAGACGTCACGATTCCCGCTTCGCATCGTGACGCTCGTACGCATCGACGATCCTGCCGACGAGCTTATGCCGGACGACATCATGCGAGGTGAGTCGGCAGAACGCGACGTCTTCGATGTCCTGCAGGATCTCGGTGACCGCACGAAGACCACTGGTGGTGCCGCCCGGCAAGTCGACCTGCGTGACGTCGCCGGTGACCACAATGGTCGAGCCGAATCCCAGGCGCGTCAGGAACATCTTCATCTGCTCCGCCGAGGTGTTCTGCGCCTCGTCGAGGATGATGAAGGAGTCATTGAGCGTGCGGCCGCGCATGTAGGCCAGTGGTGCGATCTCAATGGTGCCGCTCGTGATCAGGCGCGGAATTGAGTCCGGATCGATCATGTCGTGCAGCGCGTCGTAGAGCGGGCGCAGATACGGGTCGATCTTCTCCGACAGCGTGCCGGGCAGGAAGCCCAGTCGCTCCCCCGCCTCGACCGCTGGGCGAGTCAGCACGATTCGATTGATGCGCTTGTCCTGAAGGGCCTGCACGGCCTTGGCGACAGCAAGGTACGTCTTGCCGGTGCCGGCCGGTCCGATGCCGAAAGTGATGGTGTTGCTGTCGATGGCGTCGACATACCGCTTCTGGTTGAGGGTCTTGGCTCGGATCGTGCGGCCGCGATTGCTCAGGATGTTCGCGGTCAGAACGTCGGTGGGCCGGGTGCCCGATCGAAGCAGCCCGATGCTGCGCTCCACGGACTCCGGAGTGAGCGCCTGCCCCGTGCGGAGCATCGCGAGCATCTCGGCAACCAGGGTGTCGATCAGTGCGACGTCGTCGGCACTGCCCGCCACCCGGATCTCGTTGCCGCGAGCGAGGATGTCGGAATCCGGAAAGGCCTTCTCCACTAACCGGAGGTAGGTGTCCTCCGTGCCGAGAAGGGCGACCATCGACTGCGACGCAGGCACGACGATCGTCGTCGACGCCTGCGGAGTCTCGGCAACAGATTCAGTCATGAAGTGATGCGTCCCATCATCCAGGTGGCCAGGTGAGTGTGCGTCCGCCAAGGACATGCAGGTGCAGGTGATGCACGCTCTGGCCTGCTTCGTCCCCGGTGTTCGTGACTATGCGATAGCCGGAGTCCGCTACGCCTTCGTCCGCCGCAATCTGACCGGCGACCTCGATGAGGCGTCCAACGAGCTCCGGACTTGCCGCAGCCGCGTCGGCCGCATTCGCGTGATGCGCCGTCGGGATCACCAGAACGTGCACGGGAGCCTTGGGGTCGATGTCTCGAAAGGCGACGACATCGTCGTCTCGAAACACGACATCAGCGGGAATATCGCCGCCAGCGATCGAGCAGAACAGGCAGTCGGTCATGGAGCCATCCTCCCATCCCATCGTGATGTGCGGGCGAGGAGCGCTGCAGCCCCTGCCATTCCTGCCGAAGACGTGCGCAGAACGCTCGGTCCCAGCACCACCGTCTCGGCTCCGGCGGATGAGAAGGCGGCGAGCTCATTCGGATCGATGCCGCCCTCGGGCCCCACGACCAGCACGAAGTCACGGACGCCTTCCGTCGCAACGGAGCCGATCGCTGCGGTAGCGGTCTCGTGCAGGACGAGGCCCACGCTCGCCTCAGCCAGTCGCGCAACGACGTCTGCCGTCGACGCAAGCGGCTCGACGACCGGGAACCGTGCTCGACGGGCCTGCTTGGCTGCCGCCTGTGCAGCGTCCGTCCACTTGCGCAGCCCACGATCAGCCCGCTCTCCGCGCCACTGGGCCACGCAGTTGCGGGCCGCCCACGGCACGATCACATCGACGCCGACCTCGGTGAGCAGCTCCACCGCCAGTTCCCCCCGCTCCCCCTTGGGCAGGGCCTGCACCACCGTGATGTGCGGCATCGGCTCCGGCTCGTCGGTCACGGCGATCACACGAACGCGCGCGCACTCGCGCCCTGAAATCTCGATGATCTCCCCGGTCACGCGTCGGCCGATCCCGTCGACGAGGTCAACCGCCTCGCCCACCCCGAGACGCAGGGAGGACACCGCGTGGCGACCCTCAGTGCCTGAGAGTTCGAGAACGGAGTCCGTCGTGGACAGATCGGTCAGGACGAAGACGGGGGCGGTCACTTTGCGCTGAACGCGTCCTTGAGTCGGGAGAACAGCCCACCGCCGTGCTCAGCGCTGGCCTGCCCCACCTGAACGGTCGACTCCTCGCGCATAGCCGCGAGCTGGCGCAGCAGCTCCTCCTGCTGGGGGTCGAGCTTGGTGGGCGTCTGCACCGAGAGATGCACGTGCAGGTCGCCTCGACCGCCCGATCGCAATCGGGCTGCTCCGTGCCCGCGCACGGTGACGGTCTCGCCCGACTGCGTGCCCGGATTGATCGCGACCTCCATCGGCCCATCGAGGGTGTCGAGGGTGACGCTGGTGCCCAGGGCTGCCGCCGTCATCGGCACGGTGACGAGGCAGTGCAACTCGTCTCCACGGCGCTCGAACAGTTCGTGCTGGCGCACGACGATCTCGACGAAGAGATCGCCGGCCGGGCCCCCGTTCGGACCAACCTCTCCCTCGCCGGTCAGCTGGATCCGCGTGCCCGTGTCGACCCCCGGGGGGATCTCCACCTTGATGGTTCGTCGCGTACGCACGCGACCATCGCCGGAGCACTCCGTGCACGGGTGCGGAATCGTCGTGCCGAATCCCTGGCAGGCAGGACACGGGCGTGAGGTCATGACCTGACCGAGGAAGGAACGCTGCACCTGCTGGATCTCCCCGCGGCCCTTGCACATGGCACAGGTCTCCGGGGAGCTCCCCGCCGCCATGCCGGACGCGTCGCAGGAGCCACAGGCCACCGCTGTGTCGACGGTGAGCTCGCGCGCACTGCCGAAGACGGCGTCGGACAGGTCGATCTGGACGCGGATGAGGGCGTCCTGCCCGCGGCGCGCACGCATGCGCGGTCCGCGCGGAGAGCCGCCACCGAAGAAGGCATCCATGATGTCGCCGAAGTCGAACCCTCCGCCGCCACCGAACCCTCCGCGCGAGGCACTCAGCGGATCCCCGCCGAGGTCATACATCTGCCGCTTCTCAGGATCGCTGAGCACTTCATACGCCGCGGTGACGGCCTTGAACTTGTCCTGGTGCTCAGGGTCGGGGTTGACGTCCGGGTGCAGCTCTCGAGCGAGACGCCGGTAGGCCTTCTTGATGTCCTCCGGCGATGCGTCGCGGGAGACCCCGAGAAGGGCGTAGTAATCGGTGCTCACCAGTAGTCCCTACTGCTCGTCGATGATGCGGCTGACGTAACGGGCGACCGCGTGCACGGACGCCATGGTGCCTGGGTAGTCCATGTGGGTCGGTCCGACAACTCCAAGGGAGGCGACATTGTGCTCACCGCGGGCGTAGCTCGCCGTGACGACGCTCGTGGACGCTAGCCCTTCGATCGGGTTCTCATGCCCGATCCGGACGGTCACTCCGGGCTGTGTCGTGGCCTCGCCCAGCAGGCGCAACAGCACCACCTGCTCCTCGAGGGCCTCGAGCACAGGCTGGATGGCCATCGGGAAGGAGTCCCCGTATCGCGCGAGGTTGGCAGTGCCTGCGAGGACAACCTTCTCCTCCGAACGCTCAGTCAGGGTGCCCGCGAGGAAGGCGATCACCGTGCGCACGACGGGTCGGTCATCGGCGTCAAAGGCGTTGTCGAGCCCCTCCAGCGCACCGGCGACCTCAGCGAAGGTCTTGCCGGCAAGCGCGACCCCGAGACGAGACCTCAGATCCGCCACGAGGGCCTCGGACACCGGCAGTGCGCACTCGATGGTCCGCTGCTCGATTCGGGCCGTATCGGTGATGACGACGAGGATGATCCTCGTGGTGCTCATGGGCACGAGTTCGATGTGCTTGATCGTGCTGCGGGTAAGGGACGGGTACTGCACGAGGGCAACCTGCTGCGTGATCTGCGTGAGCAGGCGCACCGTCCGGGCCATGATGTCGTCGAGGTCGACGGCCTCGTCGAGGAACTGCTGGATCGCGCGACGCTCCGGAGAGCTCAGCGGCTTGACCTCGGAGAGCCGATCGACGAAGAGTCGATAGCCCATGTCGGTGGGAACGCGCCCCGCACTGGTGTGGGGCTGGGTGATGTAGCCCTCCTCCTCCAGCGCCGACATGTCGTTGCGGATAGTGGCGGGCGAGACCCCGAGATTGTGGCGCTCGACCAATGCCTTGGAACCCACCGGCTCATGGGTGGAGACGTAGTCCTGCACGATCGCGCGCAGCACCGCGAGCCGACGCTCCTCCTGCATGACACCTCCCACCGGGCTGGCACTCACATAACGTGAGTGCCAAGTGTACGCCCGATGACCGAAGTCGCCTTAGGGCAGGAAGGTGACGCGCCGGTTCGACAGGCCGTAGACGCCCTTGACGATCCCGATCGTGCCTGCTGCCGTCTTCGCCGCAAGTGTGGGACTGAGGTTCTGGATCTGCTCGGACTGGTACCGAGCATTCGCCGCGATCGCGTCATTGAGCGTGTAGCCCGCAGGCAGCGAAGTCAGGGCCGGCGTGATCGCCTCGACGATGCTGTTCACGAACGGGCCAGGCATCTGACCCGTGGCCAGCGAGCCCTGCGTGGCATCGACCGCACCGCAGCTGGTGTGGCCGAGCACCATGATCAAGGAGATCCCCGTGTGCACCGCCGCATACTCCAAGCTGCCCATCGTCACGTCATCGACGAGATTGCCTGCATTGCGCACGATGAACAGGTTCTTGCCCGCTACGTCGAACAGATCCTCAGGCACCACCCGAGAGTCCGAGCACGACAGGATCGCCGCAAACGGCCACTAACCAGCCTCCGGACTCTGACCGAGAGGCGCGTACGTCTTGCGCTGAATATTGCCGTTCGCGTAACGCGTGTTGCCACGCTGGAGTCGCTCGAGCGCATCCGCCGGCGTGACGACGACGCCGTCCGGCCGTTCGGCCGCTGAGGCGGTTCCCCTCAGCCCGATGGCGGCCGCCGTTGCACCGGCCGCCCCTGTCAGAAACGTTCGTCGGTTCAGGCTCATGCGCTCGTTCCTGGGCTACGTGTCGTGGACATATCCCTTAGGACGCTACCTATGCCCAGCCCATACGTCTGCCGTTCACGGAGACCGTCGGGCCACCCCGACAAACCGTGCAGAGCGTTACGACGTGGGTGACACCACCACGGCCGTGCCGTACGCCAGGATCTCGGCACGATTCTCGGCGACATCGCATGAGTCGAAACGCACGCCCACCACCGCGTTGCCGCGCAGCTCCCGCGCGTGCTGCATGAGCCGCTCGACCGCCTGACGCCGCGCCTCGTTGACGACCTCGGTGTACTGAGGCACCTCGCCCGCCTGGAGCGCCTTGAATCCGCCAGTGAAGCCCTTGGCGAAACCAACGCTGCGCACCAGGACGCCCCAGCACATGCCCACCTGCCTGTCGATGCGATAGCCGGACAGGTCGAAGGTGGTCGACATCATCACTTCATCAGTAGCCATGGTCGAAAGATTGACCGACTCGCGCACGGTGGAGGGCGACTTAGGAGGGGAATTCCGGCCCTCCGTGAGGGGACTATCCCTGAGGGCCCCGCACCGGCCGTCGTCCTAGATGGGCACCTGAATCGACATCAGTGAGGTCATCGATGCCTGGTGGTCGGCAAGGAATGCCTTATGCAGCGGGCTAGCGAGGTATTCCTCGAAATCAGCCATGGACACGAAGTCCATGGTGACCAGCCAGGTGGCAGCGATAGGGGACTCGGGCTTGCGCCCCAGATCGCCGTGCAGGGTTGCTCGCACCGCATGCGGATGCTCGGCAACGAGGCCACGCAGGTCTGCCTCGAGGCGTGCTCGCTCGACAGCGTCCAGCTGCGTGTCAATGCGCATGAGCACCACATGACGGACGGTTGCCGCCGGGGAGACGGTCAAGAGATCTGAGTCAATATGGCCATCGGCGCTCATGGCTCTACTCTGCCATCAGTTCATGGCAGCGATTCACTTCCGGCAGGCAGGCACGGCCGATACGTTGCATGTCAGGATCAGGGCACGGGCACCAGCGGGGTTCTCGTGGCCACGTGTGCAGGTGCGGAGGAGTCCCGATGGGTTCATGGTCGGTGTGGCGCACTGCCCGCGTCGTCACCAGTCTCTTCGTCCTCATGGTGGCGAGCTACTACCTCGTGGTGGGCTTCGACAACATCACCAACCCGACGAATCCCAACGCAAGCAACTGGCCATTCGTCGAGGGCGTTCTCTCCGGTGACGGCGTACCCGACGACAGCGGGTTCGAGTGGCGGTTCATCGATGCCACGTGGTTCCACGCGATCAGCTATATCGGCATCATCACGATGGAGACGGTCACCGGAATCGTCCTGCTCATCGCGGGCATCCTCGGGCTTCGACGTGCGGGCAGCCCACCGGCGTGGGCACATGCCCAGCGTTGGACCTACGTCGGCGGCATTCTGGGGCTGACGGTCTTCATGTTCGGCTTCATGGTCATCGGTGGGAACTGGTTCGTCATGTACCTGAATTCCAAGTACAACGGACTCGATCCTGCGTCACAGAACATCGTGTTCACCCTCGGCATGCTGATCCTGGTTACCGGTGTCGTCATCGGCAGCAGCATCACACGCTCCGAGGACGACGTCGATCGGGCGTGACGCCCCGGCGGCGCCGCCTCAGATCAGGAGCCGACGAACGACCGCGTCCGCGAGCAGACGCCCCGAGCGCGTGAGGACGATTCGCCCGGACTGCAAGGCCCCAGCATCGAGCAGTCCACTGCTCACCAGATCAGGATCGACCACCAGTTCCCCGACGGGCATGCCTTCAGCAAGCCGAACCCCAAGCATGACCGTCTCCGTGCGCACGGCGTCATCGTCGAGGACCTCGCGATCTTCCTCAGGCGTGACGCCCGAGGAGAGACGCTCGGCATAGGTCCGCGGGTGCTTGACGTTCCACCAACGCTCCCCCGCAACGTGGCTGTGTGCTCCCGGCCCGATTCCCCACCAGTCCTCACCGTGCCAGTAGCCGAGGTTGTGCCGGCACTCCCCTCCAGGCCTGGACCAGTTGGAGACCTCGTACCAAGGCATGCCAGCCGCACTCAGCGTGTCGTCCACGATGACGTACCGATCGGCCATGACGTCGTCATCGGGGGCAGCCATCTCGCCACGTTGCACTCGGCGGGCCAGCGGCGTGCCGTCCTCGACGATCAGCGAGTAGGCAGACACGTGATCGACGCCAGCCGCCAGCACGTCGTCGAGAGATCGTCGCAGGTCGTCGTCGGTCTCCCCCGGAGTGCCGTAGATGAGGTCGAGGTTCACATGGTCGAATCCCACCTTGCGAGCCTGCCGCGCAGCCGCGACGCTCGCGCCGGGCGTGTGGGTGCGGTCGAGAGTGCGCAGAACAGAGGGAGCCGAGCTCTGCATGCCCAGCGACACCCGGGTGAAGCCGCCCTCGCGCAGTGTCGCAAGAGTGCCCGCGTCCACGCTGTCAGGGTTGGCCTCGGTGGTGACCTCTGCACTGGGGTCGAGCCCGAACTCGACCCGGATTGCGTCCAGGACCGACAGCAGCGCTGAGGCGCCCAGCAGGGTCGGCGTGCCGCCACCCACGAACACCGTGCTCACGGGCCGCGCCAGGTCACCTAGGGCCTCACGGGCGAACCGGATCTCGTCGGCCAGCACCTCATGGAAGGTGTCCCGGCGTACGGAGTCACCGAGCTCGGTGGCCGTGTAGGTGTTGAAGTCGCAGTAGCCGCACCGGCTCGCGCAGAACGGTACGTGCACATACATCCCGAGATGTGAACCGCTTTCCGGTTCACCTCTGCACTTTTCGGCGGATACCGGTTCAATTCCGCGGAATTGAACCGGGAAGCGGTTCAAATCGCTACTTCTTGGGGGGCTCGGTCGTGGAGAGGGCAGCGACGAAGGCCTCCTGTGGCACTTCGACCCGGCCGACCATCTTCATCCGCTTCTTGCCCTCCTTCTGCTTCTCGAGCAGTTTGCGCTTGCGGGAGATGTCGCCGCCATAGCACTTGGCGAGGACGTCCTTGCGGATGGCTCGGATGGTCTCACGGGTGATGACGCGTGAGCCGATGGCTGCCTGGATCGGCACCTCGAACTGCTGCCTCGGGATGAGCTCCTTGAGCTTGCTCGTCATCATCGTGCCGTAGCTCATCGCCTTGTCGCGGTGCACGATCGCACTGAACGCGTCGACCGGATCGCCATGCAGCAGGATGTCGACCTTAACGAGGTCGGCCTCCTGCTCCCCGGTCAGTTCGTAATCCAAGGAGGCGTAGCCGCGCGTGCGCGACTTGAGCGCATCGAAGAAGTCGAACACGATCTCCGCGAGGGGCAGTGTGTAGCGCATCTCCACGCGCTCCTCGGAGAGGTAGTCCATGCCGAGCAGCGTGCCGCGACGCTGCTGGCACAGCTCCATGACGGTGCCGACGAACTCACTGGGCAGGATGATCGTCGACTTGACGATGGGCTCGAAGATCCTGGCGACCTTCTGCGTGGGGAACTCACTCGGATTCGTGACGACGATCTCCGAACCGTCGTCGCTAACGACCCGGTAGATGACGTTGGGTGCAGTGGAGATGAGGTCGAGATTCGCCTCGCGCTCGAGTCGCTCGCGCACGATCTCCATGTGGAGCAGCCCGAGGAAGCCGCACCGGAAGCCGAATCCGAGGGCAAGGGAGGTCTCCGGCTCGTACACCAGCGCGGCGTCATTCAGCTTGAGCTTGTCGAGGGCATCGCGAAGCTCGGGGTAGTCCGAGCCGTCGATCGGGTAGAGGCCGGAGAAGACCATCGGCTTAGGATCCTGGTAGCCGCCGAGTGGATCTTTCGCCCCGCTGCGCTCGCTCGTCACGGTGTCGCCGACTCTCGACTGCCGCACGTCCTTCACTCCGGTAATGAGATAGCCGACCTCGCCGACGCCCAGACCCGTGCCCGGGATCGGCTCGGGCGAGATCACGCCGACCTCGAGAAGTTCGTGGACGGCACCCGTCGACATCATCTCGATCCGCTCGCGACTGGACAAGTGCCCGTCGACCACGCGGACGTAGGTGACGACGCCGCGATAGGTGTCATAGACCGAGTCGAAGATCATCGCGCGCGCAGGAGCGTCCGCGTTGCCGACAGGGGCAGGAATGGTCGCGACGATCTTCTCCAGCAGTGCATCGACGCCCAGGCCGGTCTTGGCCGAGACGAGCAGCACGTCGTCCGGAGAGCAGCCGATGATGTGGGCGAGCTCAGCGGCGTACTTCTCCGGCTGGGCGGCCGGCAGGTCGATCTTGTTCAGCACGGGAATGATCGTGAGGTCGTTCTCCAGGGCCAGGTAGAGGTTGGCCAAGGTCTGGGCCTCGATGCCCTGAGCGGCGTCGACCAGCAGGACCGCACCCTCGCAGGCAGCAAGGGAGCGGGACACCTCATAGGTGAAGTCGACGTGGCCGGGGGTGTCAATCATGTTCAGGACGTAGTTCTGGCCGTCCGGAGCGGCGTAGGGCAGGCGCACGGCCTGGGACTTGATGGTGATGCCGCGCTCGCGCTCGATGTCCATGCGGTCGAGGTACTGGGCCCGCATGGCCCGCTCCTCGACCACCCCGGTCTGCTGGAGCATGCGATCGGCCAGCGTCGACTTGCCATGGTCGATATGGGCGATGATGCAGAAGTTCCGGATCACCGACGGATCGGTGCTGCCGGGCTTCGGGGCAGGCGCGTTGACGGGCACCGAGGTCCTCACCAGTAGCTCTCAGGAACCCGATTTGGGCTCGGGCCCAGCCTACGGGTACTCTTGGGGGTCGCTTCACCACCGGCCTTCCGGAGTGCGGCACAACAGACGTCAACACCACTAACCGAAGCACCAGCGAGCAGCTCGAAGAAGGTAGTCCCGTGGCGAACATCAAGTCGCAGATCAAGCGCATCCGCACCAACGAGAAGGCGCGCCTGCGTAATAAGTCGGTCAAGTCCTCTCTGAAGACGGCCGTGCGCAAGTTCCACGAGGCAGCTGCCGCAGGCAATGCCGACGAGGCCACCAAGCTCGCCCGCGAGGCGAATCGTGCTCTCGACAAGGCCGCCAGCGCGGGCGTCATCCACGCCAACCAGGCCGCCAACCGCAAGTCGGCCATCTCCAAGCAGGCCGAGGCTCTCTAGAGCTCACCCACTCCACGAAGGGCGCCCCCGCGAGGGGGCGCCCTTCGTCGTCATGGGGCATACTCCATGCATGCCGAAGATCAGTGCCCCCACCGTGGCACTCAACCGTGAGCAGCGGCGTTCGGCACTCCTCGATGCCGCCGCATCGCTGATCCTGCGTGAGGGATCCTTCACCGTCGCAGAGGTGGCAGCCGAGGTGGGACTCTCCCGATCGGCTGTCTACGAGTACTACAGCAGCGCGGCAGATCTGATCGCCGATGTGCTCGTCGACGAATTGGCCGACTGGAGCCTTGCCCTCGAGACCGCCACCGCAGCCGTCGACACCCCCCACGAGCGCATCGCCGCCTGGGTTCGCTCAGTCCTCGACTACGTAGGCGCCGGTCGACATGCGCTTGTGCGAGCAGCCGGCACCGTCGATCTCCCGCCGACACGGCGAGCGCAGGTCCAGGCACAGCATCGCGACCTCATCGCCCCGCTCACCTCGGCCGTCGCCGATCTGGGTATCGACGATCCGACCGCAGTGTCCATGCTCGTCTGGGGATCCGTCGACTCCTCCATCACCCGCATCGAATCGGGAATGTCAACGGCCGAGCGCGAGGCGGACGTCGCCCTGGCATTCATCCAAGGCGGCTTGGACCGACTCGCACCCGGCCACTGACCCACGTGCTGGTGTGCTCGAGCAGCTAGCGCCGCTCGTCGCGGGGCATCATGTTGCGGGATATCACTTGGTCAGGCGGAACACCTGAGTGGTCACCAGCGGCTTGTAGTTCCTGCCACCCGTCGAGGTGATGCGCACGATGCAGGTCCCCTTGCCGGACAGCGCCGTGATGGTGTCGTCCTTGATCTCGCATCCCGTCGCCGAGATCGAAGGAGCAAGTCCCGAGGCGAGGGTCACCTTCATCGACTCCGGTGCATCCAGGGCGAGCTTGGGCTTGGCACCCTTGGTGACTGCGCTGCCATCGAGGGTGATGGTCGCCCGATCATTGGCCCGCTTGGCCTTGACCGGCAGGAAGCTCGTCGGGAACACGCGCAGGTATGCCGGATTGGCACTCTCGCGTCCGGCCCCCAGCACGTAGACAGCGCACGTGGTCGAGCGCGGGTTGCCCGTGTCAGCGCGGCAGTCAACACTCTGCCCGCCCGCGTCGCCGTCAACCGGGTTGGGGTTCGAGCCGAAGAACTCGGCGTTCACCTTGATCGGCAACGAGGCTGTGGCGCGCGCCTCACCTGAGGCCGGCAGATAGGCGGCAGCGTCCTTCGACAGGTCGCACACGGTGGGAGCCGAGCGCGGGTCCTGCGGAACCAGACAGTTCAGGGCATAGAGCCCCACCCCAGCCGGCAGGTTGACGATGTCCACCGTCTGCGTCGACGACTGGGACAGGTTGGCCAGCAGACCATAGTTGCGCTGGCCGGCGATGCTGGCGTTGTAGCCGTCGGCCGCCTGGGCCGGTGCGGCAAGACCAGCAACGGCGATGCCGATGGACGCCGCGATGACGGCGGTGGTGATCTTCACAGAGTGTCTCCTTCGAGGGTGTGCGCTTGTCGAGTGCTGGTTGTCGGGTTTCGGGAGTTCGTCAGCAGGGGTTGGATGCTGGGGGCGGGTCACGGGCTGGCCGCGAACCGGACGGGCACGGCGACATCGAATCGACGATCACCCGTGCGCAGGTGATCGGCGCGAGTGACGATGGCGCACTGGACTACGCGGCAGTCGATGTCCCCGATCATGGAGGAGATCGTCAGCTTCACCGAGAATCGTCCGTTGGCCTTGTACGGGATAGCCAGATCGCGACCATACGGAGGCGGAGTGGAGGAGATCCACGCCGAAGACGGGTCATTGGCCGTCATGTTCACCCCACCGCCGCACGGTGACGGCTGCTGACCTTTGACGGGCATGACGCAGAGCGCCACATAGATTCCGACACTTCGATTGAACCCGGCCCCGCGAACCCGCACGGTCGCTGAGTCCGGTGACAGGTTCCGCGCCGGGGAGACCGTCAGTCTTTGGCCCGTGCTCGTCTTGGTCGTCCGGTCGTCACGGGGAGCGGCGATGGCCGACGTCGACGTCATGACGATCCCACCGAGCATCAGGGCAGCCGCCATCACGGTGACGACTGGCGTGCGACCACGGAGCATGCAGCAGACAGTAGAGGGACTAACGAGAGGTTCGCCTGACACAGCGTCGGAGACATCCCGACACGTCATCGGAAACGATATGGGCCAACGCGTCCATAATCCTCGGGTGCAGCTCCGCAGACGCCGCGTCACGAAAATGAGCGCGATCATCTTCGCGGGCACGATGCTGCTCACTCCACTCATCGCCTCCTGTGCGGTCGACACTGACGCCGCGACTACCGGCGCCTCCACTTCTGCGCCTGACCCGACCCCCGAGCCGGCGCGCGCTGCTGAGTCAGGACCGATCACGATCACGTCGGCCGATGTTCCACTGCCCGAGCCGACGCCCGCACAGTTCGCTGCTGACGCCCCACAGCGCATCGTGAGCCTCGCCAATGGCGTCGCGGAGACCCTCGTAGCAGTGGGTGCGGGGCCTCGAGTCGTCGGACGCGACGAGACGAGCACGGCACCCCAACTGGATGGCGTGCCGGTCCTCACCCGCGCCCATGCCGTCAGCGCCGAGAGCGTGCTCGCGACCTCACCCGATCTGGTCATCGTCGATGCAGCAACCTCGCCGCCCGAGGCACTCGACCAGATCGCTGCCGCGGGGGTACCCATCGTGGAGGTGCCTGAGGCTTGGACGCTCGCGGATGTGCCGACGCGTGCCAACGCTGTGGCGAGGGCAGCCGGCATAGTCAACAGCACCGACTCATCTGCGCAGTGGGCCGCCGGCACCGGGACGGCCGAGGATGCCGGGGCGAGGTCCACCGTCGCCTTTCTCTACCTGCGAGGCACATCGGCCATCTACCTGCTCGGCGGAGAGGGGTCAGGAGCCGACGCCCTGATCGAGGCGGCCGGCGGGACGGACGTGGGAAGCCAGCAGGGCCTCGGACCCTTCACCCCACTCACCGCCGAGGCTCTGGCTGCGGCGGACCCGGACATCCTGCTCGTCATGACCAACGGACTGGAGTCGGTCGGCGGGGCCACCGGACTGACCGCGCTGCCAGGCGTGGCACAGACGCGAGCAGGACGCGACGGTCGAATCCTCGCTGTCGAGGACACCCTGCTGCTGGCCTTCGGGCCACGCACCGGCGCGCTGGTGGATGAACTGCAGGCCGCCTTCGCGGAATTGGGCCCATGACACGGCGCCTGCCCTGGGTGCTGACGTCCGTGATCATGCTCGTCGGCCTGGCGGTCATCAGCGCAGCGGCATTGCGGCTGGGTGCCGCTGAGAGCACCTCCGAGATCGTCATGAGCATCCGCGCGCCTCGAGTGGTCATGGCGCTCGTCGTCGGCATGGGACTCGCCGTGGCCGGAGTGCTGCTGCAGGGATCCTTACGCAATCCGCTCGCCGATCCTGCCCTCGTCGGCATCTCGGCGGGCGCCGCCTTGGGCGCAGTGATCGCCGCGGCCGTGGGTGCGACATTCGGCACGTTTGCCACGGGGGGCGCCGCCACCGTGGGTGCAGGGATCGCCATGGTGATCGTCGTGTGGGCCGCCACACGCGACGGACGTCCAGAGATCGTGACACTCCTGCTCTCCGGCGTCGCCGTGGCCGCATTCGCCGCAGCCGTGGTGTCGGTGATCGTGTCGCTGAGTCCGTCAGCCGGAGTTCGCTCCCTCTCCTTCTGGACCAGCGGCAGCCTTGCCCTCGCCACCTGGGAGGGGGCGGTCACCGTTGCAGTGTTCACCGTTGCGGGGCTCGCCGTTGCCGCGACCGTGGTGAGTTCGCTGGACGTGCTCGCGCTTGGAGATCGCGACGCCGCTGCCGCAGGCATCAACGTTGCTGGCGTTCGCTATCGGGCCCTCGCCGCAGTCGTCCTGCTGATCGGTGCGGGGGTGGCAGCAGTCGGCGTGATCGCCTTTGTCGGGCTCGTCGTGCCGCACATGATGCGCATCATCATCGGCCCCCGCACCGGACCCCTGGTGGCGGTGAGCGGGCTCGCGGGAGCGCTGCTCCTGCTCATCGCGGACACCGCAGCGCGCCTGGCGTTCGGGCCATTCGAGCTGCCCGTCGGTGCGGTCACGGCACTCGTGGGGGCCCCTGTCTTCTTCCTCCTGCTGTGGCGCACACGCGTGAGTCAGGGAGGCTGGGCATGAGCATCGCTGCGCAGCTCGTCGGCGTGTCCGTGCGTACCAATGGCGTGCAGCGGCTGTCCCCCACCTCGATTGAGATCCCGGCCGGCCGCATCACTGCGGTGGTAGGCCGAAACGGCTCAGGCAAATCGACACTGCTGTCCCTGCTCGCCGGCGAGCTGGCACCTGACACCGGACACGTCGAGATCGACGGACTGCCACTGGCCGGCCTGAGTACCCGCGGACTTGCACAGCGTCGGGCACTTCTCTCGCAGGAGCGACACGTCTCCTTCGGATTCACCGTCGAGAACGTCGTGTCGTGGGGTCGCGTCGCATGGCGAGGGACGCCCAGATCACGAGACGACCAACGCGTCATCAACGAGGCACTGATCCGGCACGACCTGGCCCACATTCGCCGACGAGCCGTCACGAGTCTCTCCGGAGGAGAGCGCACACGGGTGCACCTTGCCCGCGTGCAGGCGCAGCAGTCTGCGCTTCTGCTACTGGACGAGGCCGATGCCGATCTCGACCTGGTCACCCGACAGGCGCTGGACGAGTCACTGCGCGAGCATGCGAATTCAGGCGGCACTGTCATCGTGGTCTCGCACGACGTCGCCCGCATGCGCCACGCCTGCGATGACGTCATCCTCCTGCGGGAGGGCGCGGCACTTTTGCACGGACCAGCCGCTGAGGGACTGAACCGCTCGGCTCTGCGCGATGCCTTCGGCATCGACGTGCCGTGGGACTAGCCAGCGCGCCTAGGAGCGAGCCGAGCCCGCCACGAGGATCTCCAGCGCGAGCAGCTTCTGCTCGGCATCTAGGCTCGAGCCCTCGCGGACTCCGCCCTTCATCGCCCCGTCGGCGTCAGCCAGCGCGACCACAGAGGCCGCGAGCTTTCGCTGATCTCCGGACCAGCGGGACCACTGACGCCGCAGGATCTTGATCTTCCACGGGGGCACGCCAGCCTCGCGGGCGATGTCCGCCTCGGAGGCTCCCGGCGGCATGCCTCCCACGCGCACGAGCGTGCGCAGACCGCTCGCGATGGACGACACCGTGGTCACACCAACCCGACCAGAGTCCGAGGTGAGCATGGCCTGTCGCAACGAGGTGAATGCCTCGGCATAGCGCTTGTCCCAGACTGCGTCGGCGATGGTGAAGCTCGACACCTCCGCGACTCCCGCGAAGTAGTCGCGCACGGCCGTCGCATCGATGGGATCGGCCTCGACATCAGCCGACAGTTGCGACACAGCGCTTACGAGCAGGCCCAGGTCATGACCCACAGCGTCATAGAGAGTGGCGACGGCGTCCGGGGTCACCTTGCGCTTGCGGCGGGCGAACTCCTTGGTCAGGAAGTCAGTCGTCGACCGACCCTTCTTCAAAGCGGCACAGTCCACGACCTCGGCACCGGCCTTGCGGATGTCATCCAAGAGCGCCTTGCCCTTGTTGCCGCCTGGATGAGTGAACACGAGGATCGTCTCGTCCGGCATGTCTGCCAGCACTTCTCGAACGGCCGAGGCAAGGGCGTCGTCCGCACCGTCGATTCCCTCAATGATGACGACACCCGAATCGCCGAAGAGATTGGGGGCGGCGGCCTCGCGGAGCTGGTGAGCGGCCTCATCGTCCGACCCTTGAATCACTGTGCGCTGCACCTGAGGATCACCCTTGCGGGCTGCCACCACGACCGACTGCACCGCGCGGTCGATGAGCACGGGCTCACCGCCGATCGCGAGAGTGATGCGGGGCGCAGTCATGATGAAGGCAGCATGCCACCTCGGGTGACGACGCCCAAGTCCCCTCCCGGCTCGCTCTGCACGATTGCCACGTCTCCGAGCAGGTCCGTTCTCAGGACGATCGCACCCCGTGATCCATAGAGGTCCAGAGCCTCCTTCGCCGGATGCCCATAGTCGTTGCCCTCCCCGACACTGATCAGGGCGACGGGAGCCGACGCCGCATCGGCGAAGTCCTGAAGTTGCAGGCGTGAGCCGTGGTGCGGGACCTTGACGATGTCGACCCTCGGCACCTCGCCCAGAATCGCCCGCTGGGCCTCCGGCTCGATGTCGCCCGTGAGGAGGACCGACGTGCCCGCCACCTCGACGAGAAGCACGACGCTGGCATTGTTGGGGACCGAGCCGGCCCGGATGATGCGACGTGGCCACAGGGCCCTCCAGGAGACCTGACCCACTCTTCGCGCATCCCCGGCGGTGATGGGCTCCGGCACCTGGACCGATGCGGACGCCACCTCGTGCACGAGCCGCGCCTGGTCTTGCGGATCCTGCAGCGGGCTGGTCAGGACGATTCCGACGTCGCGACCGGTCAGGACTCCCGCGATACCCGCGACATGGTCGGCGTGGAAGTGGGTCAGCACCACCGCGGGAATGGCGACAACGCCGGCGTCGTCGATGCACGCGCTCACCCGATCCGCGTCGTTGCCGGTGTCGACGACCACCGCCTCCTGATCACCGGCGCGCAACAGCAGTGAGTCACCTTGGCCTACGTCACACATGATGATCAGCCAGCCCGGAGGCGGCCAGCCTTGGAGGTGAGGTGGTCGGATGATGATCAGCGTCATGCCGACCACTGATGTAGCAAGGATCAGACGCTTGACTCCCCTGCCCATCGCCCGCCACAGCGCTGACCGAGTGAACCGCCAGAGGAGGACGACGGACGCCATCACTGCGGCGACGGCAGCCACCCCCCACCAGCCCGCGGGAAGGTATCCCACGGGCCACTCGGCAGCGGGAAGTGCCGGTGCCCTCATCGCAATCCAGGCGATCCAGCCTGCGGGCCACGAGGCGAGCCCTCCCATCACAGCCGCCACCGGTTCGGACACCGGCGAGATGATCGCCGCCGCGAGGCCGAGAGCCGTGACCGGTGCCACCGCTGGCATCGCAGCGAGGTTGGCAGGCACCGCAACCCAGCCCACCGCTCCCCCCATCGCCACCAGCACAGGCAGGGTAGATACCTGCGCGGCAAGGGTCAGCGCCACGGCGATGAGCACCATCGGCGGCGCACGCCGACCCACGCGGGTGGACTCCAGCCCTCGGCGAATCCGCGGGGCGAGCAGCAGCAGGCCGGCCGTCGCCAGCACGGACAGGGCGAACCCCCACGACAAGGCAAGGGACGGCTGAACCAGCACGAGCCCGAGCACACCCGTGCCGAGCACTGCGGGCCCGCCGCGTCCGCCGCCAGCCAGCACACCCACGAGCACCACCACACCCATGACGGATGCCCGCAGCACACTCGGCTCCGGCCCGACGAGGAAGGCGTAGTAGGCAACCGCGACGATGCCGGCACCAACGCGGAGCCAGAGCGCCAGTCGCAGCACGGTGGCCAGACCCACCACGAGTCCGACGACAATGGCGACGTTTCCACCGCTCACCGCGACGAGGTGGGCAAGCCCACTGGCACGCATGGCCGTGGTGAGCTCCTCGGACTGCGTGGAGTCATCACCGATCGTCAGCCCCTGCACGAGCGACCCCGAGTCAGCGGGTGCGTGCGCTACAGAGGTTGCCAGCCCGTCACGCATCTGCGTCGCGAGGCGATCGATGGGCCCTGGGAGAGCCAGTGGGGTGAGCCCCGCAGCACTCACCCGCACCTCGGCTGCGAGCCCAGAGTTCACCGCAGCGGGCGCGAGACGCCCGGTCAAGGTGACCAGAGTTCCCCGAGGCGGTGGCTGGGCTGCTCCGGGCAGGCGCAACTGCACGGGAAGGGCGACCTCAATCGTGCGTCCACGCGCAGAGACGTGCTGCGTGTTCAGGCGGACGCTGACGGAGTCCGTCGCCCACCACTGGCCAGTGGCCGGTGCCCGGTGCAGGCGGGCTTCGCCGGCGATGGCTCCGGTGACCGTTGCGGTCACCCGCTCCTGCGCCCAGGCTTCCAGCGGGGCGAGTCGGGACTGCAGGAGCACAGCCGCCAATGCGCCGACCGCAAGGAAGAGCGCCGCGAGAACGAGCATCGCCCGAAGCCCACGTGCGACGACGGCAAAGAGACCCGCTCCGCACGCGAAACCTACGACGGGCCACGGGCCCCACATCAGCTGAAGAGCTGCTCCGATCCACGCCGCACCCGCAGGCACGAGCAGGCGGCCATCGAGCACTGATCTGCTCGCTTCACAGTGCGACGAGCGGACGGAGCTGCTCGAGGATGGACTCGCCGATCCCCGACACCTCGCCGAGCTCATCGATACTCGTGAAGCGGCCGTGTGTCGTGCGCCAGGTCAGGATGCGCCCCGCGAGCACAGGACCGACGCCTGGCAGGGAGTCCAACTGCTCGAGCGTCGCCGAGTTCAGGCTCACCTTCGGCGGCACACCTTGCGACGGCACCCCTGCCGCCGGGTCACCACCCAGTGCCGGAGTGCCCGCACCGACGAGGACCTGCTCGCCATCGACGAGTACTCGAGCAAGGTTGACGGAGTCCAGCGCCTTGCGCCGGGTCACTCCCCCGGCCTCCTCGATCGCATCGGCCACGCGCGAGCCCACCGGGAGTCGAACTATCCCCGGACTCCTCACCTGCCCGGCGACGTGCACGACCACATCGACCGCAGGCGCAGGAACAGACGATGCCGGGGCTGGACCCGACTCCACGCTGTCCGAGGTGTCCGTCACCGAGACGGGAGCATCGATCGGCACCCCTGTCGCAATCACGGTCGGCATCGCAGCGACCTCAAGCGGCCGTGCCTGCCACATCAGGTAGACGACGATGGCCGCAATGATCGCCGTGAGCACCGCCAGACCCCGCATCGCGGGGCGAGTCCACAGAGCGACGCGCACGGGCTCGACCCTCGGTGCTTCCACTTCGGCCGAACGGCCCTCGGTATCGGGCACCCACTGGCGAGCGGCATGAGCGAGCCGGCGCTCGGCCTCCTCGCGCATGTGCTCGGCGCTGCTCCTCAACCCCATGCCGGCACGCTAGGAGTCAGCGAGGGGGCGCAACGCGATGCCGATGCCCTCGGTGGACGACCGACGAGTCGACGGTCATCCTGTGGACAACTACTGACGAAGCCCGTCGATCGCCCTCCGGATATTGCCCACGTGTCGGCTGAGCACCAGCAGCCCGAGCACGATGGCGAACCACATGTCCGCCTCGTCCGTCCAGCCGATCACCCAGCCCAGGATCCCGCTCAGCACCAGAACGATCGCACCGACGACGGCGCCGATCCCGACCCTCCGACTGAAGGCGACCCCGATGGTGAACCCGATGAGCACCGGGATGGCCAGCAGCGGCTGCACCCCGAGGATGGCACCCAGGGTCGTCGCGACCCCCTTTCCACCGCGGCCCTTCAGGTACGGAGACGTGATGTGGCCGACAACGGTCGCCAGTCCAGCGATCTCACCGGCCGTCTGCCCGACGAGAGCGCCGAAGACGAAGGCCGGGACGAATCCCTTCATGATGTCGAGAAACCCGACCAGCACGGCCCAGCGAGGACCCAATGCCCTGCCCACATTGGTGGCCCCCGGGTTTCCCGACCCCACACGCTGCAGGTCGATTCCGAAGGCTCGCGAGACGATGGCAGCGGGATTGATCGCCCCGATGAGATAGCCGAGGACGGCGGCAGCCGCCCACCACACCGCCTCGGGAAGATCGGCCATCAGGTGTCCATCGAGGGCGTCGATGGGCCGGTCTTGAAGACCCACTGCTCGTCGGTGATACGCGGTGAGACGACCACCGCAACCATGCCCGGGCCCACATGCGCACCGACCACTCCGCCGACGGTTCCTTCCACCACGTCTGCGCTGGGCACACGCGCGCGCAGCTCCTGTGCCAGCGCAGCGGCGCGCTCGGGTGATCCGAGGTGCTGCACGGCAATATCCGCGGGCACGTCACCGGCTGCCTCAACGGCCAGATCCGCGAGCCTTGCGAGTGCCTTGCCCGCCGTGCGCACCTGCTCCATGCGCTCGACATGACCGTCGTCAACCTGCAGCAGCGGCTTCACCTGCAGGGCCTGACCCATGGCTGCCTTGGCCGCGCTCACTCGCCCACCACGACGGAGGTACTCAAGGGTGTCGACGTAGAAGAACACGCGCGAATCCGCCGCTCGCGCACGGATGATGGCGGCCACCTGCTGCAGGTCCGCTCCCTGCCGCGCGACCTGAGCACCACTCACCACCGGGAATCCCTCACCCATGGCGATCGAACGGGTGTCGACCACCTCGACCGGGATCTCGCACTCCTTGGCAGCCATGACGGCCGACTCGAACGTCGCCGACATCGACGATGACAAAGTCGCCACCACGATGCCCGTCGCACCGGCCTCCTGCGCGCGAAGGTAGGACTCCAGGAAACGCGCCGGGGAAGGCCTGCTCGTCGTGACGGGCTTCCATTCGCGCAGCGCCTCGGCAACCTGCTGGGCCTGATCGTCCTCGGTCTCGTCGAACGGCTGTCCGGCGACGATCACCTGCACCGGGACGACGTCGATATCCCACTGAGCCGCCCACCCCGTTGGCAGATACGACGTGGAATCCGTGATCACGGCCACGCGAGGAACGGGCATGCAGGGCACCCTACTCGGCGAGGCTGAGGTGAGAAGGAATCACGATTCGGACGCCTGCGCAGCATCGGCAAGTTCCGCGCGCAGTGCCGCTCGGGCACGGGCGGGGGAAGCCTCCTCGATCACGATGTTCGACGAGCCCACCCAGGAGGCGGCCTCGGCAAGGGCGCGCGCGGTGCCCCTGACCGCCGCCGATGACGTCGACTCCATCGTCACGCGCTTTGCCACGAGGGTGTTCTTGTCACGCTTGGGATCCACCCGCGCCACCAGCTGCCCGCGATGCAGGACGGGCATCGCGAAGTAGCCATGAACGCGCTTATGCGCCGGCGTGTATGCCTCGATCCGGTGACGCATGCCGAAGATGCGCTCCGCACGATCGCGATGCCACACCAGCGGATCGAAGGGAGAGAGCAAAGTCGTGCGATGACGATCACGCCCCGCGAGATCGAGCCACACGAGCGCATCGGGGTGCGCCCACGCGTGAGGCCAGCCTCGAACACCGACCGGGACGAGCCCGACGGCCTCGGCGAACCTTGAGACGGAGGAGACGGGCAGCCGATGCACATCGGCAATGTCGGATGCCGTGCCGATGCCCATGAGCCGCGCCCCTGCGAGCACCAACGCAGCCATGCACTCGTCGTCGCTCAGGTGGTCATGTAGCAGGTCGGGGGGCACCACTCGCTCAGCCAGGTCATACGTGCGACGCCAGCCGACGCGCCGACTCACGACGACCTCACCGATGTCGAGCAGCCACTCGAGTCCGACCTTCGCATCGGACCACTCCCACCAGTCACTCCCCCGCTTGGCACCACCCACATCCGCCGTGGTGACGGGACCATCAGCCCGAATGCGCTTCTTGAGCTCGTTCAGGTCGTGGCGCGGCGCACCGTGCCACCGCTCCCCCCGCGAGCGGTAGTGGCGGCGGCGGAAGGCGAAGAGGGGCCACGAGTCCAGCGGAAGGATGCACGCGGCATGAGACCAGTACTCGAACGCGTCGCCCTCCCAATACGCGCGCTCGATGGCTCCACGATCGAGCGACCCGTAGCGGGCGTAGGCGATCAACTCGTGGGAACGCGCCAGCACACTGATCGTGTCGAGCTGTACGGCTCCCAGATCGCGCAGCATGCCACCGACGATGGCCTGCTGTCTCGACGTCGATGCTCGAGTCGCCTGTGCTGGCGTGGGCTGAGCGGAAAGCAGGCCTGCAGCCCACAGAGCCGTCCGCCTGGCATCGTCCGGGGCGATCTCCACCACAGTGCGGGAGGTCATCGCCGGATCTCCAGAGCGCGCTAGGCCGGAACGATGTTGACGAGCTTCGGTGCACGCACGATCACGGTGCGGATGCCCGAACCGTCGAGCGCCTTCACGACACCGGGAGCAGCCAGGGCCAGCTCGCGCAACTCATCCTCGCCGATGGACGGATCCACCTCGAGGCGATCGCGAACCTTGCCGGCGACCTGCACGACGCACGTGACCGACTCCTCGACCAGCAGCGCCGGATCGACCTCAGGCCAACCGGCGAGGAAGACCGTGGGTTCGCGACCGAGCTGTGCCCACATGTCCTCGGCCGTGTACGGCGCGACGAGGGAGAGCATGATCGCCACCGCTTCCGCCGCCTCACGCACGGCAGGGTCTTCCGGACCGCAACCGGAGTCGATCGCCTTGCGCGTGACGTTGACCAGTTCCATCGCCCTCGCCACGGCAACGTTAAAGCGGAAGGTCTCCACGGCGATGCCAGCGTCGTGAACTGCCTTGTGCGTCGCCTTGCGCAGGCCGAGGTCACCGGTGGTCACGTCGACGCCTGGCGCCGAGGTGACGTCGTCGGCCAGACGCCACGCTCGCGCGAGGAACTTGCGCGACCCCGTTGGAGATACATCCGCCCAGTCGACGTCATCCTCCGGCGGGCCGGCGAACACCATCGTGAGGCGAATCGCGTCCACCCCGTTCTCCGCGAGTTCATCCGACAGGCGTACGAGGTTGCCCCGCGACTTGCTCATGGCAGAGCCGTCCATGACGACCATGCCCTGATTCAGAAGTCGAGTGAAGGGCTCGGTGAAGTCGAGCAGGCCCATGTCGTGCAGGACCTTGGTGAAGAACCGCGAGTACAGCAGATGCAGGATGGCATGCGTCACGCCACCGACGTACTGGTCGACCGGCAGCCATTCGCGCACGATCTCCGGATCGAAGGCCGCCGTCTCATTGTTCGGGTCGGCGTAGCGCAGGTAATACCAAGACGAATCCATGAACGTATCCATGGTGTCGGTATCGCGCAGAGCCGGCTCGCCACACTGCGGGCAGATGGTGTTGACCCAGTCCGTCGCACCACCGAGAGGTGACGTGCCCTTCGGCTTGAGCTCAAGACCCTCGGCCGGCGGAAGCGTCACGGGCAGCTGGTCATCGGGGACAGCGACCTCGCCGCATGCATCGCAGTGCACGATCGGGATGGGGGTGCCCCAGTAGCGCTGGCGAGAGATCAACCAGTCCCGAAGTCGGTAGTTGATCGCGGGCTCACCCGTGCCGCGTTCCTGAAGAATCTCGACGATCCGCTCGATCGCCTCAGCCTTGCCGAGTCCGTCCAGCGGGCCTGAGTTCACATGCGGACCGTCGTCTCCCGTCGCCACTCCCGTGACCGCAGGATCCTCGCCCGCGTCGACGACGACGCGGACCGGAAGGTTGAACGCGCGCGCGAAGTCCAGATCTCGCTGGTCATGCGCGGGCACCGCCATGATCGCGCCGGTGCCGTAGTCGGCGAGCACGTAGTCCGAAGCCCACACCGGGATGCGCTCGCCGTTGACCGGATTGATGGCATACCGCTGGAGGAACACACCAGTCTTGTCCCGCGAGGAGTCGAGTCGGTCCATCTCGGATGTCTGCTTGACGCCCTCAAGGTACGTCTCGAACTCGGCCTGTGCCGGAGTTCCCGAAGCGAGCTCGGCTGCGAGATCGGAGTCCGCGGCGACCACGAAGAACGTCGCGCCGTACAGGGTGTCCGGACGGGTCGTGTAGACCGTGACGGGTTCGCCCCTGCCCTCGACGACGAACTGCACCTCGGCGCCCTGCGATCGACCGATCCAGTTGCGCTGCATCAGCAGGACCTTCTCCGGCCACTGCCCCTCGAGCTGCGTCATGTCGTCAAGGAGTCGATCCGCATAGTCGGTGATGCGCAGGTACCACTGGGTCAGCTTCTTCTTGGTGACCGCCGTGTCGCATCTCTCGCACAGTCCCGCGACCACCTGCTCGTTCGCCAGCACCGTCTGGCAGTTCGGGCACCAGTTGACGTTGCTGTCCTTGCGATAGGCCAGTCCCCGCTTGAACATCTGCAGGAAGAACCACTGATTCCAGCGGTAGTACTCCGGATCACAGGTGTTGAAGACGCGGTCCCAGTCGAAGGAGCATGCGTATCGGCGCATCGACGCCTTCTGCTGGGCGATGTTCTCGTAGGTCCAGCGCCCGGGATCCTCGCCGTTCTTGATCGCCGCATTCTCCGCGGGAAGGCCGAAGGCGTCCCAGCCGATCGGGTGCATGACGTTGAATCCGCGCTGCACCCAGTACCGCGCAATGACGTCGCCCAAGGCGTAGGCCTCAGCGTGACCCATGTGCAGATCGCCCGAGGGGTAGGGGAACATGTCCAGGACGTACTTCTTGGGTCGCTCGTCATCGGGACGACCGGACCGGAACGGGGCCAGCTCGTCCCACACCGGGAGCCAGCGCTCCTGGATCGCCATGACGTCGTACGCGTCGCGGTCGCCTTCCGGCTCCGTCGTGGTCACCTTGCTCCCCTACGCATATTCCGAGCGAAAGGGCGCCCTCAGGGCGCCCAGATTGCCTGCCTACCCTATCCAGCGTCCGGCAGGTCTCACTCGGCGACGGCGGCCGAGTCCACGGGGGTGGCTGGGTCTCCCGGCCCGGGGGCCGGCGCGGGGATGGGCTCAGGGGCCGGTTCGGGGATCGGCTCAGGGGTCGGCTCGGGGATCGGCTCGGGGATCGGGTCGGGCACGTAGAAGGTCGCATCCACCAGTTGCGCCCTCGGCTGGCCGGGATTCTCGACGACCAGCGTGGCTGGGCCCAGAACCCCCACAGGGGCGACTGCCGTCAGGAGGCGGTCGTTGACGACCACCACTTCGGACGCGGGCAGTCCGTTGACCGTCACCGTCACCCCGTCCTCGAAGCCCCTCCCTTCAATCCGAATCGGCACTCCACCACTGACCGGAATCTCCGGGGGCGCCATCCCCAGGATGGTCGGCGCCGGCACGTACTCGAAGGCCGTCGGCAGAATGGCCGCGGGAAGCTCAGGGTTGCGCACGACCACGTCGACGAAGCCGACCTCGTGGGCAGGCGTCACGGCAATGATGCGCGTGGGATCGAGAACCTCGACAGCCTCTGCTCGCTCGCCCCCGATGACGACCCGCGCGCCGGGAAGGAATCCCGTGCCGACGATGGTCACCTGAGTGCCGCCCGCAACGGGACCGATGTTGGGGCGGATGGCCATGACCACACGCGGTGCTCGTTCCACGTAGTTGACCAGTCCCTCACCGAGGATCTGAGCCGAATCCGGCGCCGTCACCTCGACGAGCGCATCGCCAGGCAGACCGGGTGGCATCACCACTCGCAGTTTCTCCTCGTTGAGGACAACGACCTCGTTGGCCGGACGTCCCGCAATGCGAACCCCGACTCCGTCGGAGAATCCCGATCCGGTGATGACGACAGCATCACCACCGACGGTCGCTGCATCCTCGGGTGAGATGTCGATGACCTGCGTTGGCGACTCGTCGACTTCGGGCGTCACAACACTGTCGGGCACCGAGGCAGCGCTTGCGTCAGCGACGGGCTCGACACTCGCCGACGGCTGCGCGACGACGGTGTCGGCCGTGGGACCGTCGGTCATGAGGGTGCGGGCCGCCAGCAGGGCACCGACCGCGACGACGATGCCCAATCCGGTCCAGATCAGCGCCCTTCCTGAGGGCAGTCGAGGACCCCGTCGGCGATGGCTTGCGGGGACGTGCCCGCCGCTCGCGCCATCTGTCACGGTGCGTTCCACCCTTCCACGCGTCCCGATCGTCCTCGATGATCCATCCGATTCGTCGATCGTAGGTCGGGGGGACGCGGAATGGGGCCGGACGAGAGGACTAGCCTGCGCCCATGTCGAGGCGAGCCACTTTTCTGTTCGTCGCGCTGGGCCTGATCTGGGGTATGCCCTATCTGCTGATCAAGGTCGCCGTGGAATACGTCGAGCCGGCCTACATCGTCTTCATTCGGGTGGCGCTCGGCGCACTCATCCTCGTCCCCATCGTGCTGGCCCGCCGACAGTTCCGGCTCCTTCGGGGTCGATGGCGATGGGTGGTCACCTTCGCCCTCGTCGAGATCACCTTCACCTTCCTGGCTCTGACGTGGGCCGAGGAGCGCATCTCCAGTTCCCTCGCCGCACTGCTCATCGCCTCCGTACCGATCGTCGGTGCTCTGCTGGCGTGGCGCTTCGGCCTCGATGCCATCTTCACTCGCAAGCGCATCACCGGTTTGGCGATCGGCTTCCTCGGCGTCGGGTCACTGGTCGGCTTTGACATCACCGGCGGCACTGCACTGTCCATCGCCGCCGTCGGCATCACCGTCACCGGCTACTCCCTCGGTCCGATCATCATCGAGAAGAAGCTCAAGGGCGTCCCGAGTCTCCCGGTCATCGCCGCGGCCCTGGCGATCAACTCCCTCATCTACCTGCCCTTCGGAATCTGGCTGTGGCCCACCGAGCCCGTCCCAGCCACGGCATGGACCTCGATGGTCGTTCTCGGCGCGGTCTGCACCGCGCTCGCCTTCGTCGCGCTGTTCGCGCTCATCGGCGAGGCGGGTGCACCGCGAGCACAGGTGATCACCTACATCAATCCGGCGGTCGCCGTGGTTCTCGGCGTTCTTGTCCTCGGCGAACCGATCACGCTCGGCATCGCACTGGGCTTCCCACTGGTGCTGGCTGGTTCGTGGCTGGCCACGCGTGGGGGTCCCGTCGTCGAAGCGGAACCACATGCCTGAGTTGTCACTCCTCTAGAGTTCGCCGACGTGACCTCCCCCGTCAATCGCGCACCTGCATGGTCGCTGGCGGTGATCGCGATGCTGTCGGTGCAATTCGGATCGGCCATCTCCATCGGCCTGTTCGAGGAGATCGGCGTCGGCGGAACCGCATGGCTGCGCATGTCTCTCGGCGCGCTGGCGTTCATCCTGATCGCCCGGCCGCGCTACTGGCGCTGGAGTCTGCGGGAGCTCCGAGCGCCGATCCTCCTGGGGCTGGCCTCGGCGCTGATGGTGCTGAGCTTCCTCGCCGCCATCGACCGCATGCCGCTCGGCACCGTCGTCGCGATCGAGTTCCTCGGGCCGCTTACGGTGGCTGCGGTCACGAGCCGCAACGCGCGGGCGCTCATGTGGCCCGCCCTCGCCCTGATCGGCGTCGTCCTCATGACCGAGCCATGGAAGGCCTCGCTGGACTGGCTCGGCATAGGCCTTGCGGCGATCGCCGCCGTTGGCTGGGGGCTCTACATCATCATCACGCAGCACGTGGGTGATCGATTCAGCGGCGTCAACGGTCTGGCGATCTCGCTTCCCGTGGCCGCGATCGTGACGGCCTTCGTCGGCGTTCCCCAGGCGTGGGGCAACATCACGCTGGAGGTCTTCGTGATCGCGGTGCTCGCCGCGCTGCTCCTGCCGATCATCCCGTGGTCCTTCGAGATGTTCGCGCTGCGTCGCATGAACAAGACGGCCTTCGGCACGCTGATGGCGGTGGAGCCCGCGTTCGCGCTGATCATTGGGGCGCTTGTGCTGCACCAGTTGCCTGCCGCAGCCCAACTGGTGGGCATCGTGTGCGTGGTGGTGGCAGGGATCGCCGCAGAGCGCATCGGGCATCGTGATCCCCATCAGGTGGATCTGGACCTCCCCCCCGCCTAAAACCCATCCCCCGATTTGAACCGCTTCCCGGCTCAAATCTGCAGAAGTGGACCGGGACCGGGTGCGGTTTCCCGAATTGCACCGGGGGCCTGACGTACGAGCAGGGGCGGAGGTGAAGCACCGGAGGGGACCAAGCGGACCAGATCGGCAGTCCGCAGGCGATACCGGCTGAGATCTGCAGACTTGAGCCGGAAAGCGGTTCAAATCGGGAGAGTGTGGTGGAGCTGAGGGGACTCGAACCCCTGACCCCCTCCATGCCATGGAGGTGCGCTACCAGCTGCGCTACAGCCCCTTACGGGAGTCAGAACGATACACGATCGGCAACGGACCTCGACCAGCGCTACCGGTCGTCGGCCAGAGCGGTCACCGGGAGCGATCCGGCGTTGTACTCCTGCAGGCGCCACGGCGGTCCATGACGCTCTGCGGTGGCCTGTCCGAGGTTCTCGGTCAGCACCGACCACGCGCAATTGGTAAGCACTCCCAGAGCCGCCCAGTGCTCCGGGGGAAGGTCTAGCAGCGCCCCAATCCCGGCCCGAGCGGCGCCCCCGTGCGTGGCGACGACGAGCGTCTGGCCAGGCCCCATCGACACCATCGCCTCCTGCACGGCGAGGACCACTCGCTCGGCCACCTCAAGACGCGTCTCACCACCGCCGGGACGAATGCCAGAACCCGCCGACCACTGAGCGAGTTCATCGCCGAAGCGCTCCTCCAGCTCACTGCGGGTCAGCCCCTGCCATTGCCCGGCATAGGTCTCGCGCAGTCGCTCATCGGTGACGACGCTCAGTCCCGTGAGGACGGCCAGCGCCTCGGCCGTCTCTCGGGCGCGTGACAGATCCGAGCTGACGATGCCGTCCGGCTCAAGTCCGCTCAGCAGTTGCGCGGCATGAGCGGCCTGCTTGCGACCGAGATCATCCAGCGGCACGTCCGTCTGGCCCTGAAACCTGCGCTCGGCATTCCACTCGGTGCGACCGTGCCGCCAGAAGATGATCCGGCGCGGCTTCATGCTGTCGAGTCGGGAGTGTCCGGTGCCGTCTTGCCGTCGGTCACGGACGCCGGCAGCGCGATTGACGGGCAGTCCTTCCAGAGTCGCTCGATCGCATAGTGGATGCGCTCCTCGGCCAACTGCACATGCACGACGATGTCGCCGTAGTCGAGCAGCACCCAACGACCCTCGGCCTCGCCCTCACGGCGAATCGGCTTGGCCCCCATGCCGTGCAACCGCTCCTGAATCGCGTCGACGATCGCGCGAACCTGCCGTTCATTCGCAGCAGAGCACAGGACGAAAGCCTCGGTGATCGCCAGCGGCTCGCTGACGTCAATGGCGACGATGTCGGTGGCGAACTTGTCCGATGCGGCCTCGGCGGCGGCAACGGCGAGATCTACGGCCTCAGGGGCAGCGGACACAGCACTTCCTTCAGGGATGGCGATGCGGGACGAACGGTCATGCCAGCCTCTCACACCGACCGAGGGCCGGCCGACGAGACAGGATGGCCGTAGAGGCCATGCTTGCTGATCAGGTGCGCCACGCCCGATGGCACCAGGTACGTGACCGGCGCGCCTGACCGCACGCGGGCTCGGATGTCCGTGGACGAGATCGACAGTGCAGGGATCTCCAGGAGCGACACGCGCGCTGTCGGCAGCCCTGGATCGTCGAGGTCGTGTCCGGGCCGCGTGACACCGATCAGATGAGCCGCCGCGAAGATCTCATCGGCGTCGCGCCAGTTCAAGATCTCCGCCAGCGCGTCGGCACCGGTAATGAAGAACCATTCGATGTCCTCCCCGGGACGCTCCACCGCCACCTCGGCGCGCAGGTCAGTGAGGGTGTCGACGGTGTAGGTCGGACCGGGCCGATCGATGTCGACGCGCGTGACGCGAAAGCGTGGATCGGCCGCCGTGGCCACGACCGTCATCAGGTAACGATCCTCTGCGGGAGCGCGGCCGTCCTCAGGCTTGTGATACGCCTCGCCCGTGGGACTGAAGATGACCTCATCGAGGTCGAAACGATGGGCAACCTCGGACGCAGCGACGAGGTGCCCGAGATGGATCGGATCAAAGGATCCGCCCATGATGCCGATGCGCCGGGCGGTCATGAGATCTCGCAGGTCACGAAAGCTCGCAAGTCACGAAAGCTCGCAGACCGGGCAGGGTCAGTCGCCGACCTTGATCATCATGGTGATGACCAGGAGAAGGATGAGCGCGCCGAGGGCAAAGGCTCCGAAGATGTACGGGTTGGGTCCCTCGCCGTGGGCGGCAGCCTCATTGGCCAGCACAAGGGCGGTGTTCACGGTGCTCATGGATCCTCCGGGTCGAACGGCAGGTCGTGGACGTCACTGTAGTGGGCAGGTCCCCTCACGGGCGGATATGCCCATCTCCCGTGACGACGAAGGTGGTCGTGGTCAGTTCGGTGAGCCCCATCGGGCCACGGGCATGGAGCTTCTGCGTGCTGATCCCGATCTCGGCACCGAACCCGAACTCCCCACCATCGGTGAAGCGCGTTGACGCGTTAACCATGACCGCCGCGGAGTCCACACCAGCGATGAAGTGCTGGACCGCGCTCTGGCTGTCGCTGACGATCGCCTCGGTGTGGCCACTGGACCATTCGCGGATGTGGACAAGTGCGTCGTCGATACTGTCGACGATGCCCGCGGCAATGTCGAGCGAGTAGTACTCCGCAGCCCAGTCGTCGTCGGTGACCTGCTCGAAGGGAATCTGCGCACCGGTGGCATGCAGCGCGAAGCGGTCGTCGCCGTGGATGGTCACGCCCGCCTCGCGCAGCGCTTCCAGTGCCCTCGGGAGAAAGGCATCGGCGATCTCTCGGTGCACCAGCACGGTCTCGGCCGCATTGCACACGCTCACCCGCTGCGCCTTGCTGTTCAGCAGGATGGCCACGGCCTTGTCGATGTCGGCATCCTTGTCGATGTACACGTGGCAGTTGCCGACACCGGTCTCGATCACCGGGACCTGCGAGTTCTCCACGATGTTGCGGATCAGCCCGGCACCACCACGGGGAATGAGGACGTCGACGAGTCCGCGCGCCTTCATCAGGTGATCGACCGACTCATGGGTGTCCCCCGGCACGAGCTGCACCGCATCGGCCGGCAGGCCCGCCTGGGTCAGGGCATCACGCATGACGTCCACGAGAGCCGCGTTGCTCGCCGCGGCCGATGACGATCCCCGCAGCAGTGCAGCGTTGCCGCTCTTGAGGCAAAGGCCGGCCGCGTCGACGGTCACGTTCGGGCGAGCCTCGTAGATCATGCCGACGACACCGAGCGGTACTCGCGTCTGGCGGACCTGGAGCCCGTTCGGCAGTGTGTACCCGCGCACGACCTCGCCGACGGGATCCGGCAGCGCCGCCACGTCTCGCAGCGCCTGGGCGATGGCCGCGATGCGCTCCTGTGTCAGGGTGAGCCGGTCGACGATGGCCTCGGACGTACCTGCCTCGCGGGCCCGAGCCACGTCCGCAGAGTTCGCCTCGACAATGCGCGCACTGTGCGCGTCGAGCGCGTCAGCCATGGCGACGAGAGCAGCGTCCTTCTCGTTGCGGGTCAGGGTGCGCAGGACCACGGCCGCGGCGCGTGCGCGCTCGGCGACCTGGCGAACCGCCGTGCGCTCATCGGTATGGGGATCGACCAGGGTACTCATAAGTGGGACGA